>Ga0302326_10028769_pt1 | contig 11175 bp, 11 predicted proteins | sample Palsa_T0_3_FD_202264 | JGI IMG/M metagenome (GOLD analysis project Ga0302326, IMG submission 202264) | Peat permafrost microbial communities from Stordalen Mire near Abisko, Sweden - Palsa_T0_3 | ecosystem: Environmental > Terrestrial > Soil > Palsa > Peat permafrost | place: Sweden: Abisko...
CGGGTGTAGCTCCGAATGCGATCGATTCGGTGATCGGACTTACCAAGGCCTATTGCACGCGAGTGGGTGAAGGTCCGTTCCCCAGCGAGGAAAAGGGGGAGTTAGGCACACTCCTTCGAAAACGAGGGAACGAATTTGGCGCGGTTACGGGACGTCCGCGGCGCACGGGTTGGCTCGACTTGCCTCTGCTGCGCTACGCTGGCATGATTAATGGAATCTCGTGGCTAGTAGTAACGAAGCTGGACGTGCTCGATGAACTGGCGGAGATTCCGGTCTGCGTGGGCTACGTTGTCGACGGTAAGAAGACCATGGAAATCCCTGCGCAAGCCAGCGGCTATGACAAGCTGGAGTGCGTTTACCAGAAGAGAGAGGGTTGGCGGACTTCCACGCAGGGTATCACCAAGTTCGACCAGTTACCGAAGCAGGCCCGCGAGTACCTGAATTTCGTAGAGAAGGAGACTGGAGCGAAGGTAGGGATGGTCTCCACCGGTCCGGACCGCGATCACACAATCTTCGTGGATGAATTTGTGAGCGAGTTGAAGACTGCTGCGTCGCGCAAATAAGGTTGACTTCCCTATTAGTCATGCAATAAGACTACTTACTAACCTAGATCGGGGAGCGCACGATGGTGGTTTTGGCAGTGACGTGGATGGCGAAGGCAGGGCACGATGCCGAGGTTGCCCCGATTTTTGCGAAGCTGACCGAACAATCCCGCAAGGAGCCCGGTTGCCTTATGTATCAGGTCCACCGGCACAAGACCGAGCCGCGGCGCTTCTTCATTTACGAGCAGTACAAGGACGACGCCGCGCTCGAAGCGCACCGCGCCTCCGCTCACTTTCTGCAACATGCGCGCAAGGATTTACCCAAGGTCGCGGACCGGGTGGAAGGCCACCTGTACGAAGCACTGGGGTAGCTCGTGTGGCGTGGGCACTCCTGCCCGCGTCTTTCCAGAAAGATGGTGTGTCACAAACGCAACCGCGCATTCAACGGAGCGGGGCCGCCGAGACCGCGGCGCTACGGTTATTTCGCGAGTTCATAACCCGCGAAGAAGAAACTTAGCTCGAAGCGCGCCGTGTCTTCGGCATCGGAGCCGTGAATCGCATTGTGCTCGATGCTTGACGCCCACTTCTTGCGGATGGTGCCTTCCGCGGCATTCGCCGGATTGGTGGCACCCATCAGCGTGCGCAGATCGGCGATGGCGTTTTCTTTTTCCAGAGCCAGAGCGACAATCGGTCCGCTGGACATGAAATCGGTTAGCGAGTTATAGAATGGTCGACTCGCGTGTACGGCGTAAAACTGCTCCGCCTGATACTTGGAGATTTCCAGCATCTTCATGGCGAGAATGTGGAAGCCGTTCTTCTCGAATTGTTCGATGATGTCGCCGACCGCGTTTTTGGCTACAGCATCAGGTTTCACGATGGTAAGAGTGCGTTGCAGAGTTTTCATAGTTAGTCGTCAGTCGTTCGTTCTTAGTCGTTGCGTCGTTAGTCGTTGGGCCGTTGGCCTTGCTTATTACGTTTCTCTCGGTGCTTGGTACTGGGTACTAGACTTTCACTCCCAGCGCCGCCACCAGGGTCTCCCCGATGGCCGCCGGAGATTTTGCCACGCGGATACCAGCCGCTTCCAGAACTTTTATTTTTTCCGCCGCGGTTCCCTTGCCGCCGGAGATGATCGCGCCGGCGTGACCCATGCGGCGCCCTGGAGGCGCGGTTTGCCCGGCGATGAAGCCGACGACCGGTTTCTTCATCTTCGTTTTCACAAATTCCGCCGCAGTTTCTTCCGCGTCACCGCCGATTTCGCCAATCATGATTACGGCTTCAGTTTCGGGATCGCGATTAAATAGATCGAGCGCATCGACGAAATTGGTTCCGATGATGGGATCGCCGCCGATGCCGATAGCGGTGGACTGCCCGATGCCGCGCTGGGTGAGTTGATGCACGGCCTCATAAGTTAACGTGCCGGAGCGCGACACAATTCCGATTGAGCCTTCTTTGTGAATTGAGCCTGGCATGATTCCAATCTTGCACTTGCCGGGAGAGATGATCCCGGGACAGTTCGGTCCAATCAGCCGCGAACGCCGGTTCTGCAGGAATTCCCAAGCCTTAACCATATCGAGTGTGGGGATGCCCTCGGTGATGCAGACGATGAGCTCGAGTTCAGCATCGGCCGCCTCCATGATCGCGTCGGCGGCAAAGGGCGGAGGAACAAAAATCACGGTCGTGTCAGCGCCGGTCTTCTCCACGGCCTCCTGCACGGTGTTGAAAATCGGCCAGCCTTCGTGCGTGGTACCGCCTTTGCCCGGAGTCACTCCGCCGACGACCTGTGTTCCGTAGGCCGCGCAGGCCTTGGCGTGAAATGTGCCTTCGCGTCCCGTCAGGCCCTGCACGATCAGGCGCGTTTTTTTGTCAACCAGGATTGCCATAAATGTGACTCCTCACCACGGTTAGACAATTGCGTCGCGCTTAACCGCGCGCTGCAGCAACCACTTTGTCGGCCGCATCTTTCATGGTGTCGCTCACTACGAAGTTGAATCCGGATTCCATCAGGATCTTCTTGCCTTCGTCCACATTTGTACCTTCGAGGCGCAGCACCACGGGAAGCTTAATGTTGGTTTTCTTTGCAGCTTCGACGACTCCGGTTGCCAGCGTATCGACGCGCAGGATGCCACCGAAAATGTTGATCAACACCGCCTTCACGCTCTTGTCGCTAAGCAGAATTTCAAAGGCATGGGCGACTTGTTCGGCATTCGCACCGCCGCCTACATCGAGAAAGTTCGCAGGCATGCCGCCGGCGTACTTAATGATATCCATCGTCGCCATGGCCAGTCCGGCGCCATTCACCATGCAGCCCACGCTGCCCTCGAGTTTGATGTAGTTGAGGCTATATTTCGAGGCCTCGACCTCGAGCGGATCTTCCTCGGTGATGTCGCGCAGTTCGCGAATATCGGGATGGCGGAAGAGCGCGTTGTCGTCGAAGGTCAGCTTCGCGTCGAGCGCGAATAGACGGCCATCGGTGGTGGTGATGAAGGGATTGATCTCGAGGAGCGACGCGTCGGTATCGAGAAAGGCCTTATAAAGGTTCGAAAGAAATTGCACCGCGGGATTGATCTGCCTGGCGCTGAGCCCAAGCTTGAAAGCCATCTTGCGGGCCTGGAAGGCCTCGAGGCCCATGCCGGGATCGATGTACTGTTTCAGAATTGCATCGGGATTCTCGGCGGCAACTTGTTCGATTTCCATCCCTCCGGCGGCCGAAGCCATGAATACGGGCTTGCCTTCCGCGCGGTCGACTAGAATCCCAAGGTACAATTCCTTTTCGATCGGCAGAGTTTCTTCGATCAGCAAGCGCCGCACCACGCGGCCTTCCGGGCCGGTCTGGTGGGTGACCAACTTCATGCCGAGCATGTTAGCGGCGAGTTCTCCGGCTTCATCGACGGACTTGGCAATCTTCACGCCTCCGCCCTTGCCACGGCCGCCCGCATGGATTTGTGCCTTCACCACCACTCCGGTAGCTCCGGAGCTGAGCAGTTCTCTGGCGGCGGCCTCGGCCTCTTCGCGCGAGGTCGCCATTGTGCCACGCGGCACCGTCACGCCATATTTCTTGAGAATTCCTTTTCCCTGGTACTCATGGATTTTCATAATGAAGCTCGTCAGCTAGAAATTGGAAGGAACCTGCTTGCGGCAAGCGACTGCGGGCAGCAAACCTTCAATTTTATAGAAAGCGGATGGAATAGGGCAAACGGACTGCGTCCTTGGAAGGGACAGCACATCTAACTCTAGGTCTAAGTTAGAGGCGAATTAACCGGAATCCGCGATTTGCTTGCCGCGAGGATGCGAATGGCTAAATTGATTTCGCTAAACGTCGGGAGGCCGCGCCTAGCGGTCTATCGAGGAGCAACGATCAACACCGGGATCTACAAGAGTCCGGTCTCCGGCCGCATAGCGCTGCGCACACTTAACCTCGATGGGGACCAGCAGGCCGACCTTACTGTCCACGGAGGGCCTTACAAAGCGGTCTACGGCTACCCTTCGGAGCACTATCAATATTGGCGTCAGGAGTTGCCCGAGATGGACTTGGCATGGGGAGCCTTTGGCGAGAACTTCACGACGGAGGGCCTGGGCGAAGACGAACTTCATGTTGGCGACCGCTTCAGCATCGGCACGTCTACGGTGATGCTTCGTCAGCCAAGGATGCCTTGTTACAAACTAGCGGCCAAGTTTCGACGGGACGACATGATTGAGCGTTTCCTGCGCAGCGGCCGCAGCGGATTTTATTTCTCAGTAGAAGAGGAAGGGGAGGTCGGGGAGGGAGACTGCTTCGAACTCATTTCTCAGAATAACAATGGCGTTACGATCGCCGAGATGAACCGGCTTTTTGTGCGGGAGAAATACAATCGCGACCTCTTGCAGAAAGCGATTGACACCGCCGCACTGCCCGAGACATGGCGCGAATACTTCCTGCCCAGACTCGGCGGCCCGGTTCCTCACAGCTAGCCGCAAGCCATTCTCATCGCCAATCTTTGGTTATACCTTACAATTCCGGGTGAGATGGTCCTTGACGCCCTTCACCGTATCGCCCATCAGGGCCAATCGCTGGCGCGCGCGGAAGCGCGGGAAGTGATGGCGGAGATGCTCGCGGGCAATTGCACTGACGGGCAGATCGCAGCACTGCTTATGGCGTTGCGCATGAATGGCGAGACCGTCGAAGAGATCGTAGGTTTTGCCGAGGCGATTCGTGCCGCTGCGACGCCTTTGCCTATTTCAGTTGCGCAAGCCGGAGTTCCCGAATCTTCGATCGATGTGAGCGGCACTGGACGCGACGCATTGTCGGAGTCATCCCTGGTTGACACCAGCGGCACAGGCGGCGATGCCAGCGGAACCTTCAACATTTCCACGGCAACAGCGTTCGTAACCGCAGGGGCGGGGGTGCGCGTGGCCAAGCACGGGAACCGCAGCATCAGCTCAAAGTGCGGCTCGGCGGACGTGATGGAAGCCTTGGGCGCGAACATCCAGTTGTCTCCGGAGCGCGCCGCGAAGTGCCTGGCCGAAGTCGGAATCTGTTTTCTATACGCGCCTGATCTGCACCCGTCGATGAAGCAGGTGCAGAAGGTGCGGCGCGAGTTGCGCCTGCGCACCATGTTCAACCTGCTCGGACCGCTGACCAATCCGGCGCATGCTTCGGGACAAGTGGTAGGGGTGTACGCGCTCGACATGGTCGAAAAACTGGCAGAGGCGCTCAGCATGCTGGGACTGCGTCGCGCGCTCGTGGTGCATGGCCTTGATGGTCTCGATGAGATCACCATCACGGGACCGACGCGCGTAGCCGAAGCTCGCGACGGGAGGGTCCGGACGTACGAAGTTGATCCGGAGGAATTTGGCATGAAGCGGGCGACGCTCGCAGACATTTCTGGCGGCGATGCGGCTGAGAATGCAGCCATTGTTCGCGAGGTTCTAGGCGGCAAGAAGTCTCCACGGCGCGATGTGGTGGTGCTGAACTCCGCAGCCGCGCTGGTGGCGGCTGGACGCGTCGATCACATCGCGGATGGAATTCCTGTTGCGGCGACGTCGATTGATTCCGGCGCGGCTGCCGCGAAGCTGGCGGCGCTGGCGAGCTTTACGAATCAGGCGCTCAGTGGTCAGTGATCGGTGGCTAGCGGAGTGTGCGGTCGTTGACCCGAGACTTTGATCACTTTGCAACGTCGCCGGCTTGAATCTTAAAGATATTGTTGGTCGTGTCGCTCTCGGGCACGCTGCCATCGTTGATCACAATTTCCGATGGCGGCTTGGGAATTTCGACGCGGATCACGGCATTGCTTTTGCCGCGGACTACGATCCGTTGAGTGACTTCTCCACCGGCAAATTTGACCGTGAGCGGAACTTCGGCTCCCGCTGCACCGACGTTGCCGACAGTCACCGTCACCAGATACACATCGGTCATCGTCTTGCGTGGGAACGCCGACTCCACTTTGAAATCCGGCAGGCCGTGATCGCGGTAAACCCAGTCGTCGAAGAACCACTCCAAATCTTTCGGTGTCTGCGCCTGGATCAATCGCGGCAGGTAGGACGGTTCTTTGTCCTGCTCTCGACGATACGAAGCAAGAGCCTTCTTCAACGCCTGATCGCCGATCATGTCACGCAGCATCCACCAGACGCACATCGCTTTGCTGCGGTAAAGATTCTCATCGGTGGTGTTGACCAGGGACCGGTTCACTTCGTCTTCGGATCTTGGGGCGGTCGTCTGTTTCTCGGTCGAACTGAAAGCGGCACGGTGCAGCGCCATGTAATCGAGCGCAGTCTGGCGTCCACTCTGACGTTCCAAATAAAGAGCCTGCGCAAAGTGGGCGAGGCCCTCGTCGATCCAGGGGCGCGATGAAGAGAACGCCGCGTGCGTCAACTGATGCACCACCGCAAGTCCGGTGAGCTTTGGATCAGCGCGGGTTAGCGGCGTCAGCAGCAAAGAGCCGCTTTCGAAAGGCGCGGCATTGGGATCGGCAAGATCGGCGGTTTCCACTTTCTTTTGCGGAGTTCCGAACCAATCGGCGATGAAGGGAACTGTTTTCTCGGTGGCGTCTGCATAAGCTTCAGCCGCCGTCAGATTCGCTGGGAGACTATATACCGTGATGGCTGGGCGGTCCGCAACTCCATAGGCCGCAACCACGAATGCCGGCACCGAAAAGCCGAGAATGGGATAGGTACATCGAGGCGATGGATTCACGAGGCTGCCGCCTCGGGTTACTCCTTGCTTCTCGTCGCCGCCGCACAAGGTGACGGGCGGACTCGCGTCGCTCGGCAGAGGTGCATAGTCAAAGCTCAACTTCATGCTCGCCGCAGCTTCGCGTGTTTTCCAGCGGCCCAGAACATCGAATAGATTGTTGGCTTCCGAAAGGTCCGCTGCCTCTGTTGCTATCGGATACCACGCGACATATCCCGCGCCTCGTACTGCGGTAAATGTGGGGCTGATCTGATCCCAGTCACTGCTGTGGGCTGCGTCGTCGGGAGTTCCAACCCGCGTGAGGCGCGTGGCGTCGAGCACAATAACGCCTTCATACGCGATATCGAGATCGACGGTGCTTTTGGGCGCGACTGCCTCGGGCAGGGTTACGATCGCTTCCGAGAGCATTCCGGTGTGATCAATGTCAGAGGTGTAGGGTTGCGAAACGAACTGCGAAGGTTTGCCGCTGGCCATGATGGAACGCCAGTCCAGAGAAGAAGAAATCTGCAGCACAGCGGTCTTCTGCGGCGTTTGCGAATCGTTCCTTAAAGTGATTTTGCCGCGAACGCCCAGCCGTTGCTGTTCAGGTTCGACCCGAACAGTCAAATCGTAGCTGGTGAAAGTAAAGGCTTCGCGGTCGAGAGAAAAAGCATTTACGGCAGCGAGACAGAAAAGAGAGAAACAAAAAACGAGAATAAAAACGAAGCGCGGACTGCGCAACTTCATTCTGCACCCGCGATTTTCTTGTCCTTATCTTGGGAGCGCCTCTGGCGGACGATTTCATACATCACAACCGCTCCTGCGACCGAGACATTCAGCGAGGGCACTTTTCCCAGCATTGGAATCGAGACCAGAAAATCGCACTTTTTCTTCACCAGGTCATGAAGACCTTTTCCCTCCGCGCCGAGAACCAGCGCGCAATCCATGTTGTAGTCGAGCGCGTCGTAGGTCTGGGGGCCGCGTTCGTCGAGGCCGACCGTCCAAATATTGCGCTCTTTCAAGTCTTCGACCGTGCGGGCGATGTTGGTGACCTTTGCGATGGGCAGGTATTCGCTGGCCCCGGCTGAGGTTTTCGTCACGGTTCCCGTGACGGGTGCGGCTCGGCGTTCCGGGATTACCACGCCATCGGCGCCGGCGGCGTCGGCGGTGCGCATCAGCGCGCCCAGATTGTGGGGATCTTCGACGCCATCGAGCACGATGACGAAGGAATACTGTCCACGCTTGGCGCCAACCACGTCGTCGAGATCGCTGTATTGCTTGGCCGAGGTGACGGCTACCACGCCTTGATGAGCCGCCCGGCCAGCCATCTGGTCGAGTTCGGTGCGAGTGAGAAATTTCACGGGCACGCCGAGCTTGCGGCAATCTTCGATCATGCGCTGCAGGCGAATGTCGTGCCGCTCCTTCGCCATGCCCACCCATTGAAAAGCCCGTCCGCGGGCCTTGAGCGCCTCGCTGACGGCGTTGATGCCGTAGATATAGTTCATAGGGGCAGGGGCCAGTGGCCAGTGGTCAGTGGCCAGTCTTGGAATTTCCGCATGTTTTAAGTGTACCGAAAGCTGAAGACGCTGGGGTGCTGAATGAAAGTCGTGGCGAAGGCCGGCGAGCGTGAGCTGTTTCTCGGGAGATCCTTCGCTCCGCCTGAAGAGCGGCTGCGCTCAGGATGACGCCGGAGGAAAGATGCCGGAGCTAAATAGAAAACGAACGATTTCCGCCGGCTCCGGCCGGTCCGTATAGTCCTCGTTGGCGGAAGCGTAGAGGACCATGCCGTCGCGGTCGATGACATACGTCGCGGGGATCGGCAGTTCCCAACTGTCGTCGCCGTTGACGAAAGGCAGATTGACGAAGGCTCTTCGATAAACAGACTCTTGTTCCCCGGGAACGCGATAGGTCAGGCCGAACTGGCGTGCCACGTTGTTGCCGGCATCGGAAAGTGGCGGGAAGCGAAGCTTGTGCTGGTCGCGCATAAAGAATGATTGCTGCACAGTCTGCGGAGAAATGGCGGCGAGCGTTGCTCCGACTTGCTGAATTTCAGGCTGGATGAGGTTCATCGCTTCCATCTGACCGACGCAGAACGGGCACCAGCGGCCGCGGATGAAGCAGAGCACGAGACGTCCTTTGGCGAGCAGATCGGAGGAAGAGATGTTTTTGCCATCGTGATCTCGAAGGTGGAATTCTGGAATCTTTGCGCCGACGGGCAGGATATTAGCGGCTAGACGTTTCTGCTTCAACTCCACGACCGCGCGCGCATGAATCGCCTGCGTCTCCGCCGGAACGTACTTCACGATCAGTTCCTTGCGCTCGGCAAAGATCTCGCGTAGCGGGCGGAGATCGGTTTCAGGAGACGACTCTTCGAGGGAGCGCCATTTCATAAAAGCAGTGGCCAGGGGGCAGTGGTCAGTGATCAGAAACTAAAGACAATGCGCTCACTGGCCACTGATCACTAGCCACGGGCCACTGCTTTTACATTCCCGGCAACTTCATCCCCGCCATCCTGCGCGCGAAACTGGGCTTGCCCATTTGCTTGAACATCTTTTTCATCTGCGCGTATTGGCGGAGCAGGTTGTTTACTTCCTGTACGGTGGTACCGGAGCCGCGGGAGATGCGTTTGCGGCGGCTGCCGTTGATCACTTCGTGATGATTGCGTTCGTGCGCGGTCATCGAGTTGATGATGGCCTCAACGCGATTGATCTGTTTTTCGTCCACGTTGTCGGCGGCCTTTTGCAGGCCGGAGAACGGGCCGATACTGGGCAGCATGCCGATCAGGCTCTTCATCGAGCCCATCTTTTTTACTTGCCGCAACTGATCGCGAAAGTCTTCGAGCGAGAAGCCGTCGCCGGTCAGGGCCTTGGTGGCCATCTCCTGCGCTTTTTTCTTATCGATCTGCGATTCGGCGCGCTCGATCAGCGAGAGAATGTCGCCCATGCCGAGAATCCGCGACACGATGCGGTCGGGATGAAACGGCTCGAGCGCGTCGTACTTCTCGCCCACGCCGATGAACTTGATGGGCTGGCCGGTGACTTGGCGGATGGAAAGCGCCGCGCCGCCGCGGGCGTCGCCATCCATCTTGGTGAGGATGACGCCGGTGAGCGAGAGCTTCTTGTGGAATTCATCGGCGGAGCGCACTGCGTCCTGCCCGGTCATGGCGTCGGCGACGAATAAAATCTCTGAGGGATTCAGCAGCTTCTTCAGCGACTGCATCTCGTTCATGAGATCGTCATCGATGTGCAGACGTCCGGCGGTGTCGACGATCAGCACATCGCAGCCGGAAACGACGGCCTCGCGGCGGGCTTCTTTTACCAGGCGCTCGACTGTTGCGGTGTTCGCCTCGCCCACTTCGCCTTCGTATATCTGCGCTTTGACGGCCTGCGCTACAACTTTCAACTGCTCGCGTGCCGCGGGACGGTAGACGTCCACCGAAACAAGTAACGGACGATGCCCCCCGGTCTTGAACCAGTGCGCCAGCTTGCCCGAGGTGGTGGTCTTGCCGGAACCCTGCAGTCCGGCCATGAGCACAACTGTGGGCGGCTGCGATGCGAACTTCATGCGCGCCGTGTCTTTGCCGAGAGTCTCGACTAGTTCGTCGCGCACGATCTTGATGACCTGTTCGCCGGGAGAAAGCGCGGTCAGTACTTCCTGACCCACGGCCTTGGCCTGGATGCGGTCGATGAGTTCTTTGACCACTTTGAAGTTGACGTCGGCTTCAAGCAGTGCGAGGCGAATCTCGCGCAGCGCCTCGGCGATGTTCTCCTCGCTAAGGCGCGCCTGGCCGCGCAGGCTCTTGAAGGCGCGCTGCAGTTTTTCCTGAAGATTCTCGAACATAGGTCAGGAGCTATTCTAGCAGCCGGAATCACCGCGTCAGTAGCCTATGTCCCGGTAGAAGACGCAGTAGGTTTCCAGGTACCAGGAGACGGTGAAGAGGACGATCATGATGCTCGCGGCCCAGCAAAACATTTGAATCGGCAGTGTGGCCGTGAGCCGCGTGCCGCCGGCGTTCTGCTCGGGGGTTGAGTCGCGAAAAATCAGTCCGCTTATCAGTGACGTTATGGCGGCCAGGGCGAGCAGCGCGAGAGAATCGCAAATCCTTTGACGCATATCGATGGACGGGACCAGGAAAGCGGCGTCGAACACGGAGTACAACGACAGAATGCAGACAATGAAAGTGACCGGCTTGGCGACCTCGAACAGCATGGTCTGCGCTCCGACCCACTTAGTTTATCGCGATTCCTCAACATAACATGATGTTTTTACATAGGTTAGGTGCTGTCCAGTAATGGACACTCGATTTTGTGAGCGGACACTCTGGCGCGCAGCTGCATTTTCGTGTAGCACCCCACGCGTAAGCTTTTAAACAGGATAGCCCCGTGTGAAGCGCGGCCCCATAGTTGCATGATCTTTAGCAATGGATATCGCCCGCCCAGAATTCAAGCGCGAGAAACGGCGCCGGCAGATCATTTGGCTCGTGGTCGG
>Ga0302326_10028770_pt1 | contig 11175 bp, 8 predicted proteins | sample Palsa_T0_3_FD_202264 | JGI IMG/M metagenome (GOLD analysis project Ga0302326, IMG submission 202264) | Peat permafrost microbial communities from Stordalen Mire near Abisko, Sweden - Palsa_T0_3 | ecosystem: Environmental > Terrestrial > Soil > Palsa > Peat permafrost | place: Sweden: Abisko...
CGCATCGCTCCGGGCCAGCGCCTGCGCCTGCGACAGCAGCCGGGCGTCGCGCTCGGGCGTCAGCCGCAGCTCCTCGGGCACCTCCCCCAGGACCTGCACGGCCAGCAGCTCGCGGCCGTGGATCTCCAGATCACGCAGGATCTGGCCGGGATCACGGCCGGATCCAGTCAGGCGCGAGGCCGCCCGCATCGCCGCCGCACCATCGCCGGCGACGATCGCGTCGACGGCCTCGAACAGCTGCTCGGAGTCGGCGACGCCGAGCACCGCCAGCACATCGGGCGTGGTGATCGTGTCGGTCCCGGCGTAGGTGAGTAGCTGCTCGAGCGTGCCCAGCGCGTCACGGAAGCTGCCGGTCGCATGCCGGGCGATCGTCGCGACCGCGGTCGTCTCGATCTCGATCTGCTCCTGGGCGGCGACACGGCTGATCACGCGGGCCACCTGCTCGACCGTCGGGCGGCCGAAGTCGAACCGGTGGCAGCGGTCAACGACCGTCGGCAAGATCTTCTGCGCCTCGGTCGTCGCCAGCACGAAGATCGTCCGGGGCGGCGGCTCCTCGAGCGTCTTTAGGAACGCGTTCCACGCCTGCGGCGAGAGCATGTGGGCCTCGTCGAGGATGTAAATCTTGTGCTTGCCGGAGACGGGCGCGAACGAGACTCGCTCACGCAGATCACGGATGTCGTCGACCGAGTTGTTGGACGCCGCGTCCATCTCGATCACGTCCATCGAGGTAGCGCTGGCGATCGAGACGCATGAATCGCAGACGCCGCACGGCTCCACCGTCGGCCCGTGCTCGCAGTTCAGACAGGCCGCCAGGATCTTGGCCATGCTGGTCTTGCCGGTCCCGCGCGAGCCGACGAACAGGTAGGCATGGTGGACGCGATCACGGCTGACCGCGTTGGTCAGCGTGCGCACCACCTGTTCCTGCCCAACGACGTCCGCGAACGTCCGCGGGCGATGACGTCTGTAGAGCGAGGGACCAGTCGACACGGGAACCTCCGAGTCTAGTCTCGGAGGTTCCGGCGAAAACATGGACCGTGCACCCTTCAGTCGAAGCCGTACCCGGGGGTAGCGGCGCCGCTCTCGGCTCCGGTCGGGCGCTCCCGTTGTGCCTGGAGGTGACCGCTTAAGGCTGCTTCCTTCCGGACCTGACCTGGTTCACAGCTCTCCATCGCAACGGGACCTGACCATCATCGCCTCAAACGGGACGCTGACCCCGGGCCTGAGCCCCTCATGGAGGGAATTCAGCCCCGCTAGAGCGGATTACGGGTACAGGGCACCGCTACCGCCCCGCCTAGCACGGTCCGTTCCCAATCTTAGACGCTCGGCGCGATTGGTCGAACGGGCCCGAGCCTCATGGCAGTCCGGCCGAGGACCTTCAGACCGCACAGCTGCGGGGCATGATCGCCCCGCAGCCCGCGAAGATGCCTACGCGTTACTGGGCTGCCGCTCGGCGGCCTTCATGACGCCCGCGCGGTTCTTGTGAGCACGCTCGTAGGTGCGTGTCTTGGCGACGCGTTCGTCATCGCCTTCTGCGAGGACGGCCTGCACCTCGGCGACGGTGAGCTCGTCGTATCCCGGCCACGGCTCGCTGCCACGCAAGCTGCTTACGCGACCACTGATCGTGCTGCGGTCTTGGTGGCGACGCTCGTAGGAGTCGACCTTGGCCAGATCGATCTGCGACAGGCCGGGGAGCTTGTCGGTGATCTCCTCCGCGGTGAGCGAGTCATAGCCGGCGATCGCGAGATCGTCCGCGGAAGCCACTGCTCCCTTGACCTGGCCCTCCGCCTGCGCCACGCCGGGCACTCTGCGCGCATTCCTCGCCGTCCGCTTGGTCGCCGCAGTCGTCTTACGCGCCGTCCGCTTGGCGGCGTTGGCCGCATCAGCGACGGCTTCGCCCGCACCGGTGGTGCGAACGTCAAACGAAGGGTTCCCCTCGATCTCGGCGCCGGCGACGGCGTCCGTCAGCTTTGGCAGCTCGCGCAGGATGCGCGCCAGCATCTTCTCCTCGTCCTCTCGAATCGACGCAGCGAGCTCGGCAGTCTCATCGTCGCCAACGTGGCGAGCGAGCCGCTCGATCGCGGTGTACGTCGCGATCTCCAGCGCCTCCGTCGCGCAGGCGTCCTTAGCGTTCTTGAGGACCTTCTCCTCACCGCTGGAGCCTCGCAACAGGTCAAACGGGGTCTTGCTCAACGCCCAGCCCTGACCGAGCAGGTCTTCCCAGACCCCAACGACGGCCATCAGTGGATTGGATCCCTCGCCGAGCTGCTGCACCCGGTCGCCCACCCGGGCGGCGTGCTTGCGCGTCTGCTCGAGGTGGGTCTCCAGCGCTGAGCGGTAGGACCCACGCGGGGTCATCGAGATCTGCGATTGCAACGTGCGAACCAACGCGGCCTCGCTGCCGCGTGCTTCGCTGAGGTACTGCACGACCTTCTGCTGTGACGTGTCCATGGGTCGGACTCCAATCGGTAGGAGCGCTCTGGGCAAGGTGCCTGCGGGGAGCGACGACATGATCGGCTGTCGCTCCGAGTAGCGCTCTGGGTTCAACATAGACGAACAAGCGTTCGTGGCTCGTGATGGTCGACACAGACAGCCTTGGCGCCGGCCGCACCCTGCTCAGACTGTTGATGTTTTCCACACACTATGTGTGGGTACCCGTTTCGTACACACCGCGAAACAGGAGATTTCATGTCAGCGATCGAAGGGTCGATCCAGCTGTACCCCACGCATCGGTGACGATCAGACCCAGGCCTGCTCGTCACGGCCCGCCCCGACGTCGACTTCGGCGCGGTCGTGCGGCGCTCGCCGCTGTTCGTCGACCTGGGTGGACGCACCAACGCAACCGCGACGAGGCGATCGTCGGGCCGTAGCGCCAGGCCCGATCGCGGAGGCCGCCGCGGCGCCGACACCGTACAATTGATCGCCGCTCCGGGCGCGTAGCTCAGCGGGAGAGCGCTCGCTTCACACGCGAGAGGTCGGTGGTTCGAAACCACCCGTGCCCATCCTGAAGCGCCTGCAAATCAGTCGGTTTTGACGAACCGCAGTTGACCGCCACGAGCGCCAGAAACACGAAATGTGCCCGCGGCCTTAATCACGGCTCGGTGAGGCGAAGGTCACCGGCGGATCTCTCGACCCTCGATGGTCGTGCTCCATCACACTGTGGCCAACTCCAAATGCCTCGGGCGCGCTTCGCGCGGATGCCCGATCGGGCACTTAATCTGGCTGGATGCTCACGGACGCCGTCGTCATCGACCACGTACGATGAGCGGGCCGCTGACCGGCATCCGGGTCATCGAACTCGCCTCGGCGGGGCCGGGTCCGTTCTGCGCGATGCTCCTCGCCGACCTCGGAGCCGACGTGCTGCGCGTGGACCGGGCTGCGGGCGGCGGCCTCGTTGGGCCGAGCTCAGACTATGCGGCCGAGCTGCTCCATCGCGGGCGCCGCTCGATCGCCGTGGACCTTAAGCACCCCGACGGAGTCGAGACCGTTCTGCGTCTCGTCGAGTCAGCCGACGTCCTGATGGAGGGCTTCCGGCCGGGAGTGACCGAGCGCCTCGGGATCGGGCCGGAGGAGTGCATGCAGCGCAACTCGAGACTCATCTACGGCCGGATGACCGGGTACGGGCAGGACGGGCCGATGGCCCAGGTCGTCGGCCATGACCTCAACTACATCGCGCTCAGTGGCGTGCTCAGCATGATCGGTCGTCGCGGGCAACCGCCGACGCCGCCCCTCAGCCTGGTCGGGGACTTCGGCGGAGGCGGGCTGATGCTGGCCCTCGGGATTCTCGCCGCACTGCTGGAACGCCAGCGATCCGGTCGCGGCCAAGTGATCGATGCCGCGATGGTCGAAGGCGCGGCCGTGCTGGCGACGCCGTTCTTCGGCTTCATGCAGACCGGCGTCTGGTCCACGGAGCGTGGGACGAACATCGTCGACAGCGGCGCGCCCTACTACGACGTCTACGAGACGGCGGATGGACGCTGGCTGTCGGTCGCGGCGATGGAGCCGCACTTCTATCGGACCCTGGTGGAGATGCTCGGCTTGAGCGACGCCGGACTACCCGACCAGAATGACCGTGCGCGCTGGCCCGAGATGAAGGAGCGATTCACAGAGGCGATCCGATCCCAGACGCGGGACGAGTGGTGCCAGCGCTTCGACGGGGTGGAGGCGTGCGTCGCGCCGGTGCTCGACGCCGATGAGATCGAACACGAGCCGCACCTGGCGGCGCGGGGGGCGTTCGTTCGTCACGAGGGGTTTTTGCAGCCGGCGCCCGCGCCACGCTTCAGCCGCACACCGGCGAGGCTGTCGCGCCGCCCGCCGCTACCGGGCGAGCACACCGCCGAGGCACTGGCTGACTGGGGCTTCGGTGATTCCGAGATCGACGCACTGCAGTCGGCCGGGGCGATTGGACGGACTGAACCCGAGACGTTGGTCGCTCCCGCCGGCGGCTCATAGTGACCGCGGCCGGCTGCACCTATGGGCTGACCATGTTCAGCTCCGGCTTTGGGCCGGAGCGTTTTGAGCGCGCGAGCCAGATGGCGGCTGCGGCCGAGCGCGCCGGCTTCGACACCGTGTGGGCCTCCGAGCTCTACAACCGCTCGGCGACGATCGTGATGGCCACCGTCGCGCAGGTGACCGAGCGCGTCCGGATCGGTAGTTCGATCGCGTACGGGGTCGGGCGCACTCCGCTCGTCTGGGCGGCCGAAGCGCGGGATCTCGACGAGCTCTCGGCGGGCCGGCTGCGCCTGGGGCTCGGCAACGGAACCGCCAAGATGATGGAGGACTGGCACGGCGTCAGCGGCGAGGCGCCGGCGGTGCGGATGGAGGAACTGGTGGAGGTGCTGCGCAAGCTCTGGCGCCTGGACCAGGGCCCCGTCCACCACGACGGCCGCTTCTACCGGGTGCACCTGTCACCCACCGCCGACACCCCGCCGCCGTTCCGGTCGCACCTGCCGATTTACCTTGCCGGCGTCAACCCTCGCATGGTGGAGACGGTCGGGCGCGTCGCCGACGGGATCATCGGCCATCCGATGTTCACCAAGCTCTACGTCGACGAAGTGGTCCGCCCGGCGCTGGCGGTGGGGGCGGCGAAGACGGAACGAGACCCCAACGACATCGAGGTGATCGGGATCCTGATGTGCGCGGTCGACGACGATGTCGAGCTCGCGCGGCGGCGCCTCGCTTACGCGATCTCGCAGTACGCGGCGTCCCGGATCTACGATCGGTTGTTCGCGATGCACGGCTGGGCCGAGCAGCAGCAGACGATCCGGGAAGCTGCTCGCGCGCGCGACATCGACGCCTTGGTCGCCGCCGTTCCCGACGAGGCAATCGATCTGATCGGCGTGGCCTGCCGGCCGGGCGAACTGGCGGAGCATGTGGCGCGCCATGCCGCTGACTACGCGCACCTCGACCTGACCGGTCCCCCGTGGGGACTCGACGCCGAGCAACAGGAGCAAGCGGCGCTGGAGATTCTCGCCGGCATGCGCCCCGCGCTCCAGGCCGCGCTCGCCAATCCGTTGTAGCTGACGCCCTTCGTGCCGTTCAGGCGATCGGCGACCTCAGCGCGGAAGCCCGAGCACGCGCTCGGAGACGATGTTGCGCTGGATGAACGTCGTGCCGCCGGCGATCGACGTGCCACGCGCCTGGTAGGCCAGGCGCAACCACGGGTCAAGCGTGTCGTCCTCATAGAGCTGCGCATCGAAGCCGGTGATCGAGCAGGCGAGATCGGCCAGGTCCTCGACAAGCGGCGCGGAGAAGAGCTTGCCAATCGACGTCTCCGGACCGGGCGTGCCCTTCTCCAGTGACGCGAGCGCCCGCAGACCGTTGACGCGCTGGATCTGGGCGCGGGCGTACAGGTCGGCGACCTTCCGGCGAAGCGCCGGGTCTTCCCCGAGCGGCTGCCCGTCACGCTCGGTTCGTCCGATCATCGTGATCAGTTCCTCGATCAGGCGCCGGATGTTCACCCGCCCGGTGGCGAGCGCGACCCGTTCGTAGGAGAGGGTCGCCATCGCTACCTTCCAGCCGTCGTCGACTTCGCCCACGCGCAGATCGTCTCCGATGTGGACGTCGTCGAGAAAAACCTCGTTGAACTCGGCCTCGCCGAGCATGTGGCGCAGCGGCCGGATCGTCACGCCGGGCCGGTCCATCGGGAGCAGGAAGTAGGTGATGCCCTTGTGACGCGCCGCTCCGGTCCGCGCGAGCAAGATCCCGTAGGCGGCGATCTGGGCCCGGCTCGTCCACACCTTCTGACCGGTGATCCGCCAACCATCGCCGTCAGGCTCGGCCCGGGTCTCCAGCGCGGCGAGATCCGAGCCGGCGTTCGGCTCGGAGAACAGTTGGCACCAGATCTCTTCGCCGGACAAGATCGGGGCAAGGAAGCGCTGCTTCTGACCATCGGTGCCGAAGCCGATGATCGTGGGCCCGGCCAAGCCCTCCCCGAGCGTATTCAGGCGATCGGGCCCACCGGCACGGTCGTACTCCTCGAGATAGATCGCCTGCTCGGTGAGTGACGCCTCACGACCGCCGTAGGCGCGCGGCCAAGACAATCCGGCGTAACCGGCAGCGTTGATCTCGCGCTGGAACTGGCGGAAATATGGGAGTCGATCGTCGATCGTCGCCGGCTCGGCACCGGGGAGATTGGCGACGGCGCGTTCGAGCACGGTCCGGGCTTGCGTCCGGAACTCAGCGTCGGCGGCTGTGTCACGGAAGTCCATCGAAGCTCACGATACCAACGAGTTAACGATCGTTCAACTCAAATCGGTTCGACAGCGCGTCCCCCGACACCGGGCGCGGAGGGGCCATCCGACCCTAACCGACCGGCTGCGGCGTCCGCTCCCCGACCGGCAGCAGCGGCAGGTGCGCGGCAATCAGGTCCAAGTGACGGTCGGGGCTGCCGAACAGCTGCAGATCGCTCTTGGCCCGTTTGAACAGGAACTGGAGATCGTGCTCCCACGTGTAGCCGATCGCGCCGTGGAGGAAGAGCGCCTTGTCGGCAACGCGCGCCGCCGCAGCACATGCGTAGGCCTTCGCGATCGAGGCCTGCACGATCGCATCAGCCGACTGAGCATCGACGGCCCAGGCCGCGTACTGCACGGCGGAGCGCGACGCCTCGACATCGACGAGCATCTCCGCCGCAGCGTGCTTGACCGCCTGGAAGGAACCGACCGGAACGCTGAACTGGCGGCGGTCGGCCACGTACGCGGTCGTCAGCGCCAACAGGGTTCCGGCAGCGCCAAGCGCGTCGGCCGCCGTGAGCACCGCGGCGCGGGCCGCGGCTGCCCGGAAGGCAGCGCGCGCTACCGCGCCGACCGTCCTCACCGGCGCGTCGTCCAGGCTCACGGCGGCGAGCGAGCGGGTGCGGTCGACGATCACCCGGGGGCGGACGAGAACGCCCGAGGCGGTGACCGAAACGGCGAACAGGGCGATCTCGTCGCCGTCGTCCACCGGCAGGATCAGCTCGTCCGCCGCCGCGGCGCCGAGCACATAGGTGGCCTCGACGCCGGCATGGCCATCGGCGATCGCCGCTTCGGGCAGCGCGGCCGGCGGCCGGCCACCGTCGACGCACAGGATGGAGACGTGCGACCCCTCGGCCGTCTGGAGAGCCAGCTCGGCGCCCAGCTCGGTTCCCGTCGATGCGAGCAGCGGACCGGCGAGGCAACCCGCCAGCGTCCGATCCCACGGCACGGCGGCGGCACCGAGCTGCTCCGCCACCACCGCCAGCTCGACCAACCCGCCGCCCTGACCGCCGTGCTCCTCGTCGAGACCGATCCCGGTCCACCCCTGGCGAGCCGCCAACGCATCCGCCTGACCGTGGTCGCTGTTCTGCGCCCACTCGCGCACCGCCGTGAGCGACGCCTCTCGAGCGACGGTGCCGGCGACCGCTTCTTGCAGGAACTGCTGTTCGTCGGTCAGCTCGACCCGCATCGCCCCGGAGAATAACGACCGTTCAAGGCGCCACCGGAGATCCGTCCCACGCGGAGCGGCGATCCCTAGAGGGCCCTACAAGGTTGGATCAACCTCGGTCAGGCGGCGCGGGTCGGAGTCCGGCGGCGCTTCGGCGGCTTCGCGGGCGTCTCCTCCACCTTCACGGGCTCAGGATTCCCGGGGTCGCCAGGCGGGTCAGCGGCGGCGTCGGATTCCGTCACCAGCGCGCTCCCGGTCTCCCCCGGTTGCTTGAGGGAGTCGAGCCCGTTGATCGCCATACGCCGAAGGAGATCCGGGAGGCCGGGGCTGCGGCGGCTCTCGCGCGGCCAGTGCGCCACGGAATGGATCATCCCGATCGCGGCTTGCGCCGCGGCGGCGATGTCGGCGGTCCCAGCATCGGGGTAGCACAGTCTCAGCGCCTCTTCCCAGCGGGCCGCGTAGACCCGTTCGCGTCGGCGGAAGTGCCGTTTCCACGGCTCGACCAGCGACTTTTCCTCACGCTCGTACACGTTCACGAGATGTCGACGGCCGATGGCGAAATCGATGTGGTGGCGGATCAGCCGGTCGAGATCCTTGTGCGGATCGTCGTGCAGCGGGGCGGTGCCGGAGATCAGCTCCTCCACCGCCTCGTTGAACAGGGCGGCGAGAATTTCGTCCTTGCCCTTGAAGTAGTAGTAGAGGGCCGGTCCGCTCGTCCCGACCCGCTCGCCGATCTCGTCCACGCCGACCCCGTGGAAGCCCTTCTCGTAGAACAGCTCGGCTGCTCCTTCGAGGATGCGACGCTCCCGTGTCATACCGCCAAAGGCTAGCGGCGGCCGGGTCTGGCTCCAACTGGGTAAAGCCCGGCCGCATCCAGCAGGACCAGCGCCGGTACGCGCTCGGGCGCTCTCAAGGCCAAATTCAGCATCAACGTAGCCCCGAGCGAGTTGCTGGAAAAACCTACAGCTGCTTCTAACGGTCGTTAAAGCGCGTTGGTATTCTGACGAGATGCTTACCAACGGAGAAGGCCGCGTCGCATTTGTCACCGGCGGCGCTCGCGGAATCGGCCAGGCAATCGTCAGTGGGCTGGCCGAGGATGGACTGGCGGTGGTGATCGCCGACCTGCGCCTGTCAGAGGCGCAGGAGACGGCCGCGTCGATCCTCGCCGGGGGTGGCCAGGCGCTCGCCGTCGAGCTCGACGTGACCAACGCCGCGAGCGTCGAATCCGGCGTTCAGGCGGCCCGGGACCACTTCGGCCGGCTCGACGTGCTCGTCAACTGCGCCGGATGGGACGAGCTGATGCCATTCCTGGATACCGATGAGGCGTTCTGGGACCGCGTGATCGAGATCAACTTCAAGGGCGCGTTGAGACTGACGCAAGCGTTGCTCCCGGAGATGATCGAGCGCAAGTGGGGGCGGATCGTCAGCATCGGCTCTGACGCGGGGCGCGTCGGCTCGTCGCTGGAGGCCGTCTACAGCGGCGCCAAGGGGGGGCTGATCGCGTTCACCAAGACGATGGCGAGAGAAGTCGCCCGCAGCAGCGTCACCGTCAACGTCGTCTGCCCCGGCCCGACCGACACGCCGTTCCTCCAAGAGACGGCTGACAAAGCAGAGAACTCGGAGGCAGTGCTCGCGAGCATGGCCAAGAGCGTGCCGATGAGACGGCTGGCGCGGCCGGAGGAGATCGCCGCGGCGGTGCGCTTCTTCGCTGACCAGAGTGCCGGGTACATCACCGGGCAGACGCTCTCGGTCAGCGGCGGACTGACCATGGCCTAGCCGCCACTGCCGCCCCCATGTCAACGCTTCAACGAAAGGAGCCCGCGGTGTTTGATGACCTCACTGACGTGGCCTACGAGATCGACAATGGTCTCGCGTGGGTCACCATCAACCGGCCGGAACGCTTCAATGCCTTCCGGGCCCGTACCGTCGACGAGCTAATCCGGTGCCTCAAGCACGCCTGGGCCTCCTCTGAGGTCGGCGTGGTCTGTCTGACCGGGGCCGGCGACCGCGCGTTCTGCACCGGCGGTGACCAGAAACAGCGCGCCGAGACCGGCGACTACGGACCATCGGAGACTGGGCTGTTCGAGATCGACAGCCTGCACCGGACGCTCCGCGAGATCCCCAAGCCCGTGATCGCAGCCGTGAACGGGTTCGCGATCGGCGGTGGTCACGTGCTGCACGTGCTGTGCGATCTGACGATCGCGTCTGACAAAGCCGTCTTCGGTCAGGTCGGTCCGAAGGTCGGGTCGTTCGATGCCGGGTTCGGCACCGGCTATCTCGCCCGGGTGATCGGCGAGAAGCGGATGCGCGAGATCTGGTTCCTCTGCCGCCAGTACGAGGCCGAGCAGGCGCTCCAGTGGGGTCTCGTGAACAAGGTCGTCCCGGCCGCCGAGTTGCATGCGGAAGTTCGCTCCTGGGCCGATGAGATCTTGCGGCTCTCACCGACGGCGCTGAAGGTGCTCAAGCAGTCGATGAACGTCGACACCGAGCAGTTCGCCGGCGTCGGGCAGATGGCGTTCTCCTCGCTGGTGATGTTCACCGAGACCGATGAGGCCCGCGAGGGCATCAACGCCTTCAACGAGAAGCGCCCGCCCGACTTTGCGAATTACCGCGGCGCCAAGTAACCGCCATGGACTTTCATCTGACCGAGGATCAGGACACGATCCGTCGGGCGGTCGCGGATCTCGCCCGGAGCTTCGACGACGAGTACTGGCTGGAGAAGGACTCCAAGCACGAGTTTCCCTGGAAGTTCTACAAGGCGTTCGCGGACGCCGGATGGCTCGGCGTGTGCGTGCCGGAGGAGTACGGCGGCAGCGGTCTGGGGATCCTGGAGGCGTCCCTGATCCTGGAGGAGGTATCGGCGTCCGGCGCCGGGATGAATGGCGCGAGTTCCATGCACATGTCGATCTTCGGGATGCACCCGGTGATCGTCCACGGCTCCGAGCAGCTGAAACAGGCGACGCTTCCGCGCCTGGTGAACGGCGATCTGCACGTCTGCTTCGGAGTGACCGAGCCGAACGCCGGACTCGACACCACCCGGATCACGACGTACGCCAAGCGGACCGGCAGCGGCTATGTGATCAACGGTCGCAAGGTCTGGATCTCCAAGGCACTCGAATCCGAAAAGGTGCTGCTGCTCACGCGCACGACCAAGCTGGAGGACTGCGCGAAGAAGACCGACGGGATGACGCTGTTCATGACCGATCTCAATCGCGACGCGGTCGATATTCGGCCGATCCCGAAGATGGGGCGCGAGGCGGTCGACTCGAACGAGCTGTT
>Ga0302326_10028772_pt1 | contig 11175 bp, 13 predicted proteins | sample Palsa_T0_3_FD_202264 | JGI IMG/M metagenome (GOLD analysis project Ga0302326, IMG submission 202264) | Peat permafrost microbial communities from Stordalen Mire near Abisko, Sweden - Palsa_T0_3 | ecosystem: Environmental > Terrestrial > Soil > Palsa > Peat permafrost | place: Sweden: Abisko...
GATGGAAACGCGTGTGTACTTCGATGAGCCAGTCAACGAGTATACCTCGCATCTTCCACTCCAAGTCTTCTTGATGATCCATGTAGTCTGCGTTGGGTCGAGTATCAACTTCCAACTTCTTCAAGTACTCGAAGATCTCGACAACATATTCCGCCACCATCAGTGGATCATCAAGGTCTTCACGATCTAGATCCTCGACGCCCTCTGCAAATTCTTGCTTGACCGATTCCTTTTCCTCGACATCCTGTACGATCTCATTCTCCTTGCACTCTTCAACAGTCACTCGTCGTTCAATCTGTTCAAGATGAATCTTCTTTCGCAGAGGCTGGTCCTCCTCCGCCGGTGTCTCTTCCTTAATCGAAAAGGTGCTCGAGGACTCGCTCGTCTTTCTCTTGGCAGCCATAACACCCGATCCAGAACCAGTTCGCTTCACGTCCGAAGGCTTCTTTGCGTCCCTAGCTCCTAGAACTGATCTGCTGGAATTTGTCCGCGACAGGCTCTTCTGGACACCAGTCGGCTGGGCAGCTTTTGACACTAGGCCGCCCTTTCCTGCGTTCTTCTTTCCCTCAACAACATCTGCCTTCGTGACATTGCTCACATCTCCCAGTGCAGCACGCTTGCGGAGTGGCTGTGTGTTGACGCCAGACTTCTTCGATTGGAGTGGCTTCTTCGCACCGGCCACAACATCTTCGGTGAATGCAGCAGACTTTGATCTCGTAAGACGTGTTGTTCCCGCAGCATTGTTCTCATCATTCTCGTTCGTGACAGCCCGCCGGGTGGATGCTGCTCGGCTCTGAAGTTGAAGTGTTAGCATTTAAAGCATGGAAGAATCGAGCGAGTGGGGGCGGGTGTGATGACAGGAATTGGCAATTGTTTCAACTTACTGGAGGCATTTTAATTCTCTGATGTATTAATGATTATGGGACGGTATGTAGGTGAAGGTGAAAAACTATTATTATCGTCAGCAAAGACGCGATATAAAGGTGATGAAAACCGCGTATCAGTCGAGGTGAACGACGCAAATAATGACGCGATTGGACGCATTTAATGAAGTTCATCATGTGGAATACGTACATCAAGTCAAGTAGAGTACCAAATCACTCTAACATAAGTGAGAGGTGCTTCTATCGAGTCCTTCGTGCACAGTATCAACAATGTTGACGACGGCTTGCTGAGCTTGGTACCGAAATAGCCTAGGTACTCAATGCGTCACCGAGGACTTGATATGGCGTGCAAGCTTGAAGGTAAAGCCGTGTTGAATACTGGGGATTTGTAGGGAGGTTGTTGTGGTGTTTTGCAGGAGCTATAAAACCGTGATGGAGATTTGGAGGAGAGCTCGAGAGGTGGAGGCCTTCGCTTGTTATGGCTGGCGACTTAGCGCGACTCAGAATCCTTACCAGAATGCAAGGTAATCCCACCGTGAAATTCGCATGTAAGGGAGGAGGATAATTTGGAAAGGCCTGGGGACTTTTGAGGAAGATGAAGATCTTAATGTCGTACGATCTTTAGGAGGAAGAGTTTCTTTGCGGTCAATTGGATGTTTCTCTCGTGCATAGAAGGGAACTGCAAGAGGTGGGTCAAGGGCGGGCACGGTTTTTGGCGATGTTGACTTCAGGCGCTGGCATGGCAACTCCGTGGCTGAACGTGATGTGGCGCGTGTACGAGTAGGCTAAAATCAATGAAGCTAAGCTCGGATCAGAAATTCGAAAGACCTCAGAGATATTAGACGACTTTGTCCCAACGTCGATTGCACATCTCACTTTCCTTTTGGAGTCAGACTCCTTCTGGTGGACCGGCAATTGAGTCTGCCTATCATGCTACAACCTCGAATACTGCTACGGCAGGCCCAGAAGACATGCAAATACCTTTCCTTACGACAAAGTCTCCTCCGTTTATACGCAACCGTTGTCGAACCAGTAAAGATTGAGCCACCTGCTCCCACTTCTGGGTTTGCACCACCTCCAACTGTCGATGAAGGCAATGTCACATTCATTATGCGAACATATAAGCCACGGACTCCCGGTGTGCGGCATCTCAAACGACCTATAAACGATCACTTATGGAAAGGGAGGCCGTTTCTCCCATTGACGTTTGCGAAAAAGGGCCATGGAAAAGGAGGAAGAAACAACAGTGGTCGAGTTACAATCAGACATCGAGGTGGTGGGCACAAGAGACGAATAAGAACTGTCGATTTCCTACGGATGGCCCCTGGAAAGCATACTGTTGAGCGCATTGAGCACGATCCAGGACGAAGTGCTCATATTGCATTACTCAATGAAGAAGCTACGGGGAGGAAGAGCTATATTGTTGCTGCCGAAGGAATGAGAGCAGGCGATATGGTTCAGAGCTATCGAGCCGGTATTCCCAAAGACTTGCTGGAAAGTATGGGGGGGTTTGTTGATCCCGGTGTGTTGGCTGCAAAGACTGCCTGGCGAGGTAATTGTCTACCACTCCATATGATTCCCATCGGAACTATCATCTATTGCGTTGGATCTATGAGAGGGAAGGGTGCCGTGTTTTGCCGAAGTGCAGGCACTCACGCCGTGGTTGTATCAAAGGATGACGAGACATCGAAGGGTGGCAATAAGTATGTCAACGTACGCTTGCAAAGCGGTGAAGTCCGAAGAGTAAGCAAAGATGCGTGTGCAACTATCGGTGTTGCAAGCAACCCGCACTACCAGTATCGGCAGCTTGGTAAGGCTGGAAGGAAGAGGTGGTTGAACATCCGGCCAACAGTTAGAGGTCTTGCAATGAATGCTGGTAGGGACTTCCTGTTTAAGCTTAATTATAAAGCCAATAGCTAACAGTGCCACAGCGGATCATCCTCACGGTGGTGGGCGAGGAAAATCCAAGGGCAATGTCGATCCCGTCAGCCCATGGGGCATGCCAGTAAGTCATTATGACTCTTTCCTCGCCCGCAATAAAATGCTAATTCTGCGTAGGCCAAAGGAGGGTACAAGACCCGAAAAACCAGAAAACCCAACAAGTGGGTTGTTACAGCTCGACAACGAAATCAAGGGAAACGAAGAGTCAAGTAGTGGTTCCTACTCTCAGTGTCACTTACTTCATCCCTCTATCATGTATAAAAGGTAGAAGTCCAGTCATGTAACACAAGATAGAAAATTTCAGATACTGTACGACTGGAGTTGTTCCAAATGCCAGAGAACACTCCACCCGGCCCCTGCTTTGTACACCTGCCTTTTTCAGCCCCTTAAGTCCCTTCCCAAATAGCTCCCAATCCCCTGGGCTTCTTCCAGCCTTACGCGGCTCAAATCCATTCTCCACATGCCTTCCTCTGAATCTTCTAAAAGCCCTACCTCGGCGATACCTAGCGAGGGCTTGAGAGAGGTTGCAGAGACCGCTGATTTGCGGAGGTACGAGTCGGGTCATCATTTTCCACCACTAAATCCGTAAATCCCAAACTAAGCAACCTCTCCAACCCCTCCCCCACCATCCACTACAACATCCTGTCACCCCTTCCTCGGATTCCATTCTGCCAATCCGAGCATCCCAGGTCGCCTAAATAAGGCTACTTGTTACACAGGACACGCGTGAAGATGTGACGTTTCAGGAAACAATGCCGGCCTCATGCAGCTAAACGTTGGCACCTTTCAACGTCCCAGCAAAGGAGGCGTTGGGCTACTTCCTGGTAACCCAAATCGGGAATCGACCCGTGCCTCGTTGGCTTTCGAATTGTCCGACATCTCCGCGGAAGAGGCTTCAGGGAAAGGAAGGCTGGCAGCCGTCAACGGGTTCTGGAAGCTCGATATGCTTCTTCTCCAGTAGTGTGCCAGCCACATATCTGCTTGTACTATGCTGTAATGAGATATGATCTGCAAGAGCTGGAAAGGATCACTACCAAGAACTCAAGGAACCAAAAATAGTATATCGAAACAAAGTGTGTGGTTGTCTATATGATTTAATTGATTAGATTTGGTATTACTATAGCTAGCTAAGAGCGGGAATAGCCAATCCAAACCCCAAACCCCATCCCATGCTGCCTTCCTAAATCCCGGTGAAATACCGGTATCTGTTTTTACATGGGCGCCCCAAACGAATAGAATCATGGACACAAGAAGTTATGTGCTTTAGAAGAAGTTTTTATAGCCCAGAGTCATAACAAGTTTAGCGCCACGACCGAAAATTTGGGGAATCCTTTTCCCATGTCCGTCATAAATGCCATTTAAAATAGGAAATCGAGTGGTGATTATGCTTTTAAGAGCCTCCTCCCCATCCAATATCCCTGCGGATATTGTTAGGAAAGTATTCTGGAAAGAGAGCTGTGGTCAAGGGAACTTACATAGGATCCATTGGCCCTAATCCCATCAGGGTTCTAAACACACCTTCTCCTACAGGGGTCAAACCTGTCGTCTGATTGCTCATCTCCCATCCACTGGGTACATCGAAAGATCTGCCGGGTGTCTCTGGCATGGTGAAGGTATTATCGGGGGTTAGACCGGTTGCGGTAATATTACTATAATCGGGCTGAGTTGAGAAGAAAGAGGACATTGAACGGCCATCGGTGGCAGGGAGACGTTGATTTGAAGATGCAGGGCTAGTTTCGTAGGACGTACGTCCCGAATTTTGACCAGGCTGCAGACTGGGTCGTGTATCTGAGGGAGTGCTGGCGTTTGGCGTTGGTCGATTGGACGCTGAGTTGCCTGTATCCGGTGACAGGCTAGTGTCACCTGTGGTACTGCTCTCGCTGTTTCCATAGCCGCTGCTATTGTTCATCTCATGGCTCCTGCTGTAGCCCGCCGTGGCAATAGAAATAGACGCTAGACCCTGTAAGTTGCTGTGGACATCTTGCCCCTGATCTGTAGATAGCTGGCTGTCAATGGGCATCCAATTGGGTTGATCTCCGAAGCCTTCATTGCGACCATTTGCTGATGCTGCTGAAGCGGGCTCTGATTCTCGGTGGAAATCTTTCGAGGTAGTTGTCGGTCCAGTTGGGCTACCATCGTCCATTGGATTAGTATCATCCGAGATTTTGAGAAAATGGCATTGATTTTGAATTTGTGCGCCGTTCGCAGACGTCACTACCCGAGGCCCTATTTGAGGGACCTTCGCACTGGAAAGCCCGAGCTGAGACATGTCAGAGAGTGGAATTTATTAAGTTTGGATGCTACTCACATTATCGTTGCTGTATGCGAATACCGATTTGTATTTCGGGTTGCGCATACCCAACCCTTCGAGGTCAACGTCTAGTTGAACCAAGAATGACTCCGTCAATGGATTCTTTCTTTTCAATGCGTTCATAGCAGAAAGAAGGAATCGAAGAGAGTCGCCAGTCTGACTATCATCTGGCCGGCTTTTCAGGTATTGGACGAAAACTCGAGCCGCCACGTATAAGCAGAAAGAGATGAAGGGATTCATCTGTAGAGAGTTAGAACAAGCTTGAACTAGAAATTGCATACAAGAAACCTACAGTTGATAGATCCATGTGAGAAATCATACGCATAACGCTAGCAATTTCATTTGCAGCCGTGATGCAACGGACTTTGCTCTCCGCACTGATCGATGCCGGAAGATGATTCTTGTCCGCTTTGTAAATTGCAGCTTGGTGCAGGCAGATAGTCGAAGTATGGATGTTCATATTGGTGAACACGATGTTCGGATTAGACAGTCCGTTGGGCAACTTCAGGTGGGAGGGCAAAGATAACGAAGTGTTGAGGAGGATATTGTCCATATTCCTATGACGCTTCCAGAATTCGCCGTTCAAGTCGTTGTCTCGCTCGTCTGCGTCAGGTCGATGTAGATGAATGAGGTTTCGGCCAAACAAGCACGCCATCAAAACCACGCCTGCGAAAGCTGAGAGTTTGGAAGCTCCCGATGGGCTCATCGCATCAGCAAGAGATTGGGTGCGCTCTGGCTTGCTCATCTCGAAGGCCTCGTCTGAAGCTGGAAGATCAGTCAAGATATCCTTCTCGTCAATCGTCATAGGCCAACCAGTCCCAATACTAGCATATCGGTCTTCACAGAAAGCAAACCAGAAGGTCCTTCGTCTCTCTTCCCGTTCCGTCCAATCTCGGGGCGGAGGGAGGCACTGCTTGACATCTAATCCTGCTCCATCTAATCTGTGCAATCCCATCCTTTGTAGATATTAGCGGGAGGAATATTCAACATAGGCTGTCCTCTACTCACATTTGGCACAGACGAATAGCTGATCCAGTGCTCATCCACGCCCTTGGAAAGTACATCATCTTGAATTCATAAGATGCCAGAAGTGCATGTGTCTGTGCATGAGCAATGGAAATCATATGCTCGCCATGCCCTTTCAGATAGTCACTTTCAACGTATTTCCGAGCTCGTTGGTAGAAGTGCTCCTTGAGATCCATGAATTTTTCCACCACCGACGCAGCAAGAGTCCACATCGCGTAACGAAGAGCAACAGGAGGGCGTTGGCTGGGCGCTCTGGAAGTTGGTTAGTTATGCGTTGAAGATTTATGATCTTGAAGCTTGGAGGAGAGATAAGCCTGTACTGAATAAAGAACGCAATAGCAAAGCAGAACAAGGAGATAAAGATCGGATATCACAGAAAAGCACGAAAGTCCGAATGAAGTGCGAAATTAAAGGTCTCTGTGCTCACAAGTTCATTGCTGCGAGATATCGGAATTTATGGATCATTGGCACAGATGGGTGGATCTTGTCGAAGTAGATTTGATGTCTGAATATGCAGTATGAGCTTCTGTACCAAGTTATGGAATGGAATCATCACATACAATTCATCGATGGTCTCTTGTGGGGGAAGAGGCTCGTCCAAACCAAGCCCAATCATTTCCCACGTGAACGTGTTATCATCAATGCCCATCCCCATATTCATATCTGCTGCAAAATTCAGGTCATTCAAGGGTGGCTGGGGGGATTCTCCATTAAATCCCCAACGGTCTGCATTCACTCCCTCAACAATGGTGATGGATGGATTTGAAACATTGAAATCCCCGGCAGGCACAGGACTCAGACTGATCCCGCTGACACCTCCTTGGCCTGCTGTGAAAGTTGTTGGTGTGACTTCTGCTGCTGCTGCCGCCGCAGGGTCTTGGGTCTTCAGTAAGGTTTCGACTTGTTCTATTGAGGAGATGTATTAGCTTTGCAAAAGTCCATCGTGCTACCTCGAAAACTACCAAATTGCACATGAATCGAGCAAACTTACTCAGCCGCTCTTCCAAGGCCTTCACATAGCCTCGTTTAGGACCTGACTTCCTCCGAACCTCGTCATAAGCGCAATTATGTCCCAATCTCGTACATGTCGAGCAGCTCGGCTTCGACCCATCACACTTCAACTTCCGCTTCCTGCAGATGATACAAGCAATTCTCTTCGGCTTTGGCACATTTGAGTCCCCTCCACTAGCAGGATCCGCTGCACCATTCAGATCTCCACTGGGACTTCGATTTCGTTTATTCCGTCCATTATTTCCAGTCGGCCGTGACAAATCATTGAAGTAGCCTTCCGGAGGGGTGTTCGAGCTTGAGGACATACTCTCAACAGTCTTTCAACGTGCAGGCTCCTATTCGAATTCCTCTTAATAATGTCTTCTTTGTCGTCAACGTCGTCAGCCGAAGCCTGTAAAGTGCAGGTTGCAAAATAAGAAGACAAGAAGGGCAGTTGTCTGCAACTGTGCCGCACCAGTTGATTTGTTGACAAGAAACATGCGACACTCGCGCATATGAAAATTAAACCAAATTCCACGAAGATCCTATACACCGCTCCGATTACTGCAGCGCCGCACTTTAAATCGAATTCACGATAGAGAAAAGAGAATGGAAGCTGGGCGTTTGCGCCTTTCGAGGAGCTGCTCCCACTAGCGGGAGAAGATTGACGGGGTCGGCGTTCGCTTGGCGAGCCCGTTTATGCCCGTTCGCTTTCGAGATTGGGGAGGGTGTGGTGGGGCGCTCAAAAATAGATCAAGCATCAACGTCGTTGCACAGAACGATTGAGTCGAATTTCGAGGAGCTGGGAAAGAGAAGAACGTTGCCGCGGGATGGGGATCGCGAGAGGAGGATGCGTTGCGATAAAACGATAAAACGCCGGCGGATATTTGAACTATACTTCGTACAGTAGCTTGTGTTGTCTTCTGATGGTGGCAGTGTTTTTGGGCCTTGATGGAAGAAGGGATTACCTGTAGCCACGCCATGCACCCGCTCCACGAGTGATTCAGACGGAAGGGCTGATCCAACCGCGCTCCCCTCCCTAAGTCCCCTTCCCTCCCCTTCCCAAGGCACCAGCGGCTTTGCGTTTTGCTAGCGTAAGCGGTGGAAGGGTCTTGCTCGGAAGTGCACGGCCTATCGCGTCCTAAAATCGTCCGCGCTCAGCCTTGCCCAAGGGATTGCACCAATAAGGGGGAGCGGTGAGGCATGCTTAATTCCAACCCCCAGACCAGTCGGCCCAATATTCCTCCGCCTGCAGCGCGGGGGGGTCCGATTACTGCGAACTGAGCCTTCCGGTGACGTCTCGCCGCCAACCTTGGACGTGCCTCGGTGCGCCATATGGCTTAGAAATCGTCCCTACGAAGAGAAAGTCGATGTGAAGTGCGAAAAGTGTATTTTAACGACGTGGCCTCAATGGTCCCCCCCCCTTTACGGAGTACGCGTAAACGCACGTGACACCCCCTTACGGGCGTACCTACACCTACCTTGTACGTCCCGCCCTTCGTTGATTTTCACCAACCGAAGCCTGCCGGGAAAAGCAAATCTGAATCTCAGACATGAATCACCGAGTACGGTAGGCTACTAGAGGGACGCTTGACTTCCGGATCAGGTTGGTCCAACTTTCACGCATGCATTGCAGAGCTTGTATGACTCGTCGATGTCAGCCAAGTGTTGATATTCTCTCCCTATTTGCACCCAGTCCTGTACTGAGACACAACAGCCTTGCCACATCTCTTCCTCGGCTGCAAACAAATGTGAAACTCTGAGCTCCCTGAAGTTGTGGACATCATAAGTCGAGTACATGTCCTATTTCCTTTCAGGGTCAACACCAACAATCTTCAAGCTACCGAGATCAGTATAAGCCAACCAATATCGGCTTGGGTGCCAAGCAACAACTGGGCAAGGACCAGCCGTCTTTAGGCTATGCACATATTCCCCAGTCTCAGCGTGCGCGATCTCCAGACCAGGACCTTCATCACTGCCTCCGACAATATAGCTCCCATCAAAACTGAAGCTAATGCTCCTCACCGGCCCGGTCATATCGATCAAGGTCCGCTGGCAAATCCATTCCGTTGTATCCCAAAGTGCTATGATGGAATCAGATCCTCCCGTTGCAAGGAAGCGCGCAGTTGGTTGCAAATCGATTGAAAGACACGAGGAGGTATGGCCATTGAGCGTGAAAGGAAGCCCTGGATCGTAACTGGTGTAAAAGATCGGCTTGAATTCTGGATACGAAAGGATCTTAACTCGGCCTTCTCCAGTTGTCAAGAAAATCTTTTTTCCACTATGGCAGAAGACGAATTGATTTGTTTGGACTGGTTGCTGGTGAGAAGCAATTGGTGTTGATTGGGTCGGAGATAGAACGAAGAGATTGTCTGCCTGATAGATTTCAGCAGTGTAACCTGGATAAGGGGTACGTCGAAGGCTTATCAGAAACACACCTTGTTACCAACAACGAGGCTTTCTCCATCAGGACACCATGCAAGTGTGAAGGCATCCCCAAGACCCTTGATCTCATTTATAACTGCTTTCGTTCTAACGTCCCAAAACTTGACGACCCCATCGGAGCTCACACTACATAACTCTGCGTCCTTGACTGGATTGAATGCTACTTTTTCAATTCCAGCAGAGTGGCCTTTGAGTTCTGTTGAGTATCTCACGTGTTGTCTTTCGGGGTTCCATCTATGAGAGTTAGTGATGTTCTTACACTTAAAATAAATGACTTGAACATACACTCGCAGTGTCCGATCGGCTGCACCAGTAGCAATCAAAGTCCCCAATGGATTCCAAGCAATAGATCTCAAACTATCGATGGCCTATTAGCTACCACTCAACAAGACCAACGAGAGGTATTCCTCTTTGGGCCAAACAAGAAATTCAAAATATGGAGAGTGTTGAGCATACCCATGTGATCCAGATCCCCTGGTAGCAGTTGGGTCATGATATGTTTGCGTTTTTAGAGAGCTCAGATACCCCGAGAATTTTTCTTTGGCAATACTCTGACGTGATCGAATCGGTGCCATTTTGCAGCTTGCAAGACGTTCTTGGGATGGCGGTAATGGAAGCGATGTCCTTCGAGCTTTGTTTGACGTCTAAAGGACGACTAAATAGAGCGGAGATCTTGTTAACGTTATAGATTTTCGACAATAGGCCGATATATAATAGTAAAAATGTCAATACAACATCTTGGTGAATGTAAAAAAGCCACCGAGGAAGCAAAAGCGAACGGACTTATAAATGCAGCCAGCTTTGGTTAGAAAAGAACGTGGGTTGAATAAGGACAATCACGTTTCTAGGATTTCAATGAGGTCTCCCGGTCCCCTAGCGTCGAATCCCTGTCAAAGGTCAGCCTTCTCTCCTACGGTAATTCACGGGACTTGCCGTCCAACATTTCCAACCTCACACTGCCAGCTTTTTTCTCCCTCCAAGTCGCAAGATGCATTGAATATCAGAATCTGTATTTGTTCACAAGTCCCTGTAGTGCCATTCGTTGGCATGCAACCACACGAATGAAGCGTCCCGTGGTCCTGCACAGCCATGTACTGGCCTATTGGAGCTCCCCGTATTTATGCAGCCAGCAACAGCAGGTTGGAGAGGGATCGCATACTAGAATCCGATGATGACGCTGAATCTCGCGAGACAACAGAGGGCAGTGGATCTCTGGTAGATACTCCGAGCCTGAGTGTTGAAGGAAGAACAGAGGATGAACATGGCACCGCATCAGGAGCAACGACCCCAGTGACGCCTATGACCCCAGGCATAAAGCCCGTCGAACATGATATCCGATTCTTTGCCCGATTGAGTGGAAACGAGACCATGTTGTCTGGATCTGCAGAGAAAGAACCCCTCTTAGCACTCAGGATATCTCGAACTGGACACCTTTTCGCAGTTATAACATCTACGTCACTGACGATTTGGCAAACAAAGGTATGCAGTTCGTGGGTTCTTTTGTCAATCAAGAAAAGATGGACCGTCCACTAACTCTGTTACAGCCAACTGTTATATTAGCTGTAGTGATCCGATCCA
>Ga0302326_10028773_pt1 | contig 11175 bp, 12 predicted proteins | sample Palsa_T0_3_FD_202264 | JGI IMG/M metagenome (GOLD analysis project Ga0302326, IMG submission 202264) | Peat permafrost microbial communities from Stordalen Mire near Abisko, Sweden - Palsa_T0_3 | ecosystem: Environmental > Terrestrial > Soil > Palsa > Peat permafrost | place: Sweden: Abisko...
AATGCGTAATCTCTTCATGGGTTTTGTCGGCGAAACTCCCTTTGGATTCGGTAGGGACGGCAAACTCTTCCATCGTCTCCCCGAGAAGTAGCGGAACTTGCATCGCGAACCTGGCATCCTCGCCGAAGTCCCGCGACACCGGACTAGGTCACATAGTACAATGCATCTTGTACTAACACAAAGGCTGTTTTGCTTTCAATGACTCCCGCAAACGAATCGCCCGACATTTCGCCCCGCGTGCTCTGGTATCCCGACCGCGAGGATGTCACCATCTACGGCATTCTCTCGGCGCTGAGCGATCCGACGCGGCTTGAGATCGTCCGGCGGCTGGCTGAGCAGGACGAGCAATGCCCATTCGACTTTTTGGGAATGGGCAGTAAACAAAACCTGGCCCATCATTTCAAAGTGCTGCGCGAGGCCGGGTTGATCAAGTCGCGCTACGAGGGCCGCAACAAGTTCATGTGGCTGCGCCGCGACCTCATCGACGAAATGTTTCCCGGGCTGCTCGACGGTCTCTTGCAGGCAGTTGCTGCATCGCAAAACAGCCGCGCGTAAGTTTGCGGGCGGGGCCGCGTGCCATTGGCGTCGGGGTGACTCCGGCAGCCACAAGTGAGCTCGAGTGGCCGCGAGCGTTGACCGTCTCCACGCGGTGCGCGGCGGCCTCGTCGTGAAACCGCTCGGCCGTGTCGGGATCGCGCTCCTGGGACGCGACGGCGCCGGTACATCGACGCTCTTGTCAGAGCTCCAAGGACTTCTTCGACACACGGGACTCGTCGAATGGTCAGGACCGTCGTCTTTGCGTTGCGGAATCGCATCATCGGTTTTCTTCCCCTGTCGGAGGCGTGTCGGCGGCCCGAGACGTATCGGCCGTTGGGCGCGCGGGGTGCTTTGAAAAGGCGTAGGCGAGCAGCGCCAGAGCGGCCGCGCCCAGCCAGCCGTACAGCCCCTCGGGGACGGGGCCGCCGCTGCCCAGCGGAAACGTTCCGATCGCCGCGTCGGTGTCCAGCGCCGACACGTAGCTGGCGAGGTCGCCAAGTGCCGGTGCGTCGAGTTGGCTCGGCGCGAATTTCGGCATGTTACCCGGACCGACCCGAATCGCTTCGGCGACCTGGGTTATGCTCGCCGCGTTCAGCGACGGCGCCCACGCGCTGTCACCGATCGACGCGCCGGTCGCCGACACGCCGTGGCAGCCCTGACAGTTCTGCGCGAAGAGGGCGCGGCCGTGGTCCAGGTTGCCGCCGGCCGCGACCTCGGGGATCGGCGGCCCGCCGGGCGCGACTGCGGTGACATACGCTTCGATCGCGCCGATCTCGCGTTGGCTGATTTGTGGGCCGCGATGACCGACCTCCAACCACGGAACGGCAGCCGGCATGCGGCCGGTGACCATCCAGAAATCCAGAGCGGCCGCGCCGACGCCGCGCAGCGACGGCGCATCGACACCGCCGCGCAGATCTTCGCCGTGGCACGATGAGCAGCGTGTTTGATACGCGCGCTGGCCGGCGGCGGCCGCCGGCGCGAGCACCGCGTCGGCCAACAATGCACTTAAAACGAACGGTATCAGCACGTCAGGCGATCGCGCCGAGCCGGCGTTCGCGGGCACCCCAGGCGGCGACGCAGATCAGCAGCGCGGCAAACAGCGGAAGTCCGCCGGCCACCCACATCACGGTGCCGGCGCTGGCCTGATCGGCGAGTGCAGCCGGGCGCGTCGCATAGTGCGGGTACATCACGTGCCCCGCAACATAGAACAGAAAGCCGAGAAATGCGCTCATCGGGAGCGCCAAAAAGAGCGCAAGCAGCCGCACGGGATGAGACGGAGCGTGCGGTGCCGGCGCAACCGCCAGCAGCGGCGTCCAGAAGATCAGTCCCGAGCCGAGGTACAGCATGTGCTCGAACGCGTGCAGCGCGGGATGCTCGAGCGCTGCTTCATACAACGGGGAGAAGTGTGTCCCGTAGAGCACGATTGCGAACTGCAGCCAAGCCACGGCCGGATGCGTGAGGACGCGCAGCGGCGTCGAGCGCAACACACTCGCCAGCCGCCGGGCGGTGCGCGCCGGCAGCGCGCATAGGGCCAGCCGCAGCGGCGCACCGAGCAGCAGCAGCGGCGCAGCGACGCTGACGAGGACGAGGTGCTGCGCCATGTGCCATGCCAGCGATCGATCGGCGAGATCGTCGGCAGTGCCGAGCAGCGCCGCGCCGAGGGCAGCGAGCCCCGCTGCGAACGCCGCGAGCGCCGTGACGGGAAACGGCCGCCGCATACGCCGCGCACGGACGAAGGCCCAGGCGTACAGCGCGGCGGCGGCAGCGAGCGTGGCGCCCACGAGAATTGATTCGCCTTCGATCACGCTGGTGTCACGTTTTCTTCATCGAAGCCGCCGCGCGCGTTGCGTTTGATGACGACCGCGCGTTCGGCCTCGACCCCGTGGCGGTCGCGCCGCGCGCGTATCCCGGCCGCGAAGATCGCCGCGACGACACCGGCGGCGGGTGCGCCAAATGCGAATGCGAGGCGATAGAGCGTGACGAGGGCCGTCAACGGGACGTGCAAAGCGAGAGCCTGCTGATCGTCCGTCGCCGCAAGCGTGAGCACGACACCGGCGGCGATCAGCGCTGCGCCCACCCCGACTCGCCATGGTGCTGCGCTCGGCGGCACGAGGACATCGTGGTACGCGCGATCTGAAGTGAGTCGCTTATCGATCCACGGCCACGCCGTGACGAGCGCAAAGGCCAACCCCGGCAGCACGACTCCGGGCCAAAACACGGCCGGCAACGGGTGACCGAAAATTCGCCACTCGACCGCTGGTCCCAGCCGTAGAGCCCCGTCGAGCCAGCCGGCGTACCAATCGGGCGTTGCCGGATTTGGGACGAGCCAATCGCGATATTCGCCGTAACGCTCGATCGGATTGATCTCGACGACCGCGCTGAGCGCCACGATGACCGCAACGGTCGCACCGAACGCCGCGATTGTGCGCAGCAGGTAGTCGGGAAAGAAGCGGCGCCCCACGACAACGGTTTCATCGCGCGCGAACTGGGTGTGCTTTTGCAGCACGAGCATCCCGAGGTGCAGACCCAGCAGCAGTGCGATCGTCACCGGTAAGAAGAAGACGTGGATGGTGTAGACGTGCGGCAGCAGCAGCGGGCCGGGATATGCGCCGCCGTTGAGGAGATTCGATGCCCATGCGCCGGCGAACGGCAGCGCGAGCGTGACCGACATGCCGATTCGCAGACCCGTCCCCGATAGCGCATCGTTGGGCAGCGAGTATCCGGTAAAGCCGGTCAGCGACGCGACGACGAGCAACACCACACCGACGACCCAGTTGATCTCACGCGGCTTGCGGTATGCTGCCGTGAAGAAGATGCGACCCAGATGGAGGACGATCGCCGCGACGAAAACCACCGCGCTCCAGTGGTGTACTTGGCGGATCAGGTAGCCGATCGGATCGCCGCGTCCCAGCGCGACGACCGACGCATACGCACCATGCTCCGAGGCGTCGTAAACGAAGGTCAGCCACACGCCCGTGATGACGAGCAGCATGAAGCAGTACAGCGCGAATTCGCCCAGATAAAACGACCAATGGTCGGGATAGATCTTTTGAAAGGCGGAGCGCACGAAGGCCGCCGAGCCCAGCCGTTCGTCGAAAAAGCGACCGATGCGCCGCGTGATCACGCCGGCCGGTTCCAATCGTCGGGACCCACCGGTCCGCTGAAATCGCCGCGCGCGATGAGGTAGCCATCGGGTCCGATGTCGAGTCCCAGCTGCGGCAGCGCGCGGGTCGCCGGTCCCGCAATGGGTTTGGCACCGAACAGGACGGAGAATTCCGATTGATGGCACGGGCAGTACAACAGGTAGTCCGCGTGCCGATAGATCGCGACCGGACAGCCGGCGTGCGTGCAGATTTTCGAGAATGCGACGTTGCCGCGCGGCGCCCAGGCGTGGTTGGTGAGCATCGCGTTCTCCTCGACGCGGATGAGCAGCGCGGCGGAATCGCCGGCCCCGACATGGCCCTCGGGGAACACGGTCGTCACTCCGCCCAGCGCAATGTCATCGGGCCGGACCGGCCGGCCTTCGGGCGTGACGAGCCGAGCGCCGCGTTTCCAGGCGGTCCCGCCGGGCACGCGCGCGCGCCGGCCGAGCGATGCGAGCGGGACGATCGCCGCGAGCACCAATGCGCCGGCTGCCAGCGCCCAGAGCCGGCCGAAGACGCCGCCGCGCGTCACGCTCGCTTCGTCGCCGCGCGGGGCGACAGCGGGACGATGGCGCGGTTCGGTACAATCGTCGCGGGCCTCGAGTGCGAGCGCCGCAGCGCCGGCCCAGCCGGCGATGCAGGCGAAGGCAAGCGCCGCGAGCAGACCGACGATGCCGGGATTCACGTGTGCCGCAGCGCAGCCCGCGCTCACGATCGTCGCGGCAATTGCGGTTATCAGCAGCGCGCTTTTCACCCGGCGTTCCTCAGCCAATCGTGTTCGTCATCGAACGAGATAGATCGTCGCGTACACCGCCAGCCATACGACGAACACGAAATGCCAGTAGTACGCGATTGCTTCGACACCGGCAGTATGGTCGCGCGTGAACGCCGGCCTTCCAAGGAAGCTGATGAGCGCGATCAACAGCACCGCGCCGGCGATCACATGCGCGAGATGCGTGCCGGTCACGACGAAGAAGAGCGTGCCGTAGGCACTGCTGCTGATTTGGAAATTCGCCAGCGACCAGTCGCGCAGCGCCGTGCACACAAAGCCGAGCGCGCAGAACAGGGTGAGAACTAGCATCGCGCGTGCAATGCGCCGCTTCCGCCGCGCTGCGGCGGCCTGCGCCACGCCCATCGTCACGCTCCCGGCGCCGAGCAGCAGCGTCCCAAACGTCGCCAGCCCTAGGTCGATCTCCGTTCCGCTCGGCATCCACTGCGGCGCGAGCCCGCGCAGGTCGTACCAGGCCGCCAGCAGGCCGGCGAAGAGCATCGACTCGGACGCCAGGAAGACGACGACACCAAAAACCAGTGGATGCGCTCGGATCGCAACCGCCTTCATTTTTCCGCCTTACCCCGATTTGGGTATTTCAAAAGCGGGCATGTACGACGATATGGGTTGGTCGGCGTGGCCGGCGCCGGTGACGGCGCAAGCATCGTTGATGGCATCGAACTGGATGCTATTTCTGGCCGTCGGCGGCGTCGTCGCCGTCCTCGTTTGGGGCCTCATCCTGTTCGCGCTGCTGCGCTGGCGCCGGCGAACGCGCGACGCTGCGGTTCTGCCGCCCCAGTTTCGCAACAACCTTCCGCTCGAGATCGCCTGGACCGCCGTCCCGCTCGTCCTCGTTTGCATCCTGTTCGTGTACACGTATCGGGCCGAGGCCGGAGTTGAAGCGCTCGTGTCCGACCCCGATGTCACGGTAGCGGTCAACGCGTACCGCTGGGGTTGGACGTTCGGTTATCGCGGCGGCCCGACGATCCAAGGCTCGTTTGCCAATCCGCCGCAACTCGTACTGCCGCGAGACCGAACGACGCGCATCGTGCTGACCTCGAGCGACGTCAACCATGCGTTTTGGGTTCCGGCATTTCTGTTCAAACGCGATGCCATCCCGGGCCGCGTGACGGCATTCGATCTGCGACCCCAGACGGACGGAACGTACGTCGGACACTGCGCCGAATTCTGCGGGTATTCGCACGCCTTGATGGGCTTCAGCGTCAGAGTCGTCGCACCGGCGGACTACGCCCGTTGGCTCAAGGGCCGCCCGGCGTGAGCGCCGCGCTCGTCGCCGCGCCGCGCGGCGACGTGCTGAGCTGGATCACCACCACCGACCATAAGCGGATCGGTATTCTCTACCTGACGACGAGTTTGGGTTACTTTGGCGTGGCGGGTGTACTGGCGCTGGCGATTCGCACGCAGCTGGCACGACCGGCCAACGATTTCGTGAGCGCGCATACGTATGCGCAGCTCTTTACGCTGCACGGTACCGCGATGATCTTTCTGTTCGTGGCGCCGTTCGCGCTCGGCTTGGCGAATTTCTTACTGCCGCTGCAAATCGGCGCGCCGGATATGGCGTTTCCCCGGCTCAACGCGACGTCGTACTGGATGTTTCTCTTCGGCGGCTTGACGGTGTTCGCCGGCGCCGCGACCAACGAGGGCGCTGCCTCCAACGGCTGGACGTCCTACGCACCGCTCTCGGAGATCAAGATCTCGACGGGATTGGGCCAAGACCTGTGGATCGTCGGCGTGTTGCTGGTCTCGGTGGCGACGATCTTGACGTCGATCAACTTCATCACGACGGTGTTCATCTATCGCGCGCCCGGGATGACGATGTGGCGCATACCGATCTTCGCTTGGGAGATGGTGGCAACGTCGCTGCTCATCTTCATGGCGTTTCCGGCGCTTGCCGCCGATCTGCTGCTGCTGTTCGTCGACCGCCATTTCGGCGGACATGCGTTCGATCCGGCGTTCGGCGGCAGCCCAATCCTGTGGCAGCATTTGTTTTGGTTCTTCGGCCATCCCGAAGTCTACGTGATGATCTTACCCTACTTCGGCGTCGTCAGCGAGATCATCCCGGTCTTCTCGCGCAAGCCGATTTTCGGCTACACCGGGCTCGTGCTGGCGGCGTTTGCGATCGCCGGTTTATCGATGGGCGTCTGGGCGCATCATATGTTCACGTCGGGTGCCGTGGACGATCCGTTCTTCAGTTTCATGTCGTTCCTCATCGCGGTGCCGACCGGCGTGAAGTTCTTCAACTGGATCGCGACGATGTGGGGCGGCTCGATATCGTTCCAGACCCCGATGCTGTTTTCGCTGGGCTTCCTCATGAATTTCTTGCTCGGCGGGATCACCGGCGTGATGATCGCTTCGCCACCGATCGATTTCCAGGCCCACCAGTCATATTTCATCGTGGCGCACATGCACTACGTGTTGGGCGGCGGCAGTTTGTTCGCGATCTTCGCCGCGCTGTTTTTCTGGTGGCCGAAAATGTTCGGCCGCAAACTGCGCGAGGGCTTGGGTACGTGGTGCTTCTGGCTGCTCTTCATCGGCTTCAACATCACGTTCTTACCGATGCACTTCATGGGACTCGAAGGTATGCCGCGCCGCGTCGACACCTATGATGCGACCGGCGTGCTGCCGCTGCTCAATGCGATCGCGACCGCAGGCTCCTACCTCATGGCCCTCGGCGTCCTGGCGGTTGTCTGGAACGTCATCGTGAGCGCGTTCGATCGGAGCCCGGTCGGCAACGATCCGTGGGGTGCCAATTCGTTGGAATGGGCGACGACTTCGCCGCCGCCCGAACACAACTTCGAGACGCTGCCGCCGATCCGCAGCGAGCGTCCCGTTTTCGACGCGCGCCATCCCGAACTGGCATCGAGCGCGCTGCAATGACGGTCGGTTTGCGGATGTTTCTGAGTTCGGCCGCTTTCTCGATCGTTATCGCGGTCGCGTATTGGGGCGTCGCGCGTGAGCCGACGGGTACGCTGCTGCTGGGCGTCATGGCGTTCGGATTGAGTTTCGTCGCCGGTTATATGATCGTGGCCGAGCGCGAGGCCGAGCTGTGGGGCGACGACGCGCAGGCCGACAATGCCGCCGCGGCCGGCGATATTGTCGGCTCGTACAGCATCAGGTCAGCCTTGCCGATCGGGACGGCCGCGGCGCTGACCTTCATCGGCTTGGGCCTCGTCATTTCGCCGACGCTCGCGGCCCTGGCCATCATCGCACTGCTGGCGCTCGGCGCTCTCTTCATCATACAGAGCGCCTAAATACAGAGCGCCTAAGCTCGGGGACAGGTTCGAAGCGGGAGGCGCCGGCCGGATCCGCGCCGGCCTTCGGGTTGCTGATGTGGGCGAGGCAGCGGGCAGACAGGACCGCCGCCTCGATTGGGACGGCCAGCGGACGCTTAAAAGAGGGTATTCCTGGGTCGAAGGATTATTCCGTCGTAGGTATCGCTGAACGAAGGGACCTTTTGATGGATCGACTGATCCGCTGCCCTGTCTGTGATCACGCCATATCGCTGCATTTAGCGAACGGATGCCAGGGTGTCCGCCGCAGGAAATGTCGCTGCAAGCTGTCGGCCGACGTCGTCAATGAGAAAGCCCTGGGGCTCGTACGCACCGACTGGACAAAACAAACTCAGGCTTAGGCTTAGGGACCGCGCTTAGCGCGATCCGCTGCGTTGGCCCAACACCCTCCGCCCGAATTCGACCTTAGTCGAATCGTCCTTTCGGCTTTTCCCGAGCAGTCTGCGAGTTCGGTTGCCCGAGCCGGCAGCGCTACGGTGGACTTAGCGCGATTCCGTCGAGCTGCTGACCTGGGAAAGCAATCGTGTTGATAAGGGTTCCCGCTGGATAATCGTATTCATCGATTTGGTTCGCGAGGGCATCCGCAATGAAAATTCGCTTGAAAGATGGACCGAATGCGACGCGCACCGGATCGCCGGTCTGCGCGAACGTATACTTCGGCGTCTTCGATCCAGGTGCAAACACCTCGACTGCCGGGACGGCCACGTCGCTCACCAAGATGTCTTTCGCGCCGTCGATTGCCACCGCGTACGGATCTTTGAACGTCGGCGGCAGGAAATGGCCCTTGAACTTCGGCCCGGGCGTATACTCGCGAACGAGTCCGTACGTCTCCGAAGCGGATTCCCACGTAACGAAAACATCGCCGTCGGCATCGATCGCCACGCCGTTGACTTGCGAGTAGTCCTGACCGATCGCCGCGTCGCAAATCGTATACGAAGCCGTTGACTGACCCTGTTTGAACACGCGTACGTCACCGCCGCCGCAACCATGCTGGTCGTAACCGTTCGCGACGTACACCGTGCCGTCGGTCGCGACGGCGAGATCCGAGGGTAGGCCGCCTTTGTCATCGAGGGTGAGGAACGGCTGGGTCTTCACGCTCGCGAAAACGAACACTCGACCGTCGTATGGCGAATGGCCCTGGTCCGGAACGTAGATCTTTCCGGCGAGATCGGTCGCGATGGCATACGGTGAGCTGAAACGACCGAAGTGTCCGAGCGGCGCTTGGTGCGTGCCGTACGCGTTATAAAAGTAGACCGGACCGTCGGGAGGAAAGCCCCCGGCATCCGCCGCGTAGAGGCGGCTCGTCGTGCTGCCCGTTTGAATGAGCGCGCGCGCCTCGGACTGGACCGCAGCGCTCGTGCCGCGCGTCGCGGGCGGCGCTCCGGCACCGGCACAGCCGGTCAACACGCAAAAACTCGCCGCAGACAAGAATGCTGCGGCACGAACAAACGACGGACGCTTCACCACCTCTACAACGCCTCCACTTCAGCTTGCGTAACGGACCACGACGATTCGCGAAAAATAGCGCTTGACCATCGCCACCCTCATCACGAAGCGCAGCGCTTGGCGGGCAACAGCGCTGTCCGTGCAGCCGTACGCAATGCCTGGAGGATCGAGCGCACGGTCCAGATATCCGTTGCCAACATCCGTACGACGACGCCGCTTTGCAGCGCTCCGACGCCGAGCCGCGCACCGGCGGCGGCGTCGGCTGCGTGATCCAGGGCGGCAACGAGCGGGACGACGTGCTCTTCGGCCAGCCCTGCCAGGGCGAACGTGCCGACCGTGTACGGCGCCGCCGCGGCTGGTTCGAGCGCGTCGTAGAAGAGCTCCCGCCCGCGGCGCCGGATACTCGTTCGCAAACGCACGTTCGCGCCGGCCGGAACGCACGCGATCTCAGTCGTGAGAACGACCGCTCCGGGGCCAAGGTCGATGACGGTCGACGCGTCGTAGCGCGAGTCCGCGAGTGCGACGAGCGGCTCGCCGATGAGCTCGAGCAGCGCGCCCGCCTCGATTGACCAGGCCGCCTCCGCCCGCGCCTGACGGCCGCCCCCCATGAGCCGCGTCGCAGCTTGATTCGTGACGATGAGGTGCGCTCCGGCCCGAACGACTCCGCCCGTGGTGATGCGATCGCCGCGCACGACGCCTGGACCGAGCTGCGAGAGCATCACGCGGGCGGCGTCACCGTCCGCGAAAGCGCGGCTGCAGCGTGAAATGCCGTCGAAACGAACGCGTTCGAGAATCGTGCGCGGACCCGCGCGGCAGGCCGCGATCGTCAGCGAACCGCTGCCGTGGCTCACACCGCGTCGAGCAAGGCCGCGCGTTCGACGAACCGCACCACGTCGGCGACACCGGTTCCATCGCGCAAATTCGTGAATACGAAAGGCCGCTCGACGCGCGCTGCCGCCGCATCGCGGCGCATCCGCTCGAGGTCGGCCCCGACGTGCGGCGCGAGATCGATCTTATTGATGACGAGCAGATCGGCGCGCATGATCCCCGGACCGCCCTTGGCCGGAATCTTATCACCGCCGGCGACATCGATCACGTAGATCGTCACATCGGCAAGATCGGGGCTGAAGGTCGCGGCGAGATTATCGCCGCCGCTTTCGATGATGACGAGTTCGAGCCCCGGGAAGCGCGCTTCGAGATCGGCGATGGCTTGCAGATTCATCGAGGCGTCTTCACGGATCGCCGTATGCGGACAGCCGCCGGTTTCCACGCCGACGATTCTTTCAGCCGGCAAACAACCGCTGCGCACCAAAATCTGGGCGTCTTCTTGGGTGTAGATGTCGTTGGTGACGACGGCCATGTCGACGCGCGGTCCGAACGCGCGGGCGAGGTGTTCGACGAGCGCCGTTTTTCCGGCGCCAACCGGCCCGCCGATCCCGATGCGGGTCGCGCTCACGATGCGAACAGCCGTGCCGGCAGGCGGCGATGCCGTAGGCCGTCGATCTCACAGCCGACCGCACTTGCGCAGAGGTCGTCGAATCCGCGGACCGCGCCGGCCCGGGTTACGAATGCCGCGATCGCCGGGCGCAGCGTCCAGCGGACGCGCGCGACGTCGCGTTGACCGAGCGGCACGGCGCGCGCGGCAACCGAAGCGCAGGCCGCGACGATCGTGACCGCATATGCTTCGAGCGCGACGTTCGGCGTCGCCGCGACGGCCCGGTAGCCGAGCGCCGCTGCGAGCGCATGGATGCCGCCGCTGCTGCCGCTCGCGAGCGCGGTGCGGTAGGCGCTGATCCACTCGTCGGCGAGCCCCATCGCGACGTGCGTATCGAGCGTCGCGCGCGCGAGGTGGGCGTTCGCCCGGCGAATCTCGGCGTTCGGCTGCGCGGCGCAGAGTCGTTGGTCGAGCGCTTCGATCGGCAGGCCGTCGCGCAGGAGCAGCACCATCGCCGCACCGTCGAGCGTGGCG
>Ga0302326_10028774_pt1 | contig 11174 bp, 7 predicted proteins | sample Palsa_T0_3_FD_202264 | JGI IMG/M metagenome (GOLD analysis project Ga0302326, IMG submission 202264) | Peat permafrost microbial communities from Stordalen Mire near Abisko, Sweden - Palsa_T0_3 | ecosystem: Environmental > Terrestrial > Soil > Palsa > Peat permafrost | place: Sweden: Abisko...
AACACCATCTTCGCGGGCGCCGTCGCGGCCTACGTGACCGTACACGCCGCGGCGGCCAGGACCCTCGGCCGCCAGGCGCTGACCGGGCTGGCGCTGGCACACGGCTACGACACCGCGTTCTGGTGGATCGCCGGCATCTTCGGCGCCGGCGCGATCATCTGCGGCGCCCTGCTTCGCCGCGGACCGCTGCACGCCAAGGACACCCCGGCACCCCAGATCGCCGGGCCGGGAGCAGCCCAAACCGAACCCGGCCGGACCATCTCGGCCTGAGCGAGCGGTGCCGGCCGGCTTCGTGACCTGAGACGATATAAGTGTTATCAACTCTTAATTGAAAATTACGCAGCCAAATGGTGACATGTCATTTCAAGGTGCCCGGGTTCGGTTACTCGTGGGGCAGATGTGACAGTAGAAAAAACGCTACCTGACCGCGGGAATTACGTGTCCGAATAGAAATCTTCTCCCCGGATGCATCTTTGCGCCCAGCCATTACGCTTGTTTTGCACGTATGTCGGCAAAAGGGGCTTTGGCTGACGTTAGGTGGCGCAACGTGGCACGGGGCTTGCAGCCAGGGGACCCGCAGCTGATCGGTCCGTACCGGCTGGTCGGGCAGCTTGGCTGCGGTGGCATGGGACGGGTATTTCTGGGCCTGTCGGCAGGCGGGCGGCCGGTCGCAGTGAAGGTGATCCGGGCTGAGCTGGCCGCGGATCAAGAGTTCCGGGTCAGGTTCGGCCGGGAGGTCGCCGCGGCCCGGCGGGTGAGCGGGCTGTTCACCGCGCTGGTCGTCGATGCCGACGTGGACGGTCCGGTGCCCTGGCTGGCCACGGCCTACGTCAGCGGACCTGCGCTGTCTGAGGCGATCGCCCGTCACGGGCCGATGTCAGCCCGGCCGGCGCTGGCGCTCGCGGCCGGGCTGGCGGAGGGCCTGAGCGCGATTCACGCCGCATCCGTGGTGCACTGCGACCTGAAGCCCTCCAATGTGCTGCTGTCCCAGGACGGCCCGCGGGTTATTGACTTCGGCATCTCGCGCGCGGCTGAGACTGCCTCGGTGACGGGAGCGGGCCTGGTGGTCGGCTCGCCCGGGTTCATGTCTCCTGAGCAGGCCATGGGCGGGGATGTCGGGCCGCCAAGCGACGTGTTCAGCCTCGGTGCGGTGCTCGCGTTCGCCGCCACAGGCCAGGGACCGTTCGGCGAAGGGTCGAGTCCGGAGCTGGCTTACCGGCTCGTCTACAGCGAGCCGAACCTGGATAATCTGCCGGCCGAACTGCGTTCACTGGTCCGGCAGTGCCTGGCCAGGGAGCCGGCCGAACGGCCCACCGCCGACGAGCTGCTGGCCGAGGTAGCGGCCGGGCAACCCGCGGCCGGCTGCCTGTCTGACGCGGCCATGGGAGCATTCGCCGAGTACATCGCGCCGGATCCGCCTCAGGTGGCCGCCGTTGTTCGTCCGGCTTCTCCTGCGGAAGCGCCCCCTTCCGGGCCGGCCCGGTCACCCGGCCGGGACAACATGTCGCGCCGTCGCTGGTGGCGGCCGCTGGTGGCGGCCGGAGTCACGGCCGGTGTTCTGGCGGCGTCGGCCGCGGTCAGCTTCGCCCTGTCCGGCGCGGCCGGGCACCCCTCCACCGCCTCGCTCCAGCCGAGGGGAGCGGCGACGCGAGCCACCCCGGCGGGACGGGCCTCGTCCCCGGGCCGGTCGCCAGCCATGTCGCCTTCGAAGGCGTCATCGTCCCCAAGCGCCGTCCCCGCCCCGGTGCCCGCGGACATCGTCCCGGCGATAGACACCATCACCTCGCCGGGCATGCCGTCAAGGAGCGCCTCGCCGTCGCCGTCTCAATCGCCGGACCCGCGGACGTCCCCCGCGCCCGGCAACCCAACGTCCTCTGCGTCCCCGACCGCTTCTGCGTCCCAGTCGCCGAGCCCGTCACCGTCACTGTCGACGTCACCGGCACCGCCCGTGCCGCAGATCACGAGCGTGACGACGTACCAGCAAGGCGTCTGGGTCTACTTCGACGTTCAGTACGCCGATCCGGGTCACGACGCCCAGGGTTTCGGCTTCATGGGCTCAAACGGCAATCGCTGGACGGAGGAGACCTATCCCTTCTCCAGCCCAGGTCGTGGCATCGTCGGACCGGATAGCATCGCTTACCCGCTCAATCTGGCGTGCGGAACGGCCAGGGCGCATGCCGCCGAGATCGAGGTCTGGATCTACGCCGCGACGGGTGCCAGCAGCCAGCCCGCCGTGATCCAGCTGGTTTGCACCGCCTGATCGTGAACTTGACGCGACGCTGACTGGTCAGGCGAGCCTCGGCGGCCCGTGCCTAGACTCTGTTACCAGAGTGGCTTATGGTGTCAGTGTGACAGGTAGGGTAACCGGACATGCATAACGATGCACTTAATAGCTTCTTTGTGCACGTGCAGGCGGGCACCCGGCCCTTATTATTGCCCTGGCTGATATGACATCTAGAGCGTCATTACAGACGTTGGGGTGGGATTTGGCATGGTGAGGGCTTTGCAGCCTGCGGATCCGCGGCTGATCGGTCCTTACCGGCTGGTAGGGCAGCTCGGCTCAGGCGGCATGGGGCGGGTATTCCTGGCTATGTCGGCCGGCGGGCGCCCGGTAGCGGTGAAAATGATCCGCGCCGAACTTGCCGCTGATCCTGATTTCCGGTCCCGCTTTAGCCGCGAGGTCTCTGCCGCACGGAGGGTAAACGGCCTGTTCACCGCCTTGGTCGTGGATGCGGACGTGGATGCCCAGGTGCCCTGGCTGGCCACCGCGTACGTGGCTGGTCCGTCGCTGGCCGAGACGGTGAAGGAACACGGGCCGCTGTCGGCCAAGTCGGTGCTGGCGCTGGCCGCAGGTCTGGCCGAGGGCTTGAACGCGATCCATGCCGCGGGCGTGGTGCACGGTGATCTCAAGCCCTCTAACGTGCTGTTGGCCGAGGACGGGCCTCGGGTGATCGATTTCGGCATCTCCCATGCCGCGGAAATGGCGCCGCTGACGCACCCGGGCCTGGTGATGGGCTCGCCCGGGTTCATGTCACCGGAACAGGCCCTGGGTAAGAAGGTCGGGCCGCTCAGCGACGTGTTCAGCCTGGGTGCGGTGCTCGCCTTCGCGGCCACGGGAGAACGGCCGTTCGGCACCGGGACACCCATTGAGCTGCTCGATCGCGTGATCCATGGCTCGCCGAACCTTGACAAGGTGCCGCCCGAAGTCCGGCTGCTGGTCGAACGTTGCCTGGCCAAGGATCCGGGCGAGCGTCCCAGCGCCGCTGGCTTGCTGGCCGAGCTGGGCGCCCTGCAAGCCGAGACGGACTGGCTGCCCGAATCGATCACGCGAATGTTCCCCCGGGATGTCCCGTACCAGGTCGAAGACGACCGAAAGGGCGGCGTAGGCACGATGGGGACCGTCACGCTGGGGAGTGCGGCGCAGGATCCGTCGCTTCTGTCCAGCCTGGCACCGCCAAACGCTCCGGCGAAGCCGAACGGCCAGTTCCGGGCCGATACTCAGCCGCGACCCGGTGACCAGCAGCAGACAGGTGACCAGGTAGGGCTGGACGCGGAGGCACGGCCCGACGCTGAGGCGCGGCGGGATGGCCACCCGCGGCTACGCGACCAGGTACAGACAGGTGGTCAGGTCCGGCGGGATGACCAGGCCGAGACCGGTGACCAACTAGAGCCGGATAGTCAGCTACCGCCTGACGGCCCGCCGCAGGCCTTTGACCAGCTGGAACCGGATGATCAGCTGGCCCCCGATGACCAGTCGCAACCGGGCGACGGCGGCCATGACAAGCCGCGGAGACCCTTGTGGCGGTCGCTGGCGACGGCATGCGTCGTCGTAGGGCTCCTGACGGCATGTGGCGCGGTCGGCTATGCCCTGATCACCGCCAGCCGGCACCCGTCCAGCGCGTCATCGGCTGCAGGGGACCCGGCTGAGGGGCCCACGGCGACCGCGTCGGCCTCCGCGCCCGTGCTCCCTGGCGCACCTCCCGGTCCCCTGCAGGTCACCAAGGTCTACACCTATCAGCAAGGTGCCACGGTGTTCATCGATATCTACTACACCGACAACAACGCTGACAGTTTCGGATTCATGGGGGTGGATGGATCCCGCATAGCGGAAGTGAACTATCCGTTCTCCAACCCCGGCGATGGCGTTGTCGAGCCAGGCAGCATCATCTATCCGTTTAACGAGGGCTGCGGCACCGCCCAGGCGCATTCGGACTCCATCGAAGTCTGGGTCACCGATGCCGCGGGCAAGCGGAGCCGGCTGTCCGCGCCAATACACCTCGCCTGCGCCCCCTGACGCGCGACTCCGGAGGCGTAGAGCAGGGCCAGGGCCGGTTCGCTCCGTGGCCGGGCGAAGGCCGATACTAAGGTGATGACCACGCCGACCTGGGACGCGTCTTACACGGCCAGCAAGCCCGCGCCGTGGGACATCGGCCGGCCGCAGCCTGCCTTCGTACGGCTGGCGGGAGCAGGGTTGCTGAGCGGGCGGCTGCTGGACTCCGGCTGCGGCACCGGAGAGCAGACCCTGCTGGCGGCCAGCCACGGTGCGGACGCCATGGGCATAGATGTGTCGGTCCATGCCATCGAGCGAGCCCGGGACAAGGCCGCCGAACGAGGCCTGAACGCCCGCTTCGAAGTCGCCGATGCCCTGCGGCTACCAGACCTCGGCCGGACGTTCGACGTCGTCATCGACAGCGGAGTGTTCCACGTCTTCGACGACGACGACCGCGCTAGGTACGTCGCCAGCCTGGCGTCGGTACTGTCCGATGGCGGTCACTGCCACCTGATCTGCTTCAGCGACCAGCAGCCCGGGAACTTCGGCCCGCGCCGGGTTCGCCAGGACGAACTGCGTGCCGCCTTCAGCGATGGATGGCGGATTGCCAGCATCGAGGCGGCCACGTTCGAGCTCAACGAGTCCGGGCTCGGTATCTCGTCGGCACAGGCCTGGCTGGCCGCCATCCAGCGGGTCACTCCGGCCTGATGGCCGTGGCCTGCGACCAGACGGCCTGCCAGCGTCCGTCCCGCCGCTCGTAGCAGTCGGTGTGCCAGCAGGTGATGAGGGACTCGGCTCCGTCGTCTTCGGCGACGCCGATCCGCGCTTGGTACCGCACCAGGGCCACGTCGGCGCTGCCCCGGACGGCCATATCAGAGACCGGCTCGAACACCCGGTAGCGGAGCCCTCCCGAGGCGATCCGGCCGAGGTACTCCTGTTTCGACATGGCGTAGCCATGCGGAGTGATCAGCTGATAGTCCTCGGCGTGCAGGGCACCTGCCGCCTCCATGTCCGCGTGGACCAGCGATCGCAGTCGCTCCCGCTCGGTATCACGTATCGCGGCGGCATCTAGACTCATCAGGTTCCCTCTCGTTACCACCGGCAATCGCAGGTAGTGTGACGTGGTCGATGTTGGCGTGCCGGTACCGTGCTTCGGGGGTGGCCAGGATACTTGTCGAGCGATGCCAGCGCCGCGGAATGACGCGGCGTCTGCGGACCTTGGTTCTCTCGGCGTCTGTTCTGTTGCTCGGCCTGGCAAGCTCGGGGTGCGGCCCCACCGCAACCAGCGCTGGTGTCGCGGCCGGGCACCCCACGCCCACCGAGACAACCCTCGCCACGTCTCACCCCAGCGCGAGCGCGTTGTCGCCGCACCCAGCGATGCCCTCCTGCCCGGTTCAGGTTTTCTCTCGCATGACCGAAGCCCAGCGGATCGGTCAGTTGTTCCTGGTCGGCATCGCGGGAGACCCGGTCTCAGACGTCGCCCAGGCGGTCGCGACGTACCACTTCGGCTCGCTGCTGTCCGCGGGCGACCTCACGGCCGGCGTAGCCGGGCTCCAGCAGCTGACTCGCTCCTATCAGTCGCTGGCGTCCTCCCGGGCGACCAGCGGGGTTCACTTCTTCATCGCCGCGAACCAGGAGGGCGGAGAAGTCCAGTCCCTGCAGGGCCCGGGCTTTTCCGCGATGCCGTCGGCCCTGGCCCAGGGCAGCCTGTCCACCTCCGTCTTGCAGCAGCAGGCCGCGGTCTGGGGCCGTGAACTCCGGTCGGCGGGCTTCAATCTCAACCTGGCCCCGGTCATGGATGTCGTCCCGGCCGGAACCGCCGACGAGAATCAGCCCATCGGCATGATCCAGCGTGAGTTCGGCTACACCCCGGCGACGGTGGCGGCCCACGGCGTGGCGTTCATCCGGGGGATGCAGGAGGCGGGAGTCGCGACTACCGCCAAGCACTTCCCCGGGCTGGGCCGGGTCCTCGGCAACACCGATTTCACCGCCGGGGTCGTGGACAGCACGACCGGGCCGCACGACCCTTACCTTCGTTCCTTCCAGGCAGCCATCGACGTCGGCGTGCCCTTCGTCCTGGTCGCCCTGGCCACCTACACGCGTATTGACCCGCGCCACCTCGCGGTCTTCTCGCCGGAGGTGATGCGCGTGATCCTGCGCCAGCAGATGCACTTCAACGGGGTGGTCGTCTCGGATGACCTGGGCGCCGCGGCCGCGGTGGCGGGCCTTTCGCCGGGAAGCCGCGGGATCGACTTCCTCGCCGCGGGCGGCGACCTGATCACCTCTCAGAGTCTCCCCGCGGCGGCGGTGATGGACAGCGCCATTCGGGCCCGGGTATCCGCTGACCCCGCCTTTCGTGCCCAGGTGAATTCGGCCGTCATGCGGGTGCTCAGCGCCAAGCAGGCCTATCGCCTGCTGCCGTGCCCGTGACGCCGAGCTTGGGGCACCATCATGGCGGCCGAAGGCCCGGAGCTGACCGCCAGCTCCGGGCCTTCGGCAACCCGCAAACGACCGCCCTAGGACGTGGGCTTGGTGAGGTCGTAGACGGTCTCGCCGCCGACGGTCTCCTTCGTGAAGTGGGCCGCAACCCACTTCGTGATGGCCGAGGAGCCCTGACCGCCGCCGAAGCTCTCGCTGTCCGCACCCACGTAGTAGTGGATCTCGTGCTTGGCCACGAGCGCTTCGAACCCGGCCAGCGTGGGCCACGGGTCGGTCCCGTTGAACCCGCCGATGGCCACCACCGCGTCACCGGTGGCCAGCTCGATGGGCGCCGCGGCCTCCGAACCCACGGTGGCGGCCACCCACTTATAGCTGGACGCGTCCTGCTCGAGCAGCTTCTCCAGAGCGCTGCTCACGGTCGTGCTGCCGCCAAGCCCGCCCGCGCCGCCGAAGCCGCCAGTCCCAGTACCACCCGGCCGTGTGCCGGGTGACCCAGCGGATCCGGCCGACCCAGCGAATCCGCCAGGAGCCCCGGTCCCGGCGCCCGCCGTGCCGCCGGCGCTTCCAGGACCGAATCCCGCCGCGCCGCGAGTGCCGCCTGTCCTAGCCCCGCGCCCGAACTGGCCGGCCCGGCCGCCAGGGAACCCGCCCCCGCCGCCGAACCCTTCAGTCTGCGGTCCGGCACTGACGATCGCACCGGTGTGGGCCGAGTTCACCGTGTCGAGTGCGTAGGCGGTCGGCCCGGCCAGCCCCGCGACCATGGCGAGTCCGACCGGCACAAGCACCAGGGTCTGCCGGACGCGTGATCCTGGCGGCCCCGACGATGTCGCGAGGTACGGGGCCGCGAACACCGTTGCCGCGGCGGCTACCCCCACGATCACGATGACCCAGCGCAGCCAGGGCAGCCAGGCCGGGGTCCGGTCGAGTAGCACGTAGGACCACAAGGCCGTGGCCACGATCGCCACCGCGACGGTGATGCGCCCGGCCAGCCCGAGCCGTGCCTGCCACAATGCCGTCGCGCCGATGCCGGCAAGCGCGGCGATGCCGGGCGCGAGGGCGACCATGTAGTACGGGTGGATGATGCCGCTCATGTAGCTGAACACCAGACCGGTGACGAGGACCCAGCCTCCCCACAGCAGCGCCGCGGCCCGGGTCCTGTCGGTCCGCACCGCCCGCCGTGATACCCACAGCATGGCGCCCAGGGAGATGAGCGCCGCGGGCAGCAGCCAGCTGATCTGCCCGCCGAACTCGGAATGGAACAGCCGCAGCACCCCAGTCGGGCCGCCCCACTGCGCGCCCCCCGCGCCGCCGCCGCCGACGGACCCGGTCTCGCTGCCGTCAAGCCGGCCCAGGCCGTTGTACCCGATCGCGAGCTGCAGGATGTTGTTGTCGGTGGAGCCGCCGAAGTAAGGCCGGTCGGCCGCGGGGGTGAGCTGCGCGGCGAGGATCCACCAGCCCGCCCCGACGATGATGCCGACGCCCATGAGCACGGTCTGCCACAGCCGCTTGCCGAACCGGGGCGGCCCGGCCCACAGGTAGGCCACCGCGAATCCCGGCACGACCAGGAACGCCTGCAGCATCTTGGCCAGAAACGCGAATCCGAGCAGCAGGCCGCCGAACACCAGCCACTTCGTCCGCCCGCTGTCGATCGCGCGCACCAGCGTGTACGCGGCGGCGGTCATGAGCAGCACCAGCAGCGCATCGGGGTTGTTGAACCTGAACATCAGCACCGCGACCGGCGTGAGCGCGAGCACGAGCCCCGCGACCAGGGCCGCGGGCGGCCCGAACCAGCGCTTGACCGCGGCGTAGAGCAGCGCGACCGAAGCCACGCCCTCCAGCGCCTGGGGGACCAGCACGGACCACTGGTTGAAACCGAATATCCGGCTGGATAGCTCCATCACCCACAACGACGCCGGAGTCTTGTCGACGGTGATGAAGTTGGAGGAGTCAAACGAGCCGAAGAAGAAGGCTTTCCAGCTCTTGGTCCCTGCCTGCACCGCGGCCGCGTAGAAGTCGTTCGCCCAGCCGTTCCTGGTGACGTCCCATAGGTAAAGGACGGCGGTGAGCGCAAGCAGCCCGAACATCGCGGGGCGAGCCCAGCCCGGATCGGTCTCCGGCCCCCGGAGCAGGCGCTGAATCCGGTTCCCGGTCGCCCGGGGGCGGCTGCCTAGCGGGTGCCGCGAGATGGAGGCGGTCGCGCTCAACTGGTTCTCTCCCTCTGAGGTGTCAATGCTGTGAGCTGGACGGTTGGTCCAAACGGCTCGACCAGGCCGGGCCGCACCGGCTGGGCTCGCGCGCTGTCGTCCGTCTCGGCAGGCGGGCCGCCCGCACCCTGCTCCGATTGGCCGAAGACCCAGGTGCGGTACAGCGCGAACCTGAGCGCGGCGGCCACCAGGTTCGCGGCAAGCAGCACCGCGATCTCGGTGCCGCGGCCGGGATGGGGCGAGCTCGCCTCCAGGACGGCCAGCGAGCCAGCGGTCAGCGCGAGCCCGATGCCGAACGTGAGCAATCCCTTGAACTGGTGCCTGGCGGCGTTCGGTCGTCCGCTGATGCCGAACGTCAGCCGCCGGTTGGCGGCGGTGTTGGCCACGGCGGTCAGCAGCAGGCTGATGAGGTTGGCGGCCTGGGCCGGCACGCTGCCCCGCAGCAGCAGGTAAAGCCCCAGGTAGACGAGCGTGCTGCCGGCTCCGATGAGCGCGAATCTTGCAATCTGCAGCGGCAGGCCGCTGGGCTCGACCGGCTCGGCGCCGTTGCGGCGGGGCGCGAGCGAGGGACGGCGCAGCTGAGGGACCTGGATGGTCCCGCGAGCGAAACCTGCGCCCAGCCGGGCCATCCCGCGCAGGTCGGCCAGGGCGGTCCCCACGATGTCAACCCTCGAGTCGAGGTCATCGATCCAGTCCACCGGGACCTCGTGGATGCGCAGCCCGGCCCGCTCGGCCAGCACCAGCAGTTCGGTGTCGAAGAACCAGCCGGTGTCCCGGGTCAGCGGCAGCAGCGCCCGGGCCTGATCGCGCCTGATCGCCTTGAAGCCGCACTGAGCGTCGGAGAAGCGCACCCCCATGAGAGTACGCAGTAGCACGTTGTAGCTGCGCGAGATGAACTCGCGCTTCGGGCCCCGGATGACCCTGGATCCCCGCGCCAGCCGGGTGCCGATGGCGAGATCGCTGTGCCCGGACAGCAGCGGCGCCACCAGCGGCAGCAGGCCGTTGAGGTCCGTCGACAAATCGACATCCATGTACGCGAGAACGTCAGCGTCACTCTCCGCCCAGATGGCCCGCAGCGCCCGGCCGCGCCCCGGCAGGTCCATGTGGACGGCCCGTACCTCGGCCAGGTCGCGGGCCAGCCCGGTGGCGATGGCCCAGGTGGTGTCGGTGCTGCCATTGTCCGCGATCGTGACCCTGGCGGTGAACGGGAAGCACTCGCGCAGGTAAGTCACCAGGCGCCGGATGCTCGGTACCAGGTCACGCTCCTCGTTGCGCACCGGCACGACGACGTCTACCTGCAGAACCTTCATGCCTCTGAGCATCGGCTACTACGCTCCGCCCCGGCTGAAGCAATGTTATGTACGAGCTATGAGCGAAATCCACGCTCACCGTGGCCGGACAACCCAAGCTTCCGCCACATCCAAGACCACTTTCGGAACGGGCGGTGGTTCGTGACCTCAGGACCAGTCTCCCCAGACCCCGGGCAGGACGACTTGCGGGGGCGGCAACCCGCTGCTATGTCTAGTTACGGGCCCGTCTATCTGTGATCTTGCGATGGTCGGCAGTGCGGGAAGAAGCCGGAGGACCGATGACTATCAGCTTTCATGGCCAAGTCGCGCGCGCGTTCTGAGATGCCTGACGGAATCCGGACGGCAAGGTTTCGCTGGGCGCTAACTGCCGTGATGCTGGCAGGCCTGCTGGCGGGGTGCAGTGGCGGATCTGCACCCGTGCGCGAAGGGACGTCAGGAAAGAATAACAACTACCTTGAAAATACAAGAACGATAAATTTGCAGGACGGTGATTTTCCCTCCTTCCTGACCTTTGGGGCTCACGATAACCTGTGGTTTACCGAGAATGGTGGCAACGTCATCGCGCGGGTCGGTCCGGCGGGCGATATAACGCAGTACACCATTGAAGCTGACAACAATAATGATCCGCAAGACATTATAACTGCGCCCGGTGGCAGCATATGGTTTACCGGACTGGCGGAAATCGGGAACATCAGCCCTGACGGCACCATGAAGGTCTGGCATGAGCTCAGCATCGGTTCGGGGGTAGGGTTGCCTGACGCGCTCGCGGTAGGCCGGGACGGACTGGTCTGGTACACCGATGATGGTGGCTATATCTGCCATATAAGCTCTATTGATAATGTCAGGTGTTACGCCGTACATCCGAGCACGAAAGACATCTGGATGCGCGGTATTGCCATAGGATCGGATGGAGCACTCTGGTTTACCGAGGACAATCTCGCCAGCGTCGCC
>Ga0302326_10028776_pt1 | contig 11174 bp, 10 predicted proteins | sample Palsa_T0_3_FD_202264 | JGI IMG/M metagenome (GOLD analysis project Ga0302326, IMG submission 202264) | Peat permafrost microbial communities from Stordalen Mire near Abisko, Sweden - Palsa_T0_3 | ecosystem: Environmental > Terrestrial > Soil > Palsa > Peat permafrost | place: Sweden: Abisko...
GGCCGGCAACGATCTGGTAAACGAGATCGGAGAACTCGTGGTGACGAGCCCGTCGCCTTCGATGCCGCTCTATTTCTGGAACGATCCCGACGGCCGGAAATATCACGAGGCGTACTTCGATGTCTATCCAGGCGTGTGGCGGCACGGAGATTTCCTGAAGATCAACGAGCGCGGCGGCTGCTACATTTACGGGCGCTCCGACTCCACGCTCAATCGCTTCGGCGTGCGCATCGGCACGGCGGAGGTCTATCGCATTCTCGACCGTCTCGATGAAGTGGCCGACGCGCTCATCGTCTGCCTCGAAGAACCCGGCGGAGCGTTCTACATGCCGCTCTTCGTCAAACTCGCGCCCGGCCGATCGCTTGACGACGGGGTGCGCGCGACGATCGTGCGGCGGCTGCGTTCGGAAGGCAGCCCGCGTCACGTGCCCGACACGATCATCGAGGTGCCCGCCATTCCGTACACGCTGACCGGCAAGAAAATGGAAATTCCGGTCCGCCGGCTCCTTGCGGGCGCGCGGGCGGAGACGGTCGCCAGCCCCGACGCGATGATGGATCCGCGGGCGCTCGATTTTTACCTCGCGTTCGCGCAAGCGAGGGTGGGGGCCGACGCACCGTTCAACGCGACCTAGCCTTGCATCTTGGCTGCCGCTTCCGATTCCGATCTCTGCGGCTGGCCGTTCGATCCTTTGAAGAACGCTAAGAGTTTGGCGTTGATCTCATCTTTGAGCGTCGAACACATGCCGTGCGGAGCGCCCTTGATGATGTCGAGATGTGCGTTCTTGATCAGCTTCACGGACAGCAAGGCGGAGTCTGCAATCGGAACGATCTGATCGTCGTCGCCGTGCAGGATGAGCGTCGGAACATCGATCTTCTTGAGATCTTCCGTCAAGTCTGTTTCGGAGAAGGCTTCGATGCACTGGTACGCTGCCGGAAAACCACAGAGCATCCCTTGGAGCCAGAACGAGTCTTTGAGGCCCTGCGAGACCTTGGAGCCTGGGCGGTTCGCACCATAGAACGGCTCGGCAAGTTCCTTGAAGAACTGCGCGCGGTCTGCTTGCACGAGCGCGCGGAATCCATCGAACGTCTCGAGCGGCAGGCCGCCCGGGTTTGCCGCCGTCTTGAGCATCAAGGGTGGTACGGCGCCGATCAGCACGGCCTTCGCGACCCCCCGCTTCGAACCGTAACGCGCAACGTAGCGGGCTACTTCGCCGCCGCCGGTCGAGTGACCGACGTGGATCGCATGCTTGAGGTCGAGCGCCTCTACGACCGTCGCCAGATCGTCGACATACGTGTCCATGTCGTTGCCGGTCCAGGGCTGGCTCGAGCGCCCGTGGCCACGACGATCGTGGGCGACGCAACGGTACCCGCGGGACGCGAGGAAGGTCATTTGATCTTCGAACGCATCGGCGCTCAGCGGCCAACCGTGACTGAAGACGACGGGCTGGCCCGTTCCCCACTCCTTTACGTAGATCTCGGTACCGTCTTTCATGGCAAGGCTATTCATGGTGGGTCCTCCGGCGTAAGAAGTAGGCGGGTGCCTTTCGAATTGGCCGCGAGAAGCTCATGCCGTCCATGCGAACAAGAACTTGCCGATCAGGATGATGGCGGCAACGATGAGCCAGAGAACGATCCACGGCGCGCCGCTGTTCGTGCGCAGCGGCGAAGTTGCGAGAGTGCGAGCGGCCGGTTGTCAGGCTACGCTAGACATCCGCATCGATGAGGAATGCACGCTCGCGAGCGCGCACGCAACGCCCGTCGTGCCGTCGGCGGCGCTCGATGGACCGCTCCCACACCGTCGATTCGTAGCCCGCGCGAATCTGGGGGTAGGCGCGTTCAAATCCGAGCGCGAGCAGTGCATCCCGATTATCCGTGATGGGGCTCAGCCCGCGGCCGAGGAGCGCGACCAGATCCTCGGCGATATGTACGATGGTCTTCATCACTTGCAAGTCCCAACGGAACGAGAGCGAATCGTCTCGGGTCCGCATCAGCGGCCACCTCAATCGTAGCAATCTTCGGGATCATGGGCTTGCACAATCGTGCGCTGGGTTAGCCTACATTTGCGATTCGTTCGCGTCAGCGCATCGAAATTGATCGAACCCGCTGCTAGGGTTCAGCGGGTTTCCGGCGACCACGCCCTCTTCATGAACCTGTCGCCCTCTTGCGAATCGGTATCGGGATCGAGTACCTCGCGCTCTGCGTTTTCTTCTTGCTCCGGGCCGCTCGGGCCACGATTCTCGGTGAAATCATCTTCAAAGGGTTCGCCGTCGCGATCACGCTCCATCAAACTGTGCCTCCTCTTCCGATTGGAAGATACCACGAAAGCGGCGGCGTGCCCACGGGGCGTTACACTCGCTAGGACCCTAGGACGAGTGCGCGGTTTGCGGATCGATGTCGAGCGCTTTTTCAACCCAACGGAGGTACGCCGCATTGACCTGCTGCGGTGTCAACGCGGATGAAAAATCCGGTCCCGGCATGGCCTTCGTCGTCACGCTGCCGATGGTCTTCATCGTTCCATCGCTCATATGCACCCTGACCGCAAATGGGCGGCACACGAGCGACGTTGAAGCTGCGACCATTTTCGCGGTGGCACTTTCGTCCGCGAGCGCCGGACGGCAGATGAACGTCGCAGAATTCTGGACCGGCCCCTCTGTTTGCGCCCAGACCGCCGTGCCGAGCACAGCCAAGATTACGGGAAGGGCGAGAGCTGCTGCGTAGCAGCAGGCACGATTCGTTGAAATGTTCACGGTCTTGCTTCCTTTACGAACAGCAATGTGGTCGCACCGCGCAATACACGAAGGTACGACCCGAGGGTGCCCTACTCGTCAACCCCCTTGGCTGGTTTCTTCCTGTTGCAGCAATTCGAATGCCTGATAGTCTTCATCCAACTCGTCTTGCATCTTCTTCGCCGCGGCCAGGCCCTGGGCGTTCTTGGCGCATTTCATTTCGATCTTCGACAGCATGGCAGCATGCATGACCATCATCTTCATGATATCAGCATAAGCCCTATCGACGCTCTCCGATTTCACGCTGTCCATGGCGCCGGCCTGGGGTGTCGTGACCGACATCATGCGGGCCGGAGCAACGCTGCAGTCGACCGACGAAACGTCCATCGCCGGCATCGGCGCGAGGGATTGAGCGCGCGCTGCAAATGGCGCCGACGCAAGAGCGAAGGCACATCCGCAAACGAACACACAGCATCTCATCATCATGTTTGGAGCCTCCGTTACGAGCGCTTGGCAAGGTTACCGTGGGCCGGCAAGCGCAGGCCAAGCCCGGGTCGTCTTTGTCACGAATCTTTGCGTCGCCAGACCGGGAGCGTGGATTCCGCACATCAACCGCCCAACCAATCCTAGCAGTATCCACGGCCCCGGGCTTGCACGATCGTTCGCAAAAATAGTTCTTTTTTGCAATCGTCTCACCGCGGCGCCGGAAGGCGATGGAACGCACTCGATGGCGGTCGGCAAGGAAGTGCGGGCAGTCGCGAACGCGCGTGCCGGCGACATCGTGCGCGTCGTCACGGAGCACGGCCGAGCGGAGCGCACCGTCGACGTTCCGGCAGAACTCGTGCCACAAGGAATACGCCGAGTGGATTGCCTCTGCGAAAAAGCCCGAGACTCGATCGACTCGCGCACAGAAGGCGCCCGAAATGCTCCGCGAACGCAAGCGGCTGCGATGACATCTACACGACGCGAAATTCTCGACGTTGCGGGTCCATCCCGACCGGTTTTGCGTTTACATTTTGTAACGCAGGCGCAGTTCGATCGAGCGGCCGAGCGGATACGACTGCGGAACGTAGCCGCCTCGCCCGTACGTCCAGGGCACGACTGCCGAGTAGCCGTTGTTCGTCGGAACGCCGTTCCCAAGCGTGTAGAGTTGCGGCTTATTCGAAGGATTCATGTAACCGCCGTCGGCATAATACGCGTTCTCGTAGTTTAGATTACCCCCCGCGTAACCGGGCGGACCGATCATGTACGGGTTCCCCTGGTACGCCGTCGGAGACCACTCCCCGAAGATGTTGGCCACGTCCACGATCAGGGTCGCACGCGCTGAGATATCTCCTTCGAGGTGCAGATTGACAAGAATTTGCGGCATCGACCGCAGCGTGTTGGGATCGCTGCCTTCGTTTGTGCCTTGATTCCCGATGTAGGGATTCGACTGCGCGTTATACGGTACCGCGGGGTTCGCTAAGAAATAGTAGTTGTACCCGGGATTCCAGTAGTTGTCGTTGGGGATGAGTTCCGGCTTGTTGGTTACCGGGTTGAAGACGTAGATGTCTTTTCCGTTCCCGTACGGGTAACCAGTCTCATACGACAGTGACGGTGTCATGCGCAGGCGTCGATGGTCGGTTTGAAATTCGTACGAGAGCACCGCGGTGAGATCCGGCTCGTAGCTCACTGGAAATAGATGGCCCACCGCCACTGCGGGAGCGTTGAGATCGTTGTAGGCGAACTGCGAAGCACTCGAAGAGAACGCGCGCACGAGATTTGCGTCGAACGTGAGGCCGCCGTTCTTTGCCGACAGCTCGAAGCCGTTCGCGCGCAGATTTCCAACATTCGTGGGGACGCCGACTCCGTCCGGGTTGATTCCCGACGAAAGCGCCGAACGAAAATTGTACGGCAGAACGTCGATCAGGTTGTGCTCGAATTCCTGATAGTACGTCGCGCGAAGTTGCGTGCGACCGCTGCTTTCGAAGGAATACGTGAAGTCGTTGCCCGTCTCTGGTTGAAGGGCAACGAAGGGCGCGGGACTCCCGTCGGCCTGGAGGTTGGTCGAATCGGTGCGGTCCGCTTCGAGTGGAGCCGGAGCGACCGTCGAATGGTCGAAGGTCGCGCGCAGGGCGAAGGAACTCCCGAGACGGTACGAAGCTCCGAAATGCGGGTCGATCGCTCCAACGTCGTAAGCGAAACCGTCGCTCGGTTTGATGTGCGAACCCAGCACCCGCGCGGTCCCCAGGAGGTCGAGGCGGTTTGAAGCGCTGTACGTATCGCTCACGTACGTTAAGTACGATTGAAGTGTGGGACCCGACGTGATGAACTCGTCCGCCGTCGGTACGATCTGATTGAGCAGCGAGGTGTTGACGCGGTATTCTGCGCCGAAGCGCACGCGATTGCGCCCGAAGATCCCGTCGCCGTCGTAGTTGACGCCGGTTTGGCGCTGTGCCGAGGTTTCTGCGAGCGATATCGCGCCGTCGGGCCACCCGTTCTCATCCCAGAACGGCCCTCCCGCCGACGAGCCGAACTCTGAAGAATACACCTGCACGCGCGAGAGCAATTTCGCGCCGGTATGCAGCCACTCGGCCTTCACGGCGTCGTACGAGCCTCTGATGCCCGACGCGAACGTGGCGGGTGCTCCTTGATTCACCCCTCCGGGAAAGGGCACGACGTTGTCGTTCATGTCGATTCCGTCGAGCACGCCGACCGTCTCGCCGACGAACGGTGAGCCGTACTGGTCGTATTTTGCTTGGCCTCCGATTGCGAGCACCGAGATGTCGTCGTTCGGGGTTACGCGAAAGTGCACGTTGGATTCGAGCGAAAACTGGCTCCGGTTCTGGAGCGCGATACCGTATGTTGCGGCCTCGGCGGGATAGAACGTTTGGCCGTTCCCGTAGTTGAGATATTGCGATCCCGAGCGCGCCGCGAACGCATAGCGCCAGCGCAGATCGGGCGAGGCGCCGAGAAACTCGTAGTCGGCTTGCTGAAAACGTGTGTCGGCGCCGTCTGCAAGCTCGAGGGTCGTACGGGTCGGGTAGGTTCCGACCGCGGCGATTTGATTGATCACCCCGGCGAGCGAGTTGTCGCCCTCGTTCGTGTATCCGGCGAGTGTCGTGGTCGTCGAAGCGACGCCCGTCGTGGGCAATTGCGCGCCGTCGATGTTGCCCCCGGGCTCCGCGATCAGGCCCTGCGGGATGGGAATGGAGTCGTAATCGAACGCGGCATCGCTGACCTTCCCGCCGCGCAGGATCGCGTTTGCGAACTCGTCGAGATCGACGCCGGGAACGTTTGCGATCGCGCCTTGCACCGTCCCTTCGGTATAGTTCGCGAGGCCGGCGGAGGACGTGGTCGGGGAAAGGGCGCGGGCGGCGTCGCCGCTCACGACGTACGAATCGCTCGGATCGCCGAGTTTGAACGCGGCGCTCGAGGCATGCACGGTTCCGACCGTGCGGAGTGCCTTCTCGAGTTGGAACGCGATACGTTGACTTTGCCCCGGGCCTACGGTAACGCGCTCCGTGAAGGGTTCGAACCCGACGGCCTGCGCTGAAAGCACGTACGTGTCGGGCGCGAGTCCAAGCAGGGTGAAACGCCCCTTGGCGTCGGTCGTCGCCCTGGCCCTGCCCGAGGGCGATGCGGCCATGACGGCGGCGCCGGGAAGCGGCATGCCGGAATCCGTCTGAACCGTCCCCGTGATGATGCCGGTCGTCGCTTCGGCCGCGGGTGCGTGAGTGGGAGCAGACTCGAGTGCTGCAAAGATCAACGCGAACAAGGCCAGCTTCCACGGCAAGGTTTTCATGAGTTTCCCCCGCGGAGCGCGACGGCTCCGCTACAGCAACGTGGCGAAGTAAATCAGACGGACGTTGCGAGGGACGGCGGTGCGCGGCCGCGGATTCGGTCTGCTGCGGTAAGCTCGACGTGGCGAACGAGTTGCTCGATCGAATTGACGAAAACCGTGCCGGCCCCGTTGCGCGCGAACTCGGCAAGGATGCGATCGAGAACATCGCAGATGACGGCGATGAAACCGGGCACTATCGCGCGCGTGATGTGGCGAACAGCGTACGCGCAGAAGACGCATACGGCAAAATGTATGGGCAGGCTGAATACGATCGGGGCACCAAGCCACGAAAGGCCCGCGATCGAGGCTCCCGGGGTAAGCAGCTGCTCGCAGAACTCCATCGTATAGACGACGGCGATCTGCGCTGCAAAAATCGCGGCGATGTGGCGCGAAGGCGAGCTCTTCGACAGTCCGCACACGACCTCGCGCAACCAGTCGCGAGAGCCCGTTTGCGCGCCGGAGGCGCCGAACCGGAAGCGTGCTACGAGGAGGAGGAGTCCGAGAACGGTACCCGCGACGAGGACCGTCGCGACGCTCTGATGGTTGTCGTCGCGGAAGCCGCGACCGAAAATTCCGGTATTCGAGATCGTCTCGACCAACGGATCACTAAGCGCGGCCGCAACGAGCGCGATCGCGAAACTTGAAAGCGACAGGAGAGACGGTGGTGCGCGCCTCATAGGCCGCTTCTATCGACGCGCGGAGGAAGCGGACCTCTTGCTTCGTACGAGCGGCCTTACGACTCCGGTATGTCGACCACCGCGTTTTGCAGGTAGTTCTCGGTGCCCAGAGATTTCAAAAGCGAAAGTTGCGTTTCCAGGAAATCGATGTGCTCTTCCGAGTCGACTAGGATCTTCGTGGCGATTTCGCGGCTACCGTAATCTGCTTCTCGCTCGAACAGCGTGACCGATTCCGCGCTCACGTCCCGGGCGGTCCGTTCGAGGTCGAGGTCGCTCGAAAGCACTTCCATCACGTCTTCACCGATGCGAAGTTTCCCGAGTGCCTGAAGGTTCGGAAGTCCCTCGAGGAAGAGGATGCGCTCGATCAGCCAGTCGGCGTGGCGCATCTCGCCGATCGATTCGTGATAGACCCGCTCGCCGAGAGCGCGGAATCCCCAGTTCTTGAGCATCCGCGCGTGGAGGAAGTACTGATTGATCGCCGTCAGCTCGTTGAGGAGCATGGCGTTGAGCTTCTCGATGACGACTGGGGTCGATCGCATTCAAACGTCCTTTCGCCGCGGCGCTGGGCGCCATGGCCCAGTAGAGATTGAATTTCGGGGGCACACTGTCCGCAGCGAACCTCGCACCCGAGCGACGCGAACACCTGTGCGACGCTCGTAGCACCGTTATCGCCTTCCCGGCGAATCGCCCGTTCTTTGAGGGCGTTACAAATGCAGACGATCACGTTCGACTCCGGCCTTTCCGCTCAGCTTCGTAATAGGAGTTCCTAATTCAAAGTCTAGGAACACCTAAATTAGGCCTTGCGCACGCCGGTACCTTCGAGCGAGGACCAGCGCTCACGCGCGCACTGGGGTAAGGACTGCCTCAACCTGCTCGGCAAGCCACGCCAGATCCGCTGCGGAGACCACGAGCGGTGGCGTCAGGCGGAGCGTCTCGTCGTGCGTATCCTTGCACAGAACACCGCGCGCCGCGAGCGCCTCGCAAAAGGGCCGCGCCGGTACGTTCAACTCAACGCCAACGAGCAATCCTCGACCACGCACTTCCACAATGAGCGGCGAATCGATCTGCCGCAAGCGTTCGATGAAGGGTTCACCGAGGTCCCGTGCGCGCTGTGCCAGTTGCTCATCGACGACGACGCGTAGCGCCGTGCGCGCGACCGCGCAGCCGAGCGGATTGCCGCCGAACGTGCTCCCGTGGCTGCCCGGCTCGAAGAGTTCGAGCACGTCGCGCCGGCCGACAACAGCCGACACCGGATAGTAGCCGCCGGAAAGCGCCTTCCCGAGCAAAAGAAGATCCGGACGTACGTCCTCGCGGTCGCACGCAAACATATCGCCCGTGCGGCCGAGACCCGTTTGAATCTCGTCGGCGATGAAGAGCACGCCGCGCTCGCGGCATAACTCGCTCGCGCGCCGTAAATAGCCGTCGGGCGGCACGAGCACCCCGGCCTCGGCCTGAATCGGTTCCACGAGCACGGCGCAAGTGTTCGGGCCGATGGCGTCAGCCAGCGACGGTAGATCGCCGAATCGTATGCTCACGAAGCCGGGTGTGAACGGTCCGAAATCGCGCTTATATGCCTCGTCGCTCGAGAAGCCGACGATCGTCGTCGTGCGTCCGTGAAAGTTATCGTCGAACACGACGATCTCGGCGCGCCCGTCGGGAATGCCGAGCTTGCGATAGCCGTAACGGCGCGCGGCTTTGATCGCCGTCTCCACCGCTTCGGCGCCGGTGTTCATCGGCAGCACGACGTCGAGCGCGCACAGATCCGCCAGTTCCCGGCAGAACGGTCCGAGTTGATCGTTCCGAAAGGCACGCGAGGTAATCGTGACGCGTGCAGCCTGCGCGATCATCGTCTCGAGAATACGCGGATGCGAGTGCCCCTGGTTCGCGGCCGAATACGCGGCGAGCGCGTCGAGGTAGCGCCGGCCTTCCGCATCGAAAACGTACGCGCCCTCGCCCCGTTCGATCACGATGTCGAGCGGGTGGTAGTTGTGTGCGCCATACCTATCTTCGAGCGCGATGAGCTCGGAGGTTCTGCTCATGGATTCGCGCGCTCCAATTCCAGCAAGACGTTGCGCGCTTCTTCCACGGCCCGCGCGAGGACCGAACGGATTTTTCCGTCCTCGAGGACGAGGAGGGCGCCGATGGTGCAGCCGGCGGGCGTCGTTACGTCGTCACGCAGAGCCGCCGGATGGCGGTCGCTTTGCGCGACCATCGTAGCGGCGCCGAGCACTGTCTGGGTAACGAGCGTCATCGCCGTTTCGCGCGGCAACCCAACGCGCACGCCCGCATCGGCGAGCGCTTCGATGATCAGATACACGTACGCGGGTCCGCTGCCGCTGATCGCGGTCACGGCGTTGAGGTGCCGCTCTTCGATCGTGATGCAGCGGCCGACCGCTCCGAAGAGCCGTTGCGCGATCGCCAGGTGCTCGGCCGTCGCGCGCGACCCCGCGGCGAGGGCGGTCATGCCTTCACCAACGAAGCAGGGCGTGTTCGACATCGCGCGCACCACCGGATTCGCATCCGCGAGCTTGGCCTCGATGTGCTTGGTGGGCACGCCGGCGGCGACTGAAATCACGAGCGTCTCGGGGCGCAGCCCCGCTTCGAGCAGTTGCTGCAGCGCCGCATCGACCTGCGCCGGCTTCACCGCGATTACGATCACGTCGCTCGACGCCGCGAAGTCGAGGTATCGCGACTGCGCAACGACGCCAAAATCGGCGGCGACGGCCTGGGCTGAGGCGTCGGACTTGGTGGCCGCCCAAACGTTTTCCGGCGAGACACCACTGGCGAGGACTCCCCGTAAGAGCGCTCCGCCCATGGCGCCCGCGCCGACGATACCGAGTCGTGTCCCGGAAGCGACCGCGGTTGAGGATGAACGTTCTGAAGTCCGCACCGCGGGGGGGTTCGCGGTCTCGAGGCGCGTTCCGTGCAGAAGGCCCCGCGTATCTGCCGACAATGAAAACAATTTGCGCGAAATGTGCTCCTTTTTGCGAGCCTCGCGTACAGTCACGGTACGACCGGATGGACGTCGATGCGCTTAGGAGTTAGCAATCCTTACGACCTTTGTATTTTCCATCATCGCCGCGCTATCGACGCCGGCCCCTGCGGCAACGGCGGCGACGGTCCTAGCGTCGCCCTCGCCATGCCCGTCCGCGTCGGCCGGACCGGCCGCGAACGGCGTCGCTCCGAGTGTGTCGCCCACTCCCTGCACCGCGCAAATGAAAACGATCGCGCGCGTCGCGGCGGCCGGGCGCAAAGCGGATCTCGTCGGCATAGCAAGTGCAGCGTCGGAGGGTACCATTGGTCCAGCGGAAATCGCGGCCCGTCCGATTCTCCGGCCTGGAGAAGTTCTGGAAGCGATCCCCGGGCTCGTCATCAGTCAGCATAGCGGTGAGGGCAAGGCAAACCAGTATTACCTACGCGGATTCCAGCTCGACCACGGCACCGATTTGGAGTCGACGATCGGGGGCATTCCGATCAACATGGTGTCGCACGCACACGGGCAGGGCTACTCCGATATCAACTGGCTGATGCCCGAACTCGTCAGCTACGTCGAGTTCAAGAAGGGAACGTACTACGCCGACCAGGGCGACTTCTCGACGGCGGCTTCGTACAATCTGTATTACCGCGACACGATCGACCCGATTACCGAGTTCGGGCTAGGGGATTTCGGCTACGAACGCTTTTTTACGGCGGCGTCGCCGAACGTCGGTGCCGGTCACTTGCTCTACGGTCTCGAGATCTATCACGACAACGGCACGCTCGTGAAGCCGGACGAGTACCACAAGCTCAACGCAATGGCTCGTTACACGATCGATAAGGGCAACAACAGCTATGCCGCCAACCTATGGGCGTACGACGGAGCCTTCAATTCGACCGATCAGATTCCGCAGCGCCTCGTTGACGCCGGGATTATCCCCTACAACGGCTACATCGATCCGACCGACGGCGG
>Ga0302326_10028777_pt1 | contig 11173 bp, 7 predicted proteins | sample Palsa_T0_3_FD_202264 | JGI IMG/M metagenome (GOLD analysis project Ga0302326, IMG submission 202264) | Peat permafrost microbial communities from Stordalen Mire near Abisko, Sweden - Palsa_T0_3 | ecosystem: Environmental > Terrestrial > Soil > Palsa > Peat permafrost | place: Sweden: Abisko...
GTTCGCCTCTAACTCCATTACATTCCGCGGATACTCTTCTGCCCCCACCCCGGCATACTAGATATTGGGGCTACCTGAGTCAAGGGGATACCCATCTCGCCGGATTCTGGACGGTTCCGTTTTTAGATGGTCCAGCCCCGCCGAGTAGAGCCGGTAACTCGAACGCGCATCTTTTGCAAACTGCGACCAGAGCTGATGGAGAGCGAGGCCCTCGCTCACGCGATACCAGAAGCGCCGTGCCTTGCCCTTCAAACGCGGTTGCGGCTGAGTTGGTGGAGAAGAGGCCATGGCGGAGTCAACATTATAGGCTGGCGCTTTGGTTGTGGAGAGACGGATGTGGCGCGCCACCCCGCCGACAACCAAAAGCGAAGTCCCCTCAAAACAACTCCATCTGCGCGATCTCCACGCGCGTTTCGCGGCTGCTGCGCACGTGCTTATCTCCAATTCCATACTTCCGGCGCAAGCCCGCCATTAACTGCGACAACCGCTGCCCGTACCCCTTGGGCAGAAATGCCCGCTCGGCATAACGCGCACGGTAATGCTCTACCAGGGCAGGGAAGTTCTGCTCGAGAAACGGCATGAAGATCGCCGACGAACATGGTTTCAGAAATAGCGGATTTGCAAAAACATACTTTGCACCCACTTCGCTGGCGGCTTTCACCAGGGCCTCGAGGGCGCTCGGCCGGTCGGTAATCTCCGGCAATACGGGAGCGCAGATCACGCCCGCATCCACGCCCGCCAGATTCAACTGCCGAACCGCCTCCAACCGCAGATCGGGACGCGGCGCTCGCGGCTCGAGCTTGCGCGCCAATTCCGTATCGATTGTTGTCACGGTCATATTCACAAAGATCCGATTCTGTTCCCCCACGCGGCGCAGGATTTCCGCATCGCGCGTCACCAGGTTCGACTTGGTAACGATTCCAATCTCCAATCCGGAGTGCCGCGCCAGTTCCTCCAGAATTGCCCGCGTAAGCTCGAAACGGCGCTCCGCCGGCTGATAAGGATCGGTTGCCGTGCCAATCGCAATCTCTTCCCCACGGTTGACCTTTTTCAACTCCGATCGCAGGAGCACCGCGGCTTGTTGTTTGACGAAAATCTTTCGTTCGAAGTCCACGCCGTCCCGCAGTTCCATGAACTCGTGGGTGTAGCGCGCGTAACAGTACTTGCAGGCAAACTCGCAACCGCGATAAGGGTTGATGGCCCAGGTGAACGGAAGATTGCGTCCGCTGACCACCCGGCTGAGCAGCGAACGCGTCCCCAGCGTAAAGTATTCGACGTTGTGTCCTTCGCGCAGAGATTCGCCGTTGGCGGCGATTCGGGCAATGCCCACAAGTTTCGGGCGGGCCTCGGGTTCAAGGAATAGAGGGAGAGACGCCATTTGCAAATGTTCGCTATTTGTTCGCCTAGACGATAGCTCCGAAAGGTGAGGATGTCAAATAAGATTTTGGAACAATAAGATTTTGGAACAATAAGATGTTTGGACAATTTAAGATCTACGACGCGTACGACATTGAGCCAGCGGGGGCGAGGCGGCGAACTCGTCTCCCGGATGCAAATGGAGCGGGTAGCGATTGGCCGAGCCTCTGTTTCGCGTCCTTCCGATGGCATGACCGGATTGCAGGCGGTGTTTGATGGATACGCGCGAGAGGTTGCAGAAGGGAGCTAATGATAGGTGATCTGCTCGGCATCGCCGTCTTCGCTTCGGTTGCGGCATGGAATTTCCGGTCCGCTAAAGCCGTGGAAAGATTTCAGGTCTTAGGGCCCAGGAAAATCTCGCGGGCATCGGCCTTCCATGTTTCTTCTTCGGAAGGAAAGCTGAGACCTGATGTCACCTGACGTCCTGCGACCTCCTGCGACGTCCCTGCCGTCCCTGCACCTGCTCTATACCGCCTGCTGGGTTCTTGCTAGAATGTGAATTCGATCACACTCTCTGCGCCCGAGGAGCATGAGATTCTATGGCCTACGTAATTGCCGAGCCCTGTATCGGAACCAAAGACACCGCCTGTGTTGACTCGTGTCCGGTGGATTGCATTCACCCGAAAAAGGACTCCGACAAGTTCGCAACCGAGGAAATGCTGTACATCGATCCCGTCGAATGCATTGACTGCGGTGCCTGTGTGCCGGTATGCCCTGTTTCGGCCATTTTCGCTCTCGACGACCTGCCAGAAAAGTGGAAAGAATATACCGAACGGAATGCAAAGCACTTCGGGCGGTAGGGCTTCTGACTTCTAGCGATGGGCTTCGATCTTTCGGTCTCCAGCCGGCGGCGGGTGGGAAGCGGACCGCCAGAAGCTTGCAGCCAAAAGCGGCTCTTCTCCATTACAATCGTTGATTAACCTGTAGACCTTCCATGGCGCTGAAGGAGTCGGAAGCGATCGTTCTGCGCACGTATCCGCTGCGTGAGTCTGACCTGCTGGTTACGCTCTTTACCCGCACGGAAGGCAAGGTCAAGGGCGTGGCGCGCGCGGCCATGAAGTCCAGACGCCGCTTCGGAGGCGCGCTTGAGCCGATGACCTATGTCCGGGTGTTTTACGACGACCGCGAGCGGCAGGAACTGGCGCGGCTTGATTCCTGTGAGGTGATCGAGTCGCCGCTGGCGAGCGAAGTCAGTTATCCGCGGGCGGCAGCCTTGGCGCACGTCGCAGAATTGCTTGACGAGTTGATGCCCGACCGCGAGCGAAGCGATGCGGTGTTTCGCTTGAGTCTGGCGGTTTTGCAGGAACTGCGCGGCGAGGTGTTGTGGATGCCGCTCACCTACTTTGAGCTGTGGATGACGCGGCTCATGGGGTTTCTCCCGGAGTTTACGGAATGCGTGGTCTGCGGACGGGCGCTGGACGGCACCCGGGCGTTCTATCACGCGCTCTCTGACGGCTTGGCGTGCGCCGACGATAAGCGAATCGCCTCGTCGGAGCTGTCACCGGAATCAAGAACGATCGCGGCGCAGATGCTGCGCTCTCGGGTCGCTGAGTTCGCAGAAATTGACTGGCCGAAGGCGGTGTGTGCGGACCTGCGCAAGTTCCTTCTCCAGATTCTGGAGCGGCACATCGAGAAGAAGTTGGTTACGGCGGGAATGCTCGGGAAGATCGGCTAGTCATTGACTCGATAGTTTTTGGCTTTCGGAGGGGTGTTCGAATGGTTCGCTTCGCTCGGGGTGACGGTCTCGGTCTAGGCCTTGCGAGACCCCGCGCCAGTTTGTCGAAGATTGTGGGCTAAACGCGAATCGCTAAAAGCCAGGCTCATCACGTGAACTCAAACATATCCAATTCGCTGACCTTCCAGGAACTCATCCTGAAGCTGCAGGCTTTTTATGCCGAGCGCGGAGCGGTCATCCAGCAACCTTACGACGTTGAGGTAGGCGCCGGAACCATGGTGCCCGAGACCTTCTTACGTGTGCTCGGGCCGAATCCATATAAGGTTGCGTACGTGCAACCTTCACGGCGTCCAGCGGACGGGCGCTACGGCGAGAATCCCAACCGTTTGTTCAAGCACCTGCAATTGCAAGTGATCCTGAAGCCGCCGCCGGAGAATGTGCAAGAGCTTTACCTGGCATCGCTCGTCGCGATCGGCATCGATCTGCGCCAACACGACATCAAGTTCGAAGAAGATAACTGGGAGGCTCCGACGCTCGGCGCGTGGGGCATCGGATGGCAGGTGATGCTCGACGGTCTCGAGGTCACGCAGTTCACCTACTTCCAGCAGTGTGGCGGCGTGGATCTGGACCCCATCTCCGCCGAACTCACCTACGGACTGGAGCGGCTCTGCGCGTTCCTGCAAGACGTCGATTCCATTTACGACATCAAGTGGGCGCGCGACTCCGAAACGGGCAGGGAAGTGAAATATGGCGACGTGCGCCTGGCCGACGAGCAGCAGTTCTCGGTGTACAACTTCGAAATGGCGGATGTGGCGAGCGCATGGAAACATTTCGAACTGTGCGAGGCGGAGTGCAAGAGACTGATCGAGCGCTACGCTGCCCTTGCCAAGGATAAAAGCGAGGGCGATGGCATCGCGCGCGAGAAGTCGCGGTTTCCCCTGCTGGGCGCCTACGATCTCTGTCTGAAATGCTCGCACTATTTCAACATTCTCGATGCCCGGGGCGCGATTTCGGTGACCGAACGCGTCGGCGTGATTGCGCGGGTGCGAGCCTTAGCCGTGGGAATTGCCAGAGCCTGGATGGACCAGCAGTACGGGACGGGAAAAAAAAGTGACCAGGACGGAAAAATCCTTAAGTTGGCGGGAAAAGATAAACAAAGTAGGTTGGTTTCGTCGGTCCCATAGCGTACCGGTTCTTCGGCTCCGCGGAAACGATTGTCTGCACAAAACCGTTTTGCTGCGCTCGGGACGGCAAAACGACTAAAGTAGGTCGATGACAAACGGCTAAAGTATGCCTGACTTTTTACTCGAAATCGGATGCGAAGAAATCCCGGCCAGGATGATTGCGACGGCTTCCCGCGAACTGCGCGAACGCCTGCACACGCTCTTACAGCGCGAGCGCCTCGAACCGGCGGGCGCGATTTTGCATCTCGACACACCACGCCGTCTCGCGGTTCTCGCTTCCGGCATTCCCGCCTCGCAGCCGGACGTTACCGAGCAGGTCCATGGGCCGTCCGCGCAGGTCGCATATAAAGATGGACAGCCTACAACGGCCGCGCACGCGTTTGCCAAGAAAGTCGGCGTCGAGGTTGCGAAACTTGAGAAGATCATCACTCCCAAGGGCGAATATCTGGCGGCTACTGTCAATCGAAAGGGCCGCGCCGCCTCGGAAATTCTTACCGAAACTCTTCCCCAAGAAATCTCGACGCTCTACTGGCCCAAGAACATGTACTGGCGCAAGCGCGGGGAAGTGTTCGTGCGTCCGGTACGCTGGCTGGTCGCGATGCTCGATGAGCAGGTCGTCCCGCTGGAATTATTCGGCATTGCTGCCGGCAAGACGTCCCGCGGACACCGCATCCTTGGCGACCAAGCGGTGACCATCTCGAAGCCTAGCGCCTACGTCGAGGTCCTGAGGGGCGCCAAGGTTTTAGGCGCGGCCGAGCGTGAACATGTAATCCGCAAAGCGCTCGACGCCGCGGCGCGCACGATCCCGGGAGCGCGCTGGCGCGAAGACAAGGCGCTCGTCGCGACGGTCGTCAATCTGACGGAATTTCCCTCGGCCATCCTCGGCAGCTTCGATCCCGAGTTCCTCGATCTGCCGGAAGAGGTGCTGGTCACGGTGATGCGCGATCACCAGAAATATTTCGCGCTCGAGGATGTGAATGGAAAACTGCTGCCGCATTTTCTTGCCGTGCTCAACACAGGCGGCGACTCGGACGGTTTGATCCGCCACGGCAACGAACGCGTCTTGCGCGCGCGTTTCAACGATGCCCGCTTTTTCTGGCAGACGGACCAGAAGCAAACCCTCCGGCAGCGCGTCGATTTGCTGCGCAATGTCACGTTTCAGAAAGATCTCGGCAGCTACTACGACAAAACGATACGCGTGCAACGCATGGCCAGTCGGCTCGCCGAGACGGTGAAGCAGAGCGGCATCGCGGTGCGACCCGGCATCGTCCACAAAGCTGCGCTGCTCGCTAAAACCGACCTGACCACGGAACTGGTCAAGGAATTCACCGAATTGCAGGGAATTGTCGGCGGTCTTTATGCGCGTGTGCAGCAACTCGATGACGACTTGAGGCCCGACGTGCAACTGGCGATCTCGCGGGCCATCTACGATCACTACAATCCGGAGTCGATGGAGGACAGCGCTCCGGCGACCGTCGAGGGAGCGGTTCTCTCAATCGCCGACAAGGCCGACTCGATCGCCGGAATGTTTGCGCTCGGTCTGATCCCCAGCGGATCAAAGGATCCGTTCGCACTGCGCCGCCAGGCAAACGGAATCGTGAAGACGATCGCCGAGCATCAACTGCCGCTTCATCTCTCCGAGATCATGGCCGACGCCCGCAGCCGCTATCAAGGCTCCGAGGCGGAGAAAAAATTCTCGAACGTCGCCTACTCCGATTCGGTGCGCAGCTTCTTCCGCGAGCGCCTGGAGTTTTACTTGAAGGATGCCCGCGGCTACGCTTATGACGTGGTGAGCGCGGTACTCGCGGTCGACTCCGACGATGTGGTGGACGCCGCCGCCCGAGCCGAAGCGGTAAGCAAAGTTCGCGGCTCGGCCGATTTCGAATCGATCTCGAGCGCCTTCAAGCGAATCAAGAATATTTTGCGACAGGCTACTGAAAAAACTAAAGTTATAGCAATGCGCGTCGATCCAGGTGGGCTGCAAGAAGAATCCGAGAAGGAACTGGCCGCGCTGATCCCGCAGACCGTAGCTACGGTCGAGAGACTGAGCGCGACGACTGATTATGAGGGGGCTTTGCTCGAGATCGCGAAGCTGCGTCCCGCGATTGACAAATTTTTCGATCAGGTCATGGTCATGGTGGAGGACGACAATCTCCGCGCGAATCGCCTGGCGCTGTTGCAGACCGTGGTCAAGGAATTCTCCACGATCGCGGACTTTTCCGAGATTGTGACCGAAGGCAAAGAATCTACGAAATGACATTTGCGAAATCAACATTAAAGAAGAGGACCCAATGGCGACCACAACTCTGCCTGATACCGAAATAATCGAAACGAAAACGACGGAAACAAAAACCGGGCAATCGAAAGCCGCGGCCACAAAGTATGTGTACTTCTTCGGCGCCGGCAAAGCCGATGGCAACGGCAAGATGAAGGATCAACTCGGCGGCAAAGGCGCAGGCCTCGCCGAGATGACCAATGCCGGCCTTCCCGTGCCTCCCGGCTTCACCATCCAGACCGAAGCCTGCCGCGAATATATGCGGGACAACGCGGGATCGAAAGACCTCGACCGCCAGATGGAAGAATCGCTCGCCAGACTCGAGAGTCTGCAGGGCCAGAAGCTCGGCAAGGGCGACCACCCTCTGCTCGTAAGTGTACGTTCGGGCGCGAAGTTCTCGATGCCCGGAATGATGGACACAATCCTCAACCTCGGCCTGAACGACCAAAGTGTCGAGGCTCTCGCCAAGCGCTCGAGCAATCCGCGTTTTGCTTACGACTCCTATCGTCGCCTGATTCAGATGTTCGGTAACGTCGTGCTCGACATCGAGAAGTCTGTGTTCGACGAAATTTTCGATGCCAAGAAGAAGCAGAGGAAAACCAAATTTGATACGGGCCTCGATGCGAAAGCGCTGCAACAGGTCATCGTGGATTACAAAAAGGCCGTCAAGAAGCACAGCAAGCGCGACTTCCCGCAAGATCCGCACGAACAACTGATTATGGCGCGCGATGCAGTATTCCGCTCCTGGCAGAACGACCGAGCCAAGACCTATCGCCGTATTAACAATATCGACGACCTGCTCGGCACCGCCGTGAACGTGCAAGCCATGGTCTTTGGCAACCTCGGTGACACCAGTGGCACTGGCGTCGGGTTTACGCGCAATCCGGCTACTGGCGCGAAAGAATTCTACGGAGAATTCCTGCTGAACGCGCAGGGCGAAGACGTGGTCTCAGGGGTGCGTACTCCGGTTCCAATCCTTGAACTCGAGAAGGTCATGCCCGATGTCTACAACCAGCTCCGCGACATCACCACGCGGCTGGAACAGCATTACAAAGACATGCAGGATTTCGAGTTCACCATCCAGGATGGCAAGCTCTACATGCTGCAAACACGCAACGGCAAGCGCACCGGACTTGCCGCGGTACGAGTCGCGTTGCAGATGGTGGACGAAGGACTGATCACCAAGGAGGAAGCGATCTTCCGTCTCGATCCCAACCAGGTCGTGGATTTTTACGTAGCGCGCTTGGACGAAAAAGACGTGAAGCCGGAAGACATACTGACCTCGAAGGGCTTGCCGGCATCCCCGGGAGCAGTCGTCGGTCAAATCGTTTTCACCGCCGAAGATGCGGTTGAAAAAGCTGGTCATGGCGCGGAGAAAAATCCCGTGATCCTGGTTCGCGCCGAAACCACTCCCGAGGACATTCACGGCATGGAAGTTGCTGCCGGAATTTTAACTTCCCAGGGTGGGATGACCAGTCACGCGGCGGTCGTAACTCGCGGCATGGGCAAGTGTTGCGTGGCGGGCGCTGGAGAGATCGCGGTCGATGAACGAGCGCGCGAAATGCGGGCGCGGGGACAAGTGTTCAAGGCGGGCGACTGGATCACACTCGACGGCACGACTGGCCGTGTGTTGAGAGGCAAGAGAAATCTGCTTCCGCCGGACCCGGAGAACCTCGCGCAACTCACACACTTCATGAACTGGGCAGAGCCCTTCCGAAAGATTGGCGTGCGCGCCAATGCCGACATCCCGCGCGATGCCAAAAAGGCGCGCGAGTTCGGCGCCGAGGGCATCGGCCTTTGCCGCACCGAGCACATGTTCTTCGCGCAGGACCGCATTCCACACATGCGGGCCATGATTCTCGCCAACAACGAGCGAGACCGGCGAGCCGCGCTGAAGAAACTGCTGCCCATGCAGCGTGCCGACTTCATCGGCCTTTTCAAAGCGATGGAAGGCCTCCCGGTCACGATCCGCCTGCTCGATCCGCCGCTGCACGAATTTCTGCCCAAGCGCGAGCAGTTGATGGTCGCCATCGCCAGCTTGCCGAGCGCCACGACGAAGGAGAAGAAAGCTCTGGTGGCGGAATACAAAGAGTACGGCGCGAAGGGAGCGGGCGATCTGAAGAAACTTCTTAATGCGCTGCTGGCACGCGTCGAAGAGTTGCACGAGTTCAATCCCATGCTGGGGCACCGCGGATGCCGTTTGGGGATCACCTATCCCGAGATCACCGAGATGCAGGCGCGAGCCATTTTTGAAGCGGCCGTAGCCGTGGACAAAGAAGGCATCAAAACCCACGCGGAGGTGATGATCCCACTGATCGCCACCGTAAAAGAGATGGCGAACCAGGGGGCGATTGTGAGGCGGGTGGCAGAAGAAGTGTTCAAGGAAAAGGGAAGGCATGTGCACTACCTGGTGGGCACGATGATTGAGCTACCCCGCGCTTGTCTGGTGGCCGATGAGATCGCCAAGGAAGCGGAATTTTTCTCTTTTGGCACGAACGACCTGACCCAGACTACATTTGGCTTCTCGCGCGACGATGTGAACAAGATTCTGCCCACGTATCTGGCCGAAGGCATTCTGAAGCAGGATCCATTTGCCGCGATCGACCAGGTCGGGGTGGGTGAACTAGTGAGGATTGGGATCGAACGGGGTCGCAAGACGCGTACCAAGTTGGAAGTGGGAATTTGCGGCGAGCACGGCGGCGAGCCAGGATCGGTGAAGTTCTGCCATCAGGTGGGAATGGATTATGTGTCTTGCTCGCCATTCCGCGTACTGACGGCGCGGCTGGCGGCAGCCCAGGCCGGTGCCGACGAAAAGCTGCAGGCCGAAGCCGGCCGAACAAAATAAAGGCTCGTGGGGGGACGGGCGCTCTCGCCCGTCCCATCCGAGCGCATCTCGGTAGCTGCTTTGGGCTGCAGCAACTCTGGATTCGCTATAGGTTTTGGACGGCCTCGGCCACATTATCGTGGGCTCGATACTTCTTTGCGCCGAATGCGATCTTCTAGGACCGTCAAGACGGAATCGGGCTCCGACGTCCTTTACTGCACTCTCTGCAACCGGTTAATGAGCTTCTGCGCCAGATTCTCTTCGGACTCAGACCACAGCAAGCGCCCCGTTGCCCCCGCATTCTTTTCCACCTTGGCGGTCAATTCCACGAGTTTCTGGACATTGCTGCGAACGTTCCGCTCAGCATCGCCCGTCAACTCGACCTCCTCGTGGAGAAACGACGTGTCCAATCCGAAATCGATTTGAATGTGCCCCGTCTCTTCCGCCGCCCGCTCTTCGAATTCCATCCCGTGCGCGGTCAGGCGCACCAGCGACGGCTCCAGCACCCATTTTTCCGCCCCGTCCGGGGGAGTCCACAAATCCCAATGGGCCTCGAAAATGTAGGCATAGTCATCGTGGAGAAATTCCGCGACTTCGGCCACCGCTTCCTCAGGTGCGACCCCGGGACGATAACGGCGCTCGAGAATCGTCGGCTCGCTCCAGGAGACCGGCTGGATCGCCGAGTAGGTCACCCCGTCCGGTGCAGCGGAAAACGGAATTTGCCGGAGCACGCTGACTGTGCGCGGCAGAATCTCTGCCTCATCGAAGCTGGGAAACCACAGACTCAAATAAAGCGAATCGGCCATGGACGTATTTTAGATGTATTTTTAAATCGGGGGCGCGTCGGTTTTGATCGTCAAGTTTGCGGTTTTTCCGGTCGCTGAGAACCTCTGGTTTTGACGCGAGAAAAGCCCCCTGTTACTATGAACTCCGGCGGCACGCATTCCTCTCACCAGAAACGTCCCCGTCGTCTAGCCTGGCCTAGGACATCGCCCTTTCACGGCGGTAACACGGGTTCAAATCCCGTCGGGGACGCCAACTCCTTCCTTGCAATGGGCAAGGTCCCTTAGTTGTTGAAACAACGTAGGTTTAGTGGTGTTCAAAAATCTTTGGTTTTGTTCGTATGCAATTCCGTCTTGAAACAAGAAATTTTGAACACTCACCCGCTGCTCAACCCCTGCTACTGCCCAAGCAGCCGATATGTCGACCAGCATCAGCTTCGAGAATCGCAAGAAGGCGTCGAGTGTTCCATGCGAGCGGCTGGCGTTGAGCTGCTGGGCTACAGCGTCGATCTCACTATCAAAGTCTGAATTTGCTTGGAGATAGTCGGCTTGGTTCACTTCGCCACGAAGCTTGGCTCGCAGCAACTCTGCCTTCAGCATCTTTTGTTCCTCAAGTCGAATCTTGAGCTTCTTTATCATCGTAGATGTGTCGACGTTTCTTTGCGCCCATACCTTGGATGCGATCTCAGGAAACTCGGCAACGGCCCGCTCCTCCGGTCGTAAGGTTCGGAGATATTCCACGAACTCGGATTCGAGCACAGATTTCGACACCCTTACAGCTCCACAAACGGCATTGCGGCACCAGTAGTTTGCGTAGTGCTTGCGCTTGCCTTTGTTCATACCCCCGGTGAGCGGAGTCCCGCAGATCCCACATTTCACAAAGTGTTTCAGTGGAAATGCTGGGTTGTACTTTCGTTTGGGCATGCTTAGCAGTTTGCGCCCAGACAACACTCGTTGCACGGTTTCAAACATCTCTTGACTCACTATCGGGTCATGTAGGCCTTTTACAGGTTCAGG
>Ga0302326_10028778_pt1 | contig 11173 bp, 7 predicted proteins | sample Palsa_T0_3_FD_202264 | JGI IMG/M metagenome (GOLD analysis project Ga0302326, IMG submission 202264) | Peat permafrost microbial communities from Stordalen Mire near Abisko, Sweden - Palsa_T0_3 | ecosystem: Environmental > Terrestrial > Soil > Palsa > Peat permafrost | place: Sweden: Abisko...
TGCGCACCAGCACTCCAGCCGAGATCGAGGGCCACAGCCGATCCACGGCCGCAGTGAGAGCTGCGGCGGCGCGGACCGCGCGCTCGAGACGGGCATGCTCACCAGTGCCCGCGAGCGGTGAGAGGGCGACGACGGCATCGACCAACAGATCGCGCACCACCGTCCTGCCGACCTCGTAGGGCAGGCGTCGGGAGGCGACGGAAGCGGCAAGGTCGTTGGCCACCGGCGCGGGCAGGACCAGCCGGCGCAGACCCACGGACACCACCACGTCGGACTCCAATGATCGCCGTCCGGCGGCCAACGCCCGGGCAAGGACGTCAGCCATCCGCACGTCACCCTTAATCCGCTCGGCGGCCCGATGGTCCTCGGCCACGACCCTGACACCGGCGGCCAGGTCGCGAACAGTGGTCTGGATCACGGCCTCCTCGCCCAGCGAGGGCAGCACCTGGGCGATGTAACGCAGGAACACCCGGTTGGGACCGAGCACCAACACGCCCCTTCGCGCCAGGGTCTCCTCGTCGTAGAGGAGGAATGCGGCCCGGTGCAGGCCGACCGCCGTCTTCCCCGAGCCGGGTCCTCCCTGGCAGACCAACACGCCGGGTAGTGGGGATCGGATCACCTCGTCCTGCTCGGCTTGGATGGTCGAGACGATGTCGAGCATCTCGGCTCCCCGAGTGCGTTCGAGCTCGACCAGAAGGGCGTCGCCGCCGCGGAGGCGGGGAACGTCACCGCTCGCCTCACCGCCGAAGACATCGTCGGCCATGAACTGGATGCGACGACCATCGATCACAAACTGCCGGCGCCGAACGAGGCCCATCGGCGCACCGGGCGCCGCCCGGTAGAAGGGAACGGCAACCGGGGCCCTCCACTCCACAACGACCGGATCGCCGTGATCGTCCTCGACGTGTCGGCGCCCGATGTGGAAGGTCGCGCCCTCGGGGCGCTCAGCGGTAGCCGCCTCGTCGATGCGGCCAAAACACAGAGGTCGACCGCCATCGGTGAGGCTGGCAGCCCTCCGCCGCAGGGCGTGCAGCATGTCGAGATCGCCGCCTTCGGCTTGGAGGGCGATGCGATCGGCCCTGGTTCGCATCCACGCCAGCCACTCGTAGGCTGCATCGACGTGAGCTTGCTCCGCATCCAGTTCGGCATCCACCCCAGGGCCTCCAAGCGCGCGACGACGGCCCGGAGTGCGAGACTCCGGGCCAAATGAGGGGAGCCGACGCTAGCCCCGCCGTCGCCCGTGGCTCAACAGAATTCGTGGGAGCCGCATGAGAGCGGGCCGCTTCCGTCGCTACGACCCGGCGATGAGGGACGAGCACATCGATCGCCGCAGCCTGCTGCGAGCGTGGCGATTCGCCCGCCCCTATCGGGCCAAGCTCATCGCCTACATGCTGGTCCTTCTCGTGACGTCGGTCGTGGCGGTCCTACCGCCGCTGATCTTCAGAGAGCTCATCGACAACGACCTTCCGCCGCACGGTCACAGCATCCATGGAGTGACGCTGCTCTTCATCGCCGCGGTGACCGTCGCCTTGAGCCAGACCGGCCTCGGTCTGTGGGGTCGGTGGTACAGCTCCTACATCGGCGAGGGCCTCATCTACGACCTGCGCACGCAGCTCTACGAACACGTGCAGCGGATGCCCATGGCCTTCTTCACGCGCGTGCAGACGGGCTCACTGCTGAGCCGCCTGTCCAGCGATGTCCTGGGCGCCCAGCAGACCATCGCCACGTTATCGAGCGTCGTGTCCGATGTGTTCAGTCTGGTGACGGTCATCGGCGTGATGATCGTCCTCTCGTGGCAAGTCACCCTCGCCACCTTGGTCATCGTGCCGCTCTTCATCATCTTGGACCGCAAGCTCGGCGCCCGCCTCGCCGCCCTGAGCCGCCAGCAGATGGTCGCCAACGCGACGATGTCGACCAACCTGGCCGAGCGGTTCAACGTCGCCGGGGCTCAAGTGGTCAAGCTGTTTGGTCGACCCCACCGCGAGGCCGCGGAGTTCTGCGACCGGGCCGGCGAGGTGCGCGACGCCGGCATCCAGATCGCGGTGACGGGGCGCATCTACTACGGCGCCCTCGCGCTTGTCGGCTCGCTCGGCGTGGCCGCCGTCTACTGGTTGGGGGGACGCGCCGTCATCGCGGGGACCATGAGCATCGGCACGCTGACAGCACTCGCCGCGTACGTCCAGCGCCTCTACTCGCCCCTCACCGACTTGGCCTCCACCCGAGTCGACCTGCTGACAGCGCTGGTCTCGTTCGACCGCGTCTTTGAGGTGCTCGACCGGCCCTCGACGATCGTCGACGCGCCGGACGCCGTGCCCCTCGTCGCGCCGACCGGACGCATCGAGGCCGACGACGTGAAGTTCCGCTACCCGGCCGCCTCCGAAGTCTCGCTCGCCTCACTCGAAGCCGACGCCGATGCCGCGCTCAGCGACCAGCCATCAGGTTGGATCCTGCGAGGCGTCAGCTTCACGGCCGAGCCCGGCCAGACCGTCGCCCTCGTCGGCCCATCGGGAGCGGGCAAAACCACCCTGACTTCGCTGATTCCCCGGCTCTATGACGTGACCGAAGGCGCCATGAAGATCGACGGTCACGACGTGCGCGGTTTCACCCTTCAGAGCGTCGCCGATGCCATCGGCCTGGTCAGCCAAGATCCGCACCTGTTCCACGAATCCATCAGCTCCAACCTGCGCTACGCCAAGCCCGACGCCACCGACGCTGACCTCATCGCCGCGTGCACGGCGGCCCGCATCCACGACGTCATCACCGCGCTGCCCGATGGCTACGAGACGGTCGTCGGTGAGCGCGGCTACCGATTCTCCGGCGGGGAAAAGCAACGGCTCTCGATCGCCAGGGTGCTCCTAAAAAATCCGGCCATCGTGATTCTCGACGAGGCGACCAGCCACCTTGATTCGGAGAACGAGGTGCTGATCCAACGGGCGCTCGCCCACGCCCTGGAAGGTCGCACGGCAATCGTCATCGCCCACCGGCTCTCCACCATCAGGGCCGCCGATCAGATTCTTGTGGTCGCCGACGGCCAGATCGTCGAGCGCGGAACGCACGATGGATTGGCTGCCGCCGGCGGCCTCTATGCCGAGCTCTATGAGACTCAGTTCGGCCGGCGCGAGCCCAGCAGCTAACTACGACACCTACCCAGGACGAGGGGAATATGGCCGCACCGGTAGCGGGCATATTCGCCTCTGCTGCCTAGGTGGCAGCAACCACCACGATCGTCGGCTCGATGACGATCTCAGACCGTAGCGAGTTGGCGATGAAGCACTCCCGATGGGCCACCTCGATGAGATGATGCACGCGCTCCTCGGTCGGCCCGGCTCGCAGCGTGATGCGGGGACGCAGGGTGATAGCCGTGATGCGAGTCGGGGGATCGTCATCGGGCATCACCGCTTCGGCGGCGTCGGCGTAGTCGATCACGTCGATTCGGGCGCGAGCGGCGACCGCGAGGAAGCTCAGCAGCTGGCACGAGGCAGCGGCGAGAAGGAGGAGTTGTTCGGGGTTGAGCCTCGTGGCATCACCACCAAAGGTCGGATCACCGCTCAGCGCGAGGCCGGTCGGCGCCGGCGGCGACGTCGCCTCGTGGGCCCGGTCGTAACCCTCATACCCGAGGCCGGTCGACCCGGACCACTGCACGGTGGCCCGGTACCGATGGGTCACGGCGTCACCACCACCGTGCCCGTCATATACGGGTGGACCTGGCAGTCATAGGTGTACCTGCCAGCCTTGGTGAAGGTGTAGGTGTACCTGCCCGACCCCTGCGGCGTGCCGCTGTTGACCGTCGCCGGTCCGCTTGTCGTCACGACGTTGTGCGGGGCGTCGGGCTGATCGAAGTCCCAGGTGATGGTCGTGCCGAGAGGGATGGTCAAGTCCTTCGGGCTGAACGAAAAATTGGCGACCCGGACGGTGTTGGGCGGCAGTGGCGCCGGCGGCCCGCTGCTCCCCCCGCACGCAGTCAGTCCGAGCGCCAGGGTCAGCGCACCCGCGATCCAGGCGGTCCGGCCTGTGACGGTCGGTGCGGATCGCCGTCGGGGGGAGGGCATGTCCCTATCGTCGCCGCTGCTCCAGTCGCGGTTCCAACTCAAGTCCTTCATCGATACCTAACATCTCGGGAGTTGACTGGTGGCTGTGACCGATCGTCAGACCATCGCCCATCTGTTGCGCCGCACCGGCTTCGGACCCACGAGCGCGGAAGTCGACGCCGCCACCCTGGCCGGCTACGAAGCGACCGTCGACACCCTGCTCGACTTCTCCGGGCCCGATCCTGCCGATGCCATCGCCGCACCCGCGTTCGCCCCCCATCAGCCGCGGGCCGCCCGTGGTCTCACCGTCGCCCAACGCCAGGTGATCAACCGCCAGACAGCGACCGAGTTTCGCGAGCTGCAGCTGTGGTGGCTCAACCGGATGACGACAACCGTGCATCCGCTGCGAGAGAAGCTCACCTGGTTTTGGCACACCCACTTCGCGACCTCTGAGGTCAAGGTGCGGCGACCCGACCTCATGTACCGGCAAAACCAACTGTTGCGCAGCATGGGCAACGGCAACTTCGAGACACTCACACAGGCAGTCGCCAAGGACCCGGCCATGATGATCTGGCTCGACACCGCCACGGACAAGGCCGCCCACCCCAACGAAAACTTCGCCCGCGAGTGCATGGAGCTGTTCACGCTCGGCATCGGCAACTACACCGAGGCCGATGTCCGCGACGCCGCTCGCGCCTTCACCGGCTGGGTCATCGATCCCACCACAGAGGCTTGGGCCATGCGCCCCCGCCAGCACGACGACGGCCAAAAGATCGTCCTCGGCCAGACCGGCAACTGGGGAGGCGAGGACGTCGTGCACATCCTCGTCAACAGTCCGGCCTCACACGCCTGGATCGTCGCCGGCGTTTGGAGCCACTTCGCCTACCCGGTCGCCACCACCGACCCGGTCGTGGCAGACCTGCTGCCCGGCTATAGCCAAGATCTCGACATCGCCAACCTGGTGCGAGCCGTTCTGATGCACCCGCTGTTCGTCTCGCCCCAAGCCCAGACCGGCCTGGTCAAACAGCCGATCGAATGGACCGTCGGTACCCTCCGCGCCCTCGGCCTCCCAGCCGACGGGCCGCGTGTCATCGCCGCGCTCACCGCTCAGGGTGAGACGCCGCTCGAGCCCCCCAACGTCGGCGGCTGGCCGCAGAACTACTACTGGCTGACGACAGCCTCGAGCCTGGCCCGCCTCGATGTCGCCTCCGTGGCCGTCGGCGCCGACGCCGCCGCAGCCGCCCTGGCCGTCGTGGCTGCCGCGGCCCCGGCCGACCGCGTCGCCGCGGTAGGGGAGCTACTCAGCGTGACGTGGTGGCCGGGGACGGCGACGGCGTTGGGGGCCGTCGCCGGCGATCCCAAAGAGCTCGTCATGCTGGCCCTCGTCGCCCCCGAGTACGTCCTCGCCTAGGCCGTCGCGCTCGCCGCCGGCGCCGCACCCCTCGTCCCCGCCTCACCCTCGTCACCCTCGTCCATCCGGAGGAATTCCCGTCATGTCCCTACCCTCGCCTCTGTCTCGTCGTCAGTTTCTCGTCGGGGCTGCTGGGGTCGCCGGTGCCGCCGCGGTGGCCGGCGTGACCTTCGATCCCGTGGCCCGCGCCCTCGGCATGACCGGCGGCGGGAGCTCCGCGACGCATGACCGCGGCGTCGACGGCAACGGGATCCTGGTGCTCGTGGCCCTCTACGGCGGCAACGACGGGCTCAACACCCTGATCCCCTACTCCGACAGCGCCTATCTCGCCGCCCGACCCAATCTGGGCATCCCGGCCGACAGCGTCATCCATCTCGACAGCGAGCTCGGACTCAACCCAAACCTCAAGGGCATGAAGACCCTGTGGGACGACAAGCGGCTGGCCATCGTGCGGGGCGTGGGACACGCCAACCCCACCTTCAGCCACTTCCGCGAGATGGACATCTGGCAGAGCGGCGATCCCGTCAACGACATCGCCACGGGCTGGATCGGGCGTTACTTGGACCAGGCGCAGGGAGACAATCCCCTGTACGCCCTCTCCCTCGGCCCGACCATGCCGATCGTCCTCCAAGGAGCGACGACAGCCGGGGCGTCCATCCCGTCGGGCACCTTGAAGCTGCCCGGGCGTGGCGATATCGAAAATGCCTTCCGTACCTTGGAGACCCCTTTCAGCGGCGAGACCGCCTTGGCGGCCCGGGTCGCCCAATCGGGCAGTGACCTCTTGACCGTCCTGCACTCGGTCAACGAGGTGCTCGCCACGTCGCCAGTGGTCGACGGCACCAACCTCGAGGGAGCGGGCGGGGCGGCTGTGGCTTCTGGGCCTTCTGGTGCGGGTGCGGCGTCTGGCGCGGGTGCGGCGTCTGGCGCGGCTGCGGCCTCTGGCGCGGCCGGGGCAGGGTCGGCGTCTCGCGGCGGTCGAGGCGGGGCGGCCAACGCCGTCGGCGAGCAACTCGGGCTGGTCGCTCGACTCATCAAGGGGGGCCTCCCGACTCGCGTCTACATGGTCAGCGTCGGCGGCTTCGACACTCACGCTGGTGAGAAGCCGACGCAGGATGCCCTCCTGGCTCAGCTCGACAGCGCCGTCACCGGGTTCGTCAACGAAATGGCGGCCACACCCGCCGGGAAGCATGTCGTGCTGATGACCTTCAGCGAGTTCGGGCGCCGCGTGGCCGAGAACGCCAGTGGCGGGACCGACCACGGCAGCTCCGCTCCCCTCTTCGTGGCCGGCCCCGGCGTCCAGGGTGGCTACTACGGGGACGAACCCAGCCTGACCGACCTGGACGATGGCAACCTGGCCTTCACAACCGACTTCCGGTCCGTCTACGCGACCGTCGCCGACAAGGTGCTCGGCGTGGACCCGAAGGCGATGCTCGAAGGCCAGACCTTCCCCGCATTGGATTTTGTTTAGAGGAGGACCCCGCTCGGCCCTCCGAGCGCTCATGGGACGTACGGTTTAGGCGTCGCAAAGCGCTAAACCGTACGTCCCATGAGCGGTGCCCGGCCGGAGCGGCGCCGCCCCGGCCCGCGGCGGCCCCGGCCCGCCCCCGCCCCCGCCCTGGCGGGACCGGCCCGCGGCGGCCGACGCCCACCCACCTCATGACCGGTAGGCGCGCGCCTGGAGTCGGAACAACTGGGCGTAGGTCCCATTGAGCGCCATCAAGTCCTCGTGGCCGCCCTGCTCGAGAATGCCGCCCCGCCCGACGACAAGGATGAGGTCGGCCATCCGCACCGTCGAAAACCGGTGGCTGACGACGACGGTGATCGCACCACTCTGGCGCCGGGCGTCACCGGCGGCGCCGGCGTACCGCTCGAAGAGCGCGTGCTCGGCCTCAGCGTCCAGCGCTGCGGTCGGCTCGTCGAGGACTAGCAGCAGGGGATCGTTGCGCATGGTTGAGCGGGCGACGGCGAGACGCTGCCATTGGCCGCCGGACAGCTCGGCGCCGCCCCATGCCGAACCGAGGAGCGAGTCAAGGCCGGCAGGCAGGGCCTCAACCAGACCTGCGGCCCCGGCAACTTCGACCGCCGCGGCGATCGCCTCCCGGTCCTTCAGCCGGGCGACGTCGCCGATCCCTACTGCCTCGCCGACGGCCACCTCGTAGCGCGCGTGATCCTGGAAGGCCGCGCTCACTCGGGACCGCCATCCCGGCAGGTCGATCTCGCGCAGGTCGACACCGTCGACCAACAGGGCGCCGGAGGTGACCTCGTAGAAGCGGCAGAGCAGCTTGACGAGCGTGGTCTTACCAGCGCCGTTGTCTCCGACGATCGCAACGACCGAGCCTGCTGGCAGGGTCAAGTCCACGTCGGTGAGGACATCGCGTTCGGTACCGGGGTACCGGAAGCTGACGTGGTCGAGCACGATCCCGCCCACGAGACGCTCCGGGGGCGGGACCGCGACCCCCCCGGCCGCGACCCCGCCGGCCGCGACCCCGCCGGCCGCGACCCCGCCGGCCGCGACCCCCCCGGCCGCGACCCCGCCGGCCGCGACCACCCCGGCCGCCCCAACCCCGGCCGCCCCAACCCCGTCCAGTCCGGCGTCACGAACCAGATCCTCGAGCCACACCACGTCGCGCACCGACGTCAAGGACCAGTTGAGCCAGTTGGCTCGGTTGGACACGGACGACAACTGGCCCATGATCTGGCTGGCCAGGCCAATTGTGAGGACGAGCTGGCTGACAGACAGCCCGCCGTGCGTCGCCCGTTGGATGACGACGGCCAGGCCGAGCAGGTAGCCGACGGCGAAGAGGAGGCGGCCGCAGAGGATGAGCCCAGCGCCCCGCATCCGATGACTCAGCTCATTGTGGGCGACGACGTCGCTCTCGTCCTGGTAGCGGCGCAAGATCTCAGGGCCGAGTCCGAAGAGCCGGAGCTCTTTGGCCGGCGGCTCCTCCGTCGCCAGCTCAAAGAGGTCCCGTGCCCGACGCTCGGCCGGGCGACGAGCGTCGAGCGCGCCGAGACGGATGCGCTCGGCCACGCCGGCGAGGGCGATGGAGGGCAGCCCAAACAGCGGGAGGATGAGCAGCCGCAGGTCGACCCGTGCGAGCAGCACGGTGGTGAACAGGAGGCGGACGATGATCTCGAGGCAGGCCACGAGCGCCGGCACCGCCATGGACGTAAGCCAGTTGTAGCGGATGAGCCGCTCGATGCGCCCGAGCATCTCGGGATTTTCGTGATGACCGGTGCCGGACAGGCCGCCCACGAGCGTCATGATCCGCCGCTCGAGCCAGTGCCCCGTCTCCTCCTCGAGCCGCACCGCCACCTGAGTGGCGATCACGGACACCACCATGAGGGCGGCGATCGAGCCGGCCAGGACGAGCGCCGGCGCCATCGTGTCGCGGTGTCGGGCCGTGCTCGCGACGGCGCCGGCCAGATCAGCGAGGGCGATGGCAAAGACAGGTCCGCTGAGGCCGACCATGATCTGGAGTAGCACGGCGGCTGTCGCTCGGCGCGGATCTGCGGAGAATGTGGCCCGGACGACGGTGGCGATGGCGCGCGCTCGAGTCAGGATGCCGTCGCCGGCGAGATAGTCGTCGAGGGAGGTAGCTGCTGGTTTCATCCCGCCTCCTCCCCGACGTCGTACGCGGGCAGATCGTCGCGATAGCGGGCCGCTTGCAGCGTAAACAGGCGGGCATACCGCCCGCGCCTGGCAACCAGCTCGGCGTGAGTCCCCTCCTCGATGACGCGACCCTTGTCGAGGACGACGATGCGATCGGCGCGCCGGACAGTCGAGAACCGGTGCGAGATGAGGATGGTGGTGCAGCCTTTTGTCACTTCGAGAAACCGGTCAAACAGCTCGACCTCGCCCCGTACGTCAAGGTTGGCGGTCGGCTCGTCGAGGACCAACACTCCCGCGCCGCCCTCGACGGCGGCGACGGCGCGTGCGAGCGCGAGCCGCTGCCACTGGCCACCGGAAAGGTCGACGCCCCCGGTAAAGCTGCGGGACAGGATGGTCGACCAGCCGTTGGGCAGACTTTCGATGAGGTCGGTTGCGCCGGCGCGCGCCGCGGCGCGGTCGAGGAGCTCCTGGTCACCCAGGCGGTCGATGGCGCCGAATCCGACGTTGTCGGCAGCGCTCAGGGGGTAGTGGGTGAAGTCTTGGAAGATGGCGGCGATCCGCCGTTGCCACGCCCGCTGATCGAGCTCGCGAAGGTCGCCGCCGTCGACGAGGATTCGTCCTTCCTGCGGCTGGTGAAGTCCGGCCAGCAATTTGACCAGCGTGGTCTTGCCGGCGCCGTTGGAGCCGACGATCGCAAGCGAGCGGCCGGCGGGGGCCACCAGATCCAGACCGTCATAGATGGCCGGCCCGTCGTCGTGGTAGGCGAAGCGCAAACCCTCTACGCGCAGTTCGTGGGCGCGTCGCTCGACCGTGGCGGGATGCTCTCGAGTCTCGGCTTTGACCACCGCCGCGCTCTGGGCTTCGCCCTTCACGAGCGCCGTAGCGACGGCGGCACCCTGGGCGACGTGGTCGTCCTCGGGCAACACCAGGCCGAGCTGGCAGAGGGCGAGCATCGCCGACGCGACGACCATCAGCGTGGGCACCCCGATGTGGCCTCCGTGGGCTGAGGACGCGAGGAGACCGAATGCGACAACGTTGGTGACGACGACCACAACAAGGAGAGTGACAATCTCCGGCCCGGACGAACGCCGGGCGCGCCAGACACCACTCATGCCTTGCCGCCACGCATCGTCGAAGCTCGAGAGCATCCACGGCACCAGGCCGAAGACACGCAGCTCCTGCGCCGCCTCTGCGCTCAGGGCGACCTCGCGGAAGTAGTGGGCTCGGCGTACCGGCTCATCGCCGTAGCCGACTGCCTCGCGTTGACGCATGCGCAGGCGATGCCCGACCGCTGCGTAGATCACGACAAGAGCGACCGCCAACCTCCAGTCGTACCGGGCGACCAAGATCGCCGACGTCACGGCGATGACGCGGAAGGTGACCAGACGCCGGAGCCCGCTGACAAAGGCAAACATGTTGGGCCATCGATCGGCCTCTGCCATATCGACCAGCTCGTGATGCTCGGGTGTGAGCAGGAGGTCGAGACTGGCCGGCGCAAGCGACGCGGCCATAGCCCGCTTGTTGACCCGGTAGAGGACGCGGGTGGAGAAGCCTTGGGCGGCCGCGAACGTGAGAGCGTCGCTGGTCTGACCGAGGGCAAAGGCGCCGACCAGCACGGCGATCGACCAGAGCGCATCGTGACCGGCCGGGGAGCCCAGCCCGCCCTCCGACAAGGCGCTCGGGACGGCACCGAGCAGGTGGCCCCCGGCCACAGTGGACACAGCCGGGAGCGCTCCTTCGATGACGGCCGTGACCCCGAGAAGGACGGTCCAGAGCCGGCCCAGCTCCCACGTGATCCGCACCCCGGCAAGGGCCGAAGCGGCGCGCTGGCGCGGCAAAGTCTCGCTCCGAGCGCCCCTCATGCCGACACGCTACGGCCGATGCCGCGAGCGCCGCCCCGATTTAGGAGGGCGACGACAAAAGGGTCAGCGGTAGTTGCCTGTGTGGCCGAGGGAGTATCGCCCCGGCTGGGGGAAGTAGTCCAGACCGTGTGGACCGGCTCCCACCGGGATGCGGGCCAACAGTTGACCGGTCGTCGTGTCGATCACGTACACCTCGGCGTTGTATCGCCCGGACAACCAGAGCTGGGTGCCGTCCGGAGATACCCCTCCCATGTCCGGG
>Ga0302326_10028779_pt1 | contig 11173 bp, 6 predicted proteins | sample Palsa_T0_3_FD_202264 | JGI IMG/M metagenome (GOLD analysis project Ga0302326, IMG submission 202264) | Peat permafrost microbial communities from Stordalen Mire near Abisko, Sweden - Palsa_T0_3 | ecosystem: Environmental > Terrestrial > Soil > Palsa > Peat permafrost | place: Sweden: Abisko...
GTCTACTACGCGGCTCTGCACGCGGAGAAGACTCGCCATGAGCTTTTCGAGAAACGGGCATTCCCCGAGGATTCAACCGGCACGGCTCCCAAAGGCGAGCTGAACGGAAAACCATTCACCGACCTTCGCGATGCGGCTCCGGACATCGGGGCCCGTCTCGAAATTTTTGCTGCCGGAGCCTATGTGTGGCTCCCCTTCGAGCATCTGGCTTCGCTCGAAATGGGGCCGCCAAAGAGGCTTCGCGACACGCTCTGGGCTCCGGCCCTGGTGGAGGCAGCGCCATCCTTCAAAGGCATGGACTTGGGCGAGGTGCTGATTCCGGCCATCTATCCCTTCTCCTGGAAGAACCCGGATGAAGAAATCTGGCTGGGCCGGGTTACAGACTGGTCGGCGGATGACGAAGGACGGGAGTATCCCTCCGGTCAAAAAATCCTGTTGATGGACGGCGAGGAAGTTCCTTTCCTTGAGGTTCGGTCGCTCCAGTTCTTCCATGCTCCTGCCGCCACCGACACACCCACCGAGTAATTCGGATACTTACACAGGTTCCCGGTCCCTATGCCTCTTCGCGAAGATATTCTCGCTCCGATTCCCGGTGAAAACCCGAGTGGAATCGATTTGCGTTACGACAATAAACTTCTTATCCACGACAAGATCAAAGAGGCCCGCCGCCAGGACGATGACCTTGCCCAGGGCGCATGGCAAAGCGAGCGCAAGACGGCCAACTTTCCCTTCGTGGTGAAGACCGCGCAGGACGCGCTCGCAACCGTCTCGAAAGACCTGCAAGTGGCGGCATGGCTAACCGAAGCCTTGCTCCACACCGAGCGTTACGACGGCCTCCGCCAGGGGCTCGACCTCACCCTGAACCTGATGACGGCGTTCTGGGATACTGTCTACCCAGTCATCGAGGACGGCGACCGCGAACTTCGCGCCGTGCCCATCTCCTGGATCGCCGAGAAGCTCGACTTTCCCTTGCGTTCCACTCCGATCGTCACAGCCGGTTACTCCTGGTTTATCTGGAAGGAGTCGCGCAACGTCGGCTACGAGGATCAGGCAAAGACCGACAAGGACAAGAAGACCCGGACGACCATGATCTCGGAAGGCAAGATGGCCCCGGAGATCTTCGACAAGGCCTTCGCCGAGACTCCAAAGGCCTTTTACGCAAAGGCGGAAAAAGATCTGGATGCTTGCATTGAATCGCTCGCCGCTCTCGACAAATACTGCGACGAGATGTTCGAGGACGATGCTTCGGGCTTCGGCAAGCTGAAGACCGGGCTTACGGAAGTCCGGCACACGATTCATCTACTGCTCGAAAAGAAAAGGGAAAAAGAACCCGACCCAGTCGAGCCCGATCCGGTCGAGGAAATTGTTGTCGAGGGCACAGCAGCGGGCGAAAGCGATGGCGCGGAAGCAGCGCCGTCCAGCGGAATGGCCGGTGCCTTCGCGGCCGAACCGGCGGATCGCCGCCAGGCTTTGGCGAGCATCGCGGGCGCCGCGGCGTTTCTGCGCAAGCGCGAGCCGCTGAGCCCCGCTCCCTATCTTCTCTTGCGTGGCCTGCGCTGGGGCGAGCTGAGAACCGCTTCGCGGCTGAGCGACAGCACCCTGCTCGAAGCACCATCCACCGAGCTGCGCCAGCAGATCAAGCGCCTGGCCATCAACAAGAAGTGGAGCGAGTTGCTTGAAGCCGGCGAACAAGCGCTCACGCAATCCGGCAGCCGGGCATGGCTCGATCTGCAGCGGCTTTCCGTCGCCGCCTGTTCCGCTCTTGGCGCTGATTATAAGCCAATCGCCACCGCCATCCAGTCGGAGCTGCGCGCCCTTTTGAACGATCTTCCCGAGTTGCTCGACGCAACCTTGATGGACGATACACCCGCCGCCAATCCCGAGACCAAGGCCTGGCTCAACAGCCTTCAGACACGCGAGCCAATGCCCTCAGCCGAAGAGAACCAAGCGCCTGAGGAGGTTCCTGCTGCCTCCAATGGAATCCCCACATGGCTGGCCCCGTCCGTCGACGCCTACGTGCTGGCCAAGGACGCCCTGGCCGCGGGCCAGGCGGAAAAAGCCTTCGCCATCATGCGCGCCGAAGTCGCACGCCAGCGTTCCGGGCGCAGACGCTTCCGGCGCACCATGCAGATGGTCGAATTGGCCGTCGCCGCAAACCAGGACGGCATCGCCCAACCATTGCTTGAAGACATCGCAGCCACCATCGAAAATCACAAGCTGGACGCCTGGGAAGATCCCGACCTGGTAGCCAGCGACCTGCTTAAATTGATGCGCTACAGCAAGAGGATTCAGGGCAGCGCCGGGGACAAGCAAAAGCTCTTTGAACGTATCTGCCGCCTTGACCCCGTCCAGGCGTTGAACGCGGGGTAAACGATGGCCAGGAGCCTTGGCGAAACTACGATCACCGTCTCCGTTCTCGACCGGCTCATCGACATGGAGCCGGACAACCGGATGGAAAACCCGCTCAGCCGCTCGCAATCCGTGCGGCTGCTCAAGAGCGCGGTGCGCCGGGACTTGGAATGGCTGCTGAACTCGCGTCGCATCTGCGAGCCGCCCGATGAAGCCCTGAAGGAGCTGAACAAATCGGCCTACGTGTACGGCCTGCCCGATCTTTCCTCCCTGACCATGGCTGCCTCCGCAGACCGCAACCGGCTGGTCAAGCAGATTCTCGGTACCATCAACCTCTTCGAGCCGCGCCTGAGCAATGTGCGTTTGGTGGTGGTTGAAACTCCCGACGCGGCCAAGAAAGACGTGCGTCTGCGCATCGAAGCCATGCTGCGGATGGACCCCGTGCCCGAGCCTGTCTCCTTCGACACCGTAATCGAGTTGAAGAGCGGCAATTGTCATCTCACCGGGGGCGATGATGCGCGATGACCTGCTGCTCTATTACGAGCGCGAGCTCGACTACTTACGCAAATCCGCCGCGCAATTCGCGGAAAAGCACCCCAAGGTCGCCTCGCGCCTGGTGCTTGAGCCAACCAAGTGCGAAGACCCGCATGTTGAGCGTCTTTTAGAAGCCTTCGCGTTCCTCACCGCCCGCGTCCACCTCAAGATGGAGGACGAGTTTCCGGAGATCACCGAGGCGCTGCTCACCGTCGTCTACCCGCAGTTGGTGCGTCCCATTCCCTCCATGTCGGTGGTCGAATTTCAGCTCGATCCGGAGAAAGGCAAGCTCACCACCGGCATGAAGATCGAGCGCAACTCGCCGCTCTTTTCCAAGCCCATCGGCGGAGTGCCCTGCACCTTTCGCACTTGCTACGAGACCACGCTGTGGCCGCTCACAGTGGCAGCAGCAGAGCTAAGCGCGCCAAGCCGCCTCAAGCCCGCCGTCAAGACCAACGACTCCGCATGGGCCGTGCGCCTTGAGCTTCGCTGCGCCCGCGACATCACCTTCCCTGCCCTCAAGCCCGACAAACTGCGCTTCTACCTGGACGGTGAGAGCGGACTGGTCAATATTCTCTACGAGCTGCTCTTCAGCCGCCTCAATCGCATCATGATCCGCGATCTAACGGCTGGCTCGCGCCTCTTGCCCATCACGCTGCCCGCTTCGGCACTGAGCGCTGTCGGATTTGGCCCGGAAGACGGCATGGTTCCGTATCCTTCGTCCTCGTTCGCCGGTCATCGCCTGCTCATGGAGTACTTCGCCTTCCCGGAGAAGTTTTTCTTCGTCGATCTCTCCGGACTGGAGGCAGTCGGCGAAGCAGGCTTCAAGGATGCCATCGAGATCATCTTCCTCATCTCCGAGGTCGAAGGCGATGGCCGAATCCAGCGCCTCGAACTGGAGCTCTCCAAGAAGACCTTCCGCCTGGGATGTTCGCCGGTCGTCAATCTCTTTCCCCAGGTTGCAGAACCGATCCAGCTCAATCAGCGCAAGTATGAATATGGCGTCACGCCCGATGTCCGGCGGCCTTACTCCATGGAGGTTTATTCCGTCGACGAAGTGACCGCCATCAACTCCAGCAACCAGAAAATCATGACGTACGAGCCGTTCTATTCGCTGCGCCATTCCGCGCGCAAAGAAGACCGGCCCTGCTTCTGGCTAGCCCGCCGCCGTCCTTCAACCCGGCCCAACGACGACGGCACGGAGATTTCGCTCTCGCTGGTCGATCTTTCGACAGCCACGGTCGACCCTGAAGCGACAGTGCTCTCCGTCCGCACCACCTGCACCAATCGCGATCTGCCCTCACGGCTGCCCTTCGGCAACCAGGACAGCGATTTCGAGATGGAAGGCGCGGCGGCCATGCGGCGCATTGTCGCTCTGCGCAAGCCAACGCAACCAGTGCGGCCGGCTCTGGGCAAGAGTGTTCTATGGCGGCTGGTCTCGCATCTTTCGCTGAACTACCTTTCACTAGTCGAGGAAGGCAAGGGAGCGCTGCAGGAGATCCTGCGCCTCTACGATGTAGGCCGCACCGCGTATTCGCAGAATGTGATCCAGAGCATCATGCAGATTCGCAGCAAGCCGCATTTCACGCGCCTGATCTCCGAGCAGGGCGTGAGCTTCGCGCGCGGCATCCGCATCGAGATGGAAATTGACGAAGACCAGTTCGCCGGCGGCGGCGCGTTCCTCTTCGCCGCCGTATTGGAGCGGTTCTTCGGCATGAGCGCTTCGCTCAACAGCTTTACGCAGCTCGCTGTCACCACTCCGCAAAGAAAGGAGGGACTCCACGAATGGCAACCGAGATCGGGACGGAAAATACTGATCTAGACGACCTGAACGATGCCGAAGATCCAATCGATCGTTCAGACCCAAAACAAGCCAAAGATAGGATGGACTCCCTTCTGGGCCAAGAGCTGGTCGAGGACGCGCACTCCTTCGAGTTCTTCCAGGCCGTGGCGCTGCTCCAGCGGCTGCGGGCCAATATGCGTCCGGTCGGCCATTTTTCCAGCCCCTCGGACGAGGTCGCGCGCTTCCGCGTCAATCAACGCCTCGGCTTCCCAGCCAGCCAGATCCAGAAGCTCGAAATCAAGGGCGATGCACCGGCGGAGATGCTGGTCAACTTCATGGGCCTTACCGGTCCCATGGGCATCCTTCCCTACACCTACAGCGAGCTGATTCTGGAGCGGGCCAGAGCCAAGGATTACAGCCTTGCCGCATTCCTGGATATCTTCAACCATCGCGCCATCTCGCTCTTTTACCGTGCCTGGCAGAAGTCCCGTTTCCCGGTCACATATTCCGCGGGACCACGCGACCTCTTCACGCAATACCTGCTCGACCTGGCCGGCCTGGGCACGGCGGGCCTTCGCGACCGGCAAGAGATCGAGGACGAGGCCCTGCTGCATTACGTTTCACTGGTCGCCATGCAGGCGCGGTCGGCAACCGCTCTCGAACAGGTCCTGGCCGACTACTTCGAAGTGCCGGTTGAGATTCAGGAGTTCACCGGAGCCTGGTACAGCCTCGACCGCTCGACGCAATGCGCCATGCAAGACGAAGAAACCGTCTCCGCGCAGGTCGGCCTGGGCGCAACGGTTGGCGATGCTGTCTGGGATCGCCAGGGCCGCGTCCGGATCCGCATCGGCCCCTTGAGCATGGAGCGTTACAACGACTTTCTGCCCCAGGGCAGCGCTTATGCGGCGTTACGCGCCATTACCAAGTTCTTCAGTAATCAATGCCTCGATTTCGAGGCCCAACTGGTGCTGGATCGCACCCAAGTACCCCAGGTCGAGCTCGATCTGGACTCCAGCCAGCCTGCAAGACTAGGCTGGGATTCCTGGGCAAGAACCGCACCGCTCGCCGCCGATCCTGACGATACAATTTTGTCTCTCTAGAGGGGGAAACATGGGACTGAACTACAAGGCACTAATCGGAAAACTGAACGATGCTGCGAGAGCGGGGCTTGAGGGCGCAATTGCTCTCTGTGTTTCACGCGCGCAATACGAAGTCGAGATTGAACATTATCTGTCCAAACTTCTCGATTCCAGCTCCGGCGATTTCGCTGCGATTGTCAAACACTTCGAGATCGACCCATCTCGGCTTACTAAAGAGTTAGCGCGCAGCCTGGATTTGATCAAGTCGGGAAATCCACGCGGCCCAAGCATCAGCACGGCCCTTGTCAAGATGCTGACGACGGCCTGGACAATCGGGTCCATCGACTTCGATTCAGGCCAGATACGCACTGGATTCACCATCCTTGCTCTGGTCTCGGACGAGGAGCTATCCCGACAGATCCGCGAGGTCAGCAAAGAGTTCCAGAAGATCAACGCGGACGCTCTGCGTAAAGATCTGATGGGCATCGTCGCGCTCTCCAGTGAGACCACTACCACCGCCGCGCCCGCAGGCTCTCCACGCGCCGATGGCGCTCCCAAGCCGATGGGCGGCAAGACCCCCAATCTCGACCAATACACTGTCGACCTGACGAGCAACGCCAAGAAGGGCAAGATCGACCCCGTTTTGGGTCGCGACTCGGAGATTCGACAGGTCATCGACATCCTCACCCGCCGCCGCCAGAACAACCCCATCCTCACCGGCGAGGCCGGCGTCGGCAAAACGGCCGTCGTCGAAGGCTTCGCCCTGCGCGTGGTTGCCGGCGATGTTCCGCCGCCGCTCAAGAACGTCACTGTCCGCACTCTCGACCTGGCGCTGCTGCAGGCCGGCGCAGGCGTCAAGGGCGAGTTTGAAAATCGCCTCAAAGGCCTCATTGAAGAGGTAAAAGCCTCCGCTACGCCTATCATCCTCTTCATTGACGAGGCTCACACCATGATCGGCGCAGGCGGTACTGCCGGGCAAGGCGACGCCGCCAACCTGCTAAAGCCGGCTTTGGCTCGCGGCGAGTTGCGTACCATTGCCGCCACCACATGGTCCGAATACAAGAAGTACTTCGAGAAGGATGCAGCGCTTGCCCGCCGCTTCCAGGTCGTCAAAGTCGAGGAACCCACCGAGCATCAGTGCATGATCATGATCCGCGGGCTGGTAGCCTCGCTTGAAAAACACCACAACGTCCGCATCCTAGAGGACGCCGTCTCCGCCAGCGTTCGCCTCTCGCATCGCTATCTCGCCGGCCGCCAGCTCCCCGACAAGGCCGTCAGCATTCTCGACACTGCCTGCGCCCGCCTCTCGCTCGCCCAGAACGCCACGCCGCCGGCCATCGAAGACCTGACCAGGGTCATCGACGCACTCGAAGTCCAGACCCGCATCCTTGAGCGCGAAGAGATCGTCGGCGCCGACCATCAGGAAAGGCTCGCGGAACTCGCCAGCCTGAAAGCCTCCTCCGAAGAGACGCTTAAGGAACTTCAGGCTCGCTTCGACAAAGAGCGCGAGCTGGTCGGCAAGATCCGCGACATTCGCAAGAAGCTCGAAGAGGATCACGGGAAGAAGGCCGCTCCTGCTGCAGGAGCCGCAGCCGCGGAAACTCCAGCCGCTCCCGAAACCCCGGCCAGCGAAGCTGCACCAGCAGAAGCAGCCGCTCCTGCCGCCGAGGTAAAAGATCCGAAAGCCGAGCTACAAGCTCTCGAAGCCGAGCTGGCAGCACTCCAGGGCGAGACCGGCCTCATTCAAGTCTGCGTCGATGCCCAGATCGTTGGCGAAGTTCTCTCCGCCTGGACCGGCATCCCGGTCGGCAAGATGCTCAAGGACGAGATCACCACCGTCATCGAGCTTCAGAATCATCTCGGCCGGCGCGTTATCGGCCAGGATCACGCCATGGAGATCATCAGCCAGCGCGTACAGACCTCGCGCGCCTCGCTCGACGATCCCAACAAGCCCGTGGGCGTCTTCATGCTCGTCGGACCCAGCGGCGTTGGCAAAACCGAGACCGCCCTCGCTCTCAGCGACCTGCTCTACGGCGGCGAGCACAATCTCATCACCATCAACATGTCCGAGTTCCAGGAAGCGCATACCGTCTCGACGCTCAAGGGCTCGCCTCCGGGATATGTGGGCTACGGCGAAGGCGGCGTTCTCACCGAAGCCGTGCGCCGTCGTCCCTACTCCGTCGTCCTGCTCGACGAAGTTGAGAAGGCCCATCCCGACGTCCTCGAACTCTTCTTCCAGGTCTTCGACAAGGGCAACATGGAAGACGGCGAAGGCCGCTCCATCAACTTCAAGAACAACATCATCATCCTCACCACCAACGCCTGCACCGATCAGATGATGAAGCTGGTCGCCGACCCCGAGACCGCACCCAGTCCGCGCGGCCTCATCGACGCTATCAAGCCGGAGATGAACAAGATCTTCAAGCCGGCCTTCCTTGGCCGCATGGTGCTCATTCCCTATTACCCGGTGCGCGACGAGGCCCTCAAGCAGATCATCCGCCTCAAGCTGGGCAAGATTCAGCGCCGCATCAAGGAGAACCACAAAATCGCGCTCACCTACGACGACGCCTTCCTCAACGAGGTAGCCAGCCGCTGCACCGAAGTCGAAAGCGGCGCTCGAAACGTGGATAATATCCTCACCAACTCCCTGCTCCCGGATATCTCGCGTAAGATTCTCGGAGGCATGGCGGAGGGCGAGAAAATGAGCACCATCCACGTCGGCATCGGAGAGGATGGCGCGTTTATCTACCAGTGATGACGTTGGCCTCTGCCGGTATTCCGGCAGAGGCGCGCGCGAGCCGGAGAAACAGTAGCACCCGCGCGGCGAGTGGATGGAAGACGCATAGGCCAACACCGCCGCGCTCCAGCTGCTCGCCGCGTGGCCAGGAAGGTTGAATTCAGCGTATGCCCCACACTCAGGAAAACCGGCTCATCACACTCACCACGCCGCTGGGCGACGATAAGCTGCTGCTCGCCGGATTCAGCGGACACGAAGCGATTTCGCGCCTCTTCAGCTTCCACCTCGACCTGCTTGCCGATAAAACCGACCCCGCATTCCAAGAGATCGAATTCTCCGCCATCATCGGCAAGAGCGTCACCATCACCGTCAACCAATCCGACGACACTCCGCGTTATTTCAACGGCCTAGTCAGCCGCTTCGCGCAGAGCGGCGGCGATGCCACGTTCCAGCACTACCAGATGGAAGTGGTTCCCTGGACATGGATGCTGACCCGCTATGCGGACTGCAAGATCTTCCACAACAAGACCGTCGGAGACATCATCCAAAAGGTCTTTTCGGATCGCAGTTTTACCGATTTCAAAGTCTCGTTGAGCGGCACCTATACCGCTCTCGAATACTGCGTGCAATATCGCGAGACCGACTTCAATTTCATCTCCCGGCTCATGGAGCAGAACGGCATCTTCTACTTCTTCGAGCACGAAGATGGCAAGCACACCATGGTGATCGCCGACTCTTCCAGCATTCATCAGCCTTGCCCTGGATTCGACAGCGCCGGATTCAATCTGTCGGCCGGCAGCGGCGGCATCGATGCCGAAGACGCGGTCAACTCCTGGAATCTCGAACAGGAACTGCGCAGCGGCATGTATACGCTCACCGACTATTACTTCGAGACTCCCTCCGCCAACCTGGTGGCCAGCGAGTCCACGGTCTACGAAGTGGGCGGCAACTCCGGCTTTGAGCTCTTCGACTTCCCCGGCGACTACACCACGCGCAGCGATGGCGCCAGCTTCGCCAAGCTCCGCATGCAGGAAGAAGAAGCCGGCCATCTTGTCGCCCACGGCTCCAGCGTCTGCCGGTACTTTGCCACCGGCTATAAGTTCGACCTGCAATACCATCCCCAGGACGCGATGAACGATACCTACCTCCTGACCGAAATCCAGCACATCGCCTCCGCCAGCGGCAGCTACACCGGCGTCTCGGCAGCCGATGCCCAGGACAGCTACTCCAACCACTTCACCTGCACTCCAGCCTCGGTTCTCTTCCGGCCAGCGCGCCTCACGCCCAAGCCTTTCGTGCAAGGCCCGCAAAGCGCAGTCGTCGTGGACCAGAATCCCGCATCGGAGGACAACAGCAGTGACAGTACGAACGAGATCTGGGTCGACAAGTATGGCCGCGTGGTCGTGCAGTTCCCCTGGGATCGCAAGAAAGGCTGTTCCTGCTGGGTGCGCGTCTCCCAGGAGTGGGCCGGCCAGGGATATGGTTCGATGGCCATCCCACGCGTCGGGCAGGAAGTGCTCGTCAGCTTCATGGAGGGCGATCCGGACCGGCCCATCATCACCGGCCGCGTCTACAACGCCACGCAGACCGTTCCCTATCCGCTGCCCGACAACCAGACCCGCAGCACCTTCATGACCCGCAGCTCCACAGACGGCAGCACCAGCACCTACAACGAGCTTCGCTTCGAGGACAAGAACGGCAGCGAGCAGGTCTTTTTCCGCAGCCAGAAAGACTACGACAATTACATCGTCAACGACGGCCGCGAATGGATCGGCAACAACCGCAGCCTGGTCGTGACCAAGGACCAGATGGAGAGCGTCGGCGGCGACCGGCATGAACAGGTGACCGGCAATCACATCGAGAAAATCGGCAAAGACTCCAACAGCAATATCACCGGCAATCTCAACCAGAAGATTGGCGAGACCATGTCGCTCCAGGTCGGGGAGAATCTATACGAGAAATCCGGCCAGAATTACGGGCACCAGGCCGGGCAGGCGATCCATCTCAAAGCGGGAATGACCGTCGTACTCGAAGCCGGAACGGAGATCTGCCTAAAAGTCGGCGGCAATTTTATCGACATCAATCCATCCGGCGTCTCCATCGTCGGAACAATGGTCATGATCAATAGCGGTGGCTCGGCAGGCTCGGGATGCGGCTCCAGCCCGACCGATCCCACTAGCCCAACCGATCCCGATAAGGCCGACGATGGCAGCAAAGGCACCAAGATGTAGTCTTCCCGTAGACTTGCAAGCAGTGGGATTCCGCCGTTGCTCACCCCGCTTTGAATTGTTATCGTTAAGGTCCGGTCACCGCGCATGAAACAACTACAGCCCGTTCTCTGGAGCAAAGGCACCTTCCTGACGCCGCAACACTTGCAGCTTCAGGACAGGTTCCTCGAAGACAGCCTGAATTTCCGGCTGCAGGCGCTCAAATTCTGCGCCTGGGGCTTCAGCGAACTTGTGCTCGACCAGGAACTGCTCGCCGACGGCCAACTCGCCGTCTCCCGCGCTTCCGGCATCTTTCCCGACGGCTTGCTCTTCGACATTCCTGGCCCCGATCAGCCGCCGCCGTCCAAGGCTCTTGCCGAGTTCTTCGACCCCGGCGTCCGCGACCTGGATATCTACCTCACCGTCCCGGACTACAAGCAGAAAGGGCTCAATGTCGCCGGCCTGGGCCGCGTATCCGGCTCGC
>Ga0302326_10028781_pt1 | contig 11173 bp, 7 predicted proteins | sample Palsa_T0_3_FD_202264 | JGI IMG/M metagenome (GOLD analysis project Ga0302326, IMG submission 202264) | Peat permafrost microbial communities from Stordalen Mire near Abisko, Sweden - Palsa_T0_3 | ecosystem: Environmental > Terrestrial > Soil > Palsa > Peat permafrost | place: Sweden: Abisko...
CTCCAAGGTCTCGCTAGCTCTCGAAAACGCCCTGAAGTTCCGCCAGGCAGAGACCACGGCCACCACGGACTATCTCACCGACCTTCCCAACGCCCGCTCGCTTTTCCTGCGTCTGGACAAGGAACTGGCGCGTTCCCATCACGCCAATGAGCCGCTCACCGTGCTGGTGTGCGACTTGGACGGTTTCAAAATGGTGAACGATTGCCACGGCCACCTGGTCGGCAACAAGGTGCTCCGCGCCGTCGGGAACGCGCTCCGCGATAGCTGCCGCGAGTACGATTACGTGGCGCGCATGGGCGGCGACGAATTTGTGTTGATCCTGCCGGACAGCGATCGCGATAGCATGCAGCAACGCATTGACGACCTTCGCGAGATCGGCGGCGCCGCGGGATGCGCCGTCACCGCCATGCCGACGATGACCATGAGTATCGGCGAAGCGTTCTATCCGCAGGACGGCGCCGACGCCGAACAACTCCTGGCCGTCGCCGACCGCCGCATGTACCGGGCTAAGCAGCGGACACGTGTACCAAGAGCCCGCGTTGCGTCGCTGGAAGCTGCGGCATTCGTCAGCGTGCAATAAGTAAGTTTGCGACTCCCCAGATCGAAGCGTACCCTGGCGCCTGGAAACATTACTCCGCGCTCTCTTCAACCTCCGCGCTTTCCGATTTTGATTTGGGAATTTATTCTCGGCGTCTCAGCGTCCCCGCGGTGAATGTTGTTTTGGTTGGCGGCTGCTCACTATATGTATTACTATCCCTCCATATTCTTTGCGCGCCGCGACGATTTCATGCCGCGATTTCCGCGGCATGGCTCGGGGTTCGGCCAGCGAACTGGAGTATCAACTTTTGCTGGCCAAAGATCTTGGCCTCTGGAAGCCGCCGGCTACTACAAACTGGCCGAGCAGACCACGGAAAATCAAACATATGCTCACGGCGCTGATTCAAAAAGCTGAACGCTGAGAGCTGACCGCTGTGAGCTTGCGTGCAGCGCATCGCGGGACATGCCACTACTTCCACGAAATCTCTTCGCCACCCAGCAGCATCACGTCGAGTATCGCGCTGCTGCCGCGGTCGAAATCCACGTCGACCAGTTTGCCGCCGCAAGGCTTCCGTACGGACAGACGCGGCAGCACTTCCTCGGCATTCCGTGGACCGCCGGCCTGCCAGATCGCGCCCCGTACCGTTCCGCGAATACCCACTCGGACCTCCGCACCATTCACCGTCACTGCCATTACCGCGTTCAGCGCGACGTGCCGCGGGATCAGCGCGCACATCGATAGGTCCGACACCCTGCACGTATCGAAGTTATCCAGAACCAGCCGTGTCCGGCGCTCCAACTCCACCCGATCGGGAGCGCCGACGACGATCTCCGTGGTAGCGCCCTTCTCGCCGAGGTCCGCCTTATAGATCAGCCGGTAGAATCCGATATCCGGCGTGAACCGGAAATAGTTTTCCATCGGGCCGGCCGCTGCTTCGGTCTTCCCGTCGATTCTCCGTTCCGATGAAAGCGTGACAATCCGGGCGCCCGGCCCATCTGTTTTGGGCGCGAGCGCGTACCAGGAAGTTTCCACTCCCAGAACCTCTTCGGAGGACCGAATGTCAACGTCAAGTGAGTTGCCACGGCCCGCCACGGAAACAATATCGATCGCATTCGTCTCCGCGGGTTTCCCCGATTTCATGATCGGCGCCTGCGTCTGCAGCCTGTTCTCCGGCCCCAGCTCTACGTAACCTTGCTGCACGCTGTCGCCATGCAGGAGTCGATAAACGGCCGCGGGATCGAGCGGCAGCGTTTCCAAAATGCGCGCCGCAAAATCCAGCCCCGTGCCGGCGGCGATGCACCCCTGCGTTTCGAACTCCGTTGCCCACTGCCTGAGCCATCCCGACGGCTGCTTCAGGAGGAGGTCGCGTGCCACCGAAAGGCGGAGTTTGCCGGCCCGCCGCTCCACCGCGACGGCATCGCCGGCCGGCGCGCAGGAACGTCCCTTCGGCGGTTTGATCGATAGCGAACCGCGCGCTATATCCGCCGTGGCGATTCCGGGCGGGACCAGAATGTGCGAACTCCCCGCGGGCGCCAGCCGGTACGTCTGCGGTTTGTGGACCGCGCAGCTCGAACCGGTAAGAACCGCAACGGCCACCAACAGGAGATTGCGCCATGGCATGCTAAAAATCTAGCACAGCTCATCTCGCTCCGGCTTTGTCGATAAAACTGCCTACCGCCTCCGCATCGGCAACTTCTCCTTTCAGAATTCCAGTAATCAGTCTCCGCGTGAGGATTGTGTTGAACGGCCGGCTGTAAGACAGGCCGGACGTCCTTCCCGGCAGCTTCACCAAAAAAGGCACACCTGTCACGTCCTGCTGCGATGCTGCTTCATCCTCTGCCGTCCATACCGGTGTTCCACGCCACAGGGTAGTGCGCCAGCCGTGGTCGGCGCTCACCACGATTGCGCTGCTGTCCCAAAGCCCGGCCAGCTCCATGGACTGGCGCAAGATGCCAAACTCGCGGTCGACCAGCGCCACGTTATCCACGTAGCTTCTTCTCTCCGTCGTGAACTCGCCGCGCACTTTATCGTAAATCGCGGGCGGATGCGGTATCGGCAGATGAATCAGTGCCAGCCCGACAGTCGGATCGGACACGATTTCGCGGGCGCGTTCGCGCAGGTAAGCGAAGCGCCGCAGGTTTTCGCGGACGTTGTAGCTGGCGGGAAACACGCTGGGTAGATGGCCAACCAGCGGCATCGCCAGAAACTGCAAGCCCACGCGATCCCGCATGCCCTCGATCAGCGGCTCTAACGACGACGGCTCTTCCACTCCCGGAGATAGCCATCCTGCCGTCCAATAGCATTTCGTCAGGCTACGATTGAGAACCCTACCGTAAGGGTGAAACCATCCCACTACCGCGGTATTGAAGCCCAGATCGCGCGCGGCGTCGAAGACGTTCGGGAGCGAACTCCACGATGCCATTCGCGCGCGTGAACTCAACTTCACGCGGAGGTCGCCAGGTCCGTCAGGCTCCGCGTGTAGGACCTCTTCTCCCAGAATGAGGCTTGGCAAGGCGATTTCCGTACGATTCGCGGGCGATTTTGCGCTGGCGGCATAGAAGCTCTCCGCCCTAAGCCTGTCCAAATTGGGCAACGTCAAATCGGGTCGCCGATTACCGAAGGCAGTCGTCTGGCTCAATTCGTCGAAGATAATCCAGATTACACGGGTGTGCGATGGAGGCGCGGGCAGCGGCGCCGCCAGAGGGCCGTCGGCATACGCGCTGGGTGGAAACAGCAGACTTACCCGTATTGCCTGTGTCAGCACGAGAATGAGCACAGGCCACGAATACAACAGCACCCTGCGCGCAAAATGCGAGGCGCGCATGGGATGGACGCACGCCCAAACCAGGGGCGCGGCGCCCGCCAGGAAGGCCGCTGGCCAAAACCAGGGTGCGCGCACGACTGGGGTTAAATTGCCCGGCGCCACGCGTAAGATCGCCACGGAAGCGATCCCGAGCGGCGCCAAACAAAGTGCCAGGAAGAGATAGTGGACTGCGGGTGCATAGTGAAGACGCGTCTTACGGCAGATCTCCCAGCCGGCGAACAGTCCGAGGGCCAGCGCCAATTCCAGGGCAACCACCGGAACAACTAGGGCGCGGAGCGGATTCAGCCGCGCGAAGTAAACCACCCTTCCCTCGGCAAACTCCACCCACGTATCCGCAAAACACCAAGTCGCGAATGCCAGGCAGACCAGGAGACGGCGGAGCAGGCTCAGGCCCCCTTCTTTCGCAAAAGGTAGACTCGCCTGGTGGCGCTTACTTCGCAAAAGTCGGCAATTTGAAACCAGCCTTGAGCTGCCGATTCGAAGCTCTCCCGCGTGAGGTCTCGATGGAGAGCATCGCGCCCGCGGGCGATCTGTTGGAAATTGGAATCGTCGGGGTCGATATACTCCACTACGGCCCAGCGAGTAGTCAATTCCCCCACGAGCTGCAGAATCGCCGTCAACGGTACCCGTTCATTCACCAGTAAGTGGTGAAGCAATGCCAGCATCAGGACGCAATCGAAATTCTCACGGGCGCGATCGAGAAACGCCGGACATTCGCTATTTTGCCAGCCGCAAGCTCCCGGAGGCCGGCCGATGTCGACGACCAGCGGCAGAATCGCCGCGCCTGTCTGGCTGGCCTGCCGCCACAGTGCGTCGATCGCGCCGCCGTCCCGGTCGATCGCTACCACGCGCGCGCCGGTGCGCGCCGCCATAAGGCTGAAGTGGCCGGTATTACAACCGACGTCCAGAACATCACGCGGTGAGCATCGTTCGAATACCGACGTGACAAATCGCTCCTTTGCAGCCAACTCGGCCGCGGAGTAGGGATGGCCGGAATCCATATAGTCGACCACGGCGCTCCCACGCCGCGACTTGCTCGCGCGCCGCAGTTGCCGCCCGGCGCGCGCGAACAGGCTCCGCAGCAGGAATGCCGCTTCCTGCTCGTCACGCGCTTGACGAATGCGGTATTGGTGCGAATTCCCACCGTGTGCCAGAAGAACGGGGAGAGTAACCGAAGTTAGAAATGGCGGCAATACTAATCGATAAGTTGGACACAATTCCCATAACCTCTCCGGTTCCAGGCCATCGCGATGCACCCCTAGAATCTCGTCAGGGCGCAAGCCGAAATAACGGAAAGCCATTAAGGGGAGCACGAATGTCCGCACAAACTGTGCGTAAGGCTGCCACACTGATTCCCTCAGGTCGCGCCGCCGGAACGACAGCAGATCCACAAAAACCGGCCTGCATCCGTCGAAAATTACGTTGTAAGGGGTGGCATCCTTGAGGGAAAATCCGCTTCCTACGGCCCCCCCGCCTAACTCCAGAGTCAACTCGGCGGCGCAGCGGAGCATCTCCGGCGACCATTCGTAGGGGTAATTTCGGAAAGGTATGGCCGTGTGTTCGACAATGATCGCGCCTTGCGGCAATTGCCCCGCGCATTGCGCAGGCAGGTCTATCGCTGTAATGTTTTCAACTATTAGCGAGCGGACCAGCTTTCCATTCTGAATCCAATTCGCTGCAAGCTTAGAGGCCAGAAACGCGCGTACGTCGTTGGCCGCGTGGGGAAGGACGTACCGGAGGATGCGATTCCCGGAACGAAAAACTAACCCGTCGGGGTCCCGGAACGAGGTCTGGCCGGCTACTCCTTGCAATTCTCTTCGCTTTTCCTCGTGGCGAACGGTGCTGCAATCAACCGGCGGAGCCGGTATCCAACAGTCAGGAGCGCCGCGGCGATGACTTGGATGAAGAACAGTCCGGAACCTGGATCGCTATACACGAAAACTCTCCCCTCCGTAAAGTCTGTATTAACCGGATAACACGCCAGTAGCTGCTCCACAATGGCCCTTTGTAGGTACTAATACACTTAGTCGACACCAACCAAAGGCCTATAATACTTTTAACTCGTCAGGCTAAAACAAGTTCCAGAAAGTTGCGCTCGATGGTGAAAAAATCGGCCATATCCGAAAGATATGTGGGCTGCAGCACTCGGGAAATCACGATGCTCAGGTGGCGGCGCGAGTACCTACCGCCGCGCGAAAACGCCGCGTACACGTGTATTTCATGGCGACGGTGCGGGCGCCTCCGGACTTCACCCAGGCAGCCATCTGCTGCACGTCGGCCGTCGACTTAGATGCCCGCGGCTTCCGGGGACGATCTCCAGTCCCGGTTCGGAGGCCTTCCATTTCGCCTGCAATTCCCTGGGTTGCAGTCGGTTCAAGGGGCGCCGTTCTGCAATCGCTCAAAGGTGGACGGTGTCCTGTTTGAGACAGCATAGCCCATTGCTTTGGATTTCGTCAGGCTCTGTTCAGTTCGCGTCCGCTACACACTGAGCGGGGCCGAGGTGGGCCTTTTGAGGCTCAATCGCCACGAAACAATAAATCGCGGCAACTGCAGTCATGCTGAGCGGCGGGCACCAAGGCGTCAAGACTAATCGACGGAAATTGCCGCCTGACCGGAATCAGTTTGCCACCACTCTCCGACCATCCGCCGTCCGTGCCGGGGGTGGGCTAGCGGTGAATCATTTCCCCTTCGGCACTACCAGATTCACCCGTACCGCCTTCGCGCCCGCCTGAGCCTTCCCAGTACGCACCAGCAACTGCAGCGCTGACACCGCGGAGACCACTCGTGTCATCACGCGATTGGCGTCGATTCCGGTCAGCACGGCGACTTGGGGCGATGGCAGGTAAATCTCCATCACGCGAATCTTGTCCTCGCCGTGCTGCAGATGGATGACCAGTTCTTCGTCCTCTTTGAGGGCCTTTTGCATGGCCCCGAGCTGATTGAGTATCACGCCGCCGGGATTATCGGGCGATGGGCCGGCGGGCGCCGGGTCCGACATCGCCGACTGGATTGCCTGCTGCGCCAATTGCTTGGTGAGATCCACGAAAGCCATTCTGGGTTGATGCTAGCATGATGCCATGCGAGCTTTCGACAGTTTATCCGAACGGGAGATTCTGGCCCTCGCTATCACCCTCGAAGAAGAAGACGAAAAAATCTACGCCAACTTCGCCGAGGGTCTTCGGCAGGATTTTCCCGCAACAGCAGCAGTGTTCGATGGCATGCGCGTCGAGGAATCGGGCCATCGCCGGCGGCTGATCGAGCTTTCCCAGAAGAAATTCGGCGATCATATTCCGCTCATTCGACGGCAGGACGTTCGCGGATTCGTCAATCGTAAGCCGGTCTGGATGACCCGGCCGCTTCGCCTGGAGGTGGTGCGCAATACAGTAGCGTCGATGGAGGCAGAGACGCGCCAGTTCTATGAAAGGGCGGCGGCCCGTACTTCCGATACCCACATTCGCCAGTTGCTGGACGATTTGGCGCAGGAAGAGCGCGTACATGAGCACCGCGCCGGCGAGTTGGAGGCCGACAAGCTCGGCGGCGACGTCCGCATGAAGGAAGAGGAGGCCAATCGGCGCCTGTTCATGTTGCAAATCGTGCAGCCCGGCCTCGCCGGTCTGATGGACGGTTCGGTATCGACCCTGGCGCCTGTATTCGCAGCGGCTTTCGCCACCCACAAGCCTTGGGACGCATTCCTCGTGGGAATGGCCGCTTCCCTCGGGGCGGGCATCAGCATGGGGTTCGCCGAAGCGCTGTCCGACGACGGCAGCCTGACCGGACGCGGCCATCCCTGGGCACGCGGCCTAATTTGCGGAGCCATGACCACGCTCGGCGGCATCGGCCATACTCTGCCGTTTCTGATCCCAGGCTTCACGGCCGCCATGACTGCCGCGATCTGCGTGGTGGTGGCGGAATTGGGCGTGATTTCCTGGATCCGCCAGAAATACATGGAAACGTCGCCGATAACGGCCGTCCTGCAAGTGGGTCTGGGTGGAATCCTGGTGTTCGCTACCGGCGTACTGATCGGAAGTTCCTAGGAGATTCGATGCTTAATCGCGCAGGAGTGGCTGCCCTCGTCGCTGCAGCCTTACTGGCGGTGTTAGCGCCCGCCCAAAGCCGCACAGAACTGGAGAAAAATAAAGGAGTCGGCGATTCGCCCGACACGGCGCCTCCGCTGGCCACCGATCTCCGGCCCGATCTGACGCACGATGCCGTTCGCGCCGCCATGCGCAAAGTCGCCGATTGGCAACTGGAGCGCGCGCGCCCTTATTTCAGCACCGACTGGACGTTCGCCGCCCTCTACGACGGCTTTATGGCAGCGTCAGCTACGTTGAGCGATGCAAAATATCGACAGGCCATGCGCGAAATGGGCCAAAAGCTCAACTGGCAGCTTGGTCCGCGTCCCGAACATGCGGACGACGTGGCTGTCGGACAGGTCTACCTCGAGCTGTATCTGAAGCAAAAGGATCCGCACATCCTTCCGCCCCTGACTGAGCGGTTCGCTTATCAGATAGGGCTGAAGGACGACCCCGCGAAGCTGCTCTGGTGGTGGTGCGACGCGCTCTTCATGGGACCGCCAACCCTGGCGCGCCTCTACAGAGCCACTGGAAAGGTCGAGTACATGGATTTCATGGATCGCGAATGGTGGATCACATCGAAGCTGCTGTACGACCCCGAAGAGCACTTGTATTTTCGCGATGCCAGCTACTTAGGCAAGCATGAAGCCAATGGACGCAAGCTATTCTGGTCGCGCGGCAACGGCTGGGTGATGGGCGGAATCGCGCGCGTCTTGGATTACGTGCCGAAGACCTATGCGGCTCGGCCCAAGTACATCGCGCAATTCCGCGAGATGGCCGCCGCCCTTATTAGAGTGCAGGGCGAGGATGGCCTCTGGCGATCGGGCCTGCTCGATTCGCAGGCTTATCCCCTGCCCGAAGTTTCCGGCTCGGCATTCATCGCATACGCGCTGGCGTGGGGCGTCAACCAAGGCATCCTCGATCACGTAACCTATGCGCCGGCAGCGCGAAAAGCCTGGGCGGGATTACTGACGCACGTGTACGCCGATGGCCGCCTGGGATGTATCCAGCCCGTGGGGGCGGCGCCCGGCCAATTCAAGCCGACTTCGAGCTTCGTATACGGCGTGGGAGCCTTCCTGTTGGCCGGCTCGCAGATGGACCGCCTTCACTTCTGAAGCGTGATGGTGCGGCCGGTGCGCGCCGATTCGCGCGCGGCGTCCAGAATTTCGATGACGATCACGTTGTTCTCAAGCGACGACAGGCCGTACGGCTTGAACTGCCCGCGAACTACCCCGATCAGGTACGAAATGTAGTCGGCGTCCTGCGGCTTGAGCGGCTCGGGCGTGCGCGTTTCTTCCGCCTTCTCTCCCGGCAGGCGAACGCGCAGATTATCGCCGCCAGTGGCGATGGCGTAGCCCGTGGCGCCATACACTTCGAAATCCTTGCGGCTCACCGGCCAATTCCACGACGCCTGGATCACCCCCTGAGCTTTGGGGTATTCCAGCAGCACGGTCGCTTCGTCGTCCACGTGCGTGTAGATGGCAGGCTTGTCCGTCTGCGTCAGCGCCGTCACTTTCAGCGGCCGCTGATTGTCCATCATCCAAGTCATCAGATTGGCGCCGTAGCAGCCGAAGTCGAATAAAGCGCCGGCGCCGTTCCGCATGGGGTCGTTCAGCCAGGCGAAAAACTCCGGCTGGACATGGATCTCCTGCGGCCCCTGATGCCCGTCCATGGCGACCATCCGGCGGATTTCGCCGCCGGCTTTTTGCTCGTGCAGCAGGTTCCAGATTTCGCCATGGCTGCGATACCAGGTAGTCTCGTAATTCACGAAGACCGGAGTGTTGTTCTTGACCGAGGCCTGCTGGATGGCCCGCGCCTGTTTCATATCGATCGCCAGCGGCTTCTCCATCATCACCGGAATGTGCCGCGCCGTCGCCGCTTCCACCACGCGGAGATGCGAGTAGGTGTCGGTGAAGGTCGTGACGGCTTCCGGCTTGACGGTGTCCAGCATCTTATCGAGATCGGTGTAGAGGGCATCGCTCGGCAGACGGTTCGCCTCGCCATACTTTTGCAGCAGCGTCGAATCTGGGTCCCAAATCGCGACGACGGCAATATCGGGGGTGCGCCGGCGCGCACTATTGAAGAATCCCGAAACGTGCCCATGGTTGAGGCCGGCGACAGCCACACGAAGCGGTTTCGCTTCCTGGGACTGCGCCCCGGCAGCCATTGCGGAAACCAGGAGAGCGGCGGGGAAGAGTCGGATTGTCATCACATCGCAAGTGTACCTCGCTGCGGAATGGCCCGGCGACGAGGCACATTATTGCATTAATTGTTTGAAATAACACAATCGACCAAAACGCCCACCATGCGCTATCTGTCCCAATTCTAAAGGCGTTTTATAGACTCTGCCAAATTTACGGTGCAAGTATGAATTAACGCTTGTTTTCCATCTATGCTGGGATTATTGTTTTGCTAGCCCCTCCAGGGCAGCCTGCTGAGGCCAAGCAAAAACCGAGGTGAAACCATATGCCTTCGCAACAACGAGTGGAATTGGCTGGAAGCCATCGAGAGCCGGTCGCCGGCGCAACCGCGCCACGCCCTGTCGACAACCACGAAATGATCCAGGCTACCGTAGTCTTACGGCGCCGGACACGGGCCACAATGCCGGCGGCGGAAGAGTTCGCATTCCGGCGCCCCAACAGCACGGAATACCATACGCGCGGCGAGTTCGCCGTGCTTCACGGCGCCGACCCCGCGGACATCGCCGCCGTTGAAACCTTTGCGCATGAAAACGGTCTGACTGTTGCCGAGCGCAGCGCCGCTCGCCGGTCGGTAGTTTTGAAGGGGACGGCGGCCAACATGCAAAAGGCCTTCGGCACGACGCTCGCGCACTATACGACGCCGGCAGGGGAGTATCGCGGCCGCACCGGTTCGATCACCATTCCGGCTAATCTACAAAACATCGTGACGGCGGTGCTCGGGCTGGATAACCGCCCCATCGCCAAACCGCACTTGCGCCGGGCGCAGCCCGCCAAGGTAACCGGCGCTCTCACTCCCAATCAGGTGGCGCAAGCCTACAGTTTTCCGGCGGGCGCGACGGGCGCGGGAGAAACCATCGGGATCATCGAATTGGGCGGCGGGTACAGTACCGACGATCTCAACACCTATTTTAACGGCAAGGCGCCCACGATCACTTCGGTTTCCGTGGACGGCGGCGCCAACCAGCCGGGCGTGGATCCGGACTCCGACGGCGAAGTGATGCTCGACATCGAAGTGGCCGGCTCCGTGGCGCCGGGCGCGCGAATCGTGGTCTACTTCGCGCCCAACACCGACCAGGGGTTTCACGACGCCATCACCACGGCTGCCCAGGACACCACCAACAACCCCTCCGTAATCTCCATCAGTTGGGGCGGATCGGAAGATTCCTGGACCAGCCAGGCGGCCCAGGCGATGCTTCAGGCTTGCACCGACGCCGCCGGAGTGGGAGTCACGATAACCGCCGCGGCCGGCGACGGCGGATCGAGCGATGGCGTAACGGACGGCAAGGTGCACGTGGACCTTCCCGCGTCTCTGCCGCCCGTGCTCGGGTGTGGCGGCACCAAGCTGACTCTGAGCGGAGGCCAGATCAAGACCGAGGTCGTCTGGAATGAAACGGCGAGCGGCGAAGGCGCCACCGGCGGCGGCGTCAGCGACATTTTCCCGCTGCCCAGCTATCAGGCGAAAGCGGGAGTGCCTCCCCAGAAGGAAAACCACTTTGTGGGAAGGGGTGTGCCGGATGTTGCCGGTGACGCCGATCCG
>Ga0302326_10028783_pt1 | contig 11172 bp, 11 predicted proteins | sample Palsa_T0_3_FD_202264 | JGI IMG/M metagenome (GOLD analysis project Ga0302326, IMG submission 202264) | Peat permafrost microbial communities from Stordalen Mire near Abisko, Sweden - Palsa_T0_3 | ecosystem: Environmental > Terrestrial > Soil > Palsa > Peat permafrost | place: Sweden: Abisko...
GGATGCTGTCGTGAAATCCATTCATGGTCCCAGGGTGCCGGAAACGGATCCCTTGATGACCATCCCAAAAGCGAAAGGCGATCCCATCACCGCAGGCGCGGTCAAGATAACACCCAATGGAAGGGCGATGGCGGTCAGTTACGGTTACTTTGACCTGGAACCGCAAATCTTCACCTATCACAAAGGCCGCGATGGCTCATGGATCGAAGACGGACCCCTGCCCCCGATTCCCACCGAAATGGATATTCTTTCCATGCAATTCGCCAACGGGAGAAATCCAGGTCCAGGTTCTCTCTATGTAGGCACCGGGGATCAAGCCTTCCGTTTTCACCCTCAAACGAAAAAGTGGACGCGCATCGATGGAGTGGGTGACGATTCAGCGATACAGGGAATCAGTATGGTAGGCGGCCCGCATTTAGCAGCCTGTTGGGGTGTCTACAATCCGTTAAGCCCAGATGTGGTCGAGAGGGTGACGCATGCGCAGTTTCTATTGCACCGGGAGAGTGATGAGGCGGGCCCCAACATTCGAGCCTTCAGCATAGAGGTTGACCCGTCGAGACCAAATCGAGAAGTCGTGACCTCCCTCACAGGTGTGTACGCCAGTAGCGATCGTGGGAAAAGCTGGAAAAGGCTCAACCAGCTTCCGGATGGAGAATTTCGTTCCGCCCGCTTTACCTCTGACGGAACAGTCATTGTCTCTGGAATCGCAGGAACATTCCTGGCCAATCCATTCTCAACCACTTGTTCCCCTCACCTTAAATCTCGCAACCCATAGACGCGAAGAATCAGGTTGGCTTAAACAGGCTGCTAAAAACCGCGCTTTTTAGAAAGGCACGGGCTTTAGCCCGTACATAGTCGTTGTGCAATGAATTCGGCTTTACAGGCTGCTGAAAAACTCGGTTTTGTATCAGGGCACGACTTTAGTCGGGCCGTAAATGACTGAGAATACGTCGGGCTTTAGAGTCTGCGTGAGAACCTTCAGCGAAGGATAGATAGATCCAAACCTTCGGAAATGCGTACGTTTCTGATAGTCACTGCTCTCATGCTTTGTATCAGGGCACGACTTTAGTCGGGCCGTAAAGCTCAACAACGACCCGGGCTTTAGCCCCTGAGGTACGCTTTTCGAAAGCTGTAGGGCGAAGTCATCTCTTTCCGTGCGGAGTACGCCAGAAACGATGATCAGCATCCTCGTCCTTTGCTTTTCCATTACCGGCGCTGGCTTCGTATAATAATAGAACGGTGATTCGATTTATTATATGAAGCGCGATACTTCAAGCCGGACTGCTGAATATATGGCACTTTTCCGGGCAATGGAATCTGTTCGTCCTCCGCATCAGCGACTCTTCGTCGACCCGTTTGCACCGTACTTTCTGCGTGCGTCGTTGCGCAACGTCCTTAGACTTTCGTCACTGCCTGCTCTCATGGGGCTGGTCGAGCGGTATGTAGACTGGCGCCTGCCAGGAGCGCGCAGCTCTGCCATTGCACGGACCATGTTCATCGATGACCTGTTGTTGCAGGCATTGCGCGATGAAATCAGCCAGGTTGTGATTCTCGGTGCGGGTTTTGACTGCCGCGCCTATCGGCTTCCCCGGTTGAACGCCGGCACCGTCTATGAGGTGGACTACCCAGCCACGCTCAATAAGAAACTTGCATGTTTGCACCGCGCTCTCTCTACACTCCCCGCCAATGTTCGCTTTGTCGCCATGGATTTCAACCACCAGAGCTTGCCGGATGTGCTGGAACAGGCTGGACTCGAGCCTTCAAAGCCTATAGTTTTCCTCTGGGAAGGAGTGACTAACTATTTGACCCCAGAAGCTGTAGATTCTGTGGTGAGCCATGTAGCCCGATGCAGCCCCGGAAGCCGGCTCATTTTCACCTACGTGGAAGCCGCCGCTTTGGACGGTTCGGTTTTCTTTGCCGGCGCTGAGCGTTTGCTCCGCGATGTCGCCGACCTGGGTGAGCCCTGGACATTTGGCCTCCACCCTCGCTTGTTAACAGAGTTTCTTGGGAAACGCGGCCTGTGTTTGGATATCGACCTGTCTGCGAACGAATATACGAGCCGTTATTTTGGAGCGGCCGCTCAGAGGATGACTGGCTACGAGTTCTATCACGTCGCGAATGCCCGCGTGCCAGGGCGAAGTACAGACACGGGTCCGATCTGGGAAGTGGAGGAGTGTAATGCCTAAAGTCAGCCAGGAGTATCTCGATGCCCGGCGGGCCGAGATCCTGGATGCAGCGATCGCCTGCTTTTCGCGCGACGGCTTTCATTGCGCGACCATGCAGGACATTGTTCGGCAATCGGGCCTCAGCCCCGGAGCCATATACAACTACTTCAAAAGCAAGGAAGAGATCATCGAAGCAATTGCTGTCAACCGGCATGCAAAAGAGCGGCGAATGGTCACGAAGGCTATGAAGGAAGACTCAAAAGTATCTGCTCTGAAGCAAATTCGGGAAGAATTCTTTGGCGAGCTGAAACAACCAAAAGAGCGCCTTCGCCGGCGCGTCAGCATTCAGGCATGGGCCGAAGCCCAGCGAAATCCGAAGATCCTCAGAATCGTACGTCGGAGCTTTCAGGAACCGTGCAAGTTACTTACGAATGCGCTTGCTCAGGCGCAGCGCCGGGGAGAAATCTCCGCCGAAGTCGATCCAGAGGCTATGGCGCGCTTTGTGATTGCGGCGTTTCATGGATTGGTGCTGCAGGCAGAATGGGACGAAAGCTTTTCCGTGGAGCCGCAGTTGAAAATTATCGACATGCTCCTGGCAACGATCTCCACGCCCACGAAAAGAATTCGGGCCGCGGCGAAAATAGCCGCACGATGACGAATGTCCCTTCAGGGAAGGTGAGGCAACTCGATTCCCGGAAATATCTTGATCACGGCTGAATCATCTTCCCGTCCATAACCGGAGCTCGAGGCTTGCAGGAACATCTGGTGTGCGGTGCTGGCGAGTGGTAAAGGAAACTTGCTCGCGCGGGCAGTATCGAGAACCAGGCCGAGATCCTTGACGAAGATGTCCACCGCCGAAAGCGGAGTGTAATCGGCAGCCAGCACATGAGCCATGCGGTTCTCAAACATCCAGCTGTTGCCGGCGCTATGCGTAATCACATCATAGAGAGCTTCTGGGTCCACTCCTTCGCGCAGACCCAGGGCCATCGCTTCCGCCGCGGCCGCAATATGCACGCCCGCCAGAAGCTGGTTGATGATCTTGACCTTACTGCCGTTACCGGCCGCCGGGCCAAGACGATAGACCTTTGCTGCCATAGCATCGAGTGCGCCGCCCACCTTGGCATATGCATCGGGATGGCCTGACGTCATCATGGTGATCTCGCCCTTCGCAGCCTTAGCCGAACCGCCGGAGATCGGCGCATCGAGGTACAGCATGCCTTTCTCTGCCAGGCGTTTCTCGAGTCCGATCGACCACCCAGGATCGACCGTAGAACACATCACGAAAGCGTTGCCGGCCTTCATGGCTGCTGCCGCGCCACCCTCGCCAAACAAGACCGCCTCCGTTTGCGCCGCATTGACCACAACGCTGATCACCACTTCGCACAACCCCGCCATCTCGGCCGGACTGCCACAAACCACGCCGCCCTCTGCCGCAAAACCCTCGGCCACCTCGCGCCGCACATCGAATACGTGAACGCTGTAACCCGCTCGTCGCAATGACTTGGCCATACCCAAGCCCATAGCTCCCAGCCCAACCAATCCAATCGGCTTCTCACTCATGCATTTTCTCCTTCTCTTGCGGCTCGAAGAGCGCAACCCACTTCACCCTCCCAACCAAGGTCCTCGGTTCTGGACGGGTACCCCATGTTCGCCCCGGCGTACACCCGGCTTTCCTTAATGAAAGCCGCACACGCACCCGTCGGTGGCGCCCCGTGCAGGAAATCCGGGACCATGGGCCGAAAACGGATTTTTCAAATGCTTTCACTCCATGAGCCAGGGTTCTTGTTCTTGGCCGCAGTCTTTTGCCACGTAGCACTCTGCGCCATAAACGAGCTTTTTGGGAGTCACTGCTGTCATGCTTTGTATAAGGGCACGACTTTAGTCGGGCCGTAAGGCATAGCTAAGATGAGGGCTTTAGCCCCTGCGTGAGAACTCGCTCCCTTGAAGGGTACGGGCTTCAGCCCGTACGTTAACTACCCATATATAGGACGGGCTTTAGCCCCTGAGGGCAACTCTTGTGCTCACCTACGCAGCCCTCAGCGGCTAAAGCCGATTCATTTTCACTGCTAAACGTACGGCCTAAAGGCCGTACCCTTCAAAAAGTGAGTTCTCACGCAGACTTTTTAGCCCCTGAGGCACATCTTGCCGTGCGCTTTGACCTTTCGTGGTCACCTATCCCGAACTAAGCGACACTCGCTGTCAAATCCTCCGCCGCGGCTCTGCCGGAAATCTTCATCACCAGAGACACCACCGCCGCAACCCCCAAATTCAGCGCGAGCGCGGGCAAAGCGGCGTACACCCCATACACGTGTCCAGCAAAATGCAGCGGATAAATCGAGCTCCTGAGTCCCAGCGAACCGACCATGGCCGTACCGGCGGCCATGCCGGCGAGCCATCCCCACAACAACGCTGGCCCATGAAAAAAGCGAGAAAAAAGACCACCCACCACCGCCGGAAACACCTGCAAAATCCACACCCCGCCCAGCAATTGCAGCTCAATCGCATACTGAGCTCGCACCAGCAGAACAAACGCAAGCGCCCCTAACTTGATCGCCAGAGAGACCACTTTTGCCATGGCTGCTTCCTGTCCGCCGGTCATGCCTGCGGAGAAGAACGAGCGATGAACCAGCTCTCCGTAAAGATTGCGGGTGAAGAGATTGGCGGTGGCAATCGACATGATCGCCGCCGGCACCAGCGCTCCGATGGCAATCGCCGACAGGCAAAAGCCGGCGAACCAGGAAGGGAAGACGGTCGTCAACAGCAACGGAACCGCACTGGATGTATCCGCGGTGTGGACACCAGCGGCAATCGCCAGGTAGCCGAGCAACGCGATCAAGCCAAGCAGTAGGTTGTAAGCCGGCATCAGGGCGGCATTGCGGCGAATCACGCGATCACTCCCCGCGCTAAGCGTGCCTGTGATCGTGTGCGGATAAAGCATCAGCGCCATCGCCGATCCCAGGGCAAGCGAGGCATAGCTCATGTACTGCGCAGGACGCAGGATTATCGAAGCCGGCGGCGAGTGCTGGGCCAGTGCAGAAGAAGCCACCGCGAACACGTGTCCGTAGCCGCCCAGCCGCATGGGAATGATAACCACCGCCGCCAGCACGATGATGTAGAGCATCACATCTTTCACGATGGCGATCAGCGCAGGCGCACGCAGGCCGCTCGAGTACGTGTAAGCCGCGAGAATAACAAAGGCCGCAATCAGCGGCCACTCTCCTCGTATGCCGAGGGCGGCGATGACCTCGCGCATGCCGATCAACTGCAGTGCAATGTAGGGCATGGTGGCAAGAATTCCGGTAACCGCGACGGCGACCGAAAGCCACCGGCTCTGGTACCGGCCGCGCACATAGTCCGCCAGTGTTATGTAACTGTTTCGATGGCATATCCGCCAGAGCGGCGGCAGCACCAGCATCATGAGGGGATAGCTCATGATGCAGTAAGGAATGGCGAAGAAGCCGATCGCGCCGGCCCCGAACAGCGCGGCAGGAACAGCAATGACGGTGTAGGCCGTGTAGAGGTCTCCGCCGATCAGGAACCAGGTAACCAGGGTGCCGAACTTGCGCCCCGCCAGGCCCCACTCATCGAGACCTGGACTGTCGACCTCCGATCGGCGCCAGCGTACAGCCCAGAACCCAGCGCCGGTAACCAGCAGGAAGCAGCCGCAGAACACAGCCAGAGCTACGGGATGGATGGACGCAGACAAGACCCTAGCGTAACAGCGCGCCGTTCGAGCCCGTCCATTCGTCCACTACGACCCCAAGGTCGTTAAGGATCTGGATAGTGGCCTCGACGTTGCGCCGGATGGCGACGCGCTCGGTTTTGGGCGCGGTGGGCGACTCTTCGATCGCAACTACCCGTCCATAGGGCCAGACATCGGGGGCAAGAGAGGCGAGTGCCTGGGGCAAGTCAGCAATCCGCACGTCGATCTCCTGCTTGCGGGCTTTCACCGGGCGCAGCAGCCCCCCGCCGTTAAACCCATTTGGATCTTGGTCGCGATAGAGGATATTGAGCGTGACGGTCTGAGGATGGACCACGAGAAATGGATTGCCGTAAGCCTCTCTGGTGCGCACGCTGAGGTACCGATTCTTCGACGGTGGCGGAATCTGCTCCAATTCCTGCCGGGCCGTGTCCATCTTGCTCTGTTCGGCTCGGCGTTCCTGCCGCACCTCTGCCCGGGTGGGCGCAGAGGTCTGCGCTGCGTTCCGGCAGCCAGTAACGCCGGGCAGAAGCGCGCATAACAAGGCGAGCTGGATAGCCGGGAATAATAAGCGCCGTTGCCGGCCTATCGGGAAGGGAGCAGGTTGCGGCCGAGCCACAAAATCAAGCATAGCAAGCGGAACACCGGATTGCCGCCGAGTGTGCGCGTACCGGTTGGTGAGCGTGGTTCATTTTCCGCTCCAATTTGGAACGCGCTTCTCGAGAAAGGCCCGTGCGCCTTCCGCCTTGTCGCTGGTGGAGCAAGCCAGGCCAAAAAGCGAAGCCTCCAGTTCAAGAGCGCTCGCCAGCGGCAGATCGTACCCGGAATTCACCGCCCGGATGGAGTCGCGGACAGCGAGCGGCGCCATCCCGGCAATAGTCTGGGCGATCTGCTCGGCGCGCGGCAATAGCTGGCCCGGCTCTACCACCTCGTCAACCAGGCCCAGCCGCAGGGCCTCCGCCGCGCTGATGGCCTCCCCGGTGAGAATCATCTTGAGCGCAGCCCCTTTGCCGATCAGGCGCGGAAGGCGCTGGGTTCCGCCATAGCCGGGGATAATGCCAATCTTTACCTCAGGTTGTCCCAGGCGGGCGGTGGAACTGGCAATCCGCAGGGTGCAGGCCAGCGCCAGCTCGCAGCCGCCCCCAAGGGCGAAGCCGTTGATGCAGGCGATCACTGGCTTGCCGCAATTCTCGATCAGATGGAAGATACGCTGCCCACGGGCGGCGAGCTGCTCACCATCCAGAGGGGAAAGCGAGGCCAGCTCTCCAATGTCCGCTCCGGCAACAAAGGCCTTTTCTCCCGCTCCGGTCAGCAGAACAGCGCGCACTTCGGCGCTCTGCCGAATGTCGAGGAAGATCTGCTCCAACTCCGTCATGCTCTGGCGGTTGAGCGCATTGAGAACCTTGGGCCGGTCAATGGTGACCACCGCAATCGGCAGTCGTAATTCGTAGCGAATATTCTCCAAAACCATGTCGATCCACTCCGGGGGCGAAGCTGTGAGTCTAACAAAGGCTGGGTGGTACAGTCAGAAGAGGATGATTAAGGGGATCACAATCGTGCGTCCGGCAGGTACGCCCGAGGCGTACATCAAGCTGGCCAGCTTCTTTTCCGCACTGGGATTTGAGGGCGGCCGGGGCTGGGAAGAAGAGTTGAGCCGCGGGGTCTCGTTCCTGGCGCCGCTCGGGAATCTGGAGTTTGCCGACGGCATTGCGCCCTCCCCGTCAGAGATCATGGTGGAAGTGACCGGCCTCGAGGCGGTGCAGGCAGTAGCCCGCGATTGGATGACCCGTAACTGGGGCGAGCAGGAAACCGAACACCGCATAAGCGCCGTGACGGAAACCCACTGGAAGGCCCGCCTGTTCATCGTAGAACCGGCTCCCGGCCACTCCATCGCCTTCTGGGAGTGGGACGATCCCCACAAGGGCAAACCGGTAGCAGTGGAAGGCGATCTGAGCGCGCATGGCATGCGTTTTGCCGTGGTAGTTTCGCGCTGGAACGCCGTGATTACCGACCGCCTCTTGCAGGGAGCGCTGGACGGGCTCTACCGCAGCGGCGCCTCCCGTCGCGACGTGCAGGTGATCCGCGTGCCCGGAGCCTGGGAAATCCCCCTGGCTGCGCGCAAAGCAGCAGCGAGTGGCCATGTGGACGCGGTCATTACCCTGGGCGTTTTGCTGCGCGGGGAAACTGCGCATTACGAGGCCATCTATAACGAGGTGTCGCGCGGCATCGGCCAATCGCAGCAGGAAACAGGCATTCCTCATGCCTTCGGCGTGCTTACCTGCGAGAACCTGGAGCAGGCCCTGAACCGTGCTGGGATCAAAGCCGGTAATAAGGGATTCGAGGCTGCCATCGCCGCCATTGAAATGGTCTCACTGGACCGCAAGATGCAGACCCCATGAGCGCCACCGGTAAGCGGCGCAAGTCACGCGAACTGGCTATGCAGATGTTGTTCCAGGCTGACGTAGGCAAGCACACTCCCGACCAGGTGCGCAAAACCTTCTGGGGATCGCGGGACGAAGTCGATGCCGAAACCCGAGGCTTTTCCGAAGATATCTTCCGCGTGGCCACCGCGCGCAACGAAGAAATCGATGCCCTGATCCAGTCTCATTCGGCCAACTGGCGCCTGAGCCGGATGCCTGCCGTCGACCGCAACGTGCTGCGGACGGCCATCGCCGAACTCCTGGGATTCCCCGATACCCCGGTGCCCGTAGTGATTAACGAGTCGCTCGAGATAGCCCGTCGCTACTCCGCCCCGGAGTCGCTCAACTTCCTCAACGGGGTGCTGGATGCGATCGCAAAGCAGAGGAAATCGTCAGCCGTGTCCTCCCCAGCCAGCAGAGAAGAAGACGAACTCGCCTGACGATACGAATCCCGCAACTCAGCGCCGTGGACCACTCGCCGCCGCCCCTACGGGGCTAAGTCCGTTGCGCCCCGTCCACAAAGAAAACATAGAGACATAGCGGGCACTGCACGTGCAGGGCATCCACGGTGACGAGTGACACGACCGGCGATGCAATCCTGCAATCTTTGCAAAGCACGGTGGAAGCTTCCGCTTCATCTTCGCGGCTATTTGAGAGCGTTTCCTGAGTTGGTGGCACAGAAGTTGTACGAGTCCACCTGGACCTTTGGATTTTTCTTTTTTTGACTTTACGCTTCATAGTCCTCCGCCACCTTTTGTGGGAGAGAAAGCAGCAGGGATCAAGCTTAAGCTTGGCGCAGCCATCCCGAAGCCCGAGGCTGGGGTTTGCTTGCGGGTCCATTCCGCCGGCGTAGGAGAGGCATAACACCCTGGGGAGAGAGCAAGCGTGTTAACTTTCCGTTCGTCTCGCCGGCTGGGGGCATTAGCCCTGGTGATTTGTTTGGTATGTGCCGCCCAGGCCCAGACCGACTCTGCTTCAGCCTCTCCCGCAACTTCCATGTCCGGTGGATCGGCCCTGTCGCAACAGCAGCTGGCAGCAGAGCAGGTCAAACAGCAGGAGAAGCAGCGAATCGCCGGAGTGGTGCCGAATTTCAACGTGTCTTACAACGGAGATGCCGTGCCGCTTTCGCCCAAGCAGAAGCTGCATATTGCTTTCCGGAGCGCCATAGATCCGGTTACCTTTGGCGTCGCCGGACTCGACGCTGCTCGAAGCCAGATACAAAACGACTTTCCAGGCTACGGGCAAGGGCTGCAGGGATACGGAAAGCGGTGGGGGGCCTCGTATGCGGACAACTTCGACGGCACTCTGCTGGGCAATGCCATCTTTCCCATCTTGTTAAAAGAGGATCCACGATACTTCCGGCGAGGCACGGGAAGCTTTTCCTCACGCCTTTTCTACTCCCTGTCCACCACCGTATGGTCAAAGAGGGACAACGGCAAGTGGGGCCCGAACTACGCAAACGTCTTAGGAAATCTGGCTGCCGGAGGAATCTCCAACCTTTACTATCCGGCTTCTGACCGGGGTGCTGACCTGACCTTCGAGCGCGGGTTCACGGTCACCGCCTATGGCGCGTTTGGCGGTGTCTTCAACGAATTCTGGCCGGATGTCGCGCGCAAGATCTTCAAAGACCGCATGGCCAAGCTACAACCCATTGCTCTTCCCCCAGCCACATCGGCCGCAGCCGCAAACCCGTCTGAGCCGAGCCGATGAGGGGTGTGAGAACCGCATTTCTACATTCCAGAGAAGGCGATAGATTCAAATCCGCGGAACAGTGAGTTCTTCCTGAGTCACCGCTCTAATGCTTTGTATCAGGGCACGACTTTAGTCGGGCCGTAAAGGGTCTAACAAAGATCTGGGCTTTAGAGTCCGCGTGAGAACTGGCTCCTTGAAGGGTACGGGCTTCAGCCCGTACATTAATCACGCAAGTTAGGACGGGCTTTAGCCCCTGAGGGCACCTCTTGTACTCGCGCAAGCAGCCCTCAGCGGCTAAAGCCGATTCATATCGACTGTTAAACGTACGGCCTAAAGGCCGTACCCTTCAAAACGTTCGAGTTCTCACGCAGGCTTTAGCCCCTGAGGGTACTTGTGTCCTGAGCAATCACCCTAAACGAAGGGCACGGCTTCAGCTGTCAGCCGTGCCGTAACAGGCGTTGCCGATGAGGGCTTTAGTCCCTGAGGTACGGCTGTTTCAGTCGCGCTGAACCGATTCACTTCAAATCCATGACGACAATTCGTCCATCCGATTCGAAGCTGCCCCCCGTAGCCGTCCTTGCCGTAGTCAACGGATTCGCCGGCATCACATAAGCAGCGCCCGCGATAACCCCGGCTCCGGAAAAGCTCTGTTCCAGAAAGTCACGTTCCTGGTCAACATTAGCGTCGATGTGGTGAGTGACCCCACCATTGCGCTGATCCTTCTCAAACCCATTGTCATGGGTCGCAGACCCCACCCAAAGCGGCTCCCCTCCTACCGTTTCGGTGGTCTTCCACACCCGCAAATGATGCCGGATCGCAGCCACCGCGAGCGGATCAGCGCGGGCAAACGACAAGTCCTGCGACCTGCCAAACAAATAAAGAGTGCTCATCGGCATCTCGGTATAGGCCGCGTGAGAAAGAGTCGAGATCAGGCCATGGACAACCGCGTCCTGCGTGGTCTTGTCGACCTGCACCCAGCCCGCGGCAGCAAAAGCCTTCGTTACCTGGTCCTGCGTGCCGACGAGCGCGTAGTTCACCATGTCCCCCGGATTGCCTTGCAAATCGCCCACTCGGCGCGGAACATCAGCGAACAGTTGCGGTGACAAAAGCCTGGCCAGGTCCGGCGCGGAGACAGTCTTCTGCGTGGGCTGGTTGGTCAGCTTCATCTTGACCTCCACGTTGCCGGTTCCCGAAA
>Ga0302326_10028784_pt1 | contig 11172 bp, 6 predicted proteins | sample Palsa_T0_3_FD_202264 | JGI IMG/M metagenome (GOLD analysis project Ga0302326, IMG submission 202264) | Peat permafrost microbial communities from Stordalen Mire near Abisko, Sweden - Palsa_T0_3 | ecosystem: Environmental > Terrestrial > Soil > Palsa > Peat permafrost | place: Sweden: Abisko...
TAGAATAGGCCCGCGATACCAAGGCATCATCGCCCCTCGCGTGAGCACTGAATAGAAGGCTGAAGAGATCGACCCGTCCGACAACTAAACCCGCTTGACAAACTCGGCTTCATAGAAGGGCAAGCGGTATTGGAGCGCTCACGCAATCGCAGATCGTGGAGCAAGTTCCCACACCACAGCAGATCGCGGAAACTGTCCCGACTTCTGGTGATATGGAAATGCCGCAGGCTCCATCGCACGATGCGGAAGCGCTGCCCGCGCCCGAAACAAATTCCACTGCTGTGCAGCCAATTTCGACGGCACCAGTTGTACGATTTCAACAGGCCGCTCCAACGGCACCTTCTCACGTGGACTGGGCGACTTGGGGCTTGGTTCTTTGGCTCGCGGGATGTCTTGCGCAATTGGCGTATGTGGCGATGGGATTCGCGAGCCTCCACTGGCTCGGGCGGCGATCATCTCGAATCACTGGCGGAAACTGGGCGAGTTTGCTGGCTGAACTTCGGGAGCATCTTCATCTGCGCTGGCGGGTGGAACTGCTGGGCAATAGCGGCCGCACGATGCCGATGACGTGGGGATTGTGGACGGTGCGCGTGCTGCTGCCAGAGGACTCGGCGGATTGGAGCGCGGAGCAGCGCAAGGCAGTGCTGCTGCACGAACTGGCTCACGCCAAGCGATGGGATTGCCTGACGCAGCTTGTGGCTCAAGCGACATGCGGCATCTATTGGTTCAATCCGCTGGTGTGGTTCGCTTGGAAGCGAATGCAGAGCGAGCGGGAGCGGGCTTGCGATGATTTGGTTCTGAGCGCAGGGGCGAAAGCATCGGCGTATGCGGAGCAGTTGCTGCAGGTGGCTGCCGAAATGCCGGCCGTGCGATGGGCCGCCGCCGCCATCGCGATAGCTCGGCCGAGCAAATTGGAAGGCCGGTTGCTTGCGATTTTGGATGTAAAGCAGGATCGACGGGCAATGACTTGGGGCGCTGCGATTCTCGCGGTTGTGCTGGTCGCTGCCTTCGCAGTGCCGCTGGCGATGGTGAAGGCTGCAGACGAGGAAAAGACCGACACAACAAAGCTGGCGCCCATCCGCCGATTTCCGGACGTGAAGTTGCTGATCAACAACCGCCGCTACGGCGACGAGAACGGGCTGTCAGGCTCACTCAACGAGAACGAGCATGCCATCTGCGGACATCCCGGCGCGGTGAGCGATGTGTCGGGCAAATTCCTGGGCTCAAACAGCGACGGTGATGTTTATCAGTTTACGCGCAGATTCCCGGCCGATGCGGTGAATCCCGCGGACATCAAAACGACCACCAGGACGGTCACCTATGCGGGCAAGCGATTGATGCTGTTCGAAGATGATGTGCAGCAGATCGTCATCTATCCGCCGACGGAATCACCGTTTGGGGGCTCTGCGACTGCCCCGGCCGCCACTGGCGCCGGCGAAACCCGCCCAACGTTCGATCATGGCATATGGAATATGCCGCTGCTCGATGAGGTGCGGTTCCGATCCCCCGATGCGGCGTATCGGCCGGGGCCGTGGTTTACGCTCGTGAATTCTAATCCGTGTGACAGCGTACAGGTGAACGCGGTCAAACTTGGACTGCCCGAGGATGCGCCCATCGAGGAGATCGTCGCAAAAACTCGCGGCGGGGATTTGTATGAACCGGAGTTGGGCACAATCCAGCCGATTCGCGGATCGCAGATGGCGCCGTTGGATTTAACCTTGGAGATGGCACAAGAGCGGGGCATGTTTGTGGAGCAGATCGTATTTAACGATGCAATTGCAACGATGAGCTGTGAAGAGATCGCACGTAGAGTGCGGTCGTACAACCTGGCGCATCCGGAGGTCAGGCAGTGGCGGTTGAAGGATGGACAAGATTACGCCGTGCAGCGCGCTGATGGCGGATTGTCGGTCATGGCTGTGCACGGAAGCGGCAATCAGATGTATGTGACGATCATTCCGATCGGCAGTGTGCCGGCAATGGCGAGCGGCGACAACGCGCCGGCGACACAGCCGCCGTCCGGGTTTGGAAAGGTGGTGGATGTTAACGGCGCACCCATCGCCGGCGCTGTGCTTCGCAGCACGCAATCCAGGTGGCGAGCTACAACGGATGAAAACGGACTTTTTGCTTATGGCGGTCTCTGGGCCGATCAACCCGAATGGCTGGATGTGAAAGCAGCCGGCTTCATCGAACGGGATGCTGCGACATTCCAGCCCGATCTGGTTGTGGCCGGCCAGCATCAGGACACGATCGAACTGCATCGCCCGGCTCGATTGGAAGGGCGCGTTTTGGGGCCGGATGGCCAGCCGCTGGCGGGGGCGAACGTGTCGGTCGATGTCAGCGAAACATACGGATCAAATGTTAAAAACGTTTCGGACGCGGCCCGGGCGACCAGCAATGCGCGGGGCCTGTTTGCGATCGACAACGTTCCGCCGGGGCACGTGGTGCTGTCGTGCGCGTATCGATCGGCGGATGGCAATCGGTACGCCACGGCGATCGAGCTGCAGCCCGCTGATGGACAAACGCTGGCGGCTCTGGTGCCGGATTTGTCGAAATCGATCGCAACGGTCCGGGGGCGGGTTGTGGATCAGATTGGAAAACCGCTTGCGGGCGTCGAGGTGAATCTGGCAGCCAGTTGGGAATATGGCATGCCGCCGCAAGCCAGGGCCGCGGTGAAGACGGACAGCCAGGGTCGGTACGAACTTTTAGAATTGCCGCAGGGGCCGTGGCGTCTTTGCGTGAACGTCGGGACCGCTTGGGCGGTCGTGCCTGTGACCCTTTCGGATGTGCCCGCGCAGGCCGCCGATCTGGTTCTGCCGGTGGTTCAGACCGCCATCGGAAGGATTCATCGCGCGGGGCCGATGAATCCACAGGAGACGGTGCAGGAGTGGCTCGATGCCACACGCGCCGGCGATGCCGAGGGCGCATTGGCGATGATCGTCCCCGATTCATCCTTTGGCCGAAACAGCGGCCGCATCGCGAACCTGCTGGCGCAGGTCAAACATCTTTCCAGCTATTCAGAATCATCCGAGGGACTGGGGAAAGTAGCGACCAACCCGATCGATCTTGGAGAAGGCGATCGCGCTGCGGTGACATTCAAGCTCCTCGCCGCAAATCATCGGGCGCAGAACATCGATCAATGGGATTGGCACCTCTTCGATATCACTGATGAGAAGGGCGCATCGCTGGTGGAGGATGCGCTGCCCGCACAATCCGCTTCCACTACCCAACCGGCGAACGCACTTGGGGCCCAGGTGAAGCTCACTTTGGGCTGGAACGATGCTGGAAGGCGAATCTACCGCTGGTCGCTGAAATCGGATCGGCCGGCGCGGCTGTTGTCGGGGTGGTATAGCTCGGCGGCATTCGGCGGAACAGAACAGGTTGATGCCGGCGCGCACCGCTCAAGCCAGCCTCTGCCGCGGCAACTTGGGCTGGAGACGTGGACAGACGGAGGCTGGTTCGCTTTCAAAATGCTCAAGGGCGACGACCAAAGCGGGTTCGAAAGCACCCAATCGTCCACCGCCATTCCGCCCGATGCACAATTCACCAGTCGAACCTTACCCGCTGGTGAACCGGCCCTCCTGAACAACCAGCGCTACTTGACGCTGTGGATGGGCCAATGGATTCGCGATGGAAAAGCGGTGAAGACGGTGCGATATCTAGCGCGCCTGGCCGATGACGGTAATCCGGCCAGCGGGTTCTTTGACCAGAGCACGGACATCAAGAAGGTTCAGTTGTTGCCCGACGAAGCGGCGAGCGATCTGGGCGATCCGAAACTGGAGGCGATTGTTACCACTGCCGATCAAACGCCGGCGACACAATCCGCTGCGGTCGAGCCAGCCGCGCCAGGCGACGCCGGTCCCACTACGAATCCGCCACCGGCGACACAGATGGCGGTCGAGAACAGGCGGTATTCCCGCGAGGATGGATCGAGAATTGTTGAGGCCGCGAGTGCGGCGTTGAATCAGGCTCGCAGGCTGCAGAATTGGGCGGGCCGCGACATTCCGGCATCCTGCTGGCCCGAGGCGCTTAAAGATCTCAAGCCTTTGCGCGTGGAGGAGTCATCCGGGAATGTCCGCATCGTTCTCGAATCGTCTGAAGGGATCGACAGGGGTCTTTATGTGGTCCCTGAGATTTCGTCAACGCGGCCTGCGTCTGGAGAGGGTGAAACCGTGACGCCGCTCGTTGCGGGCAGCGATGGTTTTTTGGAGGCGGCCGTACAGAACGCGACGGATCATTCCAGAGCATTTGGGACGCTTGTGCGGACTTCCCCGCTCTACGCTTTCAAGACCACCGCGCGCGTGCCTGCGACCGAGCCGGCTCCAGCCACTCAGGGGTCGGCGACCCCCGCTGATTCTCCAGCCGCCCCAGAAGTGAGCATTCTCGATGTCGAGAAACATTCCCTGTCTGGAATTGAATTTTGGCAACCCGACGGAAGTCCGCTGCGCGACAATATTCGCGGCGCGCTGGTTCGGTCGGATGTGCTTCCGCCGGAGCAGAATAGGCGTCCGGAATTTCTTGTGTCGCTTCTGGTGAAGAATCCGCCGCCCTACGAGGTGACGCAGGGAATGTGGCGTGCCAGCTTTGGCGACGGAGCATACGGAGCGATGTTGCGAGCGTCGGAAACTCGGCCAGACCTTGCCGGCACGATATTCAGGCTATCGGCGAACTTCGTCAAACCACCAGAAATGACCGACATCCGCTTTGGCATTCCCATCAGATCGCGGCGCGATCTGCTTGTGATGACTGGACCGCGGTTGGATCAGATCACCGCGAGTGAGCCGTTTCGCCAACCGGATTTGATGCCCAAGATCACGCTGGAGCGGGATATCGATCCGGCGGGAAGCCAACTTGGCAAAGCCGGTGATAGGCCGATCGTGCGTGCTCAAGTCGAGTTTCCGGAGGCGCTGCATTGGTCGTGGGACTGGAACGTTCGGGTCTATGGACGGGATGGCAAGGAAGTCTTCGCCAATCAATTTCCCAAGTCAGGCTGGGAATACGACCTGGCGGACAAGAGCGATATTTCGAAAGTGGTTGTGCAGGGTCGATCGTATGAGCACGATTACAGGTGGGCGACGTTTCCGAGTATTCCGCTGGTTCCCGGCAAGGTTGCCGCGACGCAAGCGGCGGCGGCGCCGCCGGCCACGAATCTGGCGTCTGGGGCGCATGTCGATCTTTCACAGGAGGCACTGCAGGCCCGGCTTCAGGCAGATTTGGGGTTGCGGACGCCCACGGAAACCGTAACACACTCTATTCTGGTTCATCTGATGCTGAAGCCGCCGCCGGAGGAACCGGGGAATCCACCGACGGCTTTCAAGCTGGGGAACGCGGCGGACGGGCAGCAGATGCGCGATTTATCGAGTGGCACGGCGGCGACGACGCAACCTTGAATTCGCGGATGGCAGCAGCGATTGGGATGTGAATGCAGCCATTTCAGCCTCGCCCGGAACGGCGTGGTCTTCTTCGACGGGGAAAGCATCGTTGGAATAAGACCACGCCCTTCCGGGCGAGGCTGGAGCGGAAAGCGTTTGTTGAGGGGGGCGATGCACTGGTTGCTGAAGCAACCAGTCCGCTCAGCGGTAGCCCTTTTCTTCGATCAATTCCGACCCAAGCAATTCGTTGATCTGACGCTTCAGGGCGCAACGGATGTCGTTGTGGTGGTAGACGCTGCGCGCAAGCTCGATGAAACGAGGGCCGAAGTCGGCGGCCTTGTCGCAGAGGCGGATGTCGTCTTCGACGTCCCAGAGCGATTCGTTGGTTCTTTTTAGTTGCGCGGAGAGATTCGATAGCTCGGAGGATTGAGGGAGCGAGCGGGTGAGGGTTTGGGTGAGGATGTCGAGCTCGCGCTGGACGTTGGCGAGTTTGGCGGGGTCGGTGAAACGCTCGCGCTTGATTTGAAGGATGGTGATCTTGTCGATCAGATCGCCGGGGCTGGTGGGGGTGAGGATCGTGAACATGAGGGCATTATCGCCGCTCTAGCCGATGCGACAAACCCCAGTGGTGTCATGGATGTAGGCGGAAGGGAAAGGATCGCCGTTTTTGACAGCCCGCACGTCGGCAGAGGATCCCGTCGGACAATCACGGAACAAACGGTGTGTATCGCGCGAAAAATTCCCTGTCGGGAACGTGCTCCAGGAAAAACTTCTTCCGAAACGAGTTTACCTTCAATTTGCTGATGCCAGTACGGAGATCGGCTTCCACATCGATCTGGACGATCCTCCTGATGCCCGGCATGACATTCGGATTCGGATCGTGCCCGATAAGGTTGAGGATAACTCTCGGCTGGTCGATCAACTCGACGCCCAGCCCGGAGGCCCATTTATAAACCACCTGCAGAAAATCATTGACGCTGAGCGGCGTGTTTGGGCCCAAGTCTCCGACCGCATCGGGATACCATTGGGCACGCGGCGCGGCATGAGCGAGTCTCTTCATCCACTGATCAGGTGTTTTACTTGATAAGGGAGTCGTACCGGATGGAACTGGAGGGGCTGGACCGGGCATATTGGGCGGACCGGAAATGAAACTGCCAATTCGCTCAGGCGAAGGGCATCGCGCCGTGAGGACACTCGATTTGGATTTAACAGCTAACCGCCCCCGTTTGAATCACGATTAAAGTCAATGCAATCCCGCCGCAACCGGCTCATCAAGCGGGCTGCGCACATCAAGATCGATGTATTCTTCGTCCACTTCCCGCTGCGCCCAGGAAGCCTTGCCGTGGTCCAGCACCCGAACCCTGACGTGCGCGCCGCCAAGGTCGATATGGTCGATCTTCATCGGTCTCCCCTTGTAGAATGACTGCTGGAAGAGGTCGGGCGCTGCGGAGAAGGATTCGGCCTTGTGCTTGGCGCAGTCGTGAAGATACTGCGCGAGATTTGCCAGCGCACGTGTGATCGAGTCCTTTGGCGTGGCGGCTTTCCCCTCAATGGAGAATTGCAGGCACATCGCCACCCAGGCGTATTCCTTCCTGGTTCCCGGCAGCCGCTGCACCAGCACATTCACGGGGTGCGGAAGATCCTTCGCGTACTCTGCCAACGACACTGCATCTGACATATCTACCTCGATAAAGCCGGGAAGAAGTGGCCCCACTGGGAGTTTATCGTCACGTGTTTATCGGCACGAATCCCATTTTTGTCAATTGGCCAGGGGGATCTCAACAACCTATCCTCGGCTTTGCTATCTCCCAACCCCGTAGTTTATCGTTCCGGCGGCCGGCGCACAACGGCCCGTCTGCCTGGATTGCTGGAAGCACAGGGCGATGAAACGCAGGAGCCTGCGTCCGGTAACCTGGGCGAAATATTCGGACGATGCAGCCCCTCGATCGCATGACGATGGGAACACATCACGGTTCAGGATTCCTCCCAATCGCGAGAGCGCTGCAGGGCCTTGTTCCAACGCTTTCGGCGATGATGCGCTTCGACTTCGCTTAGTCTGGGCTCGAAGGTGCGCTCGATCTGCCAGTTGGCTGCGATCTCGGTTTGATCTTTCCAGAAATCGACGGCTAGACCGGCGAGATAGGCGGCGCCCAGCGCGGTGGTTTCGAGAACTTTTGGACGGACGACCGGCACGCGCAGGAGATCGGCCTGGAATTGCATGAGGAGATTGTTGGCGGCCGCGCCGCCGTCGACGCGAAGCTGGGGGATGGAGATGCCCGAGTCGAGTTGCATCACATCCAGAACGTCGGCCACCTGAAAGGCAATGCTCTCCAGTGCGGCGCGGGCGAAGTGGGCGGAGGTGGTGCCTCGGGTGATGCCGGCGATGGTGCCGCGGGCATATTGGTCCCAGTGGGGCGCGCCCAGTCCGGCGAAAGCGGGGACCATGTAGACGCCGCCGGAATCGGAGACGCGGCGGGCGAGCGCTTCGATCTCGTCCGCACTTTTTACGATGCCCAGACCGTCGCGGAGCCATTGCACGACAGCGCCGCCGATAAAGACGCTACCCTCCAGCGCGAACTCGATTTGATCGGCGGTCTTCCAGGCGATGGTCGAGAGGAGCTTGTTTTTGGAGGCAACGGGCGATGTGCCGGTGTTCATCAGCATGAAACAGCCGGTGCCGTAGGTGTTTTTTGCCATACCGCGAGAGAAACAGGCTTGGCCAAAGAGAGCGGCATGTTGATCGCCGGCCAGTCCGGCGATGGGGATGGATTTGCCAAAGCAATCGGCGCTGGATTCGCCCAGGACGCCGCTAGAAGATCGCACCTCGGGCAAAACTTCGCGCGGGATTTGGAAGAGGGACAATAGCTCATCATCCCATCGCTGCGTGTGCAGATCAAACAGCATGGTGCGAGATGCGTTGGTCGCATCGGTGGCGTGGACAGCGCCGGCGGTGAGGTTCCAAAGGAGCCAGGAATCGACCGTGCCAAAGGCCAGCTCGCCGCGCTGGGCGCGGTCGCGAGCATGGGGAACGTGATCGAGGAGCCAGCGCAATTTGCTTGCGGAAAAATAGGCGTCGATGACGAGTCCGGTTTTTTCCTGGATGGTTGCGAGATGGCCGGCGGATTTAAGCCCGTCGCAAAATGCGGCGGTTCGGCGGTCCTGCCAGACGATGGCGTTGTGGATCGGCTGGCCGGTTGCACGATCCCACAAGACGGTGGTTTCGCGTTGGTTGGTAATGCCGATGGCGGCGATATCGTCGGCGGTTGCCGCGGCGACCGCGATCGCTTCTCGCGCGGCGGTCAGTTGGCTTGCCCACAGTTCATTTGGATCGTGCTCGACCCATCCGGGGCGGGGATAAATCTGGCGGAATTCTTTTTGGGACATCGCACGGATGGTTCCCGCGCGATCGAACAGGATCGCGCGAGAGCTAGTGGTTCCCTGATCCAAGGCGAGGATGAAGGACATGGCAACCTCGTGTGAAGAGAGAAACTCGATTGTTATTGCAGGCTTAACGAGCAAGGAAAGTTGCTGGCCGGCTAAGGAGACTGCTTCAGAATCGTGGATGCCTCCGTTTCCGGGCCGACACGGCCCGGCTCAGAAGCCGCAAGCGGCTCAGAAGAGAGAGTATCAAAGCGCATCGAGTTCTTCACCGAGCAAAACCTTGGTGGGATTGTCGATGCAGATGGTCTTGGCGGAGGCCTCGTCCAATTCGCGGGCGATGAGGTCGATAGCTTCTGCCATGCGGGGACGGCGTGATCCGACGCTGTGGGAATCGGTGGCGATCAGCGAAATCCAGCCGCTTCCCAGCCAGTCCCACGCGGCCGCCATTGGGGGTTGGCCGGTCCCGCCCAGAAGGCTCGATGCATTCAATTGCAATGCAGCGCCGGCATCAAGCCAGGCGGCGGCGGCATTGTGATCTTCGCAAAGAGATTCATATCTTTCGGCATGAGCGAGAATCACCCGCACATTAGCGGCAGTGAAGTGCGGCATCACCAGATCCGGGTCGATGCGCGCCATCGGAGGCAGTTCCAAGAGGAGATAGCGCTTGCCATCGGCGAGCGTGAGAATGCCGTCGCTTTGGAGGAGACGGGGAATCCGCTCATCGATTCGGACCTCGCCGCCGGAATAAATGTTGAGGGGGATGCGGTCGGCATCCAACCGCTGCTGAAGATGCTCGACGGCCAGACGAATATCGGCCGGTGAGTTGGCCGTTTCCCAGCGACCGAGCTGGTGCGGCGTAGCGACGATATCGGTGAATCCGTCGCGCACCATCATTCGGCACAGCGCCAGCGAATCGTCCATTGCCGCCGGGCCATCATCGACGCCGGGCAGAATATGGCAGTGAAGATCGACCGATCGCTCGGCGGAGAATCGGGATTGGCGGCTTCGCTGCGAGGCGGTCAGGTGGGGTGAGAGAGGCCGTGGAGATACCGCCATGGGGACACTGCGGGGCAAACGGCGCCGATCGAATCATCCAACATCCGCAGTGGCCGGGGGCTTGGACGCACCATTTTCGGTTCCATTGGGCAACAGGCCAGCCGCGCCATTGGCGGCCGCGGTGGAACGGGCCTTGGTGTTGCCGTAACCGTATTGATAGAGGTACGAATCGCTGTAGTAGTAACCGTAAATTCCCTTTCGGCGCGGAACGTCGTTGACGACGCAGCCGATCAGTCGGGCGCCGACCGAAACAAGCGTGTCACGCGCGTGAGTCGCGCCCTTGCGGGTGCTCTTCTCGGCTCGCACGGCGAGGATCGTGGCATCGCAACTGGCGGCGAGAATGCGCGCATCGGTGACAGGAAGCACCGGCGGTGAATCCAACAGCACGTGATCGTAGCGATCCACGAGCTGATCGAGCACATCGGCGAAGGACTGGCTGTTGAGGATTTCGGACGGGTTGGCCGGGATGGGGCCGCAGGGGAGAACGTGGAGGTTGCCGACGACCGTTTCCTGAATGGCTTCCTCCAGACTGATGCTGCCGGCAAGCACGCTGGAGAGTCCGACGCCTTTGGTGAGATTAAAAATCTTATGCTGCATCGGCTTGCGGAAGTCGGCATCCAGCAGAAGGATTCGATTCCCCGCCTGTGCCATGGCGACACCCAGATTGCTCGCCAGGGTGGATTTTCCGTCTCCCGGCGCGGGGCTGGTAATGAGCAGCGTCTTGGCGGCGCCTCCGGGGGTGCCGAAGTAGACACCCGTTCGGATGGTTCGGTATGCCTCGGCCACGTCGCTCATGGGATCGAGATGCAACTGCAGGCCGCGCTGACTTGGGGTGCGGGCACCGATAATGTGCGGAACCACACCAAGAATGGGAATCTGCAAGACCTGCTTGATCTCCTCGGCGGATCGCAGGCGCTGATCGAGCCAATCGCGGAGGTAGGCGAGCATGCATCCGACGACGATTCCCAGGACCAGCGCTTCGAATATGGTGGTGGGATAATCCGGCTCCACCTGTGGCGCTTCGCTCTCCTTGGCTTCTTCAAAAACGTTGACGGTCGGGATGTCGTCGTGCTCGACAACGCCCAGGTCCTGTACCTTCTTGGTGATCTCGCCGTCGAAGGCTTCCTTCTGTAGGAGATCGGCATTGAGAACGGCGAACAGGGCGGCCTTGCTGTTGAGTTCTTTCACCTTTTCATTTTGCTCGTCATACGCTTTCTGCAGTTCAACTTCCTTGCGTTGGTCGGATTGGTATTGCGTTTCCAGATCAGCGATGTAGGCATTGACCAGGTCCTTGTCCTCGGCGGCCATTTCATCTTTGAGCTTGCTGACCCTGTTCATGGCGGCCGTGTATTCGGGATTTCCCGGC
>Ga0302326_10028788_pt1 | contig 11171 bp, 5 predicted proteins | sample Palsa_T0_3_FD_202264 | JGI IMG/M metagenome (GOLD analysis project Ga0302326, IMG submission 202264) | Peat permafrost microbial communities from Stordalen Mire near Abisko, Sweden - Palsa_T0_3 | ecosystem: Environmental > Terrestrial > Soil > Palsa > Peat permafrost | place: Sweden: Abisko...
GTGGAAACAAAGGGGTCGATAGCCGCTGCGTGCACGACCGTCGCTGCGCTCCTGCCCCTCTCCCGGTAATCCGGGAGAGGGTTGGGGTGAGGGTGATTTCGAACGTAGATGGACTCTGATCTCCGTGATGAATCTTCTTCGGATTCTCGAGCGATTTCTTACGCTCCAAATCACCCTCACCCCTGCCCTCTCCCGGAATACCGGGAGAGGGGCGGCGCGCATCGTGGGTCGTGCACCCATAGCCGCTCGACCCGCGGACGGTTCACCCCTTGGATTCTGTCAATTGCGATTTCAACGAGCGATCAGATACGCCACACCCCATGACACGATCTGCTGTAGAGCATAGATCATGATCGCCATGGATTCAGTCGTACCCTTATGTATCGACAGCGCGACTGGTATCGCGCAGGCGAATTCAAGGATCATCAAAGTTGGAAGGAACCACTTCCAGAATGAGCGGCGGCCCCAAACTGATCCAATCTACACTGTCTAACCCAACTCAAGAGGGCGATCAATCGAGCAATGCCTCAAGAAGCCGATCTTAGGGGGACCGTTCGCTATCTCTTCGCCCGCGCGATGCCTCCCCAGTCAACGGTATTGATCGCCGCGGTGATTCCGGCGGGCAACTTCGGCGGCACGAATGTTTCCGCGGGCACTACGCACAAGACCGACGTTTTTCCCCACCGTTCGATGGCGCGAGGATTGGATTCTTCCGCGATGCTGGCGCCGTCGGCGGGATAACGGTTGACGACAACGCCAGCAACGTTAGCCCCGATTTCGCGCAGCGCGTTCAGCGTCAGCAATGTGTGGTTGATGGTTCCGAGCCCGGCCCGCGCGACGATCACGACCGGCAATCCCAGCCATCCGATCAGATCGCGCACGGTGTAGCGCGGATCCAGGGGAGTCATCAAACCGCCAATCCCTTCGACGACCATGACGTCACTCTCGGCTGACATGAGCCGCAATGATCGCCCGACGCTTTCCCAATCCACCGGCACGCCCCCGCGTTCCGCGGCTACGGCTGGCGCCAGCGGCTCGCTCCACCTCAGGGGACTAATGAGATCCAGCGGAAATTTCGCGTCCGCGCAATACGCCAGAAACTCCGCATCCTCGCTGACCAGCCCTTCCCGCCGTCGAACGCACCCCGTTGCGAACGGCTTGCAAACCCCCACCCGCAAATGACATCGCCGAAACCAGTCGGCGATCGCCCCCGCGACGACGGTCTTGCCGACGTCCGTGTCCGTTCCGGTGATGAATAGGCCGGGAATTTCCAGCAGGTCGACCGGGCGGTCCGAGGGCGGGGATTTCACTTCTCACACCTTTCCATTTACTCCGCGAAGGGCAAGCCACCATGGCGAGTCCGCCGAGTTTGATCCTCGCCGGCGTTCGAGGCTTGCTCTGCCACGTTTCACGTCTCCATGCTCCCCGTCACGTTCCAATCACCAATCGCCAGCTCTACTTCACCGCGATTTTCCAAATCGCCCAACTGCCGCCGCGATTCGAGCGGAAGCAGATGAACTTGCCCGAGGGGTCCCATGACGGACAATCGTCCCAGCTTCCGTTGCGGGTCACGCGCTCGGGTCTGTCCGGCTGGGCGACGTCCAGAACCCAGATATCGTAGTTGTTGCGGTCGTCGTCATCGGTGCCGCGGTCGGAGACATAGGCGATGCGCGTCCCGTCCTGCGACCAGACCGCGTCAAATTCGTCGGCATCGGGGCTGCTCAGCGTGACGGGGACACCGCCGCGGTCCGGCATGCGAAAGATCTGCCGTTTGCCGGTCTTTTCGTTGACGCCGGTGAAAATGATGCTGTCCCCCTTGGGGCTGACGCGTGGCTGTGTCCCGCCGGAGCGCGCCAGGTCAGTGCGTGTGGTCGCGCCCAGTTGCGTCATGTACAGCCGCGGATCGCCGCGTGTGTCCACCAGCGACTCGTAGAAGAGCCGCGGTTTCGGATCGGAATCAACCATCGGCCACAGATCGCTCTCGTCGCCGCTGGTGAGCTGGGTCACTCCCGGGTCTCCCGCGGCCGACATCTCCCACATGCTCAATCGCCTGCCTCCACGATTGGACGCGAAGACGATCTGACTGCCGTCGGGCGTGAAAGACGGCGTGATGTCCAGCGACTTGCCGTCGCCAAACATCGTCGTGACCGCGCTTCCGTCCATTCGCACCGACATCATGCTCGCGGTCAAGTCCGTCGGCCCTGAGCTGGAGAGCACGGTGAACAACACCGTCGCGCCGTCCGGCGACACCGTCAGCGTGTCAATCATGGTTCCTTTGGGGAGGTCCGTCAGCTTCGTCAGGATGGAGCTGTCGCCCCCTTCATCCGTGTCCTTCATGCCGATCGTGTTGATCCGCTCCGGCATAAACTGCCAAAGCTGATCGCCATGCACTGGCTTCACCCGCAGCAGCTCGATGTTGCGGGACTTGATTTCCTTCAACGGCAGCTCGTAATCGGTCTTCCCCTCGTCCCAGCGCACCGTGAAGGAGAGCGGCTCCCAGAGGGAATCGCTCGACGTCTTGACCGCCGTTGCCGTGTAGGTGCGAAGCGTTCCGCGATCATCGACGGGTGGGAACGCCAGCTTGGCGGTGACAGCCCCCGACGCGTCGGTCGTGGTCGCCGCGCCGTCGATTTTGATGACCGCTCCGCTCGGCTTGCTAACGAGCCGAACCGTCTTGGTCTTCGGCGGCAGGTCGATGTGATAATCCTTTTTCCCGTCGTCCCAACTGATGTTGGAATCGACCGGGTCATAGCCCGGCTTGGTCACATGGAGGTGCTGGGAAATCCATTCGTTGGTGTCAGGCTTCACCGGGAACGGGAAACCCGCGTAAGTGATGGGACTGGTTCCCAGTAACTCGCCATTGACCGAAACCTGCGCTCCCGAAGGCGTGGTTGTGATTGCCAGATCTTTCCGCATCACGTCGAGATTCAGCACGTATTCGCCGGAGACATCCCCCCAATTGATCTTCTGCTCCACCTTTTTGTAGCCGGGCCGCTCGGCACTGACGCTGTGGCTGAGCCAATGGTTCTGGTCGTCAACGTAAAACTCGAGCTCCGTTGACAGCTGCGTGACGGGATCAGGGCTCAGCGGTTTCCCGTCGATGCTGAGGATGCCGGGAACAGGAAGCACCGTGAAATTCACGTGCTTCGTGCTCGGACGCAGCTCGATCAGCACCGGCGAAGGGGGATCATCCTTGCCGATGGTGACATTCGCGTCCTTGTAGCCGAATCGTCTCGCGGTGATCGCATGCGTCTCGGTCTCCGCGGCGAAGCTGAGCGTCTGAGTCAGCGGAGATCTGCCGCTGGGAAGCCCATCCACGCTCAGATCAGCATCGGCGGGTTTGGTCACTATCACCACGTCGCGGGTGGCGGCGCAGCCCATCGCACACATCAGCAGCAACATACTCAAGCACCAGCACCGCATCGCCGAACCTCCTTGATCGTTGAGATGTGGTAACGCAAAGCGGAGGGAATGGAAAGAGCGGAGGGTGAGGGTTCGGGGTTCGGGGAGATAGCGAAAGAGTAAAACCCGAATGACGAAACCAGAAACCAGAATCAAGCCAGAATGACGAATGACCGAATGAAAAGACGCGGGGGCATCGCCAACTCACGGCGTGAAACTCCCGGTGAGCCAATTAACCCGACGACAGGCGCCACTCGAAGACCCGACATTCGGTCATTCGTCATTCTGGCTTGATTCTGGTTTCTGGTTTCGTCATTCGGGTTTCTCCTCCCCGGAACCCTGCCCCTCACTGCGCCACAATCTGAATCCCCACCGTATTCTCCGCGATGCGGTTGACCTGCAGGTCCTCGACACTCACCTTTAGCAGATACCTCCCGATGGTGAGGCTGGCCGGGAGATGAATCATCTCCGCCATGAAGAAGTCGTGGCGCCGGTTGCGCGACAGATCGACGCCCGGCGGCATCTCCTTCTGCCTCCACACTTCCATGCCGCTCTGCTCCTCATAGAGCACGACCTGCAGCTTCAGCTTCGTTTCCCACAGCTTCTGGTCGTTCAATTGCGACGCGAAATTTTCCACTTCGCAATAGACGATCACCGGCGTCTCCTGCCCGGCCATGAAGCGCTCGCCTTCGATGGGATCGTAGACGCCGAAGCCGATCACCCGTTTGCACAGCGCGACGGTCGGTATCGACAGCTCCGCCTGGCTGCGCAGTCGATCCGCCATCTCCAGCAGCGGGCGAACTTTTCGCGAGAGGAGAATGTTGTTGTCCGCGCGCACCGAGTCGCGGAAATTTGTGATCCCATCCAGCATCGCCGAAACCACTTCCCGGTCTTCCGGCGTCAAAGGCGAGAGGGCCGTGAGCTGCGGCACCGATTCTCCCTGCAGCATTTCCAAAAGCTGGTAATCGAGCTGGCCGGCCAGGTCCTGGGGATAATCGCGAACGTGTTGGGCAAGCTGCCTGGTCATCGCATCGGTCGGATCGGCTTGATTTGTCCCCGGCATGGGCGAGGGATTCTCTTGTACTTTGGGCGTCGCCAGCGGCTTGATATTCGAGCTGGGCGTTACGGTAACGTTCGTGCCCCCCGGCGTCGGATCGGTGGCCGCAGCTTGGCTGGATTGCGGCGCCAGCTCCAGTACGCCGGGATCAAATGCGTCCGCCACCGGTTTGGCATCCAGAGCCGCGTTGCGCCGCTGCAACAGCGGGCCGACGTCGCGCGCATACGACTGCGCCTTCTCGGCAAGCACCTCGGCCGTGCCCGGCGGCGAAGTGTCGTCGGCGGGCTGCGTTGCCGGCGGGCGCAGCAACTCGTAGGTTCCGCCGCGGGAATGACGATCCGCTCGTGTCGTTTGTTCTGTACTGTTCTGACACCCCGCGGCAACGAAGATCGCTGCCACGCCCGCCCCTAAAACCCCAACCGAAAGACATCGGTTTGCGTTCATGTCATCCATCCGTGGATACAGTTCCCGACAGTCCATGTCAGGCTGGAATCCGAATATAGCGCCGCGATGGGCTGTCTGCAAGCAACAAGAGCCGGTATACAATCTGTGGCCATGCTCTGGGCAGTCTTGCTTTACATGCTGTTGCTCCTCTGCCTCATCGCCGGAATGGCAATTATCATCGTGAACATGCCGGGCCTTTGGGTCATGGTGCTGGCGGCGGGGATTTATGCGGTGGTCTCGAAGCCGCCTCTGACACTCCATCGGCTCAGGGTGGTGTTCATCCTGCTGGGGCTGGCGTTGGTGGCGGAGGTGATCGACTTCTTTGCCGCCGGCGCGGGGGCGAAACGGGCGGGGGGTACCCGGCGCGGGCTGTGGGGCGCGATCATCGGCGGCATTGCGGGAGCGATCCTCGGAAGCTTCGTGTTGCCGGTAGTGCTGACGCTGGTCGGTGTTTGCATCGGAACGTTTCTCGGCGCATTTATCGGTGAAGTTTCCGGAGGAAAAGAATTCGTGCAGAGCGCGCGAATCGGGGCGCACGCCACGGCCGGACGACTGGCCGGCACACTGATGAAAATGGTGTTCGGATGTGTCATGCTGCTGATCACGATGTGGTGGGCTTGGCCGTGGGGGAAATTGGCGGCGGGCGGAGCGGCGCCGGCGAGCACAACGATTATCGTTGCGCCCACCACCGCCGCACGATGAGCCTGCCCCCTCTCCCGGTACTCCGGGAGAGGGCCGGGTTGAGGGTGATTTGAGATGTCGAACATTGTTCGCCGCGCCGAAATCACCCTCACCCCAACCCTCTCCCGGTGTACCGGGGGGTCAATGCGGTCCGCCACAAATAAGAGTTACACCCGCTAGGAATTGTCATGAGCGTGACGTTTGTCGTTGGACGAGCCGGGAGTGGGAAGACGCGGCGATGCTTTGACGCCATCGTCAGCGCCTTGCGCGATGATCCGCTGGGCCCGCCGATTTACTGGATTCTTCCCCGTCAGGCTACATTCAGCGCGCAGCGCGATCTGGCGTGTACCTCGGGGCTGGGCGGGTTTTGCCGGGCGCGGATTGTCTCCTTCGATCAGTTCGGGCGCGACGTGTTCGAAACCTGCGGCGGAAACTCGATTCCGCTGATCACGCCGCTCGGCCGGCAAATGATTCTCGGGCATCTGTTGCGCAAACTCGAACCGCGGCTCCAACTCTTCGGCGGCTCGGCACGGCGCGTCGGACTGGCGGCGCAGCTCGATCAGACGTTTGCCGAACTGGAACGGGGCGGCAAAGGGTCCGAGGAACTGGCGGCAATGATCCGCTCGGTCGAGAAAACAGCGGGCGGAAGTGTCGATGGCAGTTCACTGCTGGCCAAGCTGCACGATATCGCCCTGGTGTATGAGGAATACAACGCCTATCTCGGCCAGGAACGGCTCGATCAGCACCGCCGGGCGAACCAGGTGCAATCGTCCATCGAGCGCTGCGCTTTTCTGCGCCAGGCGCGGGTCTACGTAGACGGCTTCCTGGAATTTGACGAAGACGACCGTCGCCTGCTCGTCGCGCTGGGAAAGACCGTCGAGAAGTTGGAAATCTGTCTGCTGATTCATCCCGGAAGCCGAACGCTGCATATGCCAAGGCAGGCGCCCGATGAGCTGAGCCTGTTTCATCGCACCGAGCAGACGTATCGGCGGCTCTACCTGGCGCTGGCGGATGCGGGCGTGGAGATTACGCCGCCGGTCGTGTTTACAGATGAGACCCGTTTTGCGGCCAATGGGAGCTTGGCCCTACTTGAGCGGACTTTCGAGAAGGAGATCGTGCCCGAGAGGGAGGTTGAGGGAATTGAGTTCCTGGAGGCGTCGGATCGCCGGCCCGAGGCGGATGCGATCGCCCGGCGCATTCGCGGGCTCTGGTCGGAAGGACTTCGACTGCGCGACATCGCCGTTTTGGCGCGCGATCTGGCTCCATATCACGGCCCGCTGGCGGAGAGCTTCGCGGAACACGGTATCCCATTTTTTGTGGATCGACGGCGGAGTGCCGCGCACCATCCGCTGCTGCGCGCCCTGCGATCGATCCTGCAGATTGCCCGCTTCGACTGGCCCGGCGAGGCAATCCTCACGCTGATGAAAACCGGTCTGGCCGGCGCAAACGACAGCGAGTGCGACGCGGTCGAAAATTATCTGCTGGGACATTTTATCCGCGGGGCAAAAGGGTGGTGCCAAGCCGATCCGTGGGACGATCAGCGGCCCATCCCGATGGATGAGGAAGACCCGGAGGTGGCCGCCAACTCCGTCGATCAAATCCGCCGCCGCCTCGTCAATCGGCTTGCGCCAACGATCAAACGCCTGCGGCCTGGCGATGAGCAGCCGCTGCGCGTCATTGCCGGCGAGCTGTTTGGAGCGTTTGATGCACTGGGCGTGCAGAAAACGTTGGAAGGATGGATGGCGGCTGCGGGGAAACTGCAGGAGGTCGAACATGCCGCGGAGCATCAGCGTGTGTGGGACGAGCTGGTCGACTTGTTCGATCAGATGGTGAGCCTGCTCGGCGATGAGCCGATGTCGCTGGAGCGATTTGGAGAGGTGCTGGAATCGGGGCTCGAGCAGTTTGATCTGGCGTTGACGCCGCCGACGGTGGATCAGGTGTTGGTCGGGCAGGTGGATCGCACCCGCACGCCGCGGGTGCGGGCGGTATTTCTGCTGGGCCTCAGCGAGGGGGAATTCCCAGCGCCCGCCGCGGATGGATCGATCCTCTCGGACCGCGAACGGCGGGAACTGCAGAAACTGAGCATCGATCTCGATCCCGATACGCGCCGCCGACTGCTCGACGAGCAATTGCTCGGATATATCGCCATGACGCGCGCATCCGAGCGGCTTTATCTCTCCCGCACCGCGGTTGATCACGGCCGGCGAGCGGCGAATCCCTCGATCTTCTGGACGCGCGCACGCCAGCTCTTTCCCACCGCGCCGCTTCACGCAATACAGCCCGCGCTGGGCATCTCGGCGGAGCAAATCGCCACACCAAGACAATTGGTGACGTCGCTGATGCGCTGGATGCGCGAGCCCAGCGAAGATCCGGCGGAGAATCAAACCTGGCGATCTCTGTATCAATGGCTCGCAACTCGACCGATGAACGACGATGCCATTGACACCGTCCGCTACCGCGCCTGGAAAGCCCTCAGCTACGCCAATCAGGCGCAGCTTTCGCCACAGATGTGCACCAGCCTCTTCCCCGGCCCCTTGACGGTGAGTGCATCGCAGCTTGAAGCGTTTGCGCGCTGTCCGTTCAGTCACTTCCTTCGCTATGGCCTGCGCCTGCGTCCGCGCGAGCGGCAGCAGATCGGGCATTCCGAACTGGCCCGACTCTACTCACGGCTGCTGGCAAAGTTGATCGACCGCGCTATCCGCGCCAAACGCGCTTGGGATGGCCCCGATGCGCCGATCGACTCGGCCGCCATCGACGCATGTCTGACCGAAATCGACGACCTGCTCACGACGCATCTCGCCCGCAGCGGAGCTCGCGGCAAATATCTGATGGAGAGAACCCGCAAGACGCTGGTGGAGTTCCTGGCGTCCCAGCGCGAATTGATCCGGCGGGGCCGATTCCGACCGGCGTTTTCCGCCCTGACGTTCGGCGCAGGCTCTCCCGTGCCGGCGCTGCAACTGATCTCTGAAAAGGGCACGCAACTCTCGGTGCAGGGGCGGATCGACCGGGTCGATTTGCTCGAAGGGGGGCGCGATGTTTGCGTGATGAGCTATCGGCTCAAGGCCGCGTCCCTCTCGCTCGATGCGGTCTACAACGGCCTGTCGCTGCAGTTGCTCACATCGCTTCTGGCACTGCAGGCCAATGGCACGCAACTGACCGGAAAGCCGCTGGGAGCTGCCGGAGCCTTCACACTGCAGGTGCCAAGAGCACTGCAGGACGTCAGTCACCCCGACGACCCCAAGGCATTGGCTCCAGACCATCCGGGCTTTCATCTGGCAACCAAGCCGCGCGGGATTTTTTCTTCCCGGCAGCTCCATCAGTTCGATTCTGATCTGCAGACCGGAAGGTCGCAAGTGCTGCAAGTGTTGGTGAAAAAGGATGGGGAGCTTGGAGCGAGCACCTATTCCGACGTGGCGGACGAAGCGGAATTTCAATCGCTTCTCAAGTACGTCGAGCGGCAGATTGGGGCACTGGCCGACCGAATTTCCGCCGGCGACATCGCCATCGCGCCGTATCTGCTGGGCGATAAATCGCCGTGCGCCCACTGCGATTACCAAAGCGTGTGCCGGTTTCAGGTTCCCGTCAACAGCTACCGAAAATTGAAGACCGCCGGGCGCACCGGCGTCCTCTCACTGCTGCGGGAGGCCGACGATGGGGAATGAAGCGAGCCAACCCGACTGGACGATACCGCAGCGCCAGGCGATCACCACCGTCGACAAAAGTCTGCTCGTTTCCGCGGCAGCGGGGTCGGGAAAAACCGCGGTGCTGGCGCAGCGCTGCGTGCATCTGGTGTGCGACGCGGCTGCTCCCTGCGACGTCGACGATCTGCTGGTGGTCACGTTCACCGACGCGGCCGCGGCACAGATGAAATCGCGAATCGGGGAATCCCTGCGCCGCCGGGCGGCGCGCTCCCCCTCTGATCGGCTGGCGAGGCAGCTCGTTCTGGTCGATCATGCTCAGGTCAGCACCCTCCACGGCTTCTGCGCCCGCGTGTTGCGGCAGAATTTTCACCTGGCCGGAATCGACCCCGCGTTTCGCATTCTCGACGGCGAGGAAGCGGGCCTGCTCCGCCGGGAGATCGCGCGGGAATTGCTCCGCGACAGCTACGAGACGGGCGACACGGCCGCGTTTGGAAGATTTCTCGATGTGTATTGCGAGGGGGACGATCAACGGCTCGTGAAGCTGATCGTCAAAACCCATGAAATGCTCTGCAGCCTGATCGATCCGAACAAATGGGTGCGCGACGCAAAGCAGCGGATTTCGCAGGCGTTGAAAGGGAAGCTGGAAGATTCCGACTTGGGAAAGGAGCTGCACGCTTGGATTGCGCGCGAACTTTCGGCGGTGCGGCAGCAGTGTGAGGCCGGACGCAAACTGTTGCGACAGATGGGACGATTCTCGTTCTATGAGCGGGACATCAGTGAGAACCTGCTCCCGACGCTTCGCTATTGGCAGCAAGTCTTCGCCTCCGACGGACTTGACGCGCTGGCGGAAGTGATCGAAACGGTAGATCTGCCGCGCTTGCCGGCCGTCTCAAACGCGGTTGCCGATAAGGACGCGGCTAAATCGGTAGTCGATTCGATCCGGTTTCAGATGAGAAAAGGAACCTGGCGCGAGGCGCTGCGATTTACCTCTGCACAATGGCAGCTGGGTCTCGCTGAAATCCTGCCGCATGCGAAGGCGTTTCTCGAGCTGATCGCTCAGTTTGCCCGCCGATATCGCACCGCCAAGGACACCGCCCGCGCACTCGACTTTGCCGATCTCGAACGGCTTACGCTCCGCGTCCTGTCCGACAACGGCAAGCCCTCGGCAACGGCGGCGGCGTATCACCGCCGTTTCGCCCACGTGCTGGTCGACGAATATCAGGACATCAACGAATTGCAGGACGAGATCCTCTCGCTGGTGAGTCACGAGAAGGCCGCGGCGCGAACCAACATGCATGCGAATTTGTTTTGCGTCGGCGACGTGAAGCAGAGCATCTACCGCTTCCGGCTGGCGGAACCGGCGAGATTTCTGGCTCGGGAAAAACGCCTTCGCGTGGGGGATTTCTGGGGCGAGGTAATCGATCTGCAGAAGAATTTCCGCAGCCGTGGGCCATTGCTCGAGGCGATCAACGGCGTCTTCAGGCGGCTCATGACTGCCGAGGCAGCGGACATTTCATACGACAAGTCGCACGAATTGATCGCCGGCGCGGATTTTCCGCCGCAGCAGGGAACCAGCATCTTCCGCGGCGCCCCGATTGAACTGCACCTGGTCCCGAAACTGCAGAATAACGACGACAGCGACACGGACACTGACGATGGCAGCGAGCCGGACCGCACGGAGCGCGAGGCGATTCTCATCGCCCGGCGGATTCGCGAGCTTATGGGAAAAGAGCCGGGAACGCAGCCGATGGTGGTCGCCGATGCCGGCCCAAACGACACAAAGATTCTTCGCCCGATTCGTTTTTCCGACATCGTGATTCTGCTCCGCACCATGCGATTCAAGGCCGAGCAATTCGCGCGGATTTTGGCGGACTTCAACGTTCCCGTCCATGCCGACAGCGTGACGGGATATTTTGAGTCGATGGAAGTGCGCGACATGCTGGCGC
>Ga0302326_10028790_pt1 | contig 11171 bp, 9 predicted proteins | sample Palsa_T0_3_FD_202264 | JGI IMG/M metagenome (GOLD analysis project Ga0302326, IMG submission 202264) | Peat permafrost microbial communities from Stordalen Mire near Abisko, Sweden - Palsa_T0_3 | ecosystem: Environmental > Terrestrial > Soil > Palsa > Peat permafrost | place: Sweden: Abisko...
CGAGAACTACTCAGGTCACGCGGAGCGCAGACGTCATGCCAAGTTCGCAATTCTAAGGGCGGAGCATGGATCCGTGGACCCCTTAAGCGGAACACAGCAAAGTTCGTGGAGGCCGCACCCCAGCATCTCCGCGCATGGAGATGAGCGGATCATCGCGATAGTGCTAGTAACGATCATTGTGTTCAGCGTCTCGCCTATGGCGCGGGCGCAAGCCAGTCCTCCCGGCGAATATGAGCTAAAGGCGGCTTTCCTGTTTAACTTCGCGAAATTCATTGACTGGCCTGCGGACAGTTTCGCGAGTTCTCAGTCTCCCTTTACGATTTGTGTTCTTGGCCTGGATCCGTTTGGAAACATCCTGGAGGATGACCTGCAGGGAAAGATGATTGGGAATCGCCCTCTAGCAGTTCGAAGAATTAAAGACAAAGCAGGGGTTCGGCTCTGTCAAATAGAGTTCGTTAGTTCTTCAGAGAGCGCACATCTGGCAGAGGTTATTGGGAGTCTGCAGAGTGCAAACGTATTACTTGTGGGTGAGACTAATGGTTTTGCAGCATCGGGCGGAACTATAGAGTTCACTCTCGAGGATAACCACGTACGATTTACGATCAATATCGACGCTGTGGGCCGATCCGGCCTGAAGTTCAGTTCAAAGCTGCTCTCGCTGGCCAAGATCCTACATGAAGGGCATTCGAAGGGGGGCTGAGATGCAGCGGTACTTGGATTTTTCGATCCGACGTAAGCTTCAAATTATTGTCATGGTCACCTCTGCTGCGGCACTCCTGGTAGCGTCCGTCGTGTTCACGTTATACGACCGATCAACATTCCTGCGCGCGAAAGCGCAGGACATTAGCACTTTGGCAAAAATCGTTGGATCCAATAGCACCGCGGCGCTGAGCTTCACCGATACCAAATCAGCGAGGGAGATTCTAGCCGCGCTACGGGCCAACCCGAATGTGAACCATGCCTGCATATACGACAAGGATGGCCGAGTTTTCGCTACCTATGACCGTGACGCGGCGCACATTGATTTCATTCCTCCACCTGTGCAAAATCAGCGGAGCAAAATCGTCAGAAATAATATGGTCTTATTTCAACCCATCGCCCTGAATGGTGAATCCATTGGGATGATTTTCATCGAGGCAGATCTAAAAGATCTCCGCGAGCGGCTGACGCGGTTCCTCGAGATTGATTTCTTGGTATTACTGGTTTCCCTTGCGGTTGCTTATTTGTTGTCTACTCGGCTTCAGCGCGTGATCTCAGGTCCAATCCGGGAACTGGCGGATACGGCATCCTCGGTTACCACCCAAGAAAACTATTGCATCCGCGCAACGAAAAGAGGCAATGACGAGATTGGGCTCCTCTTCGACCAATTTAATAGCATGCTTGACAGGCTCCAACAGCGGGATTTCGCATTGCAGAGAGCTCACGACAATCTTGAGAAAAGGGTCGCAGAGAGGACCTCGTATCTCAACACTCTTATTCAGAACAATCCACTCGGCATTTTGGTTTTGGACTCAGACCAGAAAGTACAGTTGTGTAATTCCGCATTTGAGAAATTGTTTGAGCATATGCGGGAAGAGGTGATCGGAGAATCAATCACCAGTTTGTTTGCCAACGTGGAGCCCTTGTTGGAAGCTCACCGCTTGGCCCTAGATGAAACACCCATCAATCTAATGGCTCGCTTTCAACGGAAAGATCAGAGTGTTCTTGACATAGAGGTTCATACTGTCGGACTGATGGTAAATGGCAAGCTTCTCGGTTCTTTGGGTCTTTATCAGGACATTTCGACTCGAAAACGCGCCGAAGAAGAAATGCAACGGGCCAAGGAGGTGGCCGAAGAAGCAAGTCGGGCCAAGAGCGAATTCCTTGCTAACATGAGTCACGAGATCCGCACCCCGCTCAACGGTGTCATGGGCATGGCCGACCTAGCGCTCGACACTGAGCTAACCCAGGAACAGCGGGAGTACTTGGACACTATCAAGATGTCCGCAGACTCTTTGCTCACCGTGATCAACGATATCCTCGACTTCTCCAAAATCGAAGCGGGGAAGGTCGATTTGGATATGGCCGATTTCGATCTGCGCGACAACCTAGAGAGGATGCTAAAGACGCTTGCATTAAGAGCCGACGAAAAAGGTATAGAACTGCTGTGCGAGATTGCCCCCGAGGTGCCGGGCGTTGTGCACGGCGATTCCAACCGGCTGGACCAGGTCATCATCAACCTGGTAAGTAACGCCATAAAATTCACACACGAAGGTGAAGTGGCTGTCAGGGTTCAATTGGAGACAAGAGAAAACAATAACTGCCTTCTGCATTTCATTGTCGCGGATACGGGAATCGGAGTGCCTTTGGAAAAGCAGAAAATCATTTTTGATCCATTTACTCAGGCGGACTCCTCGACCACTCGCAAATACGGCGGCACTGGCTTGGGGTTGACCATTTCTGCGCGCTTAGTAGGAATGATGGGCGGAAAGATGTGGATGGAGAGCGAGGTAGGAAAGGGGTCGCAGTTCCACTTCACGACGGGGATGAGAAGCCGCGGAGATGTAGTTAAGTTAGCGACTATCGCTGCGCCGGAGATCCTGCGGCGCGTGAAGGCCTTGGTGGTTGACGATAATCGCACCAATCGGCGGATACTCGAAAAAATGTTACAGGGATGGGAGATGAATCCGACATCAGTGGAAGGAGGAGAGGAGGCGCTGGCAGAAGTGTCGAATGCCCAGAGTATTGGCAAACCATACGAACTAATCTTGACAGACATGCACATGCCGAAGATGGATGGCTTCGAACTCGTTGAGCGAATTAGGCACCGACCGGAATTGTCTGTGCCCACGATCATGATGCTTTCTTCAGCTGGCCACCGAGGGGATGCAAAGCGGTGCCAGGATCTAGGAATTACAGCGTACTTATTGAAACCGATCAGACAATCCGAATTGCGAAAGGCCATAGCCCGGGTGCTCGGGGCAAGAGAACAGCCGGGTGCGATTCCCCTGGTCACCAAGTTCTCTTTACAGGATGCTCGCGAGCCAACTGTCCTCCGTGTACTGCTGGCCGAAGACAACACGGTGAACCAGCGTTTGGCGGTCCGCATGCTTGAAAAGCGAGGGCACCGCGTGACCGTGGCTGGCAATGGGCGCGAAGCCCTCGACGCATTGGAAAAAGACGCGTTCGACCTGGTTTTCATGGACGTACAGATGCCAGAGATGGACGGATTGGTGGCCACCTCTGTGATTCGGGAAAGGGAGAAAGGCACTGGACGCCATCAGATTGTGATAGCTGTGACGGCCCATGCCATGAAAGGCGATCGCGAGCGATGCATGGCTAATGGCATGGATAACTATCTCAGCAAGCCAATCGGCCCCAAGGAACTTGACGAAATCCTGGAAAAGTACTTGGCGCTCCGAACAGCGTCCGCGAGTGCAATCGAAGCACTTGGGATTAGCCATTGAGCGAGAACACGTCCGCCAGGAGGCTACATCTCGGTATGGCCCACACATCTCCCAAAGGTGCGACAAGATGCAGTCTGGTGGGAAACCCAAAGGAGCGGAAATGACACAACAAGGCGATCGTTTTTTGCAAAAGGCAGTAAATCTGGGTGAAGTGCTTATACGGGTGGAGAACGACCACGAGTTATTGTCCGAACTGATTGGCATATTCAAAAAAGATTTCCCACCCCTCTTGCAATTGTTGCAAGAGGCCGTGGCTCGTGAAGACATGGAGAATGTGGAAGCTCGAAGCCACACTTTGAAGGGCATGCTTTCTGGGCTATCTGTGACGAAAGCCGCTGCGACAGCTTCGCGGCTTGAACAGATGGGGCGCGAGAGGAAAACGTCAGGGCTGGCCGATGTCTTAACAATACTCGAAAACGAAGTTGCGGACTTATTGCCGGAGTTGGGTGCATACGCTGAAGAGTCGAAACCGTGAAGATTCTCATCGCAGACGATGACGGGTTGTCCCGCCGGTTGCTGGAGAAAACACTCGAACGCGAGGGATATGAGGTGATCGCGGTCGACAATGGCCGGTTGGCCTTGCAGCAATTGTCCTTGGCAGACGGACCACGACTGGCGCTGCTCGACTGGATGATGCCGGAGCTGTCTGGGACTGGCGTTTGTCTAGAGGTTCGCAAACAGCACGATCGACCCTACGTTCATATCGTCCTGCTAACCTCAAGAGGGTCGAAACAAGACGTTGTGGCGGGACTCGAAGCAGGTGCCGATGATTATCTGACGAAGCCATGGGATCCCGCGGAGTTGACGGCGAGGTTGCGAGTGGGACAACGTATCCTGCAGTTAGAAGATCGACTCGTCGAGGCGCGCGAGACCATGCGCTTCAAAGCGACACACGACAATCTAACCGCACTGTTTAATCGAGGGGTCATTCTAGATTTGCTGGCCCGCGAACTGTCACGCACGCGGCGCGAGAAAGGTTGCACAGTCGTGATGCTGGGCGATCTGGATCACTTTAAGAAAGTGAACGACGGATACGGGCACGTCGTGGGAGATGAAGTGCTACAGGAAATCGCACGGCGCCTCTTGGCGTCGGTAAGATCTTATGATTTTGTGGGACGCTATGGCGGAGAAGAGTTCCTAATTGTCCTCAACAATTGTGACTCTAGTCATGCAATTGCGCGCGCGGAAGAGGTCCGGAATGGGATTGCGAACCATCAAGTGCAAACGATGCGCGGGCTGCTCCCCGTCACTATGAGTTTGGGGGTCTTCGCGAGCCGAGATTGGGATCTCCGTCTCGTGGAAGAGATTCTGGTCGAGACGGATTTGGCGCTTTATAAGGCGAAGGCGGACGGCCGCAACTGCGTCAGGCTTGCAGAGCCGCCCGTTCTGTGCAGCATTCCTCTCGAGCAGATTCCATGATCTCTTAAAATGAAGCTTGCAAGGACCTCTGCAATTGATCATAGATTATTGCGGCACCCTCCCCATCTCTGATAAAGGTGTTACGAAGGGGCTCGCCCCCAATGAAGTAGGTTTGATCGTTCTTCACCGGCACCTTTGTGAAAGCAAATCCAGCCCTCAATCATTCGTGCGATCGATGGCCTCCGAGTTCTTGCAAACCAACTTTTGGGATCAACCCCGCCTGTAAGTGCTTGGTGTCAACACACACTTTGGGTTCACCGCGCCCAAGTCGCCGCCTGTCCCTCTGTTCCGTACTCTTCAGTGAACTAACCCTTTGTTAGATCGGCCGGTGCCTTCAAGGAAACGCAACCTGTTGTCCGTAAGTAGAACTCTGTGGAACGCATTCACAAAAAGGCCAAAAGAGCACACTTCGAGATAACTACTGGGACCAACTATTTCGAAGTAATGGGTGTATAACCCCGTGCGAATTACTGCAGGCAGAGGATGATGGGGCGCTGTTTGTAGCGCCTGCTAACAATTGACTTACGCGTAGTTTCTGGAGGGTACGCTGAGATTGGTTATTCTTAAGACACCAGAGGAGTTCCATAGATCGTGAAATGACCCTTTTTGAACAGCTATAAAGACCGCTTTAATGAGAAGTTGGTTGGCGAAGGTTCACGAAGCTTTTGAACAAAATGGTGCAGCAGAAATTGCTTTCACACCAATGAACGAGATTGATGAACCAGAGTGCTGAGCAAGGAAGGGCATAATGAGCAAAACGGTTGAGTCTGCGAAAGGCTCTAAGATGAGCGGCGGTACCGTCATTGTGGAATGTCCGGCGGACATTCTCGAACGTGGACTCCACCCTTTGATTGAGGCGTGGCTCACCCGGGTCGAGAAAGAGCCGGACCTAACGCAAATCCCGTTGAACCATGACGAGCGTACGGGCCATCTTCCTCACCTTATTCATGATGTCATTCGGCGCTTGCGTCTTGACGGAAGAACGAAAGCTCCGATTTCGAAGGCAGCAGCCGTCCATGGGGATTTGCGGCGTCAGCAAGGGTACACAGTGGCGATGATGGTTGAAGAGTCACGGCTACTGCAGGTCAGTATTTTTTCGATGCTTCACGAGAACGTGAAGCAATTGGATTTTACCGCGCTGCTTCCCGACGTTGTGACGATCGCGGACGAGGTAGATGCGCAATTGAAGGAGCAGATGCTGCGGTTCATGGCTGTTGACGAGGCCGAGAAGGCCATGGGCAAGTAACACGTTCTTGAGAGGGTTAAACAAAATGCAAAACCCAGGCCTCAAAAGTGCGATTCGTACGAACGCGAAGGATAGGGATGACTGTGTCCTACTTATCGAGGGTGATGCAGACGATGCGGCGACAGTTCTTGACGAATTGAGTTTAGCAACGGACGAGCAGTTCCATGTGGAGTGGGTTACCGAAATCTCTGTTGGAATCGAGCGATTGCGAAACGGAGGGGTTGGGGCGGTGGTGCTTGCTTTGACTTTGCCAGGTAACTATGTAGTTGAGACCTTAGACAAGCTTTTTCAGGCTTCTCCTCGTGTCCCCATATTAATTCTGGGCGGGCCCGGTACGGAAGGAGCCGCGAGGCAAGCGGTACAACGCGGGGCCCACGATTATCTTGTCAAAACTCAAGCAGATGGCTACCGGTTAAGGCGGGCAGTGGGCCAGATGATGGATCGCCGGGTGACTGAAGCTACCCTGGTAGAAAATGAAGTTGCCAATTTGACGCTTGATTCTATTGAAGAGGCGGTGCTGCGCACGGATATATCCGGCCACATCATGTATCTAAATCGAATGGCGGAACGGATGACGGGATGGCCTCGGGAGGAGGCACTGGGGCATCCCGTGGCGGACGTATTCCGAATCATGGATGGCATTAGCCGTGCAGAGGTTCGCGATGCCGTGGAAATCGTACTGCATGAGGATAAGTCCGGTAGGGTAGCGACGAACCGCATGAACTGCATTCTGGTCCGGCGAGATGGAATCGAATTTGGAATTGATAATAAAGTGACGCCTATCCATAATCAGGATGGGGACGTCACAGGGGCACTTGTGGCCTTTCACGACGTGAGCGCGGCCCGGGCTAGATCGCTCGAAATGTCGCACCTAGCGCAACATGATCACTTAACCGATTTGCCAAACCGACTGTTGTTCAATGACCGGTTGAAGCAGGCAATTTCAATGGCGGTGCGCCAAAGCAAGCAACTCGCGGTGATGTTCGTCGATTTAGATCAATTCAAAAAGATCAATGACTCACTCGGGCATGGGGTCGGCGACAAACTCTTGCAGTCGGTAGCCAAGCGATTGGTCGCCTGCGTCCGCCGGGCGGACACTGTAAGCCGGCTGGGCGGAGACGAATTCGTGATACTCCTGTCCCAGGTCGAGCATGAAGAAGACGCGGCCTTCAGCGCGCAAAAAATTCTAAGAGCGATAGCGGCACCACATATTATCGATAATAAGAGTCTTCATATAAACACGAGCATTGGGGTAAGCACCTACCCCAGCGATGGGCCAGACTCAGAAACCTTGATTAATAAAGCGGACACAGCCATGTACGAAGCCAAACAGCAAGGACGGAATAATTATCAGTTCTTCCGACCCGACATGGACGTACGAGTTGCAGACCGACAATTGATCGAGGGGGGATTGCGCTTAGCGCTTGGGCGGAGCGAGTTGTTGTTGCATTATCAGCCTAAAATCAATCTTCAGACAGGACAGATCACGGGGTTGGAAGCGCTGATCCGGTGGCTACACCCTCAACGGGGAATGCTATATCCAGGTCAGTTCGTGCCAATTGCGGAAGAGTGCGGGTTAATTATACCTATAGGACGGTGGGTGCTCCTAGAAGCATGCAAACAGGCCCGCCAGTGGAGTAACTCAGGGCTCGGGTTTGTGCAGATGGCTGTGAATGTTTCGGCAGCCGAGTTTAGGGATAAGGATTTTCTCTCAGGAGTTCGTGCTGTTCTGATCGCGACGGGAGTGAACCCCCCGAATCTTGAGTTGGAGCTGACCGAGAGCGTGCTGATGCAGGACGCGGAGTCTGCGGTGCGCACACTTTGTGCGTTGAAAGCTATGGGCGTGCAACTGGCAATTGACGACTTTGGCACAGGCTATTCCAGTTTTACTTACTTGCGGCGCTTCCCGGTGGATGTGCTGAAGTTACACCAATCCTTTGTGCACGAGATCACTGAGGACCCGGCGGATGCGACCATTATCAGCGCCATGATCAATATCGGTAATAGCCTCGGTCAGCGGGTAATTGCAGAAGGAGTGGAAACCGTTGCCCAACTCAAATTCCTTCAGAGTCACGGATGCGGCGAGGGACAAGGCTATTATTTTAGCCATCCCGTTCCGGCCGAGCAGGCCAGGAAGCTGCTTAAGGCCGGAATTCGAGAAGGGCTGGTCAATTAGGGGTCGAAGTGATTCTCCCAAGTGTGTTCATTTGTCTTAAAGGTGGGCACAAGAGGTGCCCTAAATCGAGACTACGGATAGATCCTTTACATGCACCCCGAAAACTAGTCCATCCAAAGGTTAGCTCCTCCGGGTATAAAACCACGACAGGAGAAGCAGCGATGAAGAAGAGCCGGTTCAGTGAAGAACAGACTGTGGGGGTGTTGAAGGAGGCCGAGGCGGGAGTTGCGGGGAAGGAACTGTGTTGGCGGATCGGGATCAGCGATGTGACGTTCTACCACTGGAAAGCGAAGCACGGGGGACTGGAAGTGAACGAAGCGCGGCGGCTGCGCCAACTGGAAGACCAGAGCGGGTGGAATTTCCGGACGCTGAACTTGATGGACGGCTACACGCGGGAAGCGCTGTGGATCGAAGTGGACACGTCGCTGCCCGGCGAGCGCGTGGTGCGGGGGCTGGAAGAGCTGAAGCAAAAACGAGGAGTGCCGGAGGTGATTCAAGTGGACAACGGGCCGGAATTCATCAGCCAAGCGGCGGACCAATGGGCCTTCTCGAACGGGGTGCGCTCGCATTTCATCGACCCGGGCAAGCCAGTACAGAATGCCTTCATCGAGAGTTTAAACGGGAAATTCCGAGACGAATGTCTGAACCAGAACTGGTTCGTGAGCCTGGCCGAAGCCAGGCAAGTAATCGAAGCGTGGCGGGGGGATTACAATACGGCGCGACCGCACTGCAGCCTGGGATATTGAACTCCGGCGGAATTTGCGTTTAAGCTTTTCCCTTAGGCCTCCACCTCGTCCTCGACGCCTTTGCAGCAATCGCAGACCGCTTTTTAGAGGAAAGATTCTTCGCCCGCGCCACGCCGCCCTTTAGATCGCCCTTGCGCCCGATCTCAGCTAGATATGCCGATACGGGCGACCGCTCCGACTCTTTCTCTTGTTCGACTTCCCCGGTTAGCAGCTTGGCAACCTGCTGGGCACGCTCGTTCGCGTTGCGGGAACGTTTCTTCGGACATATCATGCTCCCCATTATGGCAGGATTCGAGAGGCTGTCTCCTCCTCGGTCAAATCAAAATGAGTCACTACCAGAGACTTGACTCAATTGGCATTTTTAGTCACTAAGACCGAGCTGGGAGCCCTGTGGCACAATGAACCAATTCCAAATTGGCGCTATCCCTTTTTGTACATCCACATGCCGGCCCCTTATTCTCAGGCCATACTCATACTTGAGCGATTCGCCCAAATGACAGCATTACAAAGCTTTGCGGTCAGTTGTCAAATAGGACAACGACGTGGAACTCTTGCGTGTCAATGCCTAGCAACTCAGCATTAATGAAACCTATCCGGGACATCGGTGCACATGTAGGCGCGCAATTGGAGTCAGCACCTCAGGAAAGTTGACGCTTAATCATGCAGGACAATGTCTAGCAGAGAAGGATTGATGTGGAGGCCGCCATCGTATCCAATGAAACCTAGCTTTCTGAATTTAGTTATGAAAGAGTTGACCCGAGAACGGGTTGTGCCAATCATTTCTGCCAGCGTCTCTTGCGATACTTTGGGAAGCATCGTTTTAGGCTTATCCTGCATGCCATAACGAGTCAGCAGCAGAAGAGTGCGGGCCAGCCGTTTCTCGCTGGAGTTAAAGGGCTGATCGACCAAATCCTGCTCGACTCGGATATTCCGTGAAATTATATATGCCACGAAGCGGTCGGAGAACGCACGTTCAGTGCGAAGGGCGCGAACCATCACTTTTTGTTCAATAACGAGTAAAGTGGTGGGAACGATTGCAGTCGCCGTTGTCATACGAACAGTCTGACCTGCCAAGCCCCCTTCACCCAAAAAATCACCGGGGCCAAGCACCGCCACGACCGCCTCTTTGCCGAGCTTATTGATAACGGACAACTTTATTCCACCTTTTCGAATGTACATTACACTCGAAGCGGTATCACCTTGCGAGTAGGCTCTCTCTGATCTTTGATAATCGACAATCCTTCTCTCAACACCGCTGCAAACGAGATAGGCCCGGAGATTGAAAATATGTCTTTTGTTAGTCGTTTTCTTGACAGAACTCGCGATTGGCTCCATGTCGACCTCGCTTCGACGTATCGAGTCAAAACCCATTCAGTTACATTCCGTGATGGTTTACACGCACAGACTGTCCAAAAGTGGACATTATTAACTGATAGTACATATACCGTGACAGCATCATTGTTCACACTTCGGGGCAAAACAAGGTCAACCGTTCAAAGGAAAGTCAGCATCTGCCTCGACGGAAAAATGTGGGCTTCTCCCGGAGCTTGAGGTATGCCGGTCTATCCCAATTCAACTATATTTGCCTATCTAAGTTTATTATTCGAGTTCACTCTTGTCCAAATTAGCTTTTGAGCGGCGGCGGTAGAACTCTGCTACGGTTTGCGTTGAGAGACGTGAACCATAGGGAGGACCACCACCGCCGTGACACGAGTATCCAGCATTTTCAGCCAGATGTTGCAGTTGTTTTCTCGTAGTGAGTTTGAACGAGCCGTCGTTGAGCACCGGGCTGAGCGCCATGCCCGCGGGTTCAGCTGTTGGGGCCAGTTTGTAGCCATGCTGTTCTGCCATTTGGGCCGCGCGCAGTCGCTGCGCGAAATCTGCGGCGGACTGGCCGCCAGCGAAGGCAAGCTGCGCCATCTGGGTCTACCCGACGCGCCCAAGCGTTCCACGCTGGCCTATGCCAACGAACACCGTCCCTGGCAACTCTATCGCACCGTCTTTTATCAACTGCTCTCCCGCTGCCGCGAAGTGGCCGGCACACATGGGTTTCGTTTCAAGAACAAGTTGCTCACGCTGGACGCCACGTTGATTGAACTCTGCGCTTCGGTCTTCGACTGGGCGCAGTATCGGCGCAC
>Ga0302326_10028791_pt1 | contig 11171 bp, 8 predicted proteins | sample Palsa_T0_3_FD_202264 | JGI IMG/M metagenome (GOLD analysis project Ga0302326, IMG submission 202264) | Peat permafrost microbial communities from Stordalen Mire near Abisko, Sweden - Palsa_T0_3 | ecosystem: Environmental > Terrestrial > Soil > Palsa > Peat permafrost | place: Sweden: Abisko...
CGCTTACCGCCGTATATCACCTCTTATTCGGGATGGCAACCGAGCTACAGCGGTAGCTTCGATCCGCAGGTTGACCACTTCTTTGTCCCTTACGGAACTGGTCCGTTCCCACTGCAAGGTTCGGGCACCACGCTCAACAGTATTGGGAATGATACCCGCTACAATCCCAAGTTGAGACTGTTCCCGAATCTGACCGAGAATATGTCCTTAACGAAAACCTTCCCGATTCACGAGAAGATCCGAATGGAGTTCCGGGCGGAAGCGTTCAATGTCTTCAATCGCGTTCGTTTCGGTACTGGCAGTACTCAATTGCAGAGTCAGTCTTTCGGCGTCCTAACCGGCGCAGGCAGCCAGATTAATACGCCACGTAACCTGCAACTTGCGCTTAAGTTTTACTTCTAACCTTCGCGACTACTAATCGGATCTCTTCCATCGTTACCTCCGGTGGAAGAGCTTCCTTTAGTGGCTTGAGCCATTGGGGGCCAATGCGCCGGACGGTCTCTTCGATCGCCTCACGGTATTCAGCACGGATCCAGTCATCGCGGAAGTCGAGCTTATGTTTCTCGACAAGGTCAGCTATCATTCCAACGACGGTGCCGAATTGCCGGTTGCGTAACTGGGCTATCTCGGCAAGTGAGTGGCCTTCACGTATCAGCTTCAAGGTCTCATCCGCAGGGCTTACGGGTTCGCCGTCGGGCTCTTTTCGCGCACGGCGCCCCGCATCGAAAGCCTCCAGCCCGGCGAAGATCTCGTTGGCATAGAGTTCCGCCTTTTTCACGCCTATGCCGTTTACGCGCAGGAGCTCTTCCATGGTCCACGGGCGCTTCTGACATAGATCGAGCAGTGTGGCGTCGCTCATCACCATGAACGCTGGGGTACCATTCCGGCGGGCCACCTCGCGCCGCCATTCGCGCAGGTACTCGACTAGTTCGGTATCGGCGGGTTCCGCTGCGGCGGTCTTCTCGGGATGGGGCGATTCCGCCCGCACGGGCGTCTTGCTCTTGGAGGTCCGGGTGCTAAGCCAGTCCGGAGATTCCGCGCAGACGTCGCACATGCCGCAGTTCTCCCACTTCGGTACTTCGCCAAAATGCAGGCAGATCTGCCTGTGCCGGCAAACGTCTTGCTCGGCAAACCTGCGAATGGCGTGGTAGCGCTGCCATGCGCGCTCACGCTCAGCGGAGTCCTTGAGTTGTTCAATGAAGTAGGCGAGCAGTCCGACGTCCTTGTTCTGCCAAAGCAGGACGCAATCCGCCGGTTCGCCATCGCGCCCCGCGCGTCCGGCTTCCTGGTAGTACTGTTCCACCGATTTCGGCAGCGCCATGTGAATCACAGCGCGCACGGCGGCCTTGTTAATGCCGAGGCCGAAGGCTAGCGTACCGACCAGCACGGGAACCTCGTCTGAGGTCCATCGCTCCTGATTCCGTTGGCGCACCTCCGTGGTCATCTGGCCATGATAAGGAAGAGCGCGGATGCCACTTTCACCGAGAAAATCGACCGTGGATTCCACGCGCGCGACGGTGGGAGCGTAGATGATGATGTTGCTGCCCTTGTATGCTTTCGCGGCTTTCAGTAAGAGCCTGGCTTCGGTCTTCGAATCGCATCGCTGGACGACGTAGCGAAGATTAGGCCGGTGGAAGCTGGCGATGTACTTATCGGGGTTATCGAGCTTGAGCTGATCGATAATGTCGTGCCGCACGCGGCGTGTGGCGCTGGCGGTAAAGGCTGCAATGGGCTTGCCGGGAAATTCGGTACGCAGCCTGCTGAGCAGGCGATAATCCGGCCTGAATTCGTGGCCCCACTCGGAAATGCAATGGGCCTCATCGATCGCGAAGAAAGAAACCGGCACGCGCTTCAACCAGGCCACCGTGTCGGGTCGCGCTAGACGCTCCGGGGATAGATAGAGGAGACGGTAAGCGCCCTTTCCCGCGTCGCGGATGGTTTGTGTCTGTTCCTGTCCGCTGAAGGAGCTGTTGAGCACCGCCGCAGGGATCCCCATTTGGGCCAACTGCGCGGCCTGATCTTGCATGAGTGAAATCAGCGGGGAGATTACGATCGCCGTCCCCTGCGAGACGGAAGCGGGGAGTTGGTAACAAAGCGACTTGCCGCCGCCGGTGGGCATTACGACGGCGACATCCTTCCCTTGCAGGATGCTGTTGACGATTCTCTCCTGCCGGGGGCGAAAAGATTCGTACCCCCAATACCGGCGAAGCGCGGCGCTCAATTCCGCCGAATAGTCCTGGCTCACGGTACGAAGTACACGGTCTTACTTTCCGCCTGTCAGCTTGTCGATTTCCGCGAAAAGAGGGCCAGTGGTTTCGAAGACGTTGGCAGTGGCAGTGCCGTATCCATAGTCGTTCTTGATCATCCCGTTCTGATCGATCAGAAAAACGTGGGGAAAACTCATGGTGGGATTGGACGGACTCAGTTTCATGTAAGACGCCATCACCTGCCCCGAATCATAAAGAATCGGGGTGGTCAGCTTATAGTCGACGATGTATTTTTGCATCGACTGTCCGTTGTCGGGATTCGTGACGATTGAATAGATCGCGATCTTTTCCCTGTACTTCGCCTTCGCCTGCTCCAGGATGCCGGTGAATTTCTGGCAATGCGGACAAGTGGTTTGCATGAATTCGACGATCACCACCTTGCCGCGATCGTCCTGGGGATCGTGCTGCACGCTACGCAGATCCATCAACGAGAAGCCTGGAGCGCGGCGGTTCGATAATTCACCCGCTCCAAATAGTGCTGTCACAAGAAAGCCGACGAGAAAGAAAGTACGCATGTTCCTCAACCTAATATCCTAAGGGATTCCAAATAGGGCGCGCGCGAGACGCCTTTTTCCGTGATGATTGCGGAGACGTATCGATTGGGTGTCACGTCGAACGCGGGGTGCTTCGCGGGGGTTCCGCGAGGGGCGACAGGTGCTCCTGCGTAGTGCGTCACTTCGATTTCGGCGCGTTCCTCAATCGGGATCTGGTCTCCGGATTCAATCGACAGATCGAGGGTGGACAGAGGCGCGGCGACGTAGAACGGAATGTTGTTTTCCTTGGCGAGCACGGCTACCGAGTACGTGCCGATTTTGTTGGCGACGTCTCCGTTCGCGGCGATGCGGTCCGCTCCCACAATCACGCAACCAATGCGACCGGATTTCAGGAAATGTCCGGCCATGTTGTCCGTAATCAGTGTTGTCGGAATGTGGTCGTGTTGCAGTTCCCAAACAGTGAGGCGAGAACCTTGCAGGAATGGGCGCGTTTCGTCGGCAAATACGTCTATGTTCTTCCCCGCGGCTACTGCGGCGCGAATGACGCCGAGCGCCGTGCCATAGCCACCGGTCGCCAGCGCACCGGCGTTGCAGTGCGTCAGAACCGTCTTGCCATCCGGCACCAACTCCGCGCCGTGTTTGCCCAGGGCTTCGTTGATGGCGATGTCCTGTTCCAAGACGAGTTTCGCTTCGGCGATCATTGCGGCGCGAATCACGTCCGCGGGCTCATGCTTCAAACCCGCGTAAAGCTTCTTCATCCGCTCGATCGCCCAAAAGAGATTGACAGCGGTGGGTCGCGTCACACGTAGCGTTTCGCAGATCGTATCGAACTCGGCGTGGATGTCGGCGGCTTTCTGGACTCCGATCGCAATGCCCATGGCGGCAGCTACGCCGATCGCCGGCGCGCCGCGAATCACCATCGTCTTGATCGCCCGAGCGACGTCTTCGTAGGTCTTGCAAGTAACGTAAGTCTCATCAACCGGCAAGCGTGTCTGGTCAATCATGACGACGCCGTCGTCGGTCCATCGAATCGTATGAATCATTTGTTCGTGAGGTTTCCTGTTTGGCTGAAGGCAGCCACAAATACAATGAAGTTATAACCAGAGTGCATCAAAGTTGAAGCGCGCGTGGACCCGCTCACTTGCCGCATCCATCCGAACGCGATGCCTGCGAACGTGATGACGAGGCCCGCCTGCCACGCGAAACCATTTTGAGCCAGATGCAGGGATCCGAACAACGCGGCAGTGATAACGATGCCGACCACGGGTCCCAGCGATCGCACAAATAGCGGCTGGATGAATCCACGGAAAACAAATTCCTCGCATAACGGACCAATGGTTGTTCCAATCACTCCGAACTCGATTGCCGTTACGCGGCGGTCGAAGAGGTGCTGAATCGGTGTATCCAGTTCCGGTGTTTGAAGCAACCGGCTGGCCAAGCCGTTGGCGAATGCGAGTAAGAAACCGAGTGCCAGCGGCGCCAGGGCGGTGAAAGGAAAATCCACCCAGGCGAGCGACTCCAAGAAGGGCCGGCCATACTGAAGCTTCAAGATGCCGAAGAGTGCGACAAACAAGAAAACGTAGAGTAAAATCTGAGCGGGCATCAAGGCCAGCGGCCTTTCGGCTTTTGACAGATGCAGCGCGCTCACCGCGATATAGGTCAATAGCTGCGCCGCGCCGATTGAGACCATGGCGAGAAATATGAACAGAACCAGATCGTTATAGTTCCACGTCGGCTCCGGGGTTACCTCTGTCGCAGGTGTCACGAATCGGACTCAATGAGGCACATGGCAAGCAGAGGAATCGTCAGCTCGTGATGTCCCGTGATGGCGTAGCCTTTTCCTCCCGAATGAGCGTGCGGCCGCGTAACCACATTCGCTTGAGGCCGATAATGTTGAAGAAAATCAAGGTTCACGGTTGTAAAGTTCGTTACCGGAAAGCCCAGGTTCCGCACAGCGGAGAGGGCCTTCAGGAAAACCTCCGGCATAATCACGGCGGACCCGGCGTTGATATAAACGCCGCCCTGATCCAATTGTTTCACGAGCGAGCAGAACAGGCGGAAGTCGCGATGAGTCGCACGGCCGATCGCGCCGGGGTCTGCCGCGGGGTGAGTGTGCGGGGTGTCCGTTCCGATTGCCACGTGAACAGTCACGGGCACCTTCGCTTGATAAGCCGCCGCGAGCAAACTGAACTCGGCGTGCGAGCCTTGCGCCGCCAACCTGCTGATGGCTTCACCCATTCCGAGTCCCGCATTGTCGCCGAGCCGGATCGCCTCGTTCATCTCAAGGCCCGTCTCTTCCGCCGAGCCGAAGCGGCCATCGGGAAGCACCGATTCCACATCTTCGCTTGTACTTCCGGCGATCGCAATTTCAAAGTCGTGGATAGAGGCGGAACCGTTCATCGAAAACGCAGTTGCATACCCGCGCTTTATGAGATCTGCCAACACCGGAGCGAGGCCGCACTTGATGACATGGCCTCCCATGCCCCAGAGAATCGGTTTGCCCGCAGCCTTGGCGTCGCGCATGGCCCGCGCCACGGCGCGGAAGGAGTTGCCCGCCAGGATGTGCGGCAGAGTGTCTATGAACGAAGAGCCTTTCCGGTATACCCTGGAGAAATCCTCGATCTTGACTTTGCCCGGCCGGTCGCCCAGCGATATAGTCTTCAGGCTCGATAGATCGAGCGGGCTCACCGAATATCTACTCACGCTGCCTTCCCCACGCGCATCACTTTGCGCAGCGCTTCGGCGGTGAAGCTCTTTCGGGACTTGATCAACTGTTCCGGAGTGCCCGTGGCAATGATCCGGCCGCCGTCTTCGCCACCATCCGGGCCCAGATCGATAATCCAATCCGCGGACTTAATCACATCGAGATTGTGCTCGATGATCACCACCGTATTGCCCAAATCCACGAGCCGTTGCAGCACATCCAGCAGTTTGCGCACATCGTCGAAATGCAGCCCGGTAGTGGGTTCATCCAGCAAATAGAAAGTGCGCCCCGTTTGACGCTTGCTTAGTTCCTTTGCCAACTTGATCCGCTGCGCTTCGCCGCCAGAGAGAGTAGTCGAGGATTGGCCCAGATGCACGTAACCGAGGCCGACGTCGTGAAGCGTTTGCAGCTTCGGCTTTATCTGCGGAATGTTCTCGAGCACCGGAAGAGCGTCTTCAACCGTCATCTCTAAGAGGTCGGCGATCGAATGGCCTTTGTATTTGACCTGCAAGGTTTCGTGGTTGTACCGGCGCCCGCGACAGATGTCACAAGTTACATAGACGTCCGGCAGGAAGTTCATCTCGATGCGCTTCAAACCATCGCCCTGGCAGCCTTCGCAGCGTCCGCCTTTTACATTGAAGCTGAAACGTCCGGCTTTATAACCGCGCTCGCGAGACTCCGGCAGCATGGCGTACAAATCGCGGATGGGCCCGAACAGGCCTGTGTATGTGGCGGGGTTGGAGCGCGGAGTGCGCCCGATGGGAGACTGATCGATGCGTACGACCTTGTCGATATTTTCGAGGCCTTCGAAGGTTTTGTGCGGACCGGGCTCCTGGTGCGATCCGTAGATCTCCTTCGCCAATTTACGGTAAACAATATCGTTGATCAACGTCGATTTGCCGCTGCCTGATACTCCTGTCACGACCGTGAACACGCCGAGTGGGATTTCGAGATCGACGTCTTTCAAATTGTGTTCGCTGGCGCCCGTGACTTTAATCGATTTCCCGTTCGATTTCCGGCGCACTTTGGGTACAGGAATCTCCATGGCGCCGGAAAGATATTGGCCGGTGAGCGAACCTGGTACGCGGCTCACCTCAGCAGGAGTCCCACTTGCCACGAGCACACCACCCAGCCGGCCGGCTCCGGGTCCGAGATCGATCACGTAATCCGCGCGCTCAATTGTCTCTGCATCGTGCTCAACGACGAGGACTGTGTTGCCCATGTCGCGCAGGTGGATCAGAGTCTCCAGCAGGCGCTCGTTGTCCCGTGGATGCAAGCCGATGGACGGTTCGTCGAGTACGTACAAAACGCCGCGGAGTTTCGAACCGATCTGAGTGGCCAAACGGATACGCTGGCTTTCTCCGCCGGATAGGGTTGAAGAAGACCGCTCGAGGCTCAAATAATGCAGCCCAACCGCCGTAAGAAATTCCAGCCTGCGCCGGATCTCATCGACAACGCGGCCCGCGATCTGTTCCTCGCGGCCGGTGAGTTTCCAGGCCTGAACAGTGAGCAACGTACGCGAAATGGGGAGCGACACCACTTCCGAGATGGAAAGGCCCTTGACGCGCACACAGAGACTTGCCGGACGCAGCCGCTTACCGCCGCAGGCCTCGCACTCGACCGGTGATGTGTAATCCATCAGCCATTCGCGATAGGCATCGGTTGAGTTGTCGAAGCCCGTCTGCAGAATCTTCAGGATTCCCGGGAAGCCCCCGGCACCATCCATTAACTGCGTACGGAGCTTCTTGGGAAGTTTCTCGTATGGCGTTGACAGCTTGAACTTGAATAGCTTCGCGGCTGCGGCGAGTTGGTTCGCCATGATCGACGAACTGGCGCCAGGGCCCAATCCGCCTTCGAGCAGCGGCTTCGATTCATCCGCGATCACCTTCGCGGCGTCGAACATCCATCGCTTGCCCAATCCCGCGCACACTTCGCATGCTCCATAAGGGCTGTTGAAGGAAAACGAGCGTGGCTCTAGCTGGGGAACGCTTGCGCCGCATTCGACGCATGCCAGTTTTCGGGAGTACAGCCGCTCATCGCCACCCACCACCGCCACAATCACGAGACCATTGGCTAACTTGGTCGCGGTTTCGATGGACGCCTCCAGCCTTTGTTCAATGCCGGGTTTCACCTGCAGGCGATCCACTACGACTTCGATCGTGTGGTTCTTCCGGCGGTCCAGCGGAATATCTTCATCGAGCGAGCGGATTACGCCATCTACGCGCGCACGGACGAATCCTTGCCTGGCAAGCTTCTCCAGATCCTTCTTATATTCGCCCTTGCGTCCGCGGACGATCGGGGCAAGGATTGTGATCTTGGCGGCCTCACCTTCGGCGGAATTCAGTGACAACACATGCTGCAAGATCTGTTCAGTGGTCTGGCGTGAGATTTCGCTGCCGCAGGTAGGACAGTGTGGAATCCCGATGGAGGAGTAAAGCAATCGCAGGTAATCGTAAATTTCAGTAATGGTTCCGACGGTTGACCGTGGGCTGCGGCTCGTGGTCTTTTGCTCAATCGAAATGGCAGGGCTTAATCCTTCGATCGAATCGACATCAGGGCGCTCCATCTGGTCCAGAAACTGGCGAGCGTAGGTGGAAAGGGTTTCCACGTACCGGCGTTGCCCTTCGGCGTAAATGGTGTCGAACGCCAGGGATGATTTTCCCGAGCCGCTGAGTCCCGTAATGACGGTAAGGCTGTTACGCGGAATCTGAACATCCACGTTCTTGAGATTGTGTTGCCGCGCGCCATGAACGGTGATCTGCTTCAGCATCTCTGTTTACGATTCCCGACCCGGCCGGAAGTTTCAGTTTGACGGAGTTGTCACGGGTTCGCAATCTGGCCTAAGATAGAACTTCGTGAAATGCGGAAGTGTAAGCAATGTAACGAAATCCTGGCTAGGTCCCATCGCCGATTTTGGGAGAAGCCAGTCTACTCGGTCGTGTTTGAATGCCGGGAGTGCGAATCGCGGGTTGGCGCGAAGAGAAATTTCTTCCATTACTTCGGGGGTTATGCCAAATGCCCTCGCTGCGGGAGCGAGGAGATCGCAAAAAGGAGCAAGCGGGACAGAATAGACCGAATGATCCGGACGCCGATCAGCGTTTTCCAATCGCTGACCGGAGGAAGTTTATACCACTGTTTTTTCTGCCGGATTCAGTTTTACGATCTGCGGCGCCGCAATCCGAAGCGTGGTTCACGCCTCGCGTCGGCTGCGGACTAAGTGCAGCACCAGCGAGATTAGGGCAACGACCAGCAACAGGTGGATCAAACCGCCGGCGACGTGTAGCGTGGCCCAGGCAAACGCCCATCCGATCAGCAATACAAAGAAGAGGAGCAGGAAAATAGTGTCGGCGAGGAAGCGCATTGTAATCTCCAATCGCAGTTGCGATTCATAGGCTTAGAAGCATTTCTCGTGCCAAATTCCGATTGGGGGGTGATCGTTCGTCATAATCGGTAGGTCCCTTGAAAATACTTGCTCAGTCCAAAGACTCAGGTAAACGGTTGGACGTTCTTTTGCGCGAGCGCCTTTCCGATCACACCCGTTCCCGCATCCAGGACTGGATCAAGCGCGATCAAGTTCTAGTGGACGGATTGGTTCAGCGAGCGTCTTACGTGATTCGCGGAACGGAGGAGATTGACGCCACTCCCGTCCCTTCCCTTCCCTTGCGGGCAACGGCAGAAGACATCGCGCTCAAGATTCTCTACGAAGACGATGACCTGGTGGCCATCGACAAACCGGCGGGAATGGTGGTTCACGCCGGCGCCGGGGTCTACGCAGGGACTGTGGTGAACGCGCTGCTGCATCGGTTTCAAAATCTGTCCACGGTCGGTGGTGAGTTGCGTCCGGGCATCGTTCATCGACTCGACCGTTTCACCAGCGGAGTGCTGCTCGTCGCCAAGAACGACGCCGCACACCAGAATCTTTCCTCTCAGTTCGCCTCACGGCAAGTCCGCAAAGTTTACCTTACGATGGTCCACGGGCCTATCGCCGCACAAAAGCTGCGAATCGATAAGCCGATCGCCCGGGATCCCAACCGGCGGGAACGAATGACGACCAAACTCGGTGAGGGCCGCGCCGCGTGGAGCGAGTTCAATGTCCTGCGCCGATATCCGAAATTCACATATCTTGAAGTCCTGATCGGAACTGGCAGGACCCACCAAATTCGCGTTCATTTATCCAGCATCGGGCATCCGGTTGTGGGGGACCGTTTGTATGGCGCTCCGGCTTCGGAACTCGGCCGCTATTTCCTGCACGCGCACCGGATAGAATTCGCTCAGCCATCGAGCGGGGCGCCAGTGGCCGTAACGGCGGATTTGGCGCCCGAGTTGAAAAGCTGGATGGCTTCACAGGAGCCCGAAACCCTTCCGTCAGTCACACTGCTTTGAAACAGCTCGTAATCCACGGGAAACACTAAACTTAGGTACCAATTCCTTAGCTGCGCCGACGGCGGTTTTCGACCGTCCGGATGCTACTATTCCGGCGTAAGGTACCCGCGTTACCGGCAGTATCTCGTTAACCGACAGGAGCCAGTCCACAAGATGAACTTAAAAACATTCAGAGCAGTTCTTCTGCTCGCGGCGGTGACGCATCTGCTCACCGCCGGCACCACTCACATTCACGACGTATTGCCCAGCAACAGCGACGGCACGCCAGCCACAGGTGCGTTGGTTGTCAGCTGGCCGACGTTCGTTGGGACCGACGGGGTGACGAACACCGCTGGCGAAAAAGCGATCGCCATCAACAGCGGCATTCTCGACACCACCCTTGCGGCAAACCCGGCCGGAGTGAACTACTCCGTGGTTTTCGATCTCGCCGGACAGACTGCCCTCGCGCAGACTTGGCACGTTCCAGACTCAACTTCCCCCCTGACAATTGCTCAGGTCCTTGTTCCCCGGCCTTCCACCATAGCGCCGGCGACCGGAGCTTACAAAGTAGATCCGACCGGGATCGCGCCCGGCAAGGGCGTACCCGGACAGGTCATGACGCTCAACACGCTGATGCAGTGGTCACCGGCGAATGCTCCCGTAAACACGGGCCCAGTTGGTCCGCAAGGTCCGCAAGGGGTTGCGGGGCCGCAAGGACCTCCCGGTTCGAGGGGTATCCAAGGAATTCCTGGACTCACGGGCGCAGCCGGCGTAGCCGGTCCCGCGGGGCCTCCAGGAGCGCCGGGAATCCCCGGGCCACAGGGGCCTGTCGGGCCAGCTGGTCCTGCGGGCCAGAACGGCTTTATCGGCCCCACTGGACTTACGGGTCCCGCTGGCCCGAACAACAACCTGGCCGGCACAACGCTCGCAAGTACGGCTCCAGCCGATGGCCAGGTCATTGCCTACAACGCAGCCGCGGCCCAGTATCAGCCGAGCAGCTCATATTTCGAGGATTCGCGCAAAATCCAGAGCCAGTACTATCAGCCGGCTAACGACGCCACAAACAATTTAGCGCCGGGACAGAGCATGCAGATTTTCAGCGCATCCGGAGCCGGAAATGTCAGCATGATTCAACTCGCGCTCATCGGAGTCGGCGGCAGCGTTAGCGACCGGAACAACGTAATTATCAACGGCACGATCCAGATCTGTACCAACGGCGAAGCTGCTCCTTGCGAGCAATCCGATATCGGGACTTTCTTCCTGGTTCACGGCGTGCCGACTCCGCCGTTTACATCGTCGGATAACTTCACGGTTACTGAGTACACGGAATTCACCAGCATGGGC
>Ga0302326_10028793_pt1 | contig 11170 bp, 13 predicted proteins | sample Palsa_T0_3_FD_202264 | JGI IMG/M metagenome (GOLD analysis project Ga0302326, IMG submission 202264) | Peat permafrost microbial communities from Stordalen Mire near Abisko, Sweden - Palsa_T0_3 | ecosystem: Environmental > Terrestrial > Soil > Palsa > Peat permafrost | place: Sweden: Abisko...
CAAAATTACTTCTGCTCGGCAGATTCCTCTAAAAGCTGAAAAGCGGGAACAGTTAAAGCTGTATTCCGACCTTGCCCAGCATTCCCGCTATATCCGAGACATTTTTCGCAACGACGTTTCACACACGGGAGATTCATACAATGAACACGATGCCAAGCAGGCTTGGTCTCGGGTCGGCCCATTCATGCAGTTAATTGCGAACGGAAAAATCGAACCAGAGATATAATTTGCGGCACTATGGATTCCGAAACCAAACAAGTACTCGCTTCGATCTGCGAAATCATCCGTGATGAAAGTCGTCGCGCGGTCGGAGTGGACAACGCTCTTATCGCTCTTGCGCGGGCGATTCTTGAGAAAGAGAACTTGTGGCAGAAGTATGCCGAGGAGTGGAGGAAAACAACCTATCCAGGTCACGAAGTTCTCTCTCCACAAAGTCGTGATACTCTGCGGCGGCTAGACGAGCTAATTCAACGATTGAAAGTTCCCTCTCCATAGTTGTATCAATTCTGACACGCGGTCCTGTCACGGCGCAACCAGCCTAATAGAAAAGTCAGTCAACTATATTATTAACTTTATTTTCCCTGCCTATTCATCGACTTACCGGGAAAATTATCGAAACGGGGGGTTGACAAGATTTTCCAGCAATCTCGCGTTTCCGGCGTGGGATCGGTTTGCATTTTTCTACAGTGAGAAGGTTCGCTACATTCAACCGCTAGCGGGCGTCGTCACGGCGCGTACAGTTCCTGCCGACCATGCTGACGGCGCACCTTGATTTTGCCCTCGTCTTTTCGGGCCTGTGCGAGATCATAGCGGGTGGCGGGGTGAGTTTGAAAATCACGTCCCTCCCATCGGCTTGGACGGACGAATGCGTCCGCCCCACACAATAAAGAGCACGGCGGCGGACAATAGCGTCCGCCTCACGCAATGCCTCCCGGTAGTAAACGTGGAAGCATGAAATTCCACCCCGAGTACCTGACTCTGGCGGGTGGGCCACATCGACAAAGCAAATCGGGAACACACGGGATGTTCCCCAACCGTTTTTTCGAATTCTCTAAGGCAGACGAGCGTGAACGCCAAGACCCTCCGCGGCTTTGCGGAGGCGCTTGTCTTTTGTCCACAGAAGCGTGGACGGATTGATGAAGACTGAGGCGATCAGCTGGGCGTCGGTCAGTCCGATGCTGAGGCTATACAAACGACGCGCTTCGATCATCCGCCGCACTTCGCTTAGTTGCGCCACTTGAACCTGGGGCAGAAGATCCAGCAGCGCAAGCGTCTTCATGCGATCCTCCAGTGATCCGAGCGCAAGTTCCGCAACGATGGACGGATGGATCACAATTTGCCCTTCGTTCAGAAGCTTCCGCATTTCCGTGTTTGTCGAGCGGTTTCCGGAACGAAAGTGGTCGATCCAGACCGAGGTATCGGCGAGAATCAATTCGTCCCCGGCCTGCGGCGGGGAATATTCTTCAATTTCGGCATAGTGCCCTCGAGGGACGCCAATCGGCGGGCGCTCTCCCGCTCGATGAGGGCTTTGAGCGCTTCGCGAAGCAGCGCCGTTTTCTCCGCTACCCCGGTGAACTCCTGGGCGATGCGTACGAGCTCGTCATCCAGCGCAACCGTTGTTCTCATGGCACTGATTATAGCATCAACTGATGTCATCTTTCGTGCTTTATGAGGGTTGTGTGGAGCGGACACTCTTGTCCGCCGCCTTTGATCTCGATTGCGTAGGGACGGACGCATTCGTCCGTCCCAGCCGAGCGCAGCTCGGCAGCCCGCCCTTCCCTGTGGTAAATGTGGAAGCATGAAATTCCACACCGAGTACCTGACCCTGCACACGAAAACCAAGCGCGCCTACATTCATCTCACTCCCCAGGTCGAGAGCGCCCTCAAGAAATCAGGAATCAAGGACGGCATGATTCTGGTCTCCGCCATGCACATCACTGCCGGAGTCTATGTCAACGATAATGAGAGCGGTCTGATCAAAGACATCGATCAGTGGCTGGAGACGCTGGCTCCGTTTCGGCAAAACTACCAGCATCACCAGACCGGCGAAGACAACGGAGACGCTCACCTCAAATCGCTGATCATCCACCATGAGGTCATCGTCCCAGTCACTAACGGAAAACTGGACTTCGGTCCGTGGCAACAGATTTTCTATGCTGAGTTCGATGGGCAGCGCGATAAGCGAGTCATTATTAAAGTGATGGGGGAATAGTGATGGGAGAATAGCCAATTTGATTTATAGTTCTCAGTTCCCGGTTCTCAGAAAAGGCGCACGGCGCCACGGAGAACCGGAAATTGAGAACCGAAACCCGAGAACTCCCTGGAGCCTTCTAATATATGAGCGAAGAACTCAACGAATTGCATGAGCAGGCGGAACGCGCCCGGGAGAATCCCAATCTTGCTCCCGTGACTCTGACCATGGCCGTGCTGGCTGTGCTGGTGGCCACCGTGTCGTTGCTTGGCCATCGCACCCATACTGAAGAAATCGTTTTGCAGAATAAGGTCACCGACCAGTGGGCCTTTTACCAGGCCAAGAATATCCGCCGCCACACCGACGAATTGTTCGCCGATCTGACCACCATAGTGGCCGCCAAGGACGCGGATGCCGCCGCCAAATTGGGCGCAAAATATCGCGCTGAAGCCGATCGCTATAAAGACGAGCAGAAAGATCTCGACGGCAAGGCCCGCGAAACCGAAAATGAGACCGAACTTACCCGCCGCAAGGCGGACCGCTTCGATCTCGCGGAAGTGTTCATGGAGATCGCCCTGGTGATCACCTCGATCACGCTGCTCTCCGGCCGACGAATATTCTGGCACCTTGGCATGTTGATGGGAATCGCCGGCATTGTCGTCACCGCGCTTGCCTGGATGGTGCATTAGAAGAGCCACATAAAGAGCTACAGATAATGAATGCCGGCAACCAGTGACGACCATCCGTCGGCTCCGACACTTTTCCGTCAGGGCAATTCAAGGTCGGCGCCACCCACGCACTCTTTGATCCGCTAACCCCCTGTAAATACGGGGCAACAACGTCGAATCTACTCGGAACTTTCCTGGCACTGTGCGTGCAATGGTCAGGGCAATCTCTTGCCGAAACTTATAGAAGAGAAGACTGGATCCAGCCCATGCTGCATAAATGCGCAAACCCGGCCTGCAACCTTCCCTTCCGTTCCCTGCGTGACGGAAAACTGTTCCTGGCCGAAACTTTTCCTTCCGATGTTAGCGAAGCCTTCGATGGTAATCGGCGGAAGCTTCGCCGGCGTGAACATTTCTGGCTCTGCGATGCCTGCTCGGCTCACTTCACGCTTCGCTTCGACCACACCCATGGAATGCTGACCGTACCCCTCCGGGAACGCGCAAGTCCACGATTCATGGCTCGCGCCGCCAGCAACGTTGGCTGAGTCTGAAAGGGGATACGATGGATTTCGCAATCAAGAAACGCTCGCCTTGCTCCGTCTGCGGCCTCGACACGCTGCGCCGCACCGGATGGTTTCTGGTCATCGAAAACCGCTGGCTCGACCGGCTCAAGATCCTTTCCTGGCATTCCACATTGGCCACCCAGGATGACATGAAGAGTGTGTGCTGCCGGCAGCATCTGAAAGCCCTGATCGCCCATTGGCTGACGCAGGCCAGCCTCCGACTGCCACCCGCACGCCACCCTCCGCTATCGATCGGCAGCGACCCGACTCTGAACGATATGGTTCCCGATCCCCAGTCGGTGGGCCACCTGGTCGGCGAATTATCGGTTCATCGGGAGTCTTTTTCACGCGTCTGGTCGGGTTCGCCCGCAGCCCTCGAATGCATTCTCGATGCCCTGATCACTATCGGAGCGGAAAACAAACCGCACGCACTGGAGTTCCAGCTCTTCGAACCACCCACGTCCACGCAGGGGCTCTCCCTTCAATAAGGCGCTGGCAGAGAGTCTAGCTCTGCCAGCGCTCCTTCCAAACCCGCCAATCTTTTTCCATCGCGGCCGCCATGGCCTGCGCGGCTCCCAGCAGCCAGTTGCCTTTTCGCGTGCGCAGGTCTTTCAGGATGGCCCTGCGCTTTTCTTCCGTCCCCACATGGATATTCGCCGTTTCTCTGCCCATGGCCTCCAGCAGCCGGCATTCTCCGCGGCTGGTGGCGAGCGCTTCCAGTTCGATGCGCGAACAATGCGGCGACAGGCGCCGCACGATCCAGTGTCCTCGCATTTGCACATATGGGTCCGGACAACGCACGGCCCGCCTGAGAATCGCGGCGTACAAGATCTCCGCCGGCGCCCGTTCCGGATACAGCCAGTGCAACGCCGATCCCAAAAGAGCCTTGGCTTCCCGCGCCACCCGGCCACCTTTCCACTCCGCAATGGCCACCAGACGCACGCGTCCGAGGCTGCCCATGCCCGCTCTTCGCCGCGCCAAGCGATACCGGAGGCCCGCGGCCGGCAGCAGATGCTCAATTGCTTCGCGCGCGCTTTCTGGTATTTCGCCCTTCACGGTTGGAAGACGATCCATTTTTTGCCAAAACACCACCGGGTCGCGCAGTTTGCTCTCGGCAATTGCCCGCAACCAATCGTGGCTCTCCTCCAGCACAAATGGACGACCGCCTTCTTCCATCCCTCGCTCGTATCCCTCCAGAATGGCCGCTGCCGACTCTTTCGGCTTCATGGTCAAGTGTTCTTCCCGTGCGGCCAGTAATGCGCTCGTCGCCAGCCGCACCAGATCCATGGTGTAGGGATACAAACATGCTTCATCAAAATCGTTGACTCCCCAGACCAGCCGTCCGTCGGTATCCCGCCAGGTGCCGAAATTCTCGACGTGCAGATCGCCCACCGACAGAATATTAGGAACTCGCTCGAGTTCCGCACATCCTTCCGGCCACATCTGCAGCCAGCGATAAAAAGTTCCCCGAAAGAACGGAAACAATGCCGCCGCCATCTGCTCGTGCTTGAAGCGCAAATCGGGCTCAACGATTCGTATGTGGAGGCGCAGCCAATCCTCGTATTTTTTCGTAGCTTTGATGATGTTCATAGTCAATTCGCGACGGTCATTCGCGACGTTAGTTCGCGACAAACAAGCCGGCTAGCAACAATAAGAAGATAGGCCAACCATGTCAAGGCAGCACTCTCTCCTGTTATGATTTGCGGCGCCCATGTTTCTAGGTTCTTATCCGATCATTTGGAGACGGGCTACCCGCCCGTCCAAGCCGAGCGCAGCTCGGCGGCGGCATTCGGCTGGACCGAGAAGGGCGGCTCTTCCTACGCGGACGGTTCCCACCCTTCGCAAAGTGCGCGAAGGATGGCACACCCAGAGCGGCCACAGCCAACCTCGACTCGCCATAGCCCTGGCATTCCTCGTCCTCGCGATTCCGGCCAGCCTCCGCGCGCTCCCTGCGCCACCCACCGCACAGCATCCCGTCCGCATGGTCCAGCAATGGATTCCTATGGCCGACGGCGTGCGCCTCTCCGCCACCCTTTACATGCCCGATAGCGCCAAGCCCGATGAGAAATTTCCAGCGCTGCTGGAATATCTCCCCTATCGCAAAGACGATGCCACCGCGGCTCGCGATTACCCGATCCACGCCTGGTTCGCGGCGCACGGATATGTCGGCGTCCGCGTCGATATCCGCGGCTTCGGGTCGAGCGAAGGCACGCCCACCGGCCGCGAATATTCCGAGCAGGAGCAAATTGACGGCGAGCAAGTCATCGCTTGGCTTGCCGCTCAAACCTGGTCCACGGGCAAAGTCGGAATGTTCGGCATCTCCTGGGGAGGGTTCAACTCCATCCAGCTCGCCATGCGGCATCCGCCCGCGCTGAAAGCGATTCTCGCCGTCGATGCCACCGAAGAGCTCTTCCACGATGACATCCATTACATCGACGGAATGATGCACTTCGACGAATTCGAGCTCAACATGGATCTCGCGCCATCGATGACGGCAGCCCCCGACTACACACTCGATGAAAAAGTCCTGGCCCCGCGCTTCGAATCCGCGCCGTGGTCGCTGCTCTATTTCAAGCATCAGCGCGATGGCCAGTTCTGGCGCGCCCCGATCCGCCCGCTCAGCGAAATTAAGATTCCCTGCTTTCTCATTGGAGGCCTGCTCGACGGCTACCGCGATTCCATCCCTCGCATGTTCGAGCAAGTGAAAGCGCCGCTGAAAGCAATTATCGGCCCGTGGAATCACACCTTCCCCAACGACGCCGAGCCTGGCCCCCAGATCGAATGGCGTGATCAAGCCCTGCGCTGGTGGGATTACTGGCTCAAGAACCTCAACAATGGAGTCATGGAAGAACCGCCGCTATCCATTTATATGCAGGATTGGCACGCCCCCGATCCCCACCTCAAGAACGTCCCCGGAAAATGGCGCGGCGAGATTGGCTGGCCACCAAGGAACGCCGTGAACTCGACGCTCTATCTCTACGACGCTCACATTCTTTCGACGGAGCCGGCGAAACCCGCCGTCAGTCAACTCCGTTATGTGCCATCGGTCGGCACGGAAGCCGGATTCTGGTGGGGAGAGTTGCTCACGGACCAGCGCCCCGTCGACGCTTTCAGCCTCACCTACGATTCCGCTCCGCTCAAGACGGCGCTGACCATTCTCGGACGCCCGCATGCCCTGCTCCAGGCAAGTTCGTCCGCTCCGTTAGCCGACTGGTTCGCCCGTCTCTCTGATGTCGCCCCTGATGGCACCGTCACCCAAGTCACAGGCGCCGGACTCAATGGCGCTCAGCGCGATTCTGCTTCCGAGCCTAAAGATCTCGTGGCCAATCAAATTTATCCGCTCGATATCGAAATGCACCTCGCCAGCTGGACCTTCCCTGTGGGCCATCGCATACGACTGGCGGTTTCAAACGCACTCTGGCCCATGATCTGGCCAACGCCCTACGCCATGACTACCACGCTTCAGCTGGGGGGCGATACTGGATCGCGCCTGACCCTGCCGCTGGTTCCACCCTCGATGTACGCCGCACCGCAGTTCGCTCCGCCGGAGCCGTCCGAACAACGCAGTGACATGCAGAGCGAAGGCTTTCCCTGGCCAGGCGATTGGAAAACGGAGCGCGACGAAGTGAATACCAAAACAAAAGTAACCTGGACTGGGAAGTCGGAAGAGACCTATCCGTGGGGGAAAGAATCCGACTTCGAAGGAATTACTTACCTCGCCGACGACAACCACCCCGAGAGCAGCTCGGTCCAAGGCGAAACCGAAATCGTCATGGCGCTGAAGGAACAAACCCTGATCTGGCAAGGCCATCTGACCCTGACCAGCGACGCCCAAAACTTCTACTACAAATACACCCGCGAACTATTCAAAGATGGGAAGCAGGTCAGGCAGAAGAGCTGGCAGGAGACGATTCCCCGAGACCACCAGTAAAGTGCCGGAACCGTTTCATGGGTGTAGCGCCGGCGTCCCGCCGGCTGTCGAGCCGTACTCCTTCTAAAGCAGATTTATCCTCGACTCAACCGATCTCCGTGTAGAGCGCGTGCGCATCCGCAACCGTGGCGCCGACACAGGCTGATCAGTCGGGGGACATTACCGTAGTAATCTTCGCGGCATACACGATTGGACGTACGCTATACGGCAATGAGGACATCCATCCGATCCCTGTTTGCAACCGTCTTCATGGCGCTCGGTTTCGCCGCGATCGGTCTTGCCCCACGGCGTTCGGTCGCTCAAGACCAGCCGGAAGCGAAGCGAAAGGTAGTGACTCGGGTGGTCCCCGCTTATCCAGAGCTTGCCGGCAAAATGCAAATCACTGGAACGGTGAGGTTGGAAGTCGTAGTGGCGGCCAACGGAAAGATGAAGTCCTTTCAGGTGATTGGAGGCAGCCCGGTGCTGTCGAAAGCCGCAGTGGATGCCATCGACAAATGGAAATGGGTAGCCGCTCCGCAGGAAACTAAAGAGATCTTAGAATTCAATTTTCATCCCCAATAACTTCCCGCCCTGATTCACTCTTGCAGCCAGCGCGCCGCGCCTAATCCAGGCCACTTTTCAAGTCCGCCGCCAGCAACTTATGAAATAAGTGTTCTCCGGCTTCGCGCCGCACCGACAAGCGGCCGGCCCCACACGCCCGTGACTTCAGGCCCCTCTGCACGGCTTCGCATATTCCCAGATCCTCATCCTGCACGCGATTTCCCACGGCCACACTCTGCTCGTTGTAAGCGCGCGCGGCGTCGCTCACGTCGCCAAAGTAGAAATCAAAAATCACGCGGCAATGATCCACATCAATCGGAATCACCAGGTTCGTATCCAGATAACCCTCGTAGCAATTGAACATAAAATTCGGATGCAGCCAGAAATACCATGCGCGGTCGCCCCTCCGCGTCGTTCCCATAGCCGCGTCCGCATCCGAACTCACCATCGGACTGGATTGCAGGCAATACCGATCCTCATTCTCGATCGTATATTGCTTGTAATCCAAAACAGAATTGAGCCCTTTATGCAAATGCGGCACGTGATACCCGCCGTCAAGATAGTTATCGACAAATACTTTCCAGTTACAGTGGATGTCATATGTCTGACTGCTAAAGTAGTGCAGCTTGCTCAATCCGAGCGGAGCTACGCGCTTCACCAGTCCGCCAAGAAATTCTGACAGCGGAGCCGCATCCGCATCCAGGTTCACAAATACAAATTGCTCCCACGTCTCCACTTTTACCGGCACCAGGCCGTTGTCCTTACGTTCGAAGTTCTTCACCCCATCGAACTCCGGCATCCCTTTGAGAGTCCCATCCAGTCCGTAATTCCAGCCGTGGTACGGACAATGCAAAATGGACGCCTGGCCGCACGGCTCGGTCACCACCGCCGCCGCATGATGGCGGCACACGTTATAGAACGCCCGCAGAACGCCGTCGTTGCCACGCACCGCCACCAGCGGCTCTCGCGCCACCGTTGCGGTCACAAACTGTCCCGGCTTGCGCACCTGATCCACTCGCCCCATGATCTGCCAGGTCCGCGAGAAGACGGTCTGCCGTTCGAGGTCGGCAATACGCGGGTCTACATACCAGGCGGCCGGAATGGTCGATGCCTCCGGCAACGGCAAGGCATCGTCATAACTTGCAATAATCTGCTCCACCGTCGTTTCAGCCTTCATGCTTTCTTTCCCGCCAAAGGCGCTTTCTCCGACCCGATCGCTCGCCGCAGCAGTTCGACAAACTGCTCAATGCGCGCTTCTTTCTGCTCCGGAACCGGTCCCGACTTCCGAAATAGTCCCGGATCCAACTCCTCCGTGAGCAGCGCATCCTGAAAGCGGTCCATGGTCCACTCCAGGATGGAGCCGATCATGTCCACATCCAGATCCGATCGCAACTCCCCGCGCTTGAACCCGAAGCTCACAAAGTCATGCCACCCGTAAGGATCGTCCGCCACCAGAAAGCGGTTGATCTCGCGCCGCAGAGCCAGATCCGTCCCATAATTCCCGATCAGATAAATTCGGTAGGACGACCAGTTGTCCCGCACCATATTCTCCGTGCGGCCCAGCCAGTACCGGAGCAGCTCAAAAAATCCCCGCTCTTGCGCCGCTGCCGGAGCCTGCATATATTTTGGAAACGACTGCACCGCCTTTTTGTACGCTTCGAAGAACAATCCGTCCTTGCTCTTGAAGTGCTGGAATACCGACCCCTTGGCGATACCGAGCTGCGCGGCAATATCTTCCACGCGGGCCGCGTTGTATCCGCGCTCCGCAAAATGCCGGATCGCGACCTCCACGATCCGTGCTCGTTTCGCTTCCGATCGCGGGCGCGGCTTCGCGTCCCTCCTGAGCTGCGTTGGTTTCGCCAGACTACTTGTGATTCCTTCCATGCGGTTTATTCCCCCAAGACTGATTGACCCCAAGTCACACAAAGATACAGCACCACCAAATGCTTTTTCAATGGCTTTTTTCGTATCTTAGGGCAGGCCTTCATCGCCGCGGCCTCCTCTCATTTTGACCGTCGGTCAGGCATGAAAGAGTTCGGCTGTACTTGAGAGATTGCCTTCGGTCTGGTCGGGTTTCATGCTGCTCGACCGCGTCAAGCAGCGAACGCAATTCGCAAACATCGCCGGTAGAGACGGGGCTTGCCCCGTCTCCTGCGTGCGGTGCCTGGAAATGAGAGCGCGGGGGCAACGACACACGCTGCTTCACAGCCACATACGAGTGAATTTCGGAGGTAAAAGAAACTAGAAGATGCTGGAGTCGCGGCGAGTCAGGATGACACGCTCGAGGCTCAGTTCGTTGCCGACAAAAATAAAGTTATAGGGCGAGCCGTTCAGCAAGGACGCCAGCACATCGCGCGACGGAGCCGGGCCCAGATCGACGGCCACTTTTTCCTGCTCCGCGCCGGACGGAATGGGAATTTCGGCCTTCGTCTGCCGCTGCACTTCGAACAACACTTGCGCCAGCGTGGCTTTTTCGGCGTGGATACGCAGCATCCCATTTTCAAAGGTCACGGTCATGAGCGGCTTCGGCGGGGCCGGCGCTTCAATGTTGTTGTTGTCAGCGAGCTGCAGCGGCGCCGCCGTATTTGCAACCGCGGTCGAGACTTTGACGGGCGCCACAATGGCCGCGTTCGTATTCCCTGCAAGCGAAGCATTCTGAAGTCGCGCGGCGGACGCCGCGACATTCGGAGCCTTGGGTGCGGCAGCGGTGGTCGCGCTCGGTTTCGCCGGGCCCAGCTTTAAGATAATTGCATTCTGGGTTGTCGAAATCTGATACGACTGCGGCGCGGTGAGATCGAGCACGACACGAGTAGTCGGAGGGTCGCTGGAAAAGAGTCCAGATCGAACTCCCTTCAACGCGCCGCTATTCACTTTGAGGACGCCCAGTTCAGGAGACGGCAGGGCGCCAGGAAAATCCACGACAATGCGATCGGGACCAGTGATGGCCTGGGTATCGGGGGCAACCGGCGTTCCGGAGGTCTGTATCTCGACTTCCATCGCGTCGCCGCTTCCGCGCACTACGACGGCCCGCACGTGAGGGCTGCCCGGCGCGGATCTCTGCGCGACCACCGGCGCACACAACAAAATCGCGATCGTCAGCGGGGCTCCGACAAAAGGCAAGCGTGGCATTAGGGGGCTTTAACAAGAGTCTAACACCCAGGGGATCAGCCATTAGCACCATAAGTCTTAGCCCTAGCTGTGGAAGTCTTATGCCTAACTGTGGAAATCGGTACGGCCCGGCGACTGGCCTCCCGATACCCCAAATAAAAATTGTCATCCT
>Ga0302326_10028794_pt1 | contig 11170 bp, 10 predicted proteins | sample Palsa_T0_3_FD_202264 | JGI IMG/M metagenome (GOLD analysis project Ga0302326, IMG submission 202264) | Peat permafrost microbial communities from Stordalen Mire near Abisko, Sweden - Palsa_T0_3 | ecosystem: Environmental > Terrestrial > Soil > Palsa > Peat permafrost | place: Sweden: Abisko...
CTCCTCCAGCGGATGCTCGAGGCGCGTCGCTACCGCGCGGCGGCGACGCACCTTGGCGAGCTGGTCGCGCTCGCTCCCGCGGTGCGCTATCGCGAGGCGCCGCTGCCGCCGGAGCTACGCCGCGCCGACCTCGACGATGCGCCGCCCGGCATCTGGGATCCGGCGAGCCTCGGCAAGGCGATCGCCGGTCTGCTCGTGCGCGCGCCGCAGCTCGACCTGAGCCACGTCCTCGTCGCCCGCGTCAGCGTCGCCGAGCGGATCTCCCACCTGCGCCAGATGCTGCGCCAGGCGGTCGAGCTGAGCTTCGACGACGCCGTTTCCGGCGCCGACCGGATGACCGTCGCGGTCACCCTGTTCGCGTTGCTCGAGCTCTACAAGCGCGGCGAGCTGAGCTGGGATCAGGCGGAGCCGTTCGGCGAGATCACCGTGCGCGCGATGAAGCGCCCACCCGCTGGAGCACGAGCGTGAACAGCGCCCTGGCCCGCACGCTCGAAGCGCTGCTCTTCCTCTCGAGCGACCCGCTGAGCGTCGAGGAGCTCGCCGAGGCGACCGAGTCGAGCGGTGAGGACATCGCCGACGCGATCGCCGAGCTGCGCGACGACTACGCGCCGGGTCAGCGCGGCCTCCTGCTGCGCGAGGTCGCGGGCGGCTACACGCTGGCGAGCGATCCGCTGGCCGAGGACGCCGCGCGCGCGCTGCTCGGCCGCACGCGCCACAGCGCGCTCACACCGGCGCAGCTCGAGACGCTCGCGATAGTCGCCTACCTGCAGCCCGTCTCGCGCCCCGAGATCGCGCGGATCCGCGGCGTCAACGCCGAATCGCCGGTCGCGACGCTGCTCGACCGCAGTCTGATCAGCGAAAGCGGTCGCTCGGAGTTCGGCGCCGTCCTCTACACCACGACGTCGCTCTTCCTCAAGGTCTTCGACCTCCGCTCGCTCGAGGATCTGCCCGACCCGGCGCAGTGGGACGCCAGCGCCGAAGAGGTGGGCGAGCTCCGCGACCGCCTGCTCGCCGCCGGCGACGCCCGCGCCGGCACGACGACCGAATAACGCGCACTGGGTGGCACCATAGCTGTTACCATACGCGAGTGCAGAAAACCACCGTCTACCTGCCTGATGACCTCAAGCAAGCCCTCCATCGCACCGCGGCGGTGTCGGGGCGTTCGGAAGCGGAGCTGATCCGCGAGGGCGTCGCGCTGGTGACGCAGCGCGCGGAGCGACCCCGGCCGCGCGGAGCGCTGTTCGCGAGCGGGCTGCCGTCGATCGCCAGGCGCGTTGACGACGAGCTCGACGGGTTCGGTGAAGACTGAGCGCGCTCGTCTGCGATACGAGTGGGTTGCTGGCTTTGTTCGACGCGACCGAGGACGACCACGCCGCGGTCAGCGCCAGCCTGGAGCACGAGCTTGGCCCATTTGTCGTTTCACCGTATGTTCTGGTTGAGCTCGATCACCTGCTCTCCAGGCGCCAGGGCCACTCCGCGTCGATTGCGGCGCTCGGCGAGCTGACCAGTGGGGCCTGGGAGCTCCCGGCTTTCGGGATCGAGGATGTCCGGCGTGCCCGCGACCTGATCGAGCGGTACGCCGATCAGCGGATCGGCTTGGCGGACGCATCCTTGGTGCTGCTCGCCGCGCGTTACCGCACGGATCGCGTGCTGACGCTCGACTATCGTCATTTTCGAGTCCTGCGGACCACCTCGGGGCACGCCTTCGAGTTGCTGCCCGCAGCCCCGTACTGAGGTTCGCCTGCGCTTCCCGCGCCGGCTCGCTCAGAATCCCTGCGCCAGCCGGTAGTAGGCCTGGTTCCAGCGCAGCTCGTTGCGGAAGTCGCGGATTCGCGTGTCGGCGTCGATCCGCAGGCACTCGAGGCCCGCGATCGTGGCGAAGTCGCTGACCGTCTCGGCGTCGAGCGCGGCGCTGAAGACCGTGTGATGCGGGCCGCCGGCTGTGAGCCAGGCCTCCGCGGCGGTTTCGAAGTCGGGCTTCGGCTTCCACAGCGCCCGCGCGACCGGCAGCTTCGGCAGTGGCTGCGGCGCCGCGACCGTTTCGATCTCGTTGACGAGCAGGCGGAAGCGGTCGCCGAGATCGAGCATGGCGACGACGATCGCGGGACCCGGCGCGGCGTCGAAGACGAGACGAACGGGGTCCGCGCGACCGCCGATCGAGAGCGGATGGATCTCGCAGCGCGGACGCTCGGCGGCGATCGATGGGCAGATCTCGAGCATGTGTGCTCCGAGCACCAGTGGCTCGTCGCGCGAGAGGTCGTAGGTGTAGTCCTCCATGAACGACGTGCCGCCCGCCAACCCCGTCGCCATCACCTTGAGGATCCGCACCAGCGCTGCCGTCTTCCAGTCGCCCTCGGCCGCGAAGCCGAAGCCGTCGGCCATCAGACGCTGAGCAGCGATGCCAGGCAGCTGCGCGAGGCCGTGAAGGTCTTCAAAGGTGTCGGTGAAGGCGCCGAAGCCGCCCGCGCTCAGAAAGGCGCGTAAGCCGCCTTCGATCCGCGCAGCCTCGCGCAGCGAGTCGCGCTGCTCGCCGTCGCTGCGCAGGCTCGGGACGAGCTCGTACGCGGCCTCGTACTCGGCGATCAGCGCGTCGATCTCGGCGTCGCTGACGGCGCTCACCGCATCCACGAGATCGCCCACGCCGTATCCGTTGACGGCCACGCCGAGCACCATCTCGGCGGCGACCTTGTCGCCCTCGGTGACGGCGACGTGGCGCATGTTGTCGCCGAAGCGAGCGACGCTCAGCTGCCGGGCCTCCCGCCAGCCGTACGCAGCCCGAGCCCAGGCGCCGATCCGCAGCCGCGTCGCCGTCGCGCCCCAGTGTCCGACGACGGTCTTGCGCGCCAGGCCCATGCGCGTCGCGATGAAGCCGAACTCGCGGTCGCCGTGCGCCGACTGGTGGAGGTTCATGTAGTCCATGTCGATCTCCGACCACGGCAGCTCGGCGCGGAACTGCGTGTGCAGGTGCAGGAGCGGCTTGGCGAGCGCGCCCAGCCCGGCGATCCAGGTCTTGGCCGGTGAGAAGGTGTGCATCCAGACGACGACACCGACGCAGGAGTCGGCGTCGTTGGCTTCGGCGCACAGCGACCGGATCGCCTCGGAGGAGATGACGACCGGCTTGCAGACAACGCGCACCGGGATCTCCGCCGCCTGATCCAGTGCCGCGGCTATCTCGCGGGCGTCGCTGTCGACCTGCGCAAGCGCCGCGTCGCCGTAGAGCGCGTGGCTTCCCGGCACGAACCAGATCTCGTGCTGAGCGAACGGCTTGGGGCTCACGGCTTCGTTGGCGCTCTCGCGCCCTCCGGGGTCGGCTGCCCGTAGACGTTCTGGTAGCGGTCGTGGAGGGCGTCGATGTCACGCGGATCGAGTCGCGTCAGCTCGCCCAGCGTCCGTGCGAGCAGCACCGTGCGCGCGACGTCCTCGCACATCACCGCAGCCTGCAGCGCGTCGCGTGTCGTGGCGCCGATCGTGAACACGCCGTGATTGCGCATCAGCACGGCCGGCGAGCGGCTGCCGGCGAGCGTCTCGACGACCGCGACGCCGATTTCCTCGCCGCCGATCCGTGCGAACGGGCCGACGGGGATGTCGCCGCCGAACTCATCGGCCATCGCCGTCAGCACGCAGGGAATCGCCAACCCCTGAGCCGCCCACGCGGTTGCGTAGGGGCTGTGCGTGTGCGTCACGGCGCCGACGCTGTCGAGTGAGCGGTACAGGTAGAGATGGGTCGCGGTGTCGCTCGACGGGACCAGGTCGCCCTCGACGACGTTGCCGAGCGGATCGACGACGACCATCGTCTCCGGCGTGAGCTCGTCATAGCTGAGCCCACTCGGCTTGATCACCACGAGATCCTCGCCAGGCACGCGCGCCGAGACGTTGCCGGCGGTCCACGTGACGAGGCCGGCGCGCATCAGCTCGCGGTGCGCCGCCGCAACCTCGCGCCGGACTTCGTCGATCGCGCTCACAGCGAAGCCGCCTCGCGCTCGCGCGAGCGGGGAGCTTCGCGCTCGCGAATCCGCTTCAGCGAGTGAAGGAGTTCCACCTGGTCGCGCCCGAGCGTGTCGTGGAGTTGGCGGTAGAGCTGGTAGAGCTCATCGTAGACGGCAACTGCCGCCCGATCGGGCTCGTACACCGCCCCCGTGCCGGGCGCGAGCGCGTCGATCGCCGCCATGATGTCTGGGAAGCCACCCGCCTTCGGCCCTGCCGCGACAGCGCCGAAGAGCGCGGCGCCACGCGCCGGAATCTCGCTCGAGCCCGGCACGATCACGCGGCGCCCGCTCGTGTCGGCGAGCAGCTGCATCGTCAGCGGGCTCTTATCGGCGATTCCGCCGCAGGCAACCAGCTGCTCGAGGGCCATGCCGTGTTCTTCGAAGTTGTCGACGATCCGGCGGTTGCCGAAAGCGATCGACTCGAGCAGTGCGCGGTAGATCTCGGCGGCGGTCGTTTGCAGCGTGAGACCGCTCAGCACGCCGCTGAGGTCGGCGTCGGCGAGGACCGTGCGGTTGCCGTTCCACCAGTCGAGTGCAAGCAGGCCGCTTGCACCGGGTGCAACCGTGGCGGCGTCACGCTCGAGCTCGCTGTAGCGCTCGCCGTCCCGCGCGCCCGCGAGAAGTCCGACGAACCACGCGAGCATGTCGCCGACCGCCGCCTGGCCGGCCTCGTAGCCGTAGAGACCGGGGAGGACGCCGTCCCTGACGACGCCTGTGATGCCCGGCAGCAGGATCTCCTTCGGATGGACGACGACGTCGCAGATCGACGTGCCGATGACGATCAGGAAGCTCGTCGACTCGAGCACGCCGGCGCCGGGCACCGACACGAACGAGTCGACGTTTCCGACGGCGACGGCGACGCTGGGCTCGAGGCCGAGCTGAGCGGCGAGCTCCGGCGCCAGCAGCCCGGCGCGCTCTCCGAGCGCGCTGAACTCGCTGCCTAGTTTTTCCCCCGGCCGGTCGAAGCCGGGGTATGCGGCGGTGAAGAAGTCGGTCGGCGGCAGGCCGTCCACGGGCGACCACAGCGCCTTGTAGCCGGCGGAGCACGCCGCGCGCCGCTCATGCCCGGTGAGGTGCCAGACGATCCAGTCGCAGGCCTCGATGAAGCCGCTGGCCGACTCGTAGATCTCACGGTCCTCAAGCCACAGCTCGATCAGCTTCGGGTGGTACCACTCCGAGGAGATCTTCCCGCCGTAGCGGGCGAGGAACGGCTCGTCACGCTCGCGCGCGACCTCGTTGAGGCGGTCGGCGACGCTCTGCGCCGCGTGGTGCTTCCATAGCTTGGGCCACGCATGCGGACGCCCACGCCACGCCGGCAAAGCGCAGAGCGGCGTCCCGTCGGCGGTCACCGGAAGGACGGTGCAACAGGTGAAGTCGATGCCGATGCCGATCACATCGCTGCCGGCGACGCCGGCGGCGTCGAGGACCGCCGGAACCCCGGTCGAGATGACGGCGCGCCAGTCGTCCGGATCCTGGAGCGCCCAGTCGCCGGGAAGGGCCTCGTCGGTTCCCGGCAGGAAGCGATCGATCACGCCGCTCGCGTAGGGGACAACCGCGACCGCAGCTTCGACGCCGCTGCGCGTATTGAGCAGTAGCACGCGCCCGGATTCGGTACCGAAGTCGATGCCGATCGAGTAGGCGTCACCTGCCGCTCCTCGCGATTCCGCCCTCCGAGGAGGTCCGTCAGGCATTGCAAACGGATCTAAGCATACGTATGCATGCAGGTCAATCGCGGCACACTGCGGCAGCGGCGCGGCATGCTCTAGTCGTGATCCTGGCCGCGCGCTGCCGCCGCGGTCGAGCGGCGCACAACCAACTCAGGCTCGAAGACCAGCTCGGGTGCCTCGGTGGCGATTTGAGCGTTTTCTCCGACTGCCAGCTCGACGCCCGCGGTGACGATCTGCGCCGTCGGCATCTTGACGGTCGTCAGGCTCGGCACCGTTCCGGCGGCGATCGGGATGTCGTCGAACCCGACAATCGAAAGATCGTCGGGAACGGCGATGCCGAGCTCGTAGGCGCCGTGGATCAGACCCACCGCGAGGATGTCCGTCGCCGCCATGATCGCCGTCGGCCGTGGCTCCAGCGAGACCAGCTCGGACAGCGCCCGCTCACCGCCGGCGATGTTGTTCGGCACGTGGCGAACGAAGTCGTGGCGCGCTCCTATGCACGCCTCGGCGAGATACTCAACGTAGGCGTCCTCGCGCTCACGAATGTCGCCGAGCGACTCGCCACCGACGAATGCGATCCGCCGATGCCCAAGCTTCGTCAGGTGGTCGAGCATCGCGCGGATGCCGAATCGGTTGTCGACGCTCACGGTTGGAAAGCCGTGGCCATGCTGCTGTCCGCCGTGCCAGAGCGCCACGACGCGGACCGGCGAGCTGCGCAGATCGTCGACCAGCCGCGGCTCGTCGCGCAGGTCGCCGAGCAGCACGATCGCGTCGCATTGGCGCGCCTCGAGGACAGCCGTGAGCGCGAGCGCTTCGTCGGCGGTCGCCTGTGCGTGCCCGAGGACGACCGAATAACCGTGCGCCTTGGCCTCCAACGAGAGCGCCTCGATCGCGCCGGCGAAAAACGGGTCGGTGATGTCGCGGACCACGGCGCCGAGCAGCATCGACGGCGCGCCACGCAGCGACCGCGCGAACGGATGTGGCTGGTAGCCGAGCTCGGCGGCGACCGCGCGCACCCGCTGACGCGTCGCATCTGAAACCGGAATCAGCGCCTGGGCGTCGTTGAGTATCCGCGAGACCGTGCTCTGGGCCACGCCTGCGGCGTCGGCGACGTCCTTCATGGTCGGCGGACGGCGGCGGATCTTGGTGACCGGGGAGCTGCCTTGTGGCGCGTTCATCTGCTCGAGTGGTGCAGGCTAGGGGAAACCAGCCCGATCTCCGGTCGTGTTGCTCAAGCGGGCCACGTTGCTTTGCCTGAAGCGATCAGCGACGAGCCGAACGGGACCACATGTCCGCTTCGACCCGGTGTCGGGTCGGTCAGAGGGCTGCGCGACCTGACCGTGAGCACGCTCCAAAAGGTAGCAGGTTGACTCCTACTGCATACGTATGCTTAGATCCGATTGCAATGGCCTTGTTGGGGTGCGTTGGGAGAGAGGCAGCAGAGCGCCATGCGATGAGCGAGCCTCACGCGCAGACGCCTGGCGTGCGTCGACGGGCGGCTTCGAGATGAATCTCACCGCGCGACGGCCGCGCTCGCACGGCTCAGTCGAGGCAGCGCTCGGCGATGCGGCCGAACGGCCGGCGGTCCGCTACGAGGCACGTCACATCAAGAAGGCCTTCGGCGGCGCGCTGGCGCTTGACGACGTCTCGGTCACCTTCCAGCCGGGGGAGATCCACACGCTGTGTGGCGAGAACGGCGCCGGCAAGTCGACGCTGCTCAAGGTCATGGCGGGGATCCACCAGCCCGACGCAGGCGAGATCCTCCTTGGCGGGGAGCCACAGCAGGCGCTCACCCCGCGCGCAGCCCAGCTGCATGGCATCTACCTGGTCCCGCAGGAGCCGACGTTGATGTCGACCCTCTCGGCGCTCGAGAACCTGTTCGTCGGGATCCTGCCGCGCGGAAGGCTGCCGTTCGCGGTCGACTGGAAGCGGATGGAGCGCAGCGCCGGGGAGTTCTTCGCGCAGGTCGGCCTGGAGGTCGATCCCCGCGAGCCGGCGTCGGCGTTGAGCATCGCGCAGCAGCAGCTGCTCGAGTGCGCGCGAGCGCTCGCCCACCGCTGCAACATCATCTTCTTCGACGAGCCGACGTCGCCGTTGACGGCGCGCGAAGCCGACGTCCTGTTCGCACTGATGCGCCAGCTGCGCGAACGCGACTTCACCGTCGGCTTCATCAGCCACCGCCTCGATGAGGTGCTCGAGATCAGCGACCGGATCACGGTCCTGCGCGACGCGCGCGTGGTGACTGAGCTCGAGCACCACGAGGCCACGCGCGAGAAGCTTGTCTCGGCGATGGTTGGGCACGACATCGCTGTGCGCCAGCGCCGCCACCGCAACCTCTCGAGCGCCGAGACGGTGCTCGAGGTCCAAGCGCTGAGTGAACCGGCGCGGTTCAGCGACGTCAGCTTCGCCGTCAGGCGGGGCGAGGTGCTCGGACTGGCCGGCCTCGTCGGCAGCGGCCGTACGGAGATCGCGGAGGCGATCTTCGGCCTGCGCCCGGCGAGCGGTAGCGTCATTCTCGCCGGCAAGCCGCTCAGCCATCGTAGCCCGGCGTCCCTGATCGATGCGGGCCTGATCTACCTGTCAGAGGATCGGGGCCGCAACGGCATCTTCGCCGAGGTCGATCTGGAGCGCAACATCACCGCGGCGATAGTTCCGCGGCTCCCGCGGCACGGACCGCTGCTGCGACCGGGCACCGAGTACGAGATCGCCGAGCAGGCGTCACAGCGGACACGCGTCGTCGCCCGGTCGCTCTCAGCGTCGATCAAGTCGCTGTCGGGCGGCAATCAGCAGCGCGCGATGTTCTCGCGCTGGTTGCTGGCCGAGCCCAAGGTCGCGATCTTCGATGAACCGACGCGCGGTGTCGACGTCGGCGCGAAGGACGACATCTACAAGATCATCGACGAGATCAGCGACACCGGCGTGGCCGTCCTGATGATCTCCTCCGAGCTCGACGAGCTCGTGTTCTTGTGCGACCGCGTGCTTGCGATCTATGAGGGCCGGGTGGTCGCCGAGGTCGTGGGCGATGACATCACGCTGACGCGACTCGGCACATTGATCGTCGGGGTACGCGATCCATGAGCGGTATCGCGTCACCCGTCGAGCATCAGGTGATCCCTGCGCAACCGCGCCGGCGCGACTCGCGACGCTCCGCGGCGCTGCGCCTTGCCCGCCGTCGCGAGCCATTGCTGGTCGTCATGACCCTCGCAGTGTTCTTCCTCACCACGGCGTTGGAGCCGTCGTTCGACACCAGCGGAAACATCAACTTCATGCTCGAAAGCGCGATGCCGCTCGCGGTGCTCGCCGTCGGCCAGACGATGGTCTGCCTCGTGCGTGGGATCGACGTCTCCGTCGCGCCGATTCTCGGCATCGCCGCCGTATCGACCGGCTTCCTCGCCCAGGACGACGGGAGCTCCTACGTGCTGATGCTGCCGCTGGCCCTCGCGATCGGCGCTGGCCTTGGACTGGTGAACGGGCTCTTTGTCACCTACGCACGGATCCCGCCGATCATCACCACGCTCGGCACGCTCAGCGTGTACGGCGGGATCGAGCTGAGCCTCGTCGGCAGCAGCGCGGTCCAGACGCTTCCGAACTCGTACGCGACCCTCAACACGGGCACGATCCTGCCTGACATCTCCTACCTGCTCGTCATCGGGGTCGTCGTCATGATCCTGGCGGCGCTGTTCCTGTGGCGCACGACAATCGGGCGGGCGCTCTACGCGGTCGGCAACAACGTTGAGGCAGCCTTCCGGGCCGGCATCCGCGTCAACGCCGTGCTGGTCTCGGCCTACGCCCTCACCGGCCTGATCGCCGGTCTCGCGGGTCTCGTCTACCTGGTCTATTACCGCGGGGCGGAGGGCGGCAGCGGCATCACGGAGAACCTCAACCTCCTGTCGATCGCCGCGGTCCTGATCGGCGGCACCACGCTGACGGGCGGCAAGGGTGGTGTCGTCGGGCCCTTCCTCGCTTCGATCTTCATCACCGTCGCCGACGAGGCGGTGCTTGTCGCCGGCGTCAACCCCGACTGGCAGCCGGCCGGCGTCGGCGTCCTGCTGCTGCTCGCGATCATGCTCGATCGCAACCAGAGCGGGCGGCGCTCGCTGCGCGAGGTGTTGCTTGCGCGCCACCCAAAGCTTCCACTCACTCCGCCCAGCGAGGCCACCCCGTGAGCGCGCTGCCGCACGAGCGGGCACGACCGCGCAGCCTTCGCCGCCTCGACGCTGACCAGCGCTGGCTGGCGGCGCTCGTCGGGATCCTCATCGCCGAGCTCCTCTTCTTCAACTTCAGCATCTCCGGCTTCTGGAGTGGCAGCGGGTCGAGCGGCTGGCTCGGAACCGAGACGTTCACCTACACGTCGATCATCGCGCTCGGTGTCATGTTCGTGATCTTCACCGGCGACATCGACCTCTCGGTTGGCGCACTGGCCGGCTTCAGCGGGATCGTGATGGGCGAGCTTCACCTCGGCGGCATGAACATCTGGCTCGCGGTCGTGATCGCACTGCTCGTCTCCGCCGCCGTCGGCGTCCTCCAGGGCTTGATAATCACGTTCTTCAAGCTCGAGTCGCTGCTCGTCACGCTGGCTGGCCAATTCATCCTCGGGGCCTCCTCGGTGGCCTACGAAGGAGCCGTGCCGCCGTCCTCCTTCCCGCACCACTTCGTCAGGCTCCTGGGGACCGGCACGGTCGTCGGTGTTCCAAACCAGCTGATCATCTTCGCCGTCCTCGCGCTGCTCAGCGTGCTGATCGTGCACCGCACGCGGTTCGGTCGGCAGCTCGTCCTCGTCGGGCACAACCGCGATGCGGCGGCCTACACCGGCGTGCGCGTCTCGCTCACCCGCGTGCGTGCCTTCACCCTTTCGGGACTGTTTGCGGGGATCGCCGGCGTGATCATCGCCGCCACCTTCAATTCGGTCACCGACTACATCGGAACGCCCCTCCTGCTGCCGGCGATCACCGCGGTGGTGCTCGGCGGCGTCAACATCTTCGGCGGCGGCGGTCGCGTCCCCGGCGTGATCATCGCCACGTTCATCCTCGGCCTGCTGACAATCGGCCTGCTCGACGACGGCGTCGGCAACAACGCGACCTCGATGGCCACCGGCGTGCTCTTGCTTGTCGCCCTGACCGTGAAGGGCGTCATGGACCGCAGGTTGGGGCTGCCATCGCTCGGTGACCGACTGCGCGGACGCTTCCCCCCGGCGCCGCCGGCGGGCTCGCCGGAGGTGACCTGAACTTGCCAATAAAACCAACGAGATGGAGGTAGGGAGGTACTGTGTTGGACCAAATCCGTAAATTCGGTACTCGGAGTCGGCTCGCTCTGGCGGCCGGGGCCGTTGCTCTGGCGGCCGCGGGAGTCGTGGCCACCACCATCGGCACCACGACTGCGGCAGCGAGCAGCAAGTGCATCAAGCTGGCCGTGGAGTTCAAGCTCCAGGGCCTGTCGGTGTTCGACGCAAACATCAAGGGCGTCGATCAGGCCGCGAAGTACTACGGCATCTGTGGGCAGCCCACCTACGGTGGACCG
>Ga0302326_10028795_pt1 | contig 11170 bp, 11 predicted proteins | sample Palsa_T0_3_FD_202264 | JGI IMG/M metagenome (GOLD analysis project Ga0302326, IMG submission 202264) | Peat permafrost microbial communities from Stordalen Mire near Abisko, Sweden - Palsa_T0_3 | ecosystem: Environmental > Terrestrial > Soil > Palsa > Peat permafrost | place: Sweden: Abisko...
CGTCACCACCGACTTGCCGGCGGCGATCGCACCATCCACGATCTCCAACGCGACATGCGTGCCGCCCACCAGTTCCGCGACGATGTCGACGTCCGGCGCCTGGATCACGTCCCGCCAGTTTTTGGTCCGCAGCACCGGGCCGAGCGCCGCCGGCAGTTCTTTCGTATCTACCGAGCGGCTGCAAACCGCCCGTATATTCAAACGGAATCCGAGCTTTTGCGCAATCTGGTCCGCGTTCCCGGTCAACACCGCGAGCGTGCCCATACCTACGTTTCCCAGCCCGACGATTCCAACGTTAACGTCTCTCAGCGAAGTCCCTCCAACTTCCCATGGTACTTACTTTCCTAACCAGCGCAGCGGTGCGGAGGTCATCCACGGAACGTACGTGATCAGCAGCACGCCGCACAACAGCACCAGCAGGAAGGGCAGCAACGCACGGTACACCACAAACATGGGCTTCTCGAACCGGTAGGCAGCCAGGCAGAGGTTGATCCCCACCGGCGGCATCAGGTAGCCCAATTCGAGATTCGAAAGAAATATGATCCCCATCTGCACTGGGTCGATGCCGTAGGCAATCGTCAGCGGCTTCAGCAGCGGTACGATCACTAGGATCGCGGCGAATATATCCATCAAGCTGCCGACCACCAGCAAACACAAATTCAGCAGCAGCAGAAATAAGTATTTCGAATGGATATGGCCCAGCACCCAGTCCACGATCCGGGTGGGAATTTCGGCATCGACCAGATAATTCGTGAAGCCCAGCGCCACGCCCAGGATCAACAGAATGCCGCCCACCACGGTGGCGCATTCCACGCACACCCGCACGTAATCGTGCGGTAGCGAAATGCCGCGATAGATCGCCACTTCGATGAATAGCGCCGCGACTGCGGTCAAAGCGGCCGCTTCCGTGAGCGTGCCGAACCCCCCGAACAGTCCGGTTAGCATGATGATCGGAATCAGCAGTTCCCACTTCGCTTCCCAGATCGCCGCGGCCGCTTCCTTCGGTGAAAACGGATCGCGCACCGTCTCGCTTCTTAACCCTTGCCGGATGCCCATGGAGGCGGCCAAAGTCACCATCAGCAACCCTGGCAGTAAGCCGCCGATAAACAGCCGGTCGATCGCCGTCGCGGCATAGACGCCATACAGAATCACGGGTAGGCTGGGAGGAAATAACAAGCCCAGCGATCCCGAAGCGGTCAGCAGGCCGATCGAAAAACGCTCCGGGTAACGCGACCGGATCAGCACCGGGACCAGCAGGCCGCCCAACGAGAGAATCGTCAGGCCCGATCCGCCCCAGGTGAAGATCGCGCAGATCAAGACCGTCACAATCGCCATGCCGCCCGGGGCCCAACTAAAGAGCGCGGAGAAAACGCGCAAGAACCGGCGAGTCGCGCCACCCTTCACCATCAGGTAGCCGGCGAACGTGAAGAGCGGAATCGACGGCAGCAGCGGCGATGCCACCAGCCGGTACATCTCGACCGGAACGGATGCGATGGGAGTTCCCGCCCGCCAGAACAACAGCAGCGCGAACCCCCCGAAGACGGCAAAGATCGGCAACCCCAGGAGCGTTGCCAGAATCATCACCAACACCCCCAGGCTGAACAGGCTGGTTGGTGCAGGTACTGCGGCATAGTACAGAGCCACGGGGATCAGCAGCCCGATTCCGGAGAGAGCGCGGCCGGTCCACGCCGGGCTCGACAACCAGACGGCCCGCAAGGCGATGACGGCGAACCCGGCCGGCATAATCGCCAGGGCCACCCACTTCGGCAACACATCCTGCAGCAGCCACGATCCGCTCTGCTTCTCTACTTGGACGAACTGGAGGCTGGCCCATGCCAGGCAAAGCGCCACCGAGGCCAGCACGCCGAACGCGACGATCCGGGCAGGCGCACGCAGTTTCGCCGGTAGAAACGTGCTCGCCGATAGCGACAAGAGATTCCCGGTTCGGGCCGCCAACGCCGCGCCGAGAAATCCGATCCAGAGCGTGAGTTGTTGAACGATCACCGCCGCGCCCGTGATGCCGCTGGATTTCAGAGCGCGGGCCGCCATTTCGCTCACCGGCAGAAAAGCCATCAGGGACAGCGCCGCTACCGAAAGCAGATTTTCAAATGTGTGGAGAGGATTCGAACGCTCGACCGGGGCGGCTTCCGCCGTGGGACTCACGGGGCTCCGGCCGCGGTTTGCGCCGGATGCGCCTTGCGGTACTCGTCTCGCAGCCGCTTCACCTGGTCGAAGAGATCCACGGGAATCTCCGAACCGCGCAGGTTAGGATAGATGCTTTCCGACAGCTTCTTCCACTCCGCGACCGTAGGCGCATCGGCATGGACCACTTGCAGACCGAACTGCTCCATCATCGGAATCGAGGCAGCTTCGGCTTTCCGTATCTCCTCCCGCAACTGTTTCCCCGCGTCTCGCGAGATCTTCAGCATCTCCGTCCTGGTATTCGCGGGAATCTGGTCCCACACCCGCTTGTCGATCAGCGTAGCGCCCACCAACTGAGCGAAACGGACGTCCAGCATGTAATGCGCGCCTCCGAACCATTGGCTGGCCAAAGCCAGCAGCGGAGGCGACTGGAACGCGTCGATGAGCCCGGTCTGCAAGCCCGTCATGATGTCGGTGGCGGCCAGCGCCACGGGGTGAAATCCGTGATTTTTATAGAGTTCGTAAGTGCCGTTGTCGCCCTGAAGCACGCACAGCTTCATGTTGCGGATCTGATCCGGCTTGGTGGCGGGGGTCTTGGTGAAAAAATGAACCCAGCCGGCGTCGGCCCAGTTCAGGACGATGAAGCCGCGTTGTTCGAAGCCTTTGTCCAGCCGGTCGGAGATGTGGTCGCGCACATAGTCGAGCTCGGCGTAGGAGTCGAGCATCATTGGAATCTGGAGCGCCGAGACGCCGGGCTCGATCCCGCTCAATCCAGCGCCCGAAAGGGCCACCGACTGTAGCTTCCGGATCCGCAGTTTCTCCACCATCGCAGGCTCGTCGCCCTGCTCGCCCCCTGCGTACACCTTCAGCTCCACTTTCCCGCCGGACACCTTTTTCCACTTTTCGCCCATGTCGAGCAGGATTTCGTCCCACTTGGACTTCTGTGGGGCCAGCGTGCCCATTCGAATGATCAGGGTCTGTGCTTGCAGGCTCGCCCAGCAGACGAGGAAGGCGAAAAGAATACGCGGCATCATAAGTCCCATTCAGTATTCTACGAGACGTCGGCGGCGTCCGGCGGTAAAACGTCGAAAAGTGTCCATTCATCTCGTTGGCAAATGGACGAAAATAGGATCAATCGAATGTCCAACAAACCGTTGTTCGGGTCCGTGGACGAGTACATCGCATCCCAACCGGAGGCGGTACGGGAGATACTCGGGCGCGTCCGGAGCGCCATCCGCAAGGGTGCGCCGGCAGCGGAGGAAGTGATCTCCTATAACATGCCGACATATAAGCTACTGGGTAGCCGTTTGATTTATTTCGCGGTGTGGAAGCAGCACTACGCGATCTACGCCGCCACCGAGCAAGTGGTGGCGGCCTTTGCGGACGAACTGGCGCCGTACAAAATCGACAAGGGCACCATCCGCTTCCCGCTGTCGGGACCGGTTCCGGTGAAGCTGATTGAACGCATCGCGAAATTCCGGGCGAAAGAAGTCGAAGAGCGTCAACCGGCGAACCGAAAAAACGAAGCCAAACGTTCCAGGAAAGCCACATGAGAGCGGCGGTCTATACGAGATACGGACCTCCGGACGTGGTCCAGATTCAGGACGTCGAAAAACCCACTCCGCGGGACAACGAGGTCCTGGTTCGCATCGGTGCGACGACGATTTGCGCGGCGGACTGGAGGCTGAGAAAGGCCGATCCAATTTTCATACGCTTGATGATGGGTCTCTCGCGGCCAAAGAAAATCAAGATACTGGGGATGGAATGCGCGGGTACAGTTGAGTCGGTGGGCAGCGCCGTAACCCGGTTCGGCGTGGGCGACGAGGTATTCGGAGGTGCCGGGTTCAAGTTCGGCGCCCACGCCGAGTACGCATGCCTGATTGAAAACGCGCTGGAGATAAAGCCGGTCAACATGACGATGGAGGAAGCCGCGGGCGTCATGTTTGGCGGAATCTCGGCGTTGCATTTCCTGAGGAAAGCGAAGATCCAGGCGGGACAAAAAGTGCTGATCTACGGGGCGTCCGGAAGTGTCGGCACGTTCGCCGTTCAACTGGCGAAGCATTACGGGGCTAACGTCACCGGCGTGTGCAGCACCGCCAACCTGGAATTAGTGAAGTCTCTCGGCGCCGACGAAGTGGTGGACTATACGCGAGAGGATTTCTCGAAAGCCGGCAAGATCTACGACGCTGTCGTCGATACGGTGGGGAAGAGCGGGTTCTCCCGCAGCCTGAAATCTCTCAAGCGCGGCGGCTACTATGTCCAGATTGGATATTCGGGACAGCTGTCCTCGATTCCGGCAGGGATGGTCAGAGGGTTTTGGGCGAACCTCACGGGGGCGGCGAAAATGGTCGGAGGAGTGGCGCGGAGCGAGCCAGGAGATCAGGCTTTTTTGAAGGGACTGATCGAGGCCGGCAAACTACGGACGGTGATTGATCGAAGCTATCCGCTGGAGCAGATCGCCGATGCTCACCGGTACGCCGAAGCCGGGCACAAGAAAGGACACGTAATCATTCTCGTGGAGCAGCACCCATAAGAGCCGCGCTATCTTTGCTGCGCGGCCAGATCGTGCTCAAAACTCACGGGGGGATTGTAGTAAAGAATGCAACCGCACATCTCGCAAAACATCATCTCGCCGCCTTTGCGAAGATCCTGAAAGAACTGCGGGCGCAATGCGATTTGACAAGCCGAACAGCGTCCCTCCACCACTTCGGCGGCGGCCGCGCCTTTTCGTTTCTTGCGCAGACGCTCGTAAACCGTATAGACCTGCGGCTTCATGCGGGAGACGATCTCCTGACGCTCGGCCTTCAACTGATCGAGCGCCTTTCGATCCACGGCGGTGCGCTCGCGGGCGCGGCTCTTCTCCGCGTCGACGTGCTTCTGCTCTTCCTTCAAGGCCGTCTCCGCCTTCTTGACGTTTGCGTCCAGCGGTTCGGATTGCCCCATCAGATCCAGAATGCGATCTTCGCACTTGCGGATTTCGCGGGCGGCGAAATCAACCTCGTTGGTGAAGGCCCGATACTGCTCGTTGGTTTTGGCTTGCAGCGTCTGGTCTTTTAGCTTTGAGATTTTTTGCTCATGCGCCTTGATGTCGTCTTCCAGGCGTTTGCGGTCTTTCTGGTTGGCGACGAGCGCCGCACGATCGGCTTCCAGACGGCGCAAGTGGGAATCCAGGGCCTTTTCGATCTGGGCGATGTGCTTGGGAAGAGCCGCCACCTCGTGATCCAAATCTCCGATCTTGTGATCCAGCGATTGAATCCGGGTGACCAGCTCAATGTCTGCGGTCATCGATAGCTTTAGTTTAGCATTAGCGGTCACCTGTGCTGCGACAAGCTCAAGATGTTGCCGTCCGGATCCCTGAACCAAGCCACTTTGGTCCCGTCCGGCGCGGTCCACACGCCCCGACTGTCCAGGCCGGGGAACTCATAGCGCTCGAAAGTGACACCGGCTTGAAGCAGCGCATCCATTTCCGCGTCCATGTCGTTCACCTCCCAGCCGAGAACCGTGAACTGGGCGGGCGACAATTCGCGCACGATAGACACCCTCAACATGGTTCCGTTGGCGTCGAACACCAGCGCGAATCCGTCTTCGGCGACCAGTTTTAGGCCGAGCGTGTCGCGAAAGAATGCACGGGCGCGGTCCGGAACCGTCGTCGACACGAAAGCAACTACTCGTTGTGAATTCAGCATACCTTCCAGTGTGACGGAGAGCAGCCCTGTCGCCAAGCCATCTGTCTGTCATAAAATATCTCTCATGCGACACGGGCTGGTGACCTGCTACGATCCCAAGCCGGGGGTGTCCATCTCAACTCTCGCCTGGGAGTATGCGCCGGGCTTTCACGTGGGCGAACACGGGCATGGGGCCGATCAATTGATTTTCGCGACGCATGGGGTGATGGAAGTGGCTTCGGGTCAATCGCTGTGGTTGATCCCGCCCAATTTCGCGATTTGGATACCGGCGGGCACGCTGCATAGCATCCGTATGCCCAGCGCCGTTTCGATGCGTACGCTTTATTTTCGCGCCGGCTTAGGATGGCGGCTGCCGGACCTCTGTTCCGTGTTGCACGTCACGCCGCTGCTGCGGGAGTTGATTGTCCATACGGTGGGCATCGGGCAACTCAGCTCCCGGCGTCCGCTCCAGCGCGCGCTCCGCGACGTTATCCTTTCGCAATTAGAGGCGGCGTCGCCGGTGCCGGTGTCCATTCGTCTGCCGCTGGACCCGCGGGCGCTGGCGGTGGCCCAAGCACTGATGCGCGGGCTGGCGAACCGCCCCACTCTGCAGCAATTAGCCCGGCGGGCGGCCATCAGCGTGCGCACCGTCGAACGGGTTTTTCGCGCCGAGGTCGGGATGGACTTCGAAGCTTGGCGCAGGCAGGTGCGTCTGATGCGCGGGATCGAACTGCTGGCCGCCGGATCTTCGGTGAAAGAAGCGGCTTTCGCTATCGGCTACCGCCAGCCCAGCGCTTTCGTGACGATGTTCCGCCAGACTATGGGATCCACTCCCAAAGCCTGGCTGAGCCTGATCGCGGCGCACTAAGCTAGCAGGCTGCTGAAAAACGACGGAACCGCTTGCTATGCGCGCGGCTCGGCAAGAGAGCCCTTGTGTTTGCAGCAGCTTACAGAGCGGGTGGAAGCCCTTTTTCAGCAGCCTGCCAGAAAGGGACAGAGCCAGCCTTACCGCGCCCGCTCCGTTATGGAGACGGCCTCCTGCACCTTAAAGCTAAGCTTCGTTTCCACCGGGATTACGGCGTCTTTCCCGCGGGTCATCAGCACATCTCCGGCGCCGGCTGCGCCCCCCACTCCGGCTCCAATCCCCGCGCCCTTCCCACCGCCCGCGAGAGCCCCGATGATCGCGCCGAGCGCGGCGCCGCCGCCCACTTTCGCGGCATCGGTCCCGGTGGAAGTTGGACCGTCTTTAATAAAGGAAGCGGTGCTGACCTTAACATGCTGTCCGTCGGAAGTGGTGATCTTGGTCAACTGCACGGCCATGTGCGCCACGCCTTTCACTTTGCCGGCGCGCTCCAGTTCGACGATGCGGCCTTCGGCCCGGGCGCCGCGTTCCGCAATCACAAAACCGTCGGCAACAATGGGCTGCGATAAGGTGGCCAGGAAAGTATCGCCCGGCTGATTCTTCTGGGTGGAAATCGTCTCGCCGACCCGGATTGCAATCATCGTGCCAGGCTGCAAGGTCACGCTTGGCGCGGGGGGTGGAGGTACGGCCGGCGGGGGAGGAGCGGATTCGGTAGGCATGGGGGCCGGGGGAGCGGGGGACGGAGGCGCTTCCTCAACGGGAGCGGGCGCAGGCGCGGGAGTGGGATCCGGGGGCTGCACGGGCGGGGAAGGCTGCTGTTCCGGAACGGGAGGGAGGGTGGCTTGCGCGACTTCTTTCTCCCTCCGTGCCCGGACCGGCGCAGGTTTGGACGGCCGAACAGGCTCGTCCGGCGGCAGGCTGGATGTCGTGCTGGGTGTCCCCGCCGCGGGCGGTTCGGCCGCGGGTGGTTCGGCCGCAGGCGGTTCCGCCGGGTGAGCCGGAGGATCCGCCGTTACCGGCTCGGCCGGCGCGGCTGCCGTATACGATCGGGGAGTTTCCTGGCGTACCGCCACATAGACGATCCCCGACGCCAGCAGCGCGCCGAAAACGAAGGCCAGCAGGATCTTGGAGTTCATAGTTCCTATCAGTTAAACGTCTTCCGGTTTGATTTCGTTTCGACCGCACTTACCCGTTAAAATAGATTGAAATGCTTTCATTCCCCAGCGGATTCAGGATCGGACCTGTGTCGATCGCTCCGGCCACCGTGCTTGCTCCCATGGCCGGCGTCACCGACACGGTATTCCGCCGGCTGATCCGCAATCAGGGCGGCTGCGGTCTGATTATGACCGAGTTCACCAGCTCTCATGGAATCCTCAAGTCGGTGGGAGCGCGCAAGCCGACCCGTACGTTTCGCTATCTCGCCTTCGAACCGGAGGAGCATCCGATCTCAGCGCAACTTTTCGGATCGGATGTTCAGGTGATGGCCGACGCCGCGAGGGTTTGCCAGGACCTTGGTTTCGACGCGGTGGATATCAATTTCGGGTGCCCGGTCAATAAAGTGGTGAAGTGCAACGGCGGATCCGGTTTATTGCGGGACCTGCCGTTGGTGGAGTCGATACTGCGGGCGGTGCGCTCCGCGATTTCGATTCCGCTGACCATGAAGTTCCGGGCCGGCTGGAACGATCGGGAACTGGTGGCGGTGCGGATGGCAAAGCTCGCCGAGGACTGCGGTCTGCAGGCGATCGCGTTGCATCCGCGCACGCGGGAACAAGGCTATAGCGGAAAGTCCGATTGGACCCGGATCGCCGAAGTGAAGCAAGCCGTACCGAAGCTGGTGGTGATCGGGAACGGCGACATCGTCACTCCGGAGGACGCGGTTCGGATGGTGGAGGAGACCGGCTGCGACGCGGTGATGATCGGGCGGGCGGCGTCCTCGAATCCGTGGATTTTCCGGCAGATCCGGCAATACCTCGAAACCGGGCGCTACGACCATCCGGTGGAGCGGCAGCGTTACGCCATCATGCGCACATATTACGAAATGCTGCACGACCGGGATGAGCCGGATGCCGCCGGCAAGATGAAGCAGTTCGCGACCTACTTTACTCACGGCGTGCGCAACGGCTCGAAGCTGCGCGTCGAGATTTATCATTGCTCCGAGCCGCAACAAATACTGGAACAGGTAGATGCCTTCTTCGCCCGAGAACTCGAAGCAATCCCCGCTTAATCAGCCGGTCAAGAAAGTAACGATCGTCACCGACGGCTCCTGCCTGGGCAACCCGGGCCCCGGCGGATGGGCGTGCATCCTGCGCTACAACCATCACAAGAAGGAAATCTTCGGAGCCGAGAAGCATACTACCAACAACCGGATGGAACTGACGGCGGCGGTGGAAGGGCTGCGCGCGCTGAAAGCTCGCTGTGAAGTGGAAGTTATCACGGATTCCAATTACTTGAAGGACGGAATCACCAAGTGGATCGCAAACTGGAAACGGAACGGATGGCAAACCAAGGAACGCAAACCCGTTGTGAATCAGGATCTCTGGATGGAACTAGACGAGCAGAATGGCCGGCATGCGACGACTTGGGCTTGGACGAAGGGCCATGCTTCGCACGCGGATAACAATCGTTGTGACGAATTGGCCACCATGGCCGCGCGCGAGCAACGCTCCAGCCGTTAGGGCGAGAGCGAGACCAGGGGCGCGCGCCGACGCGGGCGCCGATCCTACCACCGGGCGCTAAGCCACCTCGGTGTCGGCCAAAACGTAGTCTCGGGCGTTCAGCGTGACCTCCCCGTAGCTGCCGGGCTGGTATACACGGACTCGAAGCGTGGCTAGGGCGTCTTCAGTAGTCGACCGATAACGAATGGAATAGCCGGCGGCGAGAATGGCGCAGAGTCCTTCGAGCGCCGCCTCGAAACCGCCCGGTGTGGCGAGCCGAGTGAAAGTGCCGGATGTTTTCGCGGCCAGTTGCACGAGTTCAGGCTGGCGTTCCAACGCGATCACGTGCACGTTCACGCGGCAGGACAGGGCGAGGCCGGCCAGTTCCCGCCAAGGCTCCCAGTCGGTCTCCGGCAGCTCAGGATGATAGAGCAACACCAACTGCCGGCGAGTTCCGACGCACTGGCGTAATTGCGGAAGAACCGTGCTCATCGCCTTTAGGGGGCTGACCGGCCTCCAGTTGCCGGGAACTTCCAGCGTGGCAAGAATATCCTCGGGATCGGTGTGAAAGCGGGAGTCGGGCGGGAGTGCGTCGCGCGAAGCGGTGGGCGTTGCCGCGCCGTCCGACACATACTTCACGGACAGCCATGAATCGCATTTTCGCTTGTGGCCCAGAGCGGTTTCGAAAGCCTGTTGCCACGGAACATACGACGGAAGATCGCTGTCGCGAGGCCGCGGCAGCACAAAGGCGATAGACAGGGCCTCGTTTCTCGAGTTTTCGTGAACTTCGTAGGAGGTGACCGGCTGGGCGTCTTCAAAAAGGACGAACTGGTTCGGCCGCACGTCCGAGACCGGCTGCACTCCACCGATTCCGCGCACCCAAAGGGCGACGGCGATGGCGCTCCGCTCTCCCGGCTCCGGCGCGGACGGTGCGACGTACACGCGGAGGTTCGGGGAGGGCGAATACTTGTCCTTGGCCTGCTTCAGTTTGGCTATGGATCGGAAGACGGCTGAACGAATTTGGGGGTCGGGGTCGCTAAGCATGCTTGTCAGCAGTGGCAGGAAGCGCGGATCTCCGGTCTCCCCCATTACCCACACGCCGCTCAGTCGAAAGTTGGTCTGGGCGTGGGAAAGCAGGTCGACGATCAGCGGAATACTGGCGGCCTCGCCGAGCCGGTAAAGACCGAACAGCGCGTTCCCCACGACGCGGTTGTTCGAATTAGTGACCGCGGCAAACAGTACTTCCCGCGCGCCGGGAGAATCGACGCCCCAGAGCGACTCCACGGCGTTCGCTCGCACCCTTAAGTCCGAGTCCGACAAACGCTGCTCCACCCACTTGGAGTTTTGTTTTCTGCGTCCGGCCAGAAGAGCGGCTTTGGACCGGATCTTCAGATTGGAATGATCCAGCAGTTGGAAGAGAACAGACGAAATCCTCGCATCGGACGGGAGCGACGCCATAATCTCCAACAGGCGGACGCCGAAGTCGCCCGTGCCCGCGTTCTGCGCAGCCTGGTTCTGGGTGGTATCGAAGAGACTCCTCATCTTATGGTCGAGCATCGGTTGTATCTTGACGAGTTGGCCGGCAATCCGGACCGCTTCATCAAAGGAGAAGATCGCCGGATCCGCCAGAGGGACGAGGATCAGATCGTTCATCAAGAGCAGCGTCAACAGGTATTGTTTTCCGGGCTGATTGAGATCCGACCGCAACAGCGGGATAGCGGCTTGCAGGAACGCTTCCCGATTCGATTCGGAAAGAAGTTGGCGCATGCCCTTGGCGTTGGCCATGGGTTTAGCGGCAAATTCCTCCACCGCCCGTTCAAGATCCGTATTCGTCACGGAATCTTATC
>Ga0302326_10028797_pt1 | contig 11169 bp, 9 predicted proteins | sample Palsa_T0_3_FD_202264 | JGI IMG/M metagenome (GOLD analysis project Ga0302326, IMG submission 202264) | Peat permafrost microbial communities from Stordalen Mire near Abisko, Sweden - Palsa_T0_3 | ecosystem: Environmental > Terrestrial > Soil > Palsa > Peat permafrost | place: Sweden: Abisko...
GAGCGCTGGACGTCGTCCGGCACCAGCTGGCCGCCTCGGTCGTCGTACTGCCAGGCGACGAGGACACCAGCCTGCTCGCCGCTCCGCTCGACGGCACAGGCTCATCAGCCATCGCCGCGGAATTCCCGGCCGGACGGCCTGTCGGCGCCGAAGTGCGGGAACTGTTCTCGGTCCTCACCAGCCACTTGGCCCAGGTTCTCGCCAAAGCGAGGGACTACGAGCAGGCCCGCGCCGTCGCACTCACCCTCCAGCATGCCATCCTCGCCCCTACCGAACTGCCGCACGGATTCGCCGCACGCTACACCCCGGCGGTTCCCCCGCTCGAAGTCGGCGGCGACTGGTACGACGTGATTCCGCTGCCCGGGCAACGTACCGGCGTCGTTGTCGGTGACTGCGTCGGCCGCGGGCTGCCCGCCGCCGCGGTCATGGGCCAGCTCCGCTCGGCCAGCCAGGCCGTCCTGCTGCGCGCTCCCGGTCCCGCCGAGGCCCTCGCCGACCTGGACACTTTTGCCAGCCGGATTCCGGGAGCGGAATGCACCACCGTGTTCTGCGCGATCCTCGATCCCGTCGCCGGGACGGTCACCTACAGCTGCGCCGGGCACCCGCCGCCCATCCTCGTCACGGCCGGAGGAGATTACGGCCTGCTCGAGGCGGCCCGGTCCCTGCCACTGGCCATGCTGCCCGCCGACTGGCGGCGCAGCCAGGCGACGGCCACGCTGCCGCCCGGCGCGACCTTGATGCTGTACACCGACGGGCTCGTCGAGCGGCGGAACCAGTCGCTGGACAAAGGGATCGACGGCGCGGCAGTCACGATGGCCGAATACGCCCAGGACCATCCGGACGACGTCGCGGACCACGTCATGTCGGCCATGACGCCGCCGGTCGGCTACGAGGACGACGTCGCTGTCCTGATCTACAGACACCCGCCTGCCGCGCTGACCGTCCAGGTACCAGCAGACGACCGCTCCTGCCTGGCCTTGCTCCGGGCCAGGCTACGGCAGTGGCTGTCAGCAGCCGGCGTCGGCAGCCGGGAAGCCACCGATATCATGATCGCGGTGGGTGAGGCCTCGGCTAACGCCTTCGAACACGCCACCGCCGGCCGTTCCGCCGATGCGGCACCAGTCCAGATCACCCTCACCGCCTGCGCGACCCACACCACGATCCAGCTGACTATCGCGGACACCGGGAGCTGGCGGCCTCCTCCTGCTGACCGCGAGCAGCCCGCCCCGGGTACCCGGGGCCACGGGATCATTTTCATGCACGCCCTCATGAACGACGTCACGATCGATCCGTCCGCGCACGGGACGACGGTGACCTTGACTAAGGACCTGAAGCCATGACCAATGACGCCAGGCCAGTCGGCCCCGCTCACCACCGTCCCGCAACCAGCAGCGCTCCCGCCAGCAGCCAGCAGGCACGGTTCGAATTCCTGCCCGCCGGCGGACGTGAACCCGCCACCGTGCGCGCCGTCGGCGACATCGACCTGACCAACGTCGGGCAATTCCAGGCCGCTCTCGACCAGGCTGCCGCTACCTCCAGCGCCATCACCGCCGACATGACCGCGGTTACCTACTGCGACAGCGCTACCATCCGGGCCCTGTTCCTCGCCGCCAGGCAAGCCCGGCTCACCATCCAAGTCAGCACAGCTGGCCCCATCAACGAAATTCTGCTGAAAGTCTCCGGCCTGGACCAGATCGCCACTGTCGTCACGCTGGATTAGCCGCACGCCGCATGTGCGCCATGCCACCGCGGGATCGTACCGTCTGTCCAGACTCGCAGCCAAACTCCAATGGAGAAAGGGCTAAGTTGGGGCCTGTAAACTCAGGTATGTAAACTTTTTTGAATTGTTATCTTGAGCTGCTTCTACCGTAGCCTTCCCGGGTAGGCGATATCGAGCTCGTTGAGCGCTTCGCGCCAGCCCATGACACGCTGGCCTTCGACGAGCCGGGCGGGCTGGTCCGAGCGCTTGCCGGTCTGCTGGCGCCGCGCCTGGCGCTCGCGGGCGCGCTTGTCCTCGATGCTGATGATGGCCAGCCAGAGCAGCTTGACGGCGGCGTCATCGTTCGGGAAGTGCCCGCGGACCTTGGTGACCTTGCGGAGCTGGTGGTTCAGGGACTAACGATGCTGTTGGTGGTGCAGAGCAGCTTGCGGACGGCCGGGCTGAAGGCCAGGAACGGGGTGAAATTCACCGTTCTCTGTTGCCATCGGGCAAGGTCGACTAATGACTGACATTCCTCTTATCCGCCATTCGGAATCTGGAAGATGTTCTCAGGTGGCGTCCAGGACCGCGATCAGTGACGTCACGGGCGCCACTAGGGCGGAAGCTGCCCGGTAACCTTGGACGATTACCTGGTAGGTGCCTGGCGGGAGTACCGGAACCTCGCCTTTATGACCGCCGTCTCCGGGTTTCAGTGGAATAGTGAGAATGAATCCGCCTCGCTCATCGATCACGCGGGCTTCAAGCGATAGCGTGCGCTCGCCAGGCGCCTCCGCATAAACAGGAATCGACTCGCCGGCGATAACGAATTCGTCAATCTGCACGCTGAGATCCGCTCCGCCGGGACCTTTGTGCGCCGGATATACCGAAAGGGCTCCCTCAAGCTGGTCGAGCACCGATCGGTTATGCTGCAGGGCCCCATGTTTGTCCGCTGTCCAGTGGATTACCGGGTTGCCTGTCTCCATGCCGTTTGGTGTGGCCGAAAGGCGCGGGACAGTGCCGTCGCCGGCCTCATCGGCCTCGGAAATCTGGTCGACTGCTGTGAAGGTAGACCCGGTGACGTCCATGGTGGTGAGAGTTGGCTGGCGCGTGCCTACGATAGGAAGGATCTGGAGGGTGCTGGCGGGCTTCTCGTTGAGCGTTGCGAGGAATTCGAGGCCTTTTCTGGTGAGCAAGGAATCGAGGTCCTGCAGGTTTTCAACGCCATAATCGGCGATGGATATCAGGTCTGGCGCAGGACTACCAGGCCGTTGGATGCAGGCGTATTCGGGCAGCAGCTCGTATGTCGAGGGGAGACTGCGGGCGAACTCGCTGAACTTTAGCTGGAATGGGCCTTTGCCGATCCTGGCGCCGTGCATCAGTTGGTCGAGCGCTCGCAGGGCGCCGCGGTGCGGAGTTCCAATCGTGATGATCCGCCTAGTCATATCCGATCCGCCAGGACAGCATTGCGCGAACCACCGGGCGACTAGCCCGCCCATAGAGTGGCAGATGAATGTCACGCGCGCATCCCGGTGGTCTAGGCCTTGCCACTTCGGCAAAGCAACCTGCAGGACCTTGTCGAGCCGATCAGCGTTGACCCGATTGGAAAGCCGCCAGTCGTAAGGGAAGGCGATCAGGCCGCTTGCTGGCGGATCTAGCTGCTGCGCTGGCGGGGCCGCAGACCGGTAGATGGCTGCTTTGCGCCCAAGGACCGATTCGAGGCGCTTCAGCAGCCCGTCGTAGCCGAGCTGGATAGTCCACAATCCCGGGATCATCTGGATACCGCCGATGAGCCCGTCGGCCCAGACATCATCTTGGTAGTCAGGGTGTGGATGGCCTTCGGGTTTGATGGTCTTAAGGCGGCTTACCACTGTGGATAGCACCGTCGGCAGCCCAGTGCCCCAGACTTGATCATCACCCTTGCGAAGGGTGCTGCCCATTATTCCCGGCAGTACGACGACTAGGTCTTCAGTCGTGTTCGGAGTGGGTTGGGATGTCATCGTGGTGTCCCTGTCGGGTCTTCCCTGCCGATGGTAATGAGCTGGAAAGCGCCCCAGTCCGCGATGTTATCGGCTACGTCGCGCTCGGCAAGTATTGCCCGGCTTAGTGCTGTCTCAGCCGGCTGCCCGGCGATCAGCTCCTCGTGCAGGCGCTTGGTCACTCTGCGGGCGGATGCATCGTGCACTCTCCAGAGGGTCCCGATGACCTGATGTGCTCCTGCGGCCATGAACGCGGCTGGGAGGCCTAGCATCTCATCGCCGACGAGTTCGGAAGCACCGGATCTGTCCCATATAGCCTGCTGCCCTGACCAGCATGCGGAGAGGACCACGCGGTCCGCCGCGAGCTCCCAACGGGCGATATCGAGCCCGTCTACGAGGCGGTCAGTGAGCTGTATCGTCGACTCCATTGGCGTCTCCGACAGTTCAGTGGTCCCGTGCGTGGAGAGATGCAGGCATCCCAGCCTGCTCTCCCCGCCAGTGAGACCTTGGCTGGCCAGATCCTTTACCCGTGCCCACGTTGCCTCACCGTCGACCAGTGTGGTGGCACGCTGTCCAGCGTTGCGGTAGAGCGCTGCGACTTCGCGAGCTTCTATCGGCGCGTTGACCAAAGTATCGGCGTCGTCGCCGTTCTCGGGCTTGGCGATACCGACGGCGAGAATACCCTGGCCGCCGGTGGTGTAGCGGAGCAGCAGGCTAGTGATGTTAGGCACTACGGTGACGGCGAAGTTCACGCACAACGGCTCGCCTTGCCAGGGCACGGTTTGTAGCGGCAGCTGATGCAGCACCTTGTGGGGTGACAGCAACAGGCGCTGCTTCCCGGAGAATAGCCTTGTCACTTTCGCGGGGAGCAGCACATCGGCGAATTTCGCGAGATCTGGAGCGAAATCATCTCCAGGGGGATCAGGCGTGCTGGCCCGGCTGACCAGGTCATCGAGCAGGCTTCTGGGTGGCGTCTCCTGCGGAGGCTGCTGATCAAGCAGCACGCGCTCAATCTCAGCGGTTGTGCTATCCAGGCCAATCACCAGCATGGCCTGGCTGTTCAGCCAGTAGTAGTACACGACAGCCTCATCCTCGCGGAGAGACCGCTGAACCGACTCGAGACTGAAAACGGGCACGGCAGAAGCACCGCCGCGCTGCACGGCCTGTCCGGCCATGAGCTCATCCCAGATCGCCCGGCGGCAGGCGGCGGTAACGGCGGGGTCTTGGGCGTTGGTCAGCTCATCGAACCGGGCGCGCACCGCGGACGTATCGTCAGCTCTTCTCGCCTGGAGTGTTCCAGGCGAGAAGAGCCAGCCCAGGCCACTGTGGGCTTTGGATAGTTCAGTGCGTTCCAGAATTTTCCTGAGATTCTCAGGGCGATCCGTCCCGGTTTTGTCGTCATCGTAGAGTCTCCACGCGGCAAACACTCCGACCCGGTAGAGATTTATCCGGTCCTGCAAGTAGGTGTCCTCCATATGCGGGGCACTTACCTTGTACCGGTCCAGCTCGACTTCTTCGATGCCCATTCCGCAGACATCCGATACCCTGGCCCATTCCTTCAGGTTGGCCAAGGCCAGCGCTTCTCGCGTGAGCAGGGCAATCGACGAGGCGCGGCGATCTGCTGCGGCGAATCCCGCCACGTTCAGCAACTGACCGCGGCCTTCCTCGAGGAGATCAACGGCGTCCTTGAAGCGCTTCGCGGTGATGAACGCGTCAGCAGCGAGAATGATGAATCCGGCGCCAAGACCTGGCATTCCGATCTCAAATGCAGCGTTGGCCCACGCTTGAGCGGCTGGCGCGAGACCGGAGGTGTCTTCACCCGATTGGGTCCGTCGGTCCAGCTCAGTCTTGAGCTCATCGGCCTTCGCGCAGATCGTGTCCAGCCGCGCGGCAGCCTCACCGGCGTCCGCCCAGCCCTGTGCGGCTTGGCCCGTATCGGCTGGCAGATCGATGCCCAGCCGGGCAAGCATCAGCGCGAGGTCCTTCCGCGCCTGCTCCGCCTGAGGGCGGATTTCGCGTGCGTAGCCACCCAGGCTGACGATGAGCGTGCCGATTCTCCCATCAGTGTCGCCGTCCAAGCCGACCGCAGTGGTGAGCAGGCTGGTCCACATGCCGAGGGCCGTCGTCACTACGCGCAAGAATCGCTGATCGGATGGCTGACCGGGGTCGGGACCCGGAGCCTTCTCCGCCCAGGCCAGGAACGCGGCGTCGAGACCCGCCTTGCGTGGATCAACGTATCCCAGGGTTTCCAGCAGGACCGCCGCATCGTCAAGCCGGCGCCGCGCCTGGTAGTCGTCGCGTGCCCCCAGGAAGAGGGCGGCCAAGCTGGTCAGTGCCTGGGCTCGGGTAAGCGCCGCTGCATCAGGAGGCCCCGCTTCGTCAGCGGGACCCCCTGAACGAGCGCGGAACTGGACCTCGTCGGCGACTGCGACCAGCGCACCGCGCACCGCGTCGACGTCGGCGTCCTCCATCAGTGCCAGTTCAGCGAGTATTGCGGTACACCTGGCTGCCTGGTCGTCCTGCCCAAGTCCACGCCAGATCTGCTCGGCGCGACTGTACTCCTCAATAGCTGCGGGACCGTCGCGCAGGATCCGGTACGTACGTCCCACCGATTCGGTCACGTACGCACGCTGCTCCTCCAGATCGTGCCAGTCGGCACTGTCCGGCGAGATGCTCGCCTGGAGGCGCTCCTGCATGCCGAGCACCCCACGCAACTCAGTGATTACCTGGGTGGTCGCGACCCCCTGTGCGACCCTCCCCGCCATCTCACTGTAACGCGCGAATATCTTCCGCCTCTCCACTCCCACGGCCGGGTCATGCTGCGGCTTTGTCGACTGGGGTGTAACCCGGCCCACCTCTTCCAATTGCGCGCGCAGCCTGGCTGCCTTCATCAGATCGGAATCTGCGCTGCGCGCACGAGCAGCCACCGAAAGGAGGATCAAGGTCCCGCGGAAGACCTCGAAATCGTGATCGCTCATAGCATCGACGGCCGACCGCAGCACATTGGGCAGGTCTCGATCTGAGAACTCAGCCAACCTGTCGATCTCCGCTAGTGCCTCGACCTGCGGAAACCAGGGCTGAGACTCCTTGATCCGCCGCCGGAATGTCTCTGCAGCACGCTCGTCCATGACCCCCCCAGTCAACGAAACAGACATTAACCATCCTTGCACTTCACCGCCCCGGCGTAAAGGGCGATGCTCCGCCCTTTTGGCCAGGGCGCATCAGTTCAGGCTTCGCCCTTAAAGGAAGTTACATTCCTGACTATTTTCTTCGGTCCGCCCGCTGTCCGATATCCATCTCAATATCGTAAGCTGCGGAGCTAATCGGCCGACGCAAACGCGCCGTTTACGCGAAGTGCCTCCTCGGCGTTATGACGTCCCTCGAGAAGCCGAATTACAGGGCGTAGTCGGAGCGGGAAACACGGTGGCGTCGCCTGAATCGTGAGTGACATGGAGCCGTTGTGCTCAACGTCCTCATCGGGAACGGAGACGCCCATGCTAAGAATTTCTCGCTGCTGCACCATCCTTCCGGTGCACTGGGACTCGCGCCGCTCTATGACCTGCTGTCAACGCTTTACTATGGGGATGACCGCCTCGCCATGTACGTTGATAGCGTCCAGCGCACGCGCCCGGTGACAGCCGATCGAATCCTCAACGAAGCGGCGCGCTGGGGACTCGCGAGACGACGCGCTTCGCAGATCATCGCCGACATCATCGACCGCACGCCAGACGCCGTTGCGTTGGCACTAGCTGAGACACCATCAGTACCAGCGGAAATTCCGGCGATCATCAACGATCAGCTGGCGCAGATAAAGAGTGCGTTCAGTAGAACAAATGCCAAATAACACGCGAAGGTAATCACCAAGCCGAGGCTGGGCACAGATTTTATTAGCGGAGACCGAGGACGGTCCTCAACGCTTCGTCGATACCCCACTGCTGTTCTGGCGTGACCCGTCCTACCACGTCGCCAAGCCGCCCGGCGTCGATGGCGCCGGTCTGCTCGACGAGAACGCGGGTAGCCTCGCCCAGCAGTTCTATCTCCGGACGGAATGACGCCGGCCTGGCGCTGAGCGAGGTCGGTGCGACCAAAATAACCGAGCGAGGCAGCAATTCGTCGGCCTGCACGATCACTCCGTACCGGCGGCCGCGCTGCTCGTGACCCTCTCCTCGCGGCAGCCGGAATTCGTGAACGTCACCCCGCAGCACGCATGCTCTCCATGAAGTCAGCGACCTCGAGCATCTCGCGCCGGTCGTCGTTGTCAGCCTCAAGTGCTGCCACCTCGGCGGCTAGCGCAGCTCGGCGCCGCAGGCCCGTGGCGCTGTCGAGGATCGCCTTGCGGATGGCCTCGGATCTGCTGAGCCCGGTTGATTCGAGCTGGGCCAGCGCTCGGAGCGCCTCGGGATCGAGACGTACGCTAATGGCGGTTGACATGGATCCAGTGTATCACGATCTGTCATACGGATGCGGGTCCCGGCGGCCCAAATCCACACAACCGGCTCGGCCGGGCCGCCACGCAGGCGCCAGGTGGGCGCGGGTACCGCTCTAGCATTCGACGATGTTGAGGGCCAGCCCACCCCGGGCGGTCTCCTTGTTGGGCACTCGCTCGGCCAGACATCATCTGGCAGCGGGTGGTGTGCCCACCCGGTGCGGGCAGGCCTAGCTTCTCCCCTCCGTCGCGAGGCGGGGTTCAGGCGATAAGCAGGCGCTCGCCAAGCTCGGCCGCGTCGAGATCGACGAGGGCGCGGTTGCGTTCGGCCCACCGGCCGGATGCCAGGTCATCACCGAGGCTGCGCACTGCCCGCTGCTCGGCGTCCGGCCCGACTCTGGCCCAGATCGACATGCCGCGGCGTACGTGTATGTCCAGGTATGCCGCGGGCCGGCGCCAGTAGGCCTCGTAGAAGCCATCCGCGCAGTCCCACGGAATGAGCACCGGTTCCGCGCGGGCCCCGATCTCGCGGGCCAGATCGGTCAGCGAAGGCCGGCCGGTGAGAAGGTCAGCGGACTCTGGCAGATAGTCACGATTCAGCCAGAACAGATCGGGGTCGCTGAAGTCCTTCGTGAATACCACCACACGGCGGGCGACGCGCCGCATCTCGCGCAGACCCGCGATCGGGTCCTGCCAGTGGTCGATGGTGGCGAAGGCCATCGCGGCGTCGAAGGACTGGTCGTCGAACGGAAGGTTCTCCGCGGTGGCAGCTACGCACGGCGCGGCGCCTGCGGGGCGCTGCGCGCGCATGACCGCCGAGGGTTCCACCGCGGTGACGTCACGACCGGGGGGCTCGTAGGAGCCGGTTCCGGCGCCGACGTTCAGCACCGTCCGGGCGTCGCCGAGCGCGGCCCAGACCTGGGCGGCGATCCGCGGCTCGGTTCGCCGGGTCACGCTGTAGGTGGCTCCGATGGTGTCGTACAACGGCGCGCTGGACATGGTGCTGCCTCCCTGTATCGGGCCGATGTATCGGTTTGATACATCGGCACGATATAGAACATCGCGTTATGTCGCAAGTAGGGGGCATGGTGTCCGGACGCGAGCGCACACGACGCGACGGGCGGAGCCGAAGACGATGTTCGACGCCCGGCGTAATCTGAGCGCCGCCCTTGCCGCTAACGGATATATGGATCACGACACTGCGGGGCGCTCATGAACGGGTGGCCGGAACTGGACCGTTTCCTGCGGACCGATCCGCGCGACGTGGGATGCGCCCAGGCCACGGAGATACTGCGGGTCGTGTCAGCTGGCAGCTGACGAGTGTGCGCGCCTACGCCCGGCCGGCGGGTCGGCGTGCTCGTTGTTTTCGGGCTGGGGTGCCTGCCCGGGCGCGGGCCGCTGGGGCAGAAACAGGGTGAAGGCGGCGACGAATGCCAGGATCTTCGAGGCGATGTTCAGCGCGATCGGCAGCGGGGCTGAGGGGTAGCCGAATCCGGCCAGGGCCCAGGCTGCCCACACGCCCAGCATCAGCGCGAAGGAGAAGAACGTGGCCCGGGTCAGCCGCACCATCGGCGACAGCCGCAGCAGCAGCAGCGTGGTGATCTGGACTAGGAGCAGGGGCACGTAGACGTAGGCCAGGGTCCACGGGGGCGGGCCGGGCAGGACCATGTGGATCCTGAATATCACGATGGGGTCGAAGGGCATCTCGAAGATCATCGGTGCGGCTATCGCGCCGATAGCGGCGCTGGCCAGCCTGGTCGGGAGGTCAGGGGACCTGCGCGAGATGATGATGACGAAGAGAACCGCGGCCGCCATCAAGGTGACCGGGAGGATCGTTAGCCTAAGTGTGGGCGCGTTCAGCCCAGACGCCCGGATGTCGTGAATGACCTGCCGGAAGTAGATGGTTGCGCAGACCAGGAGCGCCGTTATCGAGGTGGCCCAGGCCACCATCATGGCGGCCCGGCCGGCGGGCCCGGGCTGGGTGAACTGGAGGGGCAGCGGCAGCCGGATGCCGGCCAGGACCGCGGCGCCCGCGGCGGCCAGCAGGCCGAGGGCGAGCCAGGTCCTGAAATCGCCGCCGTAGCTGGCCCATGTGGCGTACTGAGTCATATATCCACCAGTTTTCACAGGCCGCGCGCCGGCCCGGCACCCATGCTTTATGGCATAGAGTGGATGAGGGAGGGGTCATGGACCACATTCCCGGCACCGTCGGCACCACCACCGCCGACAACGGCGGCGACTTCGACCCCCGCCAGGCCGCTGACCTGCTGGACCAGGTCACCCGGCGGGCACGCCGCCAGTTCACGCCGCTGTCACCGCTGCTGTTGACCTTCCGGGCGGTCATCGTGCTCGTCATCTTCGGCGGCGTCTGGCTGTCCGTGCGCGGCGAGCACCCCTACACCGGGCACATCGGCGGCCGGGCGATAACCGTCGCGGTCGTGCTCGTAGCCGTCAACATCGGCGGGACCGCCTGGGTGATCGAGCGCGCCGGCGCCGGGGTCAGCGGCCCGGCCCAGCGCAAGTGGCAGGCCTGGAAAGGGTTCATGGTCGCGGCCTGGATCATCGGGTACGCGATTACCGCGCCGCTGTATCACGCCGCGCCCGGCCATCCGGTCTGGGGGCTGTACCCGGCCAGCGCGCCGCTGCTGATCATCGGCCTGGCAGGCGCGGCCGTCGCGGCGGCATTCCGCTACTGGCCGCTGGCCGGCACCTGCCTGGCCATCGCCGTGGCGGCCGCCGCGGCCGGGTTCGGCGGCCCGGCCGGCTCGTGGCTGATCACGGGCACCGGCCTGTGTGCCGTGTACCTGGGCCTCGCCGCGTTCACCGCGGGGCGGCAGCACCGGAGCATGGTGCGGCCGTGACCACCGAGCTGGACCCGCTGATCCACATGCCCACCCGGCTGAAGATCGTCGCGACGCTGGCGGCGCTGCCCGACGGGGATGCGCTGTCCTTCACCCGGCTGCAGGACATGCTCGGGCTCACCCCCGGCAACCTGATCATCCAGCTGCGCAAGCTCGAAGCCGCCGGCTACCTCGCCAGCACCAAGACCAGGAACGGGTCCGCGCAGA
>Ga0302326_10028798_pt1 | contig 11169 bp, 16 predicted proteins | sample Palsa_T0_3_FD_202264 | JGI IMG/M metagenome (GOLD analysis project Ga0302326, IMG submission 202264) | Peat permafrost microbial communities from Stordalen Mire near Abisko, Sweden - Palsa_T0_3 | ecosystem: Environmental > Terrestrial > Soil > Palsa > Peat permafrost | place: Sweden: Abisko...
GCCTTGTGACGCGGGCTTAAATCGTCGAGGTTTGCCTCGCAGGGGAGGGGGAGGCAGATTGACGCCCCCGGGGGACCGGCGTATCTTTGCATCCATATCCCCCCGGTTGCTTCGGTAGCCGGGCGCGAAGCCGCCTCCGGGCGGCTTCTGCATTTCTGGAGTCCCGAAACTGATAACAAACGTCTATATCGACGGCTTCAATTTCTATTACGGCGCCCTTCGCAAAACTTCTCATCGTTGGGTCAACCCAGAAAAGCTCTGTGAGCTCCTCCTCGCCGGGAACACGATCGGTGAGATTAAATATTTCACCGCTTTAGTCTCCGCTCGGCCCGGCGATCCAGATCAGCCAGTTAGGCAACAGCTTTATTTGCGCGCGCTCCGAACATTGCCAAAAGTTTCCATCCACCTAGGCCATTTTCTATCGCATAAAGTCACGATGCCGCTGGTAGTACCTCCTGGGCAGCCTCCTCAATTTGTCCGCGTAATCAAAACCGAAGAAAAAGGGTCAGATGTAAATCTCGCCACCCATCTACTCCACGATGCACACCTGGGGAAATTCGATATCGGCGTAGTGATCTCGAATGACTCTGATTTACTCGAGCCAATAAAATTGGTGCGCGAACATTTGAAAAAGCAGGTTGGAGTGCTCAATCCGCACAAACATCCAAGCCGGGCAATTCTTCCTCATATCGACTTCATGAAACAAATACGCTCCGGTGCTTTGCAGGCTGCGCAGTTTCCGGACACGCTGACAGATAGCCACGGAGTTTTTACTAAGCCATCGACTTGGTAAAGTGATAACCCTGGGCTAGAACGGAATATCGTCTGTGAAATCGTCGGGCGGAGTCGGCGGGATTGACGGCTTTATCGACGCCGCGTGCAGCTTGCTGTTTAGATAATGCATTAACGTCTTTACCGCATTGATGTACAACATCGCTTCGGCCGGTTCGATCAGATGCTCGTTCGCATGCGCAAGAGTGCCGTGGTTCCGCAAAGGACTAAGCGCATCCATGACTGAAGCGAGCGAATTGATCACCTTCTCGATCTGCTCACCGTGTTGACCCAATGGACGCAGTTCTGGGCACGCCTGCCGGAGCAGCTTAAATACCTTTGTAGTCGGCGCGTCTTTGCCTATCTCAATCTTTCGTTCAGCGGCAATCCCTTCGAGAAAACCCGCGAAAGCAGTGTGAATACGATCCACTGCTGCCAATGGCTCCCCAGCCCTAATGCGATCCTCAACCTCGCGCAAAGCAAGTTCGACGACGATCCGACCCGCCGCTGGTTTCACTGGCTCGATCGGTAGTCCACCTTCGCAACGTGCAATTAGATCTTGTATTCGACGCCTATGCTCGGCCTCGCGCGTCTTGTCGTGCGGGTCGGGAAATTTCTTCAACACCCCTCGCAAAATGCGAGTCTGGCGTGCCGGTGTCTCCCGCATCAAGATCGTTTCGAACCGATACCGAGTAGTGCCCTCCACTCCATAAGAATCGATATCCTCGATATCGCAATAATCCGGATAGAACTCGTGATGGGTGCGATACGAGAAATCTCCCAAATACCCTTGGTGGACGCCAATCCACCGGCGAGTAACAAATTCGGCATCGCGCGCACTGATTAGTCCCACCTTAATCCTCGTTTACGACCAGCCACAATACATCTGGTTAGTCCTTCCAAAATCCCTTGAACCGATCTGGGTTGAGTTCCGTATAACGCACCGTGTGCGTGATATTCCGATGCCCGAGGTACTGCTGGATCGCGCGGGTGTCCTGGCCTTCGTTCGCGAGCTTGTACCCAACAGAGTGGCGCAACATGTGCGGATGGATAGGGAAGGGGAGTTTCGCGAGCTCGCCGGCGCGCGCAATGAGCTTGCGTGCCGTCGCCGGCGTCATGGGTCCGCCGCGCTCGGTGACAAACAGGTAGGGCGTCTCGGGATAGTCGCGGCGCAGCTCCCGGAGCGCCCGAATCTCGGGGCCGCGGATCGGATGGGTCGAGGCCAGGCCGTTCTTCAATCTCGCCACATGCACCAGCCCGGCCTTCAGATCGATCTGCTCCCAGCGCATCGTCACGAGCTCCGAGACCCGCAGCCCATGCCGATAGGCAAGGAGGATGAGCGTCCGATCGCGCGCACCGTGGCGGCCCACCTTGCTCGAGGCCTGCAGCAACTTCTCGACCTCCGCCGGCGTTAAATACTCGCGGGTGCGCCGATCAAGATTAGATTGTCTCCGTGGGGGGATAGAAGGGGAGGGGGCCTCTCGAGATGTCGGCTGTAATGCCTTCCTATTGCGTCCGATCGAGCGAACTTTCCCATTTACGGGTGTTGGTGTGCGTTTCGCCGCTGTGGGTTTCTCAAGAGCTTTAGCCATGGAGGTGAATATAACACCCCCATTATCGGCTCTTTATGGGAATGTTTTTTAAGTGGTCCAGTTCAGAGCTTATGCATCATCGTTAGAAGAAAGACGATTGCAAAAAGAATCGCTATTGCCAAGATAAAAATAGGACGAACAGTCCAGCGCTCATCATCACTGAAGGCCTGATCCATCTCATCTTCAGACAGCTGCTGGAGCTGCCCCCACTTGGTCAATCTCCATTTCCGCATCACACCAGTTTACTCCCTATGCGCGTTTCGCTGAATCGGTTATCAATGGGAAAGTAATTGGGCCGTCCGTTCCAGCAGTGCCTCTAACAAAAATCGGTGCGGCGGCGGGACTTGAACCCGCGCCCTCCTTGCCCATACCATGAAGTGTCGGCCTCATGGATTGTCGAAAACAAGGTGCTCTTTCCTTCTGAGCTACGCCGCTAAAACTTAGGCGGTTTTGGCCTTGAGCCCACCCCTTCGCTCGGCCTTGCGCTTTGCGTCCGCCGCCTGAAGAAATTCCGGAGCGAGCTCCTTGAGCTTCTTTACCAATCCCGAGAGATCGTAGGAGTTAGATGTCTGGCCATGCGGTGTCTTTCGCTCGATGCGCTTCACGTAGCCCCGCTGCTGAAGATCCCGGATCAGCCGCTGCACCTGCTTTTCTTTGAGCCCCACGCGCTCGGCGATGGTCTGTTTTTTGGGGAAAGGCAGTTTGTCGTCGTACCACCAGAAATCGGCGAGCTGCAGGATGACAGCCAGGTGGGTCGATTTGAGGCCGAGGCGATGCTGAGCGCGAAAGAGCAGGGACGGCAGGATGCAAAAGCCAACCGCCATCACGTCAACGCCCCATTTTTTCTCAGAGCGAAGCTTGGCTTCGCGAGCCGACTTAACCACCGGCGGCGGGGGAACTGACGCCGAGGACGGGAATGGGACAACTTTGGCGCTTTCGGTCGCAGGGTCTTTTTTGCTCATCGCTTAATCCTCCAGAGATTCGATGAGCACTAAGATAATGCTGGAAATCCCGAGAAACAATGAACTGAGCCTGGTCTTGAAAGACCGGGCGGCCAGGTCCGGAATGACCTTCACGGGGTGGGCGCCAATGGCCTGGGAACCAGTAGTCACTTACCAGTACCCAAGGCTAACGGACAGGATGCACAGTACCTAAAGGCGGCCTGGACCTACATGCCCAGGCTCAATGGCTGCCTGTCATTTTGAGTTTGGCTGCTAACAAGAGCATAGCCATGACGGGACATTTTTGGAAAGTTCTTTAGCAGCTTTAGACGTGACGGTTTGAACGCCCGAAGGCCCGTAACAGAAGAAACGCGACGGTCGCGTAGATAACAATACTAACTGGGAAACTCAGAAAAAACATTATCAGGTTGATCGGGGAGCCTTCGCATAAATCTGCCTTGCCGCTGTTCAAAGGAATGCAAGGAGCGAGGCCCTGCAGGAGGCTGTTGGGCCAAAAGAGATACGAGCTAAGCGTGGTGGCCCGGAACAAGTCGGCAACGTAGGCTGCGCCGGCAAGGAAAGCGGTTAACAAGACGCCGACAAACAAAGCCATCCAAATACCACCTGCTCGTCTTCTGAGAAGCACAACTAAAAGCGCCACTCCCCCATAGAGCGCGCCGTTAAGCAGCGGAGTGATCCACTCGGAAAACGCATTCTCAGGCAACAACCACGGTGGACAAGTCAGATATACCGCCGACCAGAACAAGTCTGACCACATCGATTGCTTCATGTTAAATAGAATAAAACCGAGGATTCCCCAGAAGATTGGCACGAGCCCGCCAATTAATCCCCAAATGAAAACTGGCCTCTTCCAATTCAAATCTTCTCTCCAGCAATCGCTTTAAGCGAGCAGTCCCATTCGGAGGTTATTCGCGCCTGGGCCGCGGCCAGATCGAAAGCACAATGGCAGCCAGGAAAGAACATAGGGCGCCGCCAACATAAAATCGCAGCCTTAGGTCTGTCCATGAAAAAATTGCGACCCTTTCTTCCGTGCTCACATTCATATCGTCGAGTCTGGCGGAAGTGCTGATTGTGTGATCGTTTGGGCAAGCAACGTAAAGAGAATACGGCGGCGACTTTACCGGCACGCACCAACCAAAATCCTCCCCAATGACGGTCCCCGCACAGACGTCGACCGCGCGGAGTCGCTCGCCTAGCCACACAGCAAGAGCCTTACCGTAAATACCGGGGTTCGTTTCCTCGTCTTCTCCGGGAATCACGGCAAATGCAGAGGACTGGAATTTGAGCAGGGAACTTTGTTTCATGGATGGGAAAGCCGACGCCTGTATCGCGAACTCGCCACCAACCAGGAAATGAACGAAATACCAAAACCGATCCCGCCAAGGATTTGCACAATACGCGTATCGGAAAACATCATCGGAATCCACACAACATCGAACGCCCACGCTACCACCATGATGATTCGGGATGGTGGCCAGTTTGCATTTGAGCCATTCATGGGACGTTTAATTTGATTCGGAAGGATAGTGCGCCGCATCGAGCACTTCAATTCGAAAACACTTGAACGATGCAGTTATTCCAAAGCCCTTCTCAAATTCAACAACGATGTATGGTGGAAGCTGACTGCCATCGGTGAACGTACCGCGCGGCCCGATCGATAGGGATAATTCAACGATTTGATTGACGTGATTGAATCCTTCGAGCTTTAAGTCGTCAACGTCGTGAAAGCGAAGCGTAGCAAGTACGTCATGTCCTGCGTCAGTCGCGCCAGACTGCGTTGCTTCTAGTATGCGCAGTTTGGCCGTGAGGACCGGAAACACATTGCTGTCATCCCACTCCCCCGGCTTCACTTCACCGCGCCACAAATGAAGATCCACAACCTCTGCGTCGTGGAATGACGGCCAACGGCCAAATATGCTGGTTAGCCTCTCATGTCCTGCGACGATCGTGATTGGATCAACCTGTTCCACGGTCATCCAATTTTTCAGCGTGCACAAATGACACAATGTCTCGAAGAGTGAGCATCTTTTCCGCGTCCTTGTCGGGAATCTTTATACCAGTCGTTTTTTCCACATCCCTAACGAAAAAATTGGCGTCCAGACCATCCCGCGCACCTAACCCTAAATCTGCACAGAGTTTGTCATCTGGATGGGCTAGGTCGACTGGGACTAAAAGATAGGGTTTCAGAAGATTACGCACGACGATGGCAGTTTCCGCCTCCGCCGCCAATGAAAATGCCGAGCAGAATTCTCTGTCACTTATGGATCGACGATCACCCAGGCGTCGACGAATCTTTGCCCGCTCAGAGCGGTTCACCGCCAAAGCGCCGACGACGATCACCGCTCCCGCGATGCCGAACACCAGATATTTAAATTGATTTACCGATAGCATTATTTCACAGTGCCGCGAACTCGAGTCGAATACTCAGTATCCGACCGGGACGGCATACACCGCTTCCTTAGTGTCCGTGCTATTCCAAGTCATCGAGTGGGCGGGTATGAGCACGCAAAACCGCTTTGTCTCGCCGGCTGCGCCGCACATCGAGGACTTCAAACGACCGCCGCGGCTGCTTAAGTTATCGATCGAGGCCTGCAGCTGCTCGCGTTCCGTCCGCAGCGATTCCATTTCAGATTTCGACGGCAGATAGACCGACATCGCAGCAATCACGGCGGCCAAGATGCCGAAGCTGCAGCCGGCCGTGACGCCGGCGACGCGCAGCGTGCTCTGCCGGCGCAACTGTTGAGAGGCTAGTTGCAACGATCGGGCCGCGCTGTTTGCTTGAGCAGCTCCGTCCTCGAGCGCCTTGCGGGCTTCCGCCGCGACTTCTTTGCCAAACTGTTGCGCCTGGGCGCGGCCGGCGGCACTCGCCGCATCCTCGACGTGGGCGAGAATCAGCCCGCGAACATCTTCCTCCAGGAAATGCCCTAGCTCCTTTTGGCTAGCCTGCGCGGCAGTGACGAGCTTCCCCATCAATTCCCGGAGTTTCGCGAGCTGCTCGCGATTTAAAATAAGGTCCGCTTTCTGCTCATTGACGAGCTCGGCACTGCGCGTCTCCATGACCTTTAAGAACTGCTTCACCGTCCCGACGAGCTCGGCGGCCTTGTCCAAATCGCTTCCTGCAGCCTCACTCATGGGCGTTGTCCTTACACGTTAGCGCTCGAGTCCGAAGTCCTTTCCGCGATCCAACTTTCGTTTGAATTCATCATCATCATCGCCGATCGAGCGGCCGCGGGATCGACCTCGGCCGTGTTCCAGGTCTTGCCGCTGGGAGACCTCCAGCCCCCGCCGCCGAGCTTCTTCCTCCCGGGCCGCACGCTCTGGTGCGGCCTCAACCTCCAGGCGCTTGGCCACCTCATCGGAGAGCATATCCAATCGCTCGGCTAGGCTCATATCGGCAGTGTCCTTCGCTTTGGGTTCCGGCACGGCCCGCGCCCGCTCCTCCTTGGCGAGTTTCAAATCGCCGGACAAGTCCAAGGACGAGAGCTGCAGCTGCTCCCGCTCTCGTGCGAGCTTGCCGATCTCCGCCGCCCGCTCGAGCCGAGCCTGGGCCGCGGCCTGCATCTCCCAGGAAATCCGCTTGCCGACCTCGGTCTCCATGCCGCGCCGTTCCATGCCCGACACGGCCGGCCCCAGATGACTCTGCGGCTCCCGGTCGATCCCCTGTTCCTGCAAGCTGCGATGGTCAACCCGGACCTCGATCCCACGCTCCAGGAGATGCTCATTAGTGAGCGCCGCCCACCGTTCCCGGATCGCTTTGACTTCCGTTTTGGCCGGCTCCAGTCCCTTCTTCCGCCGGTCCGTATCCGACCATTCGATGGCGGCCTTAGGTCCCAATCCGGTGGCCGTGACCTCCCGCGTGGTCGTCATTATGTGGGCGTGGTGGTTCCGCTCATCGCCGGATCGGTGCGGCAGATGAATCGAAAAATCCACCGCCACCCCGTACCGATTCGCGAGCTCACCGGCAAAAGCTCGGACGAGCTCGACCCGCTGTCCTCGGTTGAGCTCATGCGGCAGCGCGACCTCGTACTCCCGCGCTACGCGTGCGTCCTTTCTCACCTCGGCTATTTCGGCCGCATTCCACAACGCTTCGCGGTCGCGCGCCCAATTGATGTCCGCTCGAGCGGCGGCGGCCGACAGCACAATCTCGGAATGCTCGACGCCGCGCTTACGCGTGTAGTCGAACACTTCATCGGAGGTCAGATCGTGGACGAGCTCGCCCGAGCGATACGCCGCCGCCGCCGTCGCCGAGCGACCGCCGGCGCGACTAATCGGCTTCACCGACAGGTGATAGATCGCCATCGACTGCCTCCCTTCCTCAATCCACCGGCGACGCGATCGCCGCGCTGACTCCGAATGCTCGCTCCGCTTCCTGCGCCGAACTTGAAATCACCCCAGTGATTTCGAGTCGGCGTTCCCCGCAGCGATCACCGAAGGCCCGTCACCCAACGAGGGGGACGACAGCCAGCGGTGCGCTGCTCTTGACCCTCTTGGGTCCAGGGGTGGAGGCGTCAGCCGGAACCCTTGGCGCACAGCCGGCCCGAAGGGACGGCGAGAGTTGTGGAGCACCCGCAGGGTGCGGAACAACTCGTAAGTGCGCCCTTTGTACCACTGCGGGGTTAGATTACGCTTCGCTCACCCGGCACGCAAGCGCCTGCGCGCGGTCTTCGTGCGATGCGCCGCGCATACCGAGCTGCTACGGAAAGTGGCAAGCGGTGCACACCGCTCCCGACGACGCCCAGACTACGCGCGACGGCCTGCCACCTCAGCGCCGACGCGTGATAAAACCACGAGCGCGCGCACGATCGACGCGAGCACACAGGGACTGGACAACAATTAACGGAGGCGCGACATGCCCAAACTCGACGAACGCATCAGCTCGCTCGAAACCAAACTGAAGCAACTCAAAGTCAGGCAGCAACGCATCGACGCCAGGGCGCGCGCCCTTAGCAACCGCCGCGCTCGCAAGGACGACACGCGCCGGAAAATCTTGATCGGAGCCACTGTGCTTGCACGCATCGACCGTCACGAGCTCGAGCACGACACCCTGCAGGCCTGGCTCGACGCTCACCTCGTCCGTCCCGACGATCGCGCGCTCTTCGATCTGCCGCCGAAGTCGCCGGCGTGATCGCCGATGCGTTGTTTGGCTTGGGCGCCAGCCCAAACCAAACAAGGGCACCGCGGCGCCCACCCAGGACCACTGGCAACCGCCCAGGAAGCCCCAGAAACGGATTTCTTAACCTCCCGTGAGCCGAACTACCTCAGCCCTTAAGATCGCCCTCCTCCGCTCTTCTCAGGCCGCCTGGTTCATCGATTTTTGAGCGTTCCGGAAAATCAGGTGATGCCGCCGGATTCGAGATGAATCTCTTTTTGCCAAACCGGATTTCCGCGACCCGTATGGGTCGCATCAAGATTGCGCGCGGTAGCGCGCTCCTTTTGGGGGGTATGCCGGGTGGGTTGGGGATCGCATAGCGATCGAGCCGGCAGGGGGCGTTAGCCCCCTAAGAGGCGGTGCTGAGATTGCGGTGTTGAGTTATCGACAGGGTGTGACTTTGAGCTATAGGAAACCTATAGGTTCTTAACTATAGGATTGCGTGACAAAGTGCCCGTGAGTTTTGGCCCTAAAGCGTGACAAAGTGCCCGTGATTAGCGTGACAAAGTGCCCGTGGATAAGTCGCTGAATCCTCAAGGTTATGCACAGCCCTTTCAGGAGCGACCTACAGGTAACAATCGGTGCGCCACCGGCGGCCGACTGTGCTGCAATTTCATCCCCCCGGCATTGAGATCGAACTTGGCTTCTGGGTAGACCACCTTCACTTGCTTCAGAGTGCGCACAAAGACGCGGCGGAATTCCCGAATCTGGGCGTAGCCGTTGCCGAATTGCTCCCACAAGGAAACCCAGGGAACGAGTACGGTTTTGCCATCCTCCACACGGTGCAATCGCTGCGCTAGCCAGGTGTAAATATCAAGCGCCATCGCGCTATGCGAAAGGCGCGCGATCGCGGTCTCATTAAGCGGCACTGCGTGCTTCATCAGGCTCTCAAAGTAACGCTGCGAAAATTGCACCGTTGTCGGCCACAGGACGCGCTGTTGCGGGTCCCGCGAAGTCCACAAATCAAACCCCTCGATGACGGACCCTTTGAGGGTCACCGCCCTGCCCTCACCCAGCACCGTTCCGATGCGAAAATCGGCGGCGGACAATCGCGTCAGTTGATCCTTTACCGTGCGGATGGTGCGGCCACCAGAATCCAGTCCCAGGGTGCGTTTCACGAAGGCCGTCAAGCTGTCCTCAAGTTCAATCAGGGGCGACTGCGTGCGCAAGGCCTCGGCGTTTAGGTGATACAGAACCAAGCGCGGCTTAGGCCCGAAGGGCAGCCCCACATCGATGAAGCGGCGCGTATCCGGATGAAACGCTTGACCGGCCGCGAGCAGAAGATTGACGAGTCCATTGGCGCGCTCCCACTTTCGAACGTCATCGCCAGGATCTCGAAACGGCAGACAGGTTTGGCACAGCACCGAATGCTGATACAGGATGGCTTCATCGGCATTGGGCGCCGGCAGATCGAATAGGCGTCGCTTTTGTGCGCTCGGAAATTTGAGTTCGTTAGGAACCAGCTCCAGCACTGGCCGTGGACCACCCTCGCCTTTTTTTGTTTTATCTCCCAACGCTATCCCTCAATTTGGGCAAAATTCTCAGTCCCTATACACGTATACACTGCTACGTTTATACGGCCCGGATCGTTGGCAACCCGGCAATTTCCGGCTTGCTGCGCTTGGCAAAGACCGTATTAATGCCTTCGGCGAGCAATGCCTGCACCGTAGTCCCTTCTTCGGCCGCGATGATGCGTAAAGCTCGCTGCACTTCGGACGCAAAATGGCCGCCTACCAGGACTCTACCCGAACGCGATCCCGCGCTCCCTGCCCTGGCGATTCCAGACGTGGCAGCAACGGCCGCTGCAGCAGAGCGGCGTGTTTGGTTAAGCCCTTGCGCGAGTGGGTTGGGTTTCGGCATGTTCCCGGTTCCTGGTAATTTGGTTAACTGTATACTCGTATAGCTGTAGCGCTTCGATTGCAGCTTTTCCACGCGGCTCGTGCTCAGCGGCCACCTTGCCGACGTTTCCTGCGTGTCGGTGGGCGGCCCTCAAATGCAGCACGACCGGGCAAACATCAAAACCCTGCGCTTTTACGTGCTCAATCGCGTCTCGCGCCTCAGTGCCCTGTACAGCGGCCTTGTTGATCACAACTAGGGCAGGGGCGGTGCCCGCGATCTTTAGCAGGTCCGCCAGCTTAGGAAGCGTCTCGAGCGTAAATAGGTGCGGCTCTACCGGTGCTAAAACTAAATCGGCGCGTCGTGCCGCCTCGGTCGCATCCGCGCTGGAGTGGGGCGGGGTGTCGATCACGATGAAGTCGACACCTTGAACGCGCGCTTGCTCAATGGCAGCACCCAACCGTGCGGCGTGCGTGGGGACGACCCAAGGCATTTCGGCGTCGCGGCGATCCGTCCACTTTGAGGCGGTCGATTGAGGATCGGTATCGAGCACGGCCACTTTACGGCCGGCTTGGACGGCTGCAACCGCCAAGGTCAGGGAGAGGGTGGTTTTGCCAACACCGCCTTTTTCAGCCACTACAGCCACAATTATGGGCGCTGTATCCATGTATACACCTATACTTGTCTATGACTTTAATCGTATACAAGCAGAATAATATGTCAAGGCCAACGGCCTTGTGACGCGGGCTTAAATCGTCGAGGTTTGCCTCGCAGGGGAGGGGGAGGCAGATTGACGCCCCCGGGGGACCGGCGTATCTTTGCATCCATATCCCCCCGGTTGCTTCGGTAGCCGGGCGCG
>Ga0302326_10028799_pt1 | contig 11169 bp, 7 predicted proteins | sample Palsa_T0_3_FD_202264 | JGI IMG/M metagenome (GOLD analysis project Ga0302326, IMG submission 202264) | Peat permafrost microbial communities from Stordalen Mire near Abisko, Sweden - Palsa_T0_3 | ecosystem: Environmental > Terrestrial > Soil > Palsa > Peat permafrost | place: Sweden: Abisko...
TGACTCATCTACCGGAGACCTCACTCATTCCCGGTCACCGACACGCGGGCATTTCAGACCATCTACGCCACTCAGCTAACTTTTGAAACACGCCCTAGGTCGGCATTGGCCGCCCCGAGCCGCGCCAGCCGCATTTCCTTCCCGACATGCCGCGGAGCCCAGGCGGTCTCGGCCGCATAGGTGTCCCGTATTAGCCACAGCCGGCCATCGCGCATGGCCCTGACGTCAGAGGCACCCGCTGGGCCGAGGGCGAGGAAGGCCTCATGCCAAGCAGCTCGCTGATCCGGCGTGTCCCGGGTCGGCTCTGGGCCGATCGGGTCGTCCGGGTGGTCGTAGCCGTACATCTCTCGGTAGGCGGCGATCGAGGATGCTCTACGCTCCCATTCCTGCCGGGCGGCCGCATCGTCCGGCACTGGGCCGAGTGCTGTGAGCGCCCATGCGGGCGCGGTCTGGGCAGCATGCTGTCCGAGCCGTTCCTTGCGGCCGTCCATCATGACAGCGATCTCGGCCAGGTAAGCCCGGCGCTCCGGGTCCGCTAGCTGCGGGACCCGTTCGGCCCAAAGGCCCTGCGGCTCGGGCAGCAGCGGGTAGACCCGCGACCGGATCCGGGCGTCCAGGACGCTGGCGATGTCCCTGGCGCCGGCCAGGTCACGTGACGCGATCGCGGTGCGGGTGACCTCGGCCGGATCGAGCCCAGCCAGCTCAGCAGCGCGCAGGGTCCGGAACAGCCACCGGGTCTGGTGGGACAGAAGCTGCCGGTGCCCGGCTGGAAGCGCGGCCGTGACCAGCTCGCGATACCGATCCTCGCGGGCGCCGCGGGTTTCGGCGGTCCAGATCGCGTGGAGGATGCCGAGGTGGTCAGCATTGGCCAGATTGCGTCGCCTGGTTTCCGAGGCCGATAGTTCGGCGCCGTCACGTTCCAGCACGTCGGCGAGCACAGCGATCGGCTCCCGCGGGTCCATGTTGCGTGACCCGGCGGCCTTGGCCGGGAGGAATCCTTCGCGTTCGCGACGGATGCGCTCGTAGCGTTCCAGCTCAGGAGCGGCCCTGGTACCAGGCTGCGGGGCGGCCACCTTGGGCGGGGTAGTGAAGACGAAGGCCAGGTTGGCGTCGGTGCCACGTGTCATGGCCGGGTACAGCCACTGGCGGTCCTCGGTGCCGGTGACCAGCGCGATCCCGGTGTGCACGGTGGCGCCCTGGGCAGAGTGCCCGGTAATCGCATAAGCCAGGTCAGAGGACTGGTAGCCGGCGTAGCAGAACGTCCGTTCGGTGAACCGCCGCTGTCCGGTCGCCGGGTCGGCCTCAAGCAGGCGGCGGACCATCAGGCCGCTGCGAGTGATGGCCTCGATCCGCAGGACGTCCCCGTTGGCCAGGGACCGCCCTGGCTCACCCGCCTCGAGACCGTGGTCGTTGCGGCGGCAGATGATCAAGTCTCCGGCCGACGCCTGCGCGCCTTCGGCGATGCGCACGGCCTGGGTGGCATCGACTATGCCGAGGTGGATCAGGTCGTCGCGGATCCGGGCGGATAGTTCCCGGCATCGGGCCCAGTCCGCGGCCATCAGCAGGACGTTCTGTCCGGTCAGGTAGCTGGCCATGTAGGCATGGACGGCCTGGTCCATGGCCTGCTCGGGCGGGGCGCCGCGGATCCGGCCGTGCTGATCGTAGTCATCCAGCGCAGTGGCATCCCCGCGGCGCAGCCGCAGCGAGGCCTCACGTTCCCATCCGGCTTTGAACCGGACCGGCTCGGCCAGCTGCACGTACCCGAGCCGGTCGGCCAGCAGCATCATCGCGCCGCCGCCTTCCACGGCGGCGAGCTGCTCTTGATCCCCGGCCAGCACCAGCTTGCAGCCGTTGCGCGCCGCGTGCTCCACCAGCGCGGTCAGGTGGGCCAGGGATACCATCGACCCTTCGTCCACCTCGATCAGCGAGCCCGGCGGGATAGAGTCCAGGCCGGCCAGGAGCTTGGTCGTGTTCGCCGCGACGCGGACACCGGCGTTGCGGAGCTCGTTGGTGGCGTTCTGGGAGGTCGCGGTGCCGAACACCGGGCCGCCCCACGCCCGCGCGGCGGCGGCCAGCACCCGGGTCTTGCCTGTCCCGGCGGGGCCGGTGACCACCTCGACGGTCCGGGCTGAAGTCAGCACGTGCCAGACCGCTGCTGCTTGGTCCAGTCGCAGTCCGCTGCGCACCGCCTGCCGCTGCGCGTTCTGCGCGTGCCCGCGCAGCTGCGCTGCCATCAGCTCCGCGTCGACACCCAGGCGCCGCGCTGCCAGCTCGCCCGGTAGCCGCGGCGCCCGCCGCGCCGGCGCGCACGCGACCAGCCGTTCCTCTGCCGACAGCTGCGCAGCGGTGGCGTATCGCGCGACTCCCGGCCGCGTGTAGACGCTGCGCCCGTCCAGTTCCCTGCGCAGCGACGCCGGGAGCGACGGCCACTCCGGTGCCTCCAGGCACACCACCTCCCCGCCCCGCCCGGACAAGGCTTCATCCGCCAGGCCGAGCAGGAGCTCTCGCGCGGCCTTCGCGCTCATCTGACGGGACTCGGCCGGCATCACCAAGGCGAGCTGTTTCACCAGGTCGTGCCGGGTCCAGGCAGACCGCTTCTCCGACACCAGCGCCAGGGCCTTCTGCACTGCCAGTGCCTGCGCCTCGCGCGACAGCGGACTCGCTGACCTTGAGCTGTCGACGGCTGCTGGCGCCGTTGCTTCCGGGCCGCGCGCGTTCGACACCGTGGACGCGATGCCAGCGAGCTGGCCGCCGAGGCTCGCGTCCCACCGTGCGGCTAGTGCGTCCCAGTTGAGCTGCGCCGCGTCCTTCCCCTTGCGCGACTGCAGCGTGGCGTCGTTCGCGATGTGCAGCAGCTCGCGTGAGGTCGGCGCGCGGCCGTGCCGCCGCTGCCACGCCTGCGCTAGCTCGCGTTCCTTCTCGTGCACCTGTACGGTCCGCGTGGAATACGCGTCCATCTGCGCCTGCGTGACGCCAGCGATCTCGTTACCGCGCCCATCGGCGCGCGGCACCCACGCCACGCCGAACTCCCGCGTCAGCTCACACTCCACCGCCGTCGCCGCGACGCCCTGCAAGGCGCCGAGAACCGCGCGCAGGCTCGCGGTGTCCAGCGCCCGCCACTGACCATCCCGAACGGTCCGGGTGATCCGCGCAATCTGATTGTGAACGTGATCCTGAGGATCACCGTCCCGGCTGGTGCCCTGCATCCACGACGTCACGACCAGGCCCGCTTCCTCGAACCGGCCCGGCTCTTGCCCGTCCACCCGGACGCCGTGATACCCGGTCCGGGTGACCCCGGCCCATTCCTGCAGGTACTCCAGCACGGCCCGGTTGGCCCTGTGCAAGATCTCCTGGAACCTCTCCTCACGGCCGGACCAATAGCTCAGAGCCCGGATGTCTCCGGCTAGCCGCGCCCGGCGCGCGTTTTCCCGGACTGAGGCGTGCAGCACCGAGATGGACTTGGAGAACGAGACCGTGACGTCGGTGTAGGCAGCGGGCTGCCGGGTCGCCTGCGCCGCCTCGCGCTCCAGCTCGATCATCCGCTCGGCAGTGGCATGCGGCTCGGCCGCCTTCAACTGGGCCATATGATCGCCGAAGGTCGCGTAACGGCCTCGAGGTCGACCGAGCCTGTCCCCAGTCCGCGGATCGCGCTGCTGGTAGACGGCGTCGTACGGCTTGCGCTCAACGACCTGGCCGGAGCTGAAGCCGAGGGCTTGCGCTCCTGGACCCCACCACCGGCCAGGCGGTTCCCCTGCTTGCGCAGCGTTGATGTAATAGCCGCCGGTCGTGCGCTCAGCGCTGGCCTGAGCCTGGTTCTTCCAGATGTAGCCGAGGTCATAGCCCTTGGCGACGGTGACGACCACGGCCAATCGGCTGCCTCCCTCAAGATCACGCGGCCGCGGAGCTGACCATGATCATTTAGATCAATGCAACGGTCTGCGCGGATATGAACCATGGTGAAGACAGGCGGCACAAGATCGCTGGCAGCGATCAGGGAACTGAGCGGGGGAGGGAAGGAAAGGGGCAATCATCAGGGGAGACGAGAAATAAGGAAGCCTGACAGAAACGCTGGTTCTTCAGGCGATGACGGTCGACGGTGCTACGGCGTTGTGCGATAGCGTCCTGTCCGTCCCCTGACAGCCGGTTCCGCCTGTTCTGTTGCTGATACCCGTGTCCGACCGGCCTTCGGTATGGCTAGGGACGGTAGTGCGGAACCTGTCACTTTTCGTACTGCCGTGGCGCGGGGCCGGCGGCCCTCGTCCGGCGCAGTTGGAAGTGGCTTGATGTCGGCCTGGGCTACGACTCCGGAAAGGCCGGTCTTTACGGCTTCGGCGGTCGTCTGGGACCTCGGTCAGTGATTGGATGGCGTGTACGGAACGGCCAGGGGGTGAGGCATGTGGCTGGCTCGGACGGTCCGGGTGAGGGTGCCCGGTGGCGGGTGTTCTTGTCGCATACCGCTGAGCTGCGGAAATTCCCCGAGAAGGGGTCGTATGTCGCGGAGGCAGAGCGGGCGATCTCTGCTGCTGGGCACGTGATCGTAGATATGGCTGATTTCCCTGCTGACAGTCGGCCTGCTGCGCAGGTGTGCGCGGAGCGGGTGCGTGGATGTGAGGTGTACGTGGGGGTGCTGGGCACCCGGTACGGCTCGCCAGTGCGGGATAGGCCGGACGTGTCATATACCGAGCTGGAGTTCGACGCGGCTACGGCGGCGGGGTTGCCGCGGCTGGTGTTCTTGCTGGATACCAGGGCTGCGGATGTGGGGATTCCGCTGGCAGAGCTGATCGATCACGCGTTCGGGCAGCGGCAGGAGGCGTTTCGCTGCCGAGTGCAGGCCAGCGGGCTGGTCACGCAGTCGTTCGCCAGCCCGGACCAGCTGGGCAGGCTGGTGGAGCGGTCGCTGCGGGAGCTGGCTGCGCCGCGCCGCGTCCCGGATCGGCTGTCGCCGGGCAGTGTGCTGCGGGTGTGGAACGTCCCGGCCCGCAATCCGGGGTTCACCGGCCGAGACGATCTGCTGGCGGCGGTGCGGAAGCGGCTGCTGGCGGGGGATAAGGCGGTGGTGCAGGCGCTGCAGGGCCAGGCCGGGGTGGGCAAGACTCAGCTGGCGATTGAGTACGCGCACCGGTCCGCCGAGGCATATGACGTGGCCTGGTGGGTCAACGCCGAGCAGGCTGGGCTGATCGGCGACCAGTTCGCGGCTCTTGGTGCGGCGCTGGGGTGCGTCGAGCCCGGGGCGGGCAGCGGGGTGGTGCGGGCTGCGGTGCTGTCCGACCTGCACCAGCGCGGCCGATGGCTGCTGGTCTTCGACAACGCCGAGAACCCCGCTGACATTGTCGAGTGGCTCCCGGGCGGTGCCGGGCACGTTCTGATCACTTCCCGGGAACGGACCTGGGCCGAGATCGCGGCGCCGGTCGAGGTGGACGTGCTGGGCCGCGCCGAATCGGTGGCTATGTTGCGCGGCCGAGTGACTGGGCTCGGTGCGTCTGATGTAGACCGGCTCGCCGACAGGCTGGGGGATCTGCCGCTGGCGGTCGCGCAGGCGGCCGGGTTCATGGCCGAGACCGGCATGCCTGCCGCCGCGTACCTGGACCTACTGGCGACCCAGGCTGGAAAGCTGCTGGACCAGGCCACGCCCGGATCGTCTTATACGCGATCGCTGGCCGCGGTGACCCAGCTAGCCGCCGGTCGGCTCGACTTGGAGGACCCAGCCGCCGCCCAGCTGGCCAACTTGTGTGCGTTCCTGGCCCCTGAGCCGGTCCCCGATGATCTGGTGACCAGCGTCCTGAACGTACTGCCCGAAGAGCTGGCGGCGCGGGCGGCTGACCCGCTGGCCTGGCGGCAGACCCTAGCCAGCCTGGCCAAGCAGTCGCTGGCCCGGATCGACCAGCGCGGGCTGGTGATGCACCGGCTCACCCAGGCCATCTTGCGGGACCGGCTCACCCCTGGCCAGGCCGCCGCTACCCGCGCATGTACTGAGACGATCCTGGCTAACGGAGACCCCGGCGATCCGCCCAACCCGGTCACGTGGCCGCGGTGGGCGCAGCTAATGCCGCACCTGCTCGTCGCTGACCTGGCCGCTACCGGCAGCCGGAACCTGCGCCGGATGGCCTGCAACGCGTGTTGTTACCTGCTGGCCCGCGGTGATACCCGGGCTGCCCGTGACCTGGCTGCGGACTTGCACCGGCACTGGCGCGGTCGGCTCGGGGATGATCATGAGAACACGCTGACAATTGCCACCTACCTTGCCTGGGCGCTCCAGGACATGGGCCGCTACGCCGAATCCCGTGACCTGGCCCAGGACACCCTGGCCCGCTGCCGCCGGGTGCTCGGCGAGCACCATCCCGACACCATGCGCTCGGCGAACAACCTCGCCAACGACCTGGCTTGCCTGGGCAAGCATCAGGCGGCCCGCGACCTGCATCAGGATACCCTGGTCCGCCGCTGCCGGGTGCTTGGCGAGGACCACCCCGACACCCTGACCTCGGCGACCAGCCTCGCCATTGATCTGTCCAATCTCGGCGAGTATCAGGCGGCTCGTGATCTGGACCAGGACACCCTGGTCCGCCGCCGTCGGGTGCTCGGCGAGGACCACCCCAGCACCCTAATCTCGGCAGGTAATCTCGCCATCGGCCTGTACGAACTCGGCGAGTATCAGGCGGCTCGTGATCTGGACCAGGACACCCTGGTCCGCCGCCGTCGGGTGCTCGGCGAGGATCACCCCAGCACCCTGGCCTCGGCGACCAGCCTCGCCAACGACCTGAGGGCCCTCGGCGAGTATCAAGCGGCTCGCGGCCTGGACCAGGACACCCTTGTCGGCCGCCGTCGGGTGCTCGGCGAGGATCACCCCGACACCCTGGCCTCGGCGAATAACCTAGGTATCGACCTGAGGGCCTTGGGAGAGTATCAGGCGGCTCGCGGCCTGGATCAGGACACCCTGGCCGGCCGCCGCCGTGTACTCGGCTTGGATCACCCCAGAACCCTTAACTCAGCGACCAGCCTCGCCGCTGACTTGTACGACCTCGGGGAGTATCAGGCGGCTCGTGACCTGGACCAGGACACCTTGGCCCGCTTCGGCCGGGTACTCGGCGCGGACCACCCCAGCACTTTGCGGTCGGCGACCAATCTCGCCGGGGTCCTGAGGGCCTTGGGAGAGTATCAGGCGGCTCGTGACCTGGACCAGAACACCTTGGCCCGCCGCCGCCGGGTGCTCGGCGAGGATCACCCCGACACCCTAGCCTCGGTGGACAACCTCGCCATTGACCTGCAGGCCCTGGGCGAGACGGGATGGCCCCTGAGTCCGGGGTGGAGGGCTAGTCGCCTCGCAGGTTACATTCAGAGATGGCGCACCGCCCGCAGGGGAGCTGGCGCTGGGCCGTCAGTGTAGCTTGTGTGAGCGTTGCACGGGAACGTACTTATGGTGGGAGAAGGTCCTGCGGCGCCTAGTGTCGAGCGTTATCCGTTTCCGTATTGCACCTGTATGGATGAAAGGAGGTATCGCTGCGGGCCACCGGCTCGGTTCCACCCATGGCGTGGCTTGGCCTTAGGCCCGTGAGGTGCTGAGGGACACCGACCTAGTGAGTGGCATGAGGCTCGATGGTCGCAGAGCTAACCCAAACGCGCTCGAAGCTGCCGCGGTATAGGGAAGTCACCTCGCCGCCGGTATCGCATAGGCAGAACACGGGTGCCTGCGCCGCTGGGAGGCCATAGGTGTGCTGATTGACCATGGATGGCCGTCGGCGCGGTAGATCGAGTTGTGCAGCACGGTGCGGTGAACCCGGGTCTTGACGTTCTGGACGGCGGTGAGGGGGCGATAAAGCGTCAGGGCGTTGCGGATCTTGGCGGGCATGGCGTCCCCGATGCCTTCGCGACTTTGCTAGGCGGGACGCGCCTAGCAAAGTCGTTGACTTCGAAGACGTCTGCCGACCCAGCGGACCTGATGGCGAGGGCTATGCTAGAGGCGAGCCAGGCCCTCATGCGCGCGGCGAACCTCTGCATACGCTGGACATCCATATGCGTAACGGGAGTATGTTGGTCTGCCATGCCAACGCCACCCCCATCTACTTTCAACTTGCCTACATTCGTCGTTGCAGCAGTGGGTGCAGCCAGCGGACTGGCCTCTGCTGCCTGGAATGTTGTCCCGTACGTATCAAGTGGCGCGAAGATCTCAGTAAGAATTGAATATATATTCGTGACGACTGAGACGGGCTTGGAGCCCGCTTTTGAAGTAATAGCCAACAACAAGCGTCGAGGATCGATAGAAATAAGGCATTGGGGGATAGCAACATACAGGCCAACTTCAGGGAGACATCCTAGTGTCGTCTACCTGACTGCTGACACTGACACCTCGGATGAAGTGCCGAAAACGGTTCAAGGCAAACATGGTGCAGCATGGACAGTCTATGCTAGGAAGACTCTAGCCTTCGCATGGAATAAGGACGACAAGGTCAAAGTAAAGGGAATTGTAGAGCTGGGAAACGGCAATCCGAAAAAGTCAAAGTCGCTGCGACTTCAGCCGGGCGTCCTTCACGAGGTCCCCCGCGTAGCGACCTAATTACGCCCGCTATGCGGGGCCCCGAAAGAGTAAATCTGGATGCTGACCACCATCGTTTGCCCACAACGACATACGACTCCGGTCGATGAAGTCAGACAGCGGGAAGCTAAATTTCCAGGTGAACGACTGCAGTCGTCAGCGGCCCAGTAGCTTGCAGCAGGAGATCAGTAGGTAGGAAACGGGTGGACAAGGAGAATGGTATGGGATGGGCTGTTGTTGGAACAGTGCTCGGTGCGCTGATCGGTGCACTTGCTAGCCTCGCTGGACAACAAGTCACTGCGAGAGCAGCGGACAAACGTGAAGCACTTGTCCGACATACCGCGCTGAGGCTTGAGCGAAAAGGAGCGATCGATGCCTTCTTTGAAATAGCGCAGGAAGCTGAACGCGTTGCTGGAGATCGTAAGAAATACAATGACGACATTCTTAGCAAGGTGCACAGCGCACTTTGGATGCATTATAAACGCCTCGCGTTGATTTGTTCGCCCGCACTCATCAGTCCTCTCGATGATCTAGCGCACACATTGAGTAGGGATATGTGGGGTGGGGCGCCCGATGGCCTTGCCGTATGGCAACACCTTCAAGAGCCGAGTCGCCGGTTCCGCGAGGCAGCGCGGACCGAGATCGAAAGGTATGGAGTAGGCTAAGGCGAGCCCGAGGGTCAAAACGATATAGGCTGGCCGCACCCAACCAGTGTGTTGAGCGGAACCTGGTGCTGAGACACATCTATGGCACATGAGCGCCGACTGTCTCGCACTGACCAATGACTTTATGCAATGGGAACAGAATTGGTCCACACGCGTTCGAAGCTGTCGAGGTAGAGGGCCGCCATATCACCGCTGCCTGTTTTGTTCAGGCAAAATATGGGTGCTTGCGCAGCTGGGATGCCATAGGTGTGCTGATTGACGAGCAGCTGATCATCGGCGCGGTAGATCGAATTGTACAGCACGGTCCGGTGCAGCCGGATCTCAACGTTCTGGACGTTGGTGAGCGGCCGGTAAAGCGTCAGCGCGTTGCGGATCTTAGCGGCCATGGCGTCGCCGATGCCTTCTTCTTCACCGCGCTCCGCGGCGTGCGGCCCGTCAGGGTCTCCGAGCGCGATCCGCACGGTCACTCCCACCCGGCCTTTGTCGGCGAGGATGCGGAGGATTCCTGTGTCTTCGGCGAGGAACAGCGCGCTGTACGCGAGGATGCCGATCTCGTGCTCGGCAGAAGTGAACAGCCTGGTCCAAACCTCACGCGGAACGGCCCATCGATGCGGATAGACCGTCCCCAAGTCGTCTGGCCGAGTCCGCGCCGCGAGCGGTCCGCCGGCATCTGGCCACAGGTCGGCCTCGTCCGCCTCAACCAGGTCAGCAAGAGCGGCCCGGTTGTGCGGATAGGGCACGCGCCCGTTCAGCCAGCGCCGCACCGTCTTGGGATCGACGCCCAGCCGGGCGGCGACGTCGTTTTCCCGTAGTCGCGCGTGCAGTAGAGCTCGGCGCAGCGGCTCGTTCACGGTTCCCGCCTCCCGGAACGCGAGGACACTTCCCGACCGTACCAGAAGACGTCCCTAGAAGTCCCTCAGGTGGTATGTAGAAGTTCCGGTGGCTGCAGCAACCTGGGGGACCAGGGCGTGCGGCACCGCCGCCTCCCGGTCTCAGAAGCCGTACGCAGGCAGGAGGAACATCCAGATGCCCAGCAGGTCGGTCCGGCTGTACACCGCGGCACAGTTCCAGGAGGTCAGGAAACTTGTCGACCTGGTAGCAGAACGGTCAGACCTGCCGCCTGCCGAACGCGAGAGGCTTAGTGCGTTTCAGGCAGATCTGAAGCAGACACTGCGTGAAGATCGCCGCCGCGCTGCCGGGACAGCCCGACTCTCCGCGGCCACGGGCTGACTTCCCGTGATGCCGAAGCCGACCACGGCGACACGTTTCACGGGAACGTACCCAGGGCGCCCGGACCAGGTGAAGGAGGCGCGCCGCGCGGTGGCCCGGTACCTTGCGTGGTGCCCGGCCCTTGATGACGCTGTGTTGATCGTGTCCGAGCTCGCCTCGAATGCCGTCTTGCACTCTGCCAGCCGGGGTGAGTTCTTCACAGTCCGGGCCGAGTTGCACGCGGATTACGTCTGGGTCGAGGCCGAAGACCTCGGTGGCCCCTGGCGGTCCCGGCAACACGATGACCGGCCGCACGGCCTGGACGTGGTGGAAGCGCTCACCGGCCCGGACGGCTGGGGAACCGAACTCACCAGTGACGGCGGCCGAGTCGTCTGGGCGCGGCTTGAGCTGGCGGCGGGGGAGTGAGACAGAACATCAGCGTCCTCCTCGATGGCCTGCCTGGAATCGCGCGGCGGGACGCCCGAAGCATTACGGCATCGTCAAGCCAGTGCCCGTTCGGTTAATTTGTCTGATGTGTGATGGACGAGGGAGCAGGGACGTTCCAGACGTCTCCAGACGGCGGGCCGCGTCCGTGAACGTCCCGCACTCTCGCTCTAGCCTGGACCTCATGGACACACTCGCCGCCTGGGCTCAAGGCCTGGCCCGCACTCTCCTCGCCGACGCCCTTCCCCGCCGCTGGGCCCATGTCCAGGGAGTCGCCGCCCGGGCGCGCAGCCTCGCGCCGGCCGTCGGCGCCGACGCCGATCT
>Ga0302326_10028801_pt1 | contig 11168 bp, 8 predicted proteins | sample Palsa_T0_3_FD_202264 | JGI IMG/M metagenome (GOLD analysis project Ga0302326, IMG submission 202264) | Peat permafrost microbial communities from Stordalen Mire near Abisko, Sweden - Palsa_T0_3 | ecosystem: Environmental > Terrestrial > Soil > Palsa > Peat permafrost | place: Sweden: Abisko...
GCTGGCGCTACCTGCGGCATCCGGACAAGAACGCCGACACCGCCCGGATGGTGATCGGCTGGACCACCCTGATCGTCGGCGCGCTCGGCCTGGTGCACATCGCCAACGGAACGCCCAGGCCGCAGGTCGGGCAGGCGGGCGGGCTGATCGGGTACGTCGCGTCGGCGCCGCTGGTGGCCACGCTGACCTCCTGGGCCGCGGGACCGCTGCTCGCGCTGCTGGCTGGCTTCGGGCTGCTGGTGATCACCGGCACGCCGCTGCACCGGGTGCCGGACCGGCTGGCCGAGTTGCGCGGCTTCTTCGGGCACGGTGACCAGGCCGGGGACGACACCGACGACCAGGACGTTTCGGCTGATTCCGAGGGTCAGCTGCGCGGCGGCAAGCGCCGCCCGGCGATCGAGTCGGGCGAGCACGACCGCGCCTACGACACGCCGCTGCTGGGCGGCACCCTGGCCCGCAGGCCGTCAGCCGCCCCGGAGCCTGGCCTCGGGGCGGGCAGCACCGCGGGGGGCAGCTCCGCGGGGGGCAGCTCCGCGGGGGGCGGCCTGCGGGCTGCGGCGGCCGCCGAGCCGGTGCCCGAGGCACTGATGTTCGGGCCGCCCGGCGCGGGCCCGCAGGCCGGGCAGGCGGGCGCTGCCGAGGCGTGGCGGCAGTCCTGGTTCGGCACCGAGGGGACCGGCGCTGACGGGGTCGGCCCTGATGGGGTCAGCACCGGCGGGACCGGCCCTGACGGGACCGGGGATGGCCCGGCCGCCGGGGCAGAGCCGGGCACCGGGCCGGCCAAGGGCGAGCAGCCGGCCAGGGCCGAGCAGCTGACCCTGGCTGCCTCCAGCGACGCCAGTTACACGCTCCCGCCGCCGGCCCTGCTGCGGCCAGGGTCGGCGCCGAAGGCCAGGACGCGGGCGAATGACGCGATGGTGGAGGCGCTGTCGGCGGTACTTGACCAGTTCGAGGTGGACGCGCAGGTGACCGGGTTCACCCGCGGGCCGACGGTCACCAGGTACGAGATCGAGCTCGGCCCGGCGGTGAAGGTCGAGCGGGTCACGCAGCTGTCGAAGAACATCGCTTACGCGGTGAAGAGCGCGGATGTCCGCATCCTGTCGCCGATTCCGGGCAAGTCAGCGATCGGCGTGGAGATACCCAATACCGACCGGGAGATCGTCAGCCTCGGCGACGTGCTGCGCTCGCCGGTCGCGGCGACCGATCATCACCCGATGGTGGTCGGGCTCGGCAAGGACGTCGAGGGCCGCACCGTGGTGGCGAACCTGGCCAAGATGCCGCACATGCTCATCGCGGGCGCGACCGGAGCCGGGAAGTCGACCTGCATCAACGCGCTGATCACCTCCATCCTGATGCGGGCCACGCCGGACGAGGTACGGATGGTCCTGATCGACCCCAAACGGGTAGAGCTGGCCGCTTACGCGGGGATACCGCACCTGATCACGCAGATCATTACCAATCCAAAACGGGCAGCCGAGGCTCTGCAGTGGGTCGTCGGCGAGATGGACCGCCGCTACGATGACCTGGCGGCATCCGGGTTCCGCCACGTCGACGACTTCAACAAGGCCGTCCGGGCCGGGAAGATCGCCCCGCTGCCCGGCAGCGAGCGGGTCTACGTGCCCTACCCGTACCTGCTGGTGATCGTCGACGAGCTCGCCGACCTGATGATGATCGCGCCGCGGGACGTGGAGGACGCCGTCGTCCGGATCACCCAGCTGGCCCGTGCGGCCGGCATTCACCTCGTGCTGGCCACCCAGCGCCCCAGTGTCGACGTCGTGACCGGGCTGATCAAGGCGAATGTGCCGTCCCGGCTCGCTTTCGCTACCTCGAGCCTGACCGACAGCCGGGTCATCCTGGACCAGCCCGGCGCCGAGAAACTTGTCGGCCAGGGCGACTCGCTGTTCCTGCCGATGGGCGCCAGCAAGCCGATCCGGCTGCAGAGCGCCTATGTGGCCGAGAAGGAGATCCACGAGGTCGTCAAGCACTGCACCAAGCAGGCGGAACCGGAGTACCGGCAGGATGTGAGCGTGCCCGAAGGGCGCCAGCGGGAGGTCGACGACGACATCGGTGATGATCTCGGCGATGTGCTGCGGGCGGCCGAGCTCATTGTCAGCACTCAGTTCGGCTCCACGTCGATGCTGCAGCGCAAGCTCCGGGTCGGTTTCGCGAAGGCGGGCCGGCTGATGGACCTGCTGGAGAGCCGGGGTGTCGTCGGGCCGAGCGAGGGCTCGAAGGCTCGCGACGTGCTGATCAGGCCCGACGACCTGACTGAGCTGCTCGACTCGCTGCGCGGCGGCCCGCCAGCCTGACAGCTTGCGTCCGGTACCGGTTTCGGTACCGTTTCGGGCCCGGTTTCGCTTTCGCTTCCGGGTTGGGACTCATTCGCCGCCGGTAACACCGCCCAGGTTCTCGCCGGATGGTAATCGGATGTCTACAATCAGTGACTGGTGTCCCTCCGCGGGGGATCGGGGAAGCGGACTTCCGCATCCGTGTCAGCGCCTGAGTTAGCGCCTGAGTCCGTATCCGGGGGCGGCACGTGGCGCGAGAGAGCAGGGAGGCGCGGCGTGAGCATTGGTGACGCCCTAGCGGAGGCACGCCATCAAGCCGGTCTCACTGTCACGCAGGTCAGCCAGCGGACCTGCATCAGGGAGACGATCATCCGGGGCATCGAGCACGATGACTACTCCGCGTGCGGCGGTGACTTCTACGCCCGCGGCCACATCCGCAGTATCGCCCGCGCGGCGGGCATCGACCCTGAGCCGCTGATCACCGAATATGACGCGGTCCAGCCCGCGCCGCAGTCGATGACGGCGGCTGACGTATTCGAGCCGTCCAGGCCGATCAAGCTCAGGGAGCGCCGCAGGCTCAACTGGAGCGTCGCGCTGGCCCTGGTCCTGCTGGCGGTCCTCGGCTTCGGCATTTATCACATCGTGACCGACGCGCACGCCGCCCCGGCCGCCGCCCAGCATCACGCGCGGCCGGCCCGGCAGACGGCCCGGCACCCGGCCGGCCAGCCAGCGCACGCGGCGCACCAGCACCGCCGCCGCGTGATCATCGACCTCACAGCGGCGTACGACTGCTGGGTCAGCCTGACGACAGCGGACGGCAAGACGATCTTCAGCGGCATCGTTTACGCCGGCACCGCGAAGCGGTGGACCGAGCACCAGCCAGTGCAGCTGGAACTGGGCAATCCCGCGGCTGTCACGCTGACCGTGAACGGGAAGAGCCAGGTCCTGGCGAACTCGACCAGCCGGCCGACGACGCTCAGCCTGGGCCCCGGAAGGCGAGCCGCGCGCTGAGCCGGGTGCTGAGCCGACAGCGCCCGCAGGTGCCGTCGCACCGGCCGCTTTACCGTAGTCTGCCGGTGTGTCGTCGAGCCAGAAAGCCGAGCCCAAGACCGGCCCGTCCGTCAGCCTGGTCACGATGGGCTGCGCCCGTAACGAGGTCGACTCGGAGGAGCTTGCGGCCCGGCTCGAGGCAGGCGGCTGGACGCTGGCTGACGGCCCGCAAGCCGACGTGGTGCTGGTCAATACCTGCGGTTTCATCCAGGCGGCAAAGCAGGAATCCATTGACGAGCTGCTCGGCGCGGCCAGCGGCGGAGCGAAGGTAGTCGCGGCGGGCTGCCTGGCCGAGCGGTACGGATCAGAGCTGGCCGGGGCGCTGCCGGAGGCGCAGGTACTCAGCTTCGATGACTACGGCGACATCGCCGCCCGGCTCGACGCGATCCTCGCCGGCGAGCGCTGGGCGGCGCACCAGCCCAGGGACCGGCGCCGGCTGCTCCCGCTGGCCCCGGCCGGCCGGCCGGGAGCCGCCGCCGGGCAGCTGCCCGGGCACGCCACTGTCGCCGCTGACACTCCTGTTGCCGCTGACAATCCTGTCGGCACTGACACTCCTGTCGGCACTGACACTGCCGTCGGAACTGACATCACGATCGGCACCGGATCGGTCAGCGCCGACATCCCGGACCTGCCGGCCGGCGTGGCGCCTGCCTCCGGGCCGCGGGTGGTGCGGCGCAGGCTCGGCGGCGGCGTGGTGGCGCCGCTGAAGATTGCCTCGGGATGCGATCGCCGCTGCAGCTTCTGCGCGATTCCCTCGTTCCGCGGTGCTTTCGTCTCGCGTCCCCCGCAGGACCTGATCGCCGAGGCAGAGTGGCTGGCCGGGCACGGCGCGCGCGAGCTGCTGCTGGTCAGCGAGAACTCCACCTCCTACGGCAAGGACCTGGGTGACCTGAGGCTGCTGGAGACCCTGCTGCCCTCCCTCGCGGCCGTGCCGGGGATCGCGCGGGTACGGGTCAGCTATCTGCAGCCGGCCGAGGTGCGGCCGGGACTGGTCGAGGCGATGACGTCGGCTCCCGGCGTGGCGCCGTACTTCGACCTGTCTTTCCAGCACGCCAGCGGCACGGTACTGCGGGCCATGCGCCGGTTCGGTGACCGGCAGCGCTTCATCGCGCTGCTCGACCAGATCCGGCAGCTGGCCCCGGCGGCCGGGATTCGCTCCAACTTCATCGTCGGCTTCCCCGGCGAGACCGAAGCCGACGTCGAGGAACTGCAGCGCTTCCTGACCGAGGCCCGGCTCGATGCCATCGGGATCTTCGGGTACTCCGACGAGGACGGCACGGAGGCGGCGAAGCTCGCCGGGCAGCTGCCCGCCGCTGAGATCGCGCGGCGGGTCGAGGAGCTCGCCAGCCTGGCCGACGAGCTCATGGACCAGCGGGCCGCCGAGCGATGCGGCGAGATCATCGAGGTCCTCGTCGAGGAGGTACTGGGCGATGGCCGCTACAGCGGCCGGGCTGCGCACCAGGCGCCCGAGGTTGACGGGACTACGGAGCTGCGGTCCGCCCGCTTGCTCGTCGCGGGGGATCTGGTGCGGGCCAGGGTCACCGCCGCAGTGGGAGTTGACCTGCTGGCGGATGCCATCGGGCCGGACGGGTCCTCGCAGCTGAACGGGTCTTCTCAGCTGAACGAAACCTCTCAGCTGAACAGAACCTCTCAGCTGAGAGATGCGGGACGCGTTGAGCCAGGCTGAGGCCGGCGCCTCGGGGGAGGGGGAGGGGGACATCGGGGGCGCGGCTGTGGCTGCGCCGCCTGGCCTGGTGAATGTCGCCAATGCGCTCACCGTGCTGCGACTTGCCCTGGTGCCGGTCTTCGTCGTGCTGCTGCTGGCGGGCGGCCCTGGCTGGCGGATCGCCGCCTTTGCCGCATTCGCCGTTGCCTCGATCACCGACCTGCTGGATGGCGAGCTTGCCCGCCGCCGCAGTCTCATCACCGATTTCGGCAAGATAGCCGACCCGATCGCGGACAAGGCCCTCACGGGCTCGGCCCTGGTGACGCTGTCGGCCCTGGGGGAGCTGCCGTGGTGGGTCACGGGCGTCATCCTGTTTCGTGAGGTGGCCGTAACCGTTCTGCGCTTCTGGGTTATCCGCCGTGGTGTGATCGCCGCGAGCCGGGGCGGCAAGGCCAAGACGCTGCTGCAGGTCATTGCCATCAGCCTGTACGTTCTGCCGGGTCATCTCGGCAGTGCGCGTGAGGTGATCATGGCAGCGGCCGTGGTCGTCACCCTGGTGACCGGCGCTGACTACGCAGCCCGGGCCATGCGGCTGCACCGCGCAGTGCCGCATCAGCAGGCCCCCTCCGTGCCGGGGCCTGCCGGGGTCGGCCCGGCTGGCTCAGCCGAGGTGCCATGAGCGCGCAGCTGCCATGACCGCGCATCCGGCACCAGGGGAACTGGCGGGCGAGGCCATCGGCCTGCTCATCAGCCGCGGCCTGACCGTCGCCGTGGCCGAATCGCTGACCGGCGGACTGCTGGCCGCAGCCCTCACGAGCGTTCCCGGCGCGTCAGCAGCTTTCCGCGGCGGCGTGGTGGCCTACGCCACTGATCTCAAGGCGTCGCTGCTGGGCGTGCCGGCCGAACTGCTGGCCCGGCACGGAGCGGTGCACCCTGAGGTGGCGGCCGAGATGGCCGCCGGGGTAGCCCGGCAGCTGGCCGCCACGGTCGGTGTCGGCACCACTGGCGTGGCGGGACCCGACCCGGCCGACGGCCGTCCGGTCGGCACGGTCTATATCGCGGCACACCTGCGGGGCAGGACAGCGGGCCGTGCCCTGACCTTGGCCGGCGACCGGCAGGCGATCCGGAACGCCACGGTGCGGCACGCGCTCGCACTGCTGATCAGCACGCTGACGGAAGACAAGAGCTGATTACAGTGTTACTAATTTGAACAGCGGCTATGCCCCCTCTCCCGCGCTGTCCGTAAGGCCAGGTACGGTGGGGGTAACGCCGGAACGGCCCCAGAGCCGGGACGGCCCCGGAAGGGAGTGCGACGATGGTTCTGCTTCGTCACTTGCTCGGTGACGCGCTGCGGCGGCTGCGTCTTCGGCAGGGTCGCACCCTCCGTGAGGTTTCTGCGGCTGCCCGGGTGTCCCTGGGATACCTGTCCGAGGTCGAGCGCGGCCAGAAGGAGGCGTCCTCGGAGCTGCTGGCCTCGATCTGCGGTGCGCTAGGCGCGCCGCTCTCCCAGGTGCTGCGAGAGGTGTCGGACAACTTCGCCCTGGCCGAACTGCAGAGCGAGCCGGTATTCAGCGGCGTCCGCGAGCCCTCGCTGGCCGGGGCGGCCGGACGCGGGCCGGCCGGATCGGTGCGCAGGGACGTGCCGGACAAGGTTCCGGGCTCGGCGATGGCCGCGCAGCGCGTGACCGTGCCAGCGCGAACTGGGCTGCCCCTGCCGTCCACGCAGCGGCTGGTCGTTCCCGCGACCCAGCGGATCAGCATGCGCGGCGAGCAGCGCCTGGTGCCCGAGCGGGTGCTCGACACCGCGGAACTGCCGCTGGCAGAGCCGGCGTACGAGCAGGTAACGCGCACAGTGCAGGACATTACGAACATGGTTCCGGTCTAGCGCCGGGAACTGACCGCCAGTTCAGGATCTGCCCTGGCTGCGCTGTGCCTTTTTGCGCTCTGCCTTTTTTGGTGTTCTTCCCGACTGTGCTCTGCTCCGACTGGGCGCCGGATCGTGGCTGCCTACGCCCAGGCCCTGGGATCCTCGGCGAGCTTGCGGACCCGGTCGGGCAGTCCGCCCGACACAATGTGGTCGAGCGTCACGTCCTCGAGAATGGCCCGCTCGTTCGCCCTGAGCGCGATCCACACGGTCTGCAGCGGCTCAGCGGCGCCGATATAACCCAGATTCTCCGGACGCTCGCCGCGAACCCCCACCAGCGGGCCGTCGATCGCCCGGATGATGTCGGCCAGCGAGATCTCGCTCGCGGGGCGGGCCAGCCAGAAACCGCCGTCAGGCCCGCGCTGGCTGCGGACCAGCCCGGCGCGGCGCAGCTGGGTGAGGATCGCCTCGAGAAACTTCCCGGGGATGTTCTGCGTCCGCGCGAGCTGATCGGCCGTGACGTGACCGCCACCGGAGGCGGCTAGCTCGATCGCGGCGCGCAGGGCGTAATCAGCACGAGCAGACAAACGCATGTCCAGCATTATGCAGGTAATCGGCTTCGGGTGCTGCCTGGCGCACGGTTGGGCAGCAAATGCCGCGCGGCGGGAGACGGCGCGCGCGCCCCGTTCCGGTGCGTCCCGTGCCTGCGCGTCCCGTGCTTGCGCGCGTCCCGCGCTGTCTCTGGGGCGCCTGGCTGGCAGCCTCTACCGTCGTAAGCCCGCCGGTGATCCAATGGGCACCAGGGCCTGCCATGCGGGCATCAGGGCCTGGCCCCACGTGGCACCAGGGCCCGGCCACGGGGCACCAGGGCACGGCCGCGCCGCGAGCTGACCGGCAGACAGCGCTCGGTAGGTCCCGGCGCTGATGCCAGGGCAGTCTCGCTCGCCGGTGAGGAGGAATCGATGAGTCCAGCCGTCCTTGTGCTCGACGGGACCTCGCTGACCTGCGGCCAGGTCGCTGCTGCCGCACGGGGACAGGTCAGGGTCGAGATGGGCGAGCAGGGCAGGCAGCGGGCCCGTGCCGCCGCCGAGCTGGCCGCGGTCGCCGCCGCTCGCCGGGATATCTACGGGCGGACTACCGGCGTCGGCGCCAACAGCAGACTGACGGTCAGCGCGCAGGATGCTGCGCAGCACGGCCTTCGGCTGCTGCACAGCCACGCCGGCGGCGGCGGGCCGCTGGTAGCCGCCGAGTTCGGCCGCGCGATGCTGGTGGTGCGGGCCAACCAGATCGCGGCGGGCGGCTCGGGTGTTGATCCTGGCGTTCTTGACGTGCTGGCGGACTGCGTCAACCGCGGGCTGTCGGTTCCGGTTCCGATGTACGGGGCGATCGGCACCGGGGACCTGACCGCGCTGGCGGTGACCGCACTGTGCCTGCTCGGCGAGCGCGAGTGGCTGCCCGAACAGCCAGCGCCGCCGCGGTTCCCGCTGGCCTCGGCCGATGCGCTGGCCTTCATTTCCAGCAATGCAGCTACCCTCGGCGAAGCGGCGCTGACCTGCCGCGACCTGGCTGAGCTGCTGCGCGCCGCAACGCTGATCGCCGCCTTCTCGCACCTCGCGGTCGACGCTTCCACCGAGCCGTACGCGGCGGCCGTGCATAAGGCGCGCCCGCATCCGGGCCAGCAGGAAGTGGCGGCCACGATGCGCGCCCTGCTGGCCGGCCGCGCCGGGCCTGGCGCGCGGATCCAGGATCCCTACGGGTATCGCGCGCTGCCCCAGGTGCACGGCCCGGCAGTCGACGCGGTGCGCAACGCCGAGCAGATCGTGACCAGCGAGATCAACGCCGCAGCCGAGAACCCGCTGATCGACGTCGCCGGGCGGGCAGTGTGGCACAACGGGAACTTCCACACCGCCTACGTCGGCCTCGCGCTCGACGCGGTGCGCGCTGGGCTGTTCCAGACCGCGGCGCTGTCGGCCTCCCGGCTGGGCACGCTGGTCGAGCCGGCGTTCACTGGGCTGGCCCCGTTCCTGGCAACCGACCCGCCGCCCAGCTCAGGGATCATGATCCTGGAGTACGTCTCGCACGCCGCGATCGCCGATGTGCGCAGGCTGGCCGCGCCGGCGGCCCTGGGCAGCGCTGTGCTGTCCCGCGGAGTCGAGGAGCACGCCGGATTCTCCACCCAGTCGGCGCGGGCCACGACCGACGTGATTACCGGCTACCGGATCGTGCTGGCCTGCGAACTGGTCGCGGCGATTCGGGCGATGCGGCTGCGTGCCATCCGCCCGGCCGGGCCGTCGCTGGCGGAGGCGTTCGACCTGGCTGCCGCCGCGCTGCCGGCTGACACTTCCGACCGTTCGCTCGACGGTGATCTCGCCGCCGCGCAGGGCCTGTTCCCGCAGCTGGCCGGGCTCGCAGTGGTTTCCGCCTGAGGCCGGGACTGCGGTCGCGGCTATGGCTAGCGCCTTCTGCCCTTGTGCTCTGCCTACCAGTCAGCGAAGATCCTCAGCGTGCGATACGTCATGTCAAGCCGATGGGCCCTGACCGAGCAGTTCTCCATTACCGACCAGACGGGCACCCCCGCCTTCGAGGTGCACGGCAACTTCGGCCTGGTCAAGCAGCTTTCCTTCCGTGACCAGTCCGGCCGGGAGGTCGCCCTGCTCAAGAAGCACCTGATGACGAATAAGTACGAGATAACGGTCGGGGGGCGGCCTGCGGCCGATGTCCACCACACCGGAATCTTCGGCGAGCATTACGACATCGACTCCAGCCAGGGCAAGATCAGCGCCAAGGGCAACTTCGCCGGCTGGCACTACACGCTGAGCCGGGGCGGCACGGTCATCGCCTCGGTCGCACGCGAGCTGGCGCTCAAGGAGAAGTTCACCGTCGACATCGCCGACGGCGAGGACGATGTCTACATCCTGGCCGCCGTGCTGGCCATCGACAACATCCACGATGAGCGCCGCGAGCAGGACCACAACTCGATGGGCGGCATGCCCGGCCTGGGCGGCGGCTTGCTCGGCGGGGGACTCCCGGGCCTCGGCGGGGGGCTCCCCGGCATCGGCGGCAACTTCCCCTGATTCCGCTGAACGTCGAGGCGGGACGACCCGCCCGTACCTATCCGGTCCGGGATGCAGATTTTCGTTAGCGTGCTCGCTTCCGCAAGCTGGTGCTCACCAGGCGTTTGCTCGGTCCTCGACTGGCAGCGTAGTGGCCTGCTCGGCCAGCTTGAAGCGCGTCGTTGAGTTCTGCCCGCCTGCGGTCGCAGACGAGCCGCAAGGGCACAGGCCGCAAGGGCACAGGCCGCAATGCGTGCCAGAAGACCGGGCCGCCTCCTAGGATGCTGAAGCATGTATCACTGAGGTATAGTTCAGCAAATTATGTTCGAGGTGAGACCACGGGTGATTCCCAAGCCGGAGCACATCTTCAACCGGGATCGGGAGTGGCGCAGTCTGGCAGACTTCGCCGCCGACGGGCGGTCCGAGCTGACGCTCGGAGTCGTCAGCGGACGGCGCCGGCAGGGTAAGACTTACCTGCTCCGCTCGCTGGCGCAGGCGACCGGCGGCTTTTTCTTCGAGGCAGTGCAGGCCACGGAGGCCGAGTCCATCCGGATGTTCGGCGCAGCGCTGGCTCGCCACGTCGGCTCGCCTGCCGCCTTCTCGTTTGTGACCTGGGAAGACGCGCTGAGCTACCTCTTCAGTCTCGGGGCAGGCGCGCCCACCCCGTTGATCATCGATGAGTTCCCCTTCCTGGTGGATGCCAGCCCGTCGCTGCCGTCCCTGTTGCGGCGCGAGATCGACAGCCGGGGCCCGTCCCAGCAGGCCGCCAGCCGTGGCCGAGTGCTGCTGTGCGGTTCTGCGCTCTCGGTCATGGGGGATCTGCTTGCCGCAAGTGCGCCGCTGCGCGGGCGGGCCGGGCTGGAGATGGTAATCCGGCCGTTCGGCTACCAGGAAGCCGCTGAGTTCTGGGGCGTGACGGATCCGGCACTCGCGGTTGTGCTGCACTCGGTGGTCGGCGGTACGCCAGCGTACCGACGGCAGTTCGTCCGTGACGATGTCCCGGCTGGACCGCCAGATTTCGACGCCTGGGTCGTGCGCGCGGTGCTCGACCCGGACCGGCCCCTCCTGCGCGAGGCGCGGTACCTTCTCGCCGAGGAGACCGACATCCGTGATCCTGCGCTTTACCACTCGGTACTGGCCGCCGTGGCCGAAGGGAATTCGAGATGGGGAGGCATCGCGAGCTACATCGGCCGCAAGACGGCAGACATCGCGCACCCGCTGAATGTTCTGGAGGACTGCGGGCTGAT
>Ga0302326_10028803_pt1 | contig 11168 bp, 9 predicted proteins | sample Palsa_T0_3_FD_202264 | JGI IMG/M metagenome (GOLD analysis project Ga0302326, IMG submission 202264) | Peat permafrost microbial communities from Stordalen Mire near Abisko, Sweden - Palsa_T0_3 | ecosystem: Environmental > Terrestrial > Soil > Palsa > Peat permafrost | place: Sweden: Abisko...
GGCCGAGCTTGTTGACGCGCCCGTGAATGTGGGCGAACACGGACCGCCAGTCGCCTCCGGACGCAACCAGGTGGACGTCGTCCGTTCCGGCGCTCTTGGGTGGCTTGAGCACGAGGGGCGCGTCCGTGAGCGCGTGCTCGTCGAGCCAGCGGGCGACGACGTCGGGGTCATCGCTCGCGAGCTGGCGCAGGTGGGGAACTCCGGCGCGCCGCACGGCCTCGGCCATCGCCCATTTGTCGCGCCGCGCCGAGCCCAGGGCGGCAACGTTGCCGCTTTCCGGAAGCACAGCTTCGCTCAGCGCATCGGCGAGCTCGACCCCCGTTTCTGATCCGGGTATGACGCACAGCGGCCGGTACGCGCGGACCACCTCGACGAGGGCCTCGAAGTCCAGGCGATCTGCGACATGGACGTGCCTGAAGTTCTCGGGTTGCCAGCCGGCGGCACACGCCTGCGACATGTCCTCCGTGCTCAGCACGGCCACCGGCTCGACGCCGACGGCTCGGAACGCGCCCGGGTACTCCGCCCCGGTCGACATCGGATCGACGATGACGCCGTAACGCTCCATGTCAACCCCGAGCGGTCGTCAGGTGCGCTTGCACAGGTTCATGCGGGAGCACGTCGAGCGCTTCCGTGGCCCGGTCGAGGGCATGCCGGCAGTCATCGGTGCTCGCTGCCAACGCCGTGATGTAGGCGATGCGGCCGGGCACGGTGCCCTCAGGGAAGAGTGAGAGGTGATGAGATCCGACCAGCGGCTCGAACCGGTCCACCTCGGGCGGGAAGGCAACGTCACCGGAGTCGAAGTCGGCACTGATCCCATCGCCGTAGCAGAAGCGCACCGCCCCCACGAGCCGGCGCTGGCGGCGCACCCGCGGGGCTCGCCCACACGCCACCGCGGCCGCGATTAGACCGGGATCGATTCCCGTCGCCCGGAGCCCGATATAGGGGATCAGGTCTCCGCCCAGCCTCGCGTTCACCTCGATGACCTTGGGGCCGGTGGCGGTGAGCATCACCTCGCAGTGGGTCATGCCGTCGGTGAAGCCAAGAGCGGCGTGCGTGCGCACGAGGAGCTGTCGGATCTGCGGGTCGGTGAGCCAGCGATCGTCGCCGTCCACGTAGTGCCCGATCTCCTCGAAGTAGGGCGGGAACCCGGTCTCCTTGCGCGCTACGAACAAGGGAGTCACCTGGCCGTGGTGCACCGCGCAGTCGATGCTGATCTCGTTTCCCTCGGCGAATTCCTCGACCAGGACCTCCTGCTCGAAGGAGGGAGCCTCGGGCACCGTCGTCTCGCTTGCGAAGGCGAACCGCTCCGCGAGCTCGTCCGCATCGCAGGCCTTGACCACGCCGAGGCTGGCGGCGAGCGCCCGTGGCTTGAGGACCACGGGATAGCCGAGCCAGGCCGCCGCAGCGAGGGCGTCGTCCTCGGATCCGACCAGGACGGAGGCGGGCTGCGGCACGGCGGCGCTCGCCAGGGCCTCGCGGGTCAGGTGCTTGTCCCGGCAGCGCCGCACGGCCGCTGGATCTCCACCAGGGAGGCCGAGAACGGAGGCGACCTCGGCCGTCTGGAGGATGCGAGCCTCGTCCCAGCACAGCACGCCGTCAATCGCTTCGCGGGCCGCCAGCTCGCGGGCCGCGCTGACGAGGACGTCGACCTCGAGGGTGCTCGGCAGGACGGTCCACCCGGTGGCGTACTCGCGCTCCCAGGTCGGTTCGGCCCCCAGGAACAGGTGCACCCGGTACTCCGTGCTGATCGACGACAGCAGGTACTCGCGGTAATGCCGCTGCCCGGTGCCGACGATGAGGATCAGCGGCCGCGGGTCGGCGGTATCGGTCGGCGCCCTCATGACGAGTATCCCGCCGTCTCGGCGGTCACGAGATCGCGCCCGGAGTCGAGTTCCGGCGGCTCAGCGGCCAGGGCCAGATGGCGCTCGGGCGTCCACCGGACCGGGCACAACTCGTCGCGCACGGCGAAGATCTCGCGCTCGAAGAGCGAGTTCAGTACCACGGCCGAGCGAACCGGCATCAGGGTCAGGTTGGCATCGGGGATCCCGTGGCTGAAGCGGGCACGATTGAGCGCGAAGATCTTGTGTCCGTTGCCGCCGCGCCAGCGAACCGAGTAGTCCTCCTCCAAGGTCAGCTCGCCGTAGTCGTCGAGCTCCATCCGGTCCCAGAGGTTCAGGTCGAACGGGATCGGAGCGTGCTCACGTCCCGTTGCGATGACGACGTAGCGGGCCTCGAAGGTCTCGCCACCGGCCGGGGACACCGCGTGCAACGTAACCCGGTCGCGGCGCACCACGCCATGGATCACGTCCCTGCCCGGCAGGAGTGTGACCGGGAAGCGCCCGAGCGCCAGCATGCCGTCGTAGTTGGCGTGATAGAGGACCTTGAGCGCGCCCGGGGTGGTTGCGTCGCCGGTCGGCTCGAGCTCCTCGACCAGGCGGCGACGCGTCGGGCGATCGAGCTGCTGCAAGAACTGCTGGTGAGCCGGTCGGTAGAACTCGTTGGCGACGGGCGAATCGTCGATCGTTCCGAACCACTGACGGCGACCGAGCCACTGGATATCGGTGAAGCCGTGCCGTAGCAACCCGAGCACGCACTCGAGGCCGGTCTGACCTCCACCGACGACCGCGACCGGCGCCTCACGGTCACGCGACATCGCCCCGATCCGTGAGCTCAGCTCATCGGCCACGAACGACCGCGCGGCCGGAAGCTGCGCGAGCCCGGCGGGCACGGATGAACGGCTGCCGACCCCGATCGACAGGTGCTCGGAACGCGCGAGCGGCTCGGAGCCGGCGTAAAGCACGAATCCGTCCTCGTCGAAGCCGATCCGGTCGATGTCCACTCCGTAGTTCACGACTCCGAGCTGCTCGGACGCCCAGCTCAGGTACCTCTGGTACTCGCCGCGAGGTATGAAGTCGAACTGGGCATTGAGCAACGCGAACATCCGTCCCGTGCTCACCAGGTAGTTCAGGAAGCTGAGTTCGTGGGTGGGATCGACGAGCGAAACGAGGTCCTTGAGCCAGGACGTCTGCATGCGCACGCCGGGCTGGAGGAGCTGCGGGTGCCACGCGGGACCGGCCTGCCGATCGAAGAGCGCGATCGGCTCCGAGCTGCACGACTGGAAGAGCGCGGCCAGGCTGAGGTTCGCAGGTCCGGCCCCCAGGGCCGCCGTATGAAGCCGAGGAAGCTCCGCCCCCTGATGTTCAACGAGTTTCACAGTAGGTCCCTTCTGATATTTGGAGTTGTTCACGCCATGGCGCCGGTTCGATCGGCGAGCCGGCTATCTGGTCCGCGGCAAGACGGCTCGCCGCCAATGCCGTCTTGATCGAGCCGCCGGAGCCTCCGGCGAAGGTGAGTACGCCAGCGCCGGTGTCGGCGACGGGCTCGAGTGAGAGGGCCCGGCTCGGGCCGTAGCAGTCGGCCGAGACCACTCGCCGTCTCAGCTCGCCGAGCCGCGTTCGCGCCAGCCGCCGGGCCGCCCAGCCCGTCACCGCGCTGTGGCACTCCGGGTTCTCGGCCGGCCAGTCGGGGTCGACGTCCCACTTCTCGACGGGAACGCCAAGCAGGAGCTCGTCGTCCCCCAAGGGGGTCCCGTACAGCCCCGAGGTCTCATCGACGAAGGGCGGCGGGCGCCATCCTCGCGTCGCCCATACGCTGCACTCGATCGCCTTGGTCTGGAGGTCGCCCTGGTCCAGTCCGCTGGCGCGCAAGAGCGCTCCCGACCAGCGGCCGGCGGCGAGCACGACGATGTCGTACTCGCGGCTCGACGCGCCCACCAGGTCGCAGTGGACGCTACCGGCGTCGCGCACCGCGAGCCCGGCCAGCGAGGCCGGCAACAAGTCGGCGCTCCGGCAGCGAGACAGCTCGCGCAGCAGCGCGGCACGGAGCGCGCCGGGCGAGACCCGCCCTGCGCGCGACTCGAGCGCAGCGCTGGCGCCGTCCGGGAGATCGCCCCAACCCCGGGCACGGAGCTCGCGCGCGCTCACGAGCTCGACCGACCCGGGGAGCTGATCCTCGAGGTAGGCGAGATCGGGCGGCGGCGGCCCGTCAGCACAGATATACAGGGATCCGACCTCCTCGTATTCGGCCCACCGCCGGAGCCTGGGGTCGTCATAGAGCTCGACCAGGCTATCCGTGGCGAGGCGGCTCGCGCGGACATCGCGCTCGAAGCCCCGCACGACGCCGGCCGAGGTGGCGGTGGCGTCGCGAAGGCTCCGGAAGGCTGCGCCGAGCAGGAGGTCGACGCGCGCCACGCCGGGTTCCGAGGCCAGCCGCCACGCGAGCATGCTGCCGGCGAGTCCGCTGCCGACCACGCACACGCTGATGCGGTCCGCATTCATCACTCGCCCCCTGCCCCTGAACGCTTCATCGATGTACAGACCGTCGAGCGGCGCTCCTGATACACGAACCCGATTCATCTCTACCACGTCGAGTCGTAAATGAAGCGGCGCTCGGGGCGCGGAAGCTCGCGGACGTTGGGCATGGTGAACCTGTGGAGCGGGGGCTCGCACGACGCCGGCGGCAGCGAGCGTGGGACGGAAGACGGCTCTTGCCGCGACCGGGGGGGTTCGAGGGCGTACGCGCCGTATCTTGCGCCAGTCATCATTGCCTCTCCTTCCTACGCTGCCAGGAGGGCGAGCCCGCCCTCGTGATCGAGTTCGTCTCTCAGCCGCTCGAGCGCCCGGGCCCGAGTCGGACCAATGCTTCCGACCGGCATCGACAGCGTCGCGGCGATCTCCTCGTACGCCGGGCGCGGCTCGGCCATGAGCATCTCGAGCAGCGCTTGGTCGGTGCCTCGCAGGCGCGCGAAGCAGCGCCGGAGGGCGAGATCGCGCTCAGCCTCGAGCAGCGCCTCGCATGCGGGCGTCTCCTGAGCCTCGCAGTACGGGGCGTCGTCGCCGAAGAGCACGTGACGCTGGGCGCCACGAAGCGCGCGCAGGCACTCCCGGCGAGCGGTCGTAGCGAGCCACGCTCCCAATCGCGTGGGGTCGTTGATCCCATCGAGGTGCTCGAACAGGCGCAGCCACGTCGCCTGCGCGACGTCGGCGGCGTCGGCTTCGCTGAGCCGGTGCGCGCGGGTGACCGACTGCACCACGCCGGTGAATTCGCGCACGAGGGCATCCCATGCGTGTTGATCGCCCCACGCCGCCGCCTCGACGAGTCCGGCGACCTCCTCACCTGTCAGGTACTCACTGAAATCATGGCTGCTGATCATGCGGTCTCCCGGTTCGACGCTTGGCATGTCCGGAAACCTAGGAACAGCAGGGCAATCGCACATCGGGCAGGCTCGTTATTTGAAGCCCGGCGGGGTAGTTATCCTGACCCGCGACGTCGTTATACGAACTGACGATCCTCACCCGGTCGCGAGCGCCTTGGTAGCCTCTGCCAGAGGGGTCAATGATGGGGTCCACAAGTCGCGCCGCACCGGGCGATGTCTCAAGTTCACAGCTTGCCGGGCGTGAGCGGGAGTTAGACGCGCTCCGCTCAGCGCTCGCGGACGCAGAAGACGAGCGGCCCGCGCTCATCCTCCTCACCGGCGACGCCGGCCTCGGGAAGACCCGGCTGGCCCGGGAGCTGGAGGCGATCGCCAAGGACCGCGGAGGCCTCGCCCTCCGAGGGCAATGCCTCGAGCTCTCGCTCGGGGAGCTCCCCTACGCGCCGATCGCCGCCGCCCTGCGCGGCGCCGATCGCGGCGTCCTTGGTGCCGCCCTCTCGAACCTCCCGCGCGACGCGCGGCGCGAGCTGGCGCGCGCCTTTCCCGACTGCATCGACGAGACCCCCGCCGAGGCCGAAGGCGACGACCGCTTCGGGCAGTCGCGGCTCTTCGGCTGGATTCTCGGCCTGCTGCGAAACCTCTCGACCGACTCAGCCGTGCTCCTGACCGTCGAGGACGTCCATCTCGCTGACACGTCCTCGAGGGACTTCCTTCGCTTCCTGGCCCAGAGCCTCCGCACCGAGCGTCTGCTGACCGTAGCCACGGCGCGCTCCGAGGAGCTCCATCGCGAGCATCCGACGCGGGCGCTGGTCACCGAGCTCCTGCGCCATGACACCGTGACGCGGATCGAGCTCTCCCCGCTCTCCGAAGCGGCGGTCCGCCACCAGGTCGAGGGGATCCTCGGCGCGACGCCGCCCGGCGAGCTCTTGGGCCGGCTCTTCGCACGCGCTCAGGGCAATCCGTTCTATACCGAGGAGCTCCTCGCGGCGAGCGCCGCGGAGGCCGGCGGGCTCCCCGCGAGCCTCCAGGACGCCCTGCTCCTGCGCGCTGACCGGCTCGACGAGCCCGCTCGCGAGGTGCTGCGGCTCGTGGCCGCCGCGGGACGTCCGGTGGACGAGACGTTGATCGAATCGGCGACCGAGCTGCCCCGGCGCGAGGTCGAGACCGCCCTGCGCCAGTGCGTCGACCACAACGTGCTCGTCTGCGACCGCAGCAACGAGCGGTACAGCGTCCGGCACGCCCTGTTCGCCGAGGCCGTCTATGGCGACCTGCTCCCGGTCGAGCGGGCGTCGTTGCATCGTCGGATCGCCGACGCGCTCGGGCAGGCGTCGTCGATGGAGAACGCCGCCGAGCGAGCTCACCATTTGCAGCTGGCCCACGAACCGGCTCTGGCCCTGCTCGCCTCGATCGAGGCGGGAGTGGCCGCCGAGCGTGTGTTCGGATATGGCGAAGCACTCGCTCACTTCAGCCGCGCGATCGAGCTGTGGGAGCTCCATCCTCCCGCCCCCGGCACCACCACGCTCGACCTCGTCGGCCTCCTCGCGCGTGGCGCCCAGGCGGCGCGATGGATGGGACGGTCAGACACCGCGCGCGATCTCTGCGGGCGCGCGCTCGAGAGCTTCGATCACTCATCGGATCCCCTCCGAGCCGCCCAACTCTACGAGCGCCTCGGGCGCTACCAGCCATGGGATACCGAGGCTTCGCTCGCCGCCTACCGGCGTGGGCTCGACCTCCTCCCGGACGACGGCGCGGCGCAACGCATGCGCTTCTACGTCGGGGAAGCGCTGGCCTTCTCCTTCCTCGGGCGCTGGCATGACGCGCGCGAGAAGGCGGCCGGGGCGATCGAGCTCGCGCAGGGCCGCGAGACGGTGGCGACCGAGAGCTCGGCGCGCGCGCTCCTGGGCACCGCGATCGCCTTCCTCGGGGATCCGGTCGCCGGCGAGGAGCACCTCCGCGATGCGCTCATCCTCGCCCGTCGGGCCGGCAACACCGAGGACCTGGTGCAGATCTACCTCGACCTCGGCGAGGTTCTTCGCCTCGCGGGACGAATCGACGAAGCGCTCGAGGTGATGCTCGAGGGCGAGGAGGTCGCCTCCGCGGCCGGCGCCCTTCCCTACGGCAATTTCATGGCCGCCAACGCCACCGACGACCTCTTCCGGCTCGGTCGCTGGGAAGAGCTCGAAGAGCGCCTGGCGGAACTGGGGAGACGCGTGCTCGACCGGCCCGCCGAGCTGCTGACCAAGAGCGTCCTTGGGCGCCTCGACGCCGCCCGTGGCCGCCTCGATGAGGCCGCCGCGAACCTGGGGGATGCTGCGGAGCTCTGCCGCGACCTCGACTTGATCGAGTTCGTCCCGGCTGTCTACGGCGGTCATGCCGAGCTCGAGCTCTGGCGGGGCCGGCCCGAGGCGGCGAGGGAGCAGATCGCCGAAGGGCTCGGGAAGCTGGGGACGGGCGAGAACCTCCTCCACATCCCGATGCTGCATTCGATCGGGGCGCGAGTCGAGGCCGATCTCGCCGAGCTCGCGCGCGCTCGCCGAGATCCCGACGGTGCCGCGCGAGCGGCGGACGCGGCCAAGGCCCATCACGGCCGCCTCGGGGAGCTCCTCGATGCTCGCGGCGCCGCGGGGGCGCCGCCCGAGGCCAACGCCCACCTGGCGAGCTGCGCCGCCGAGCTCACGCGCGCCGCGCGCCGACCCGACCCAGGTCGCTGGGAGGTCGCCGCTTCGCTGTGGCGGGCCCACGAGAACCTGTACAGCGTCGCCTACGCGACCTACCGCCAGGTCGAGGCGCTCGTCCTGGCCCGTGCGCCGCGGTCTGAGGCGCAGGCCGCACTCGACGGGGCGGCAGCCCTTTCTCAGCAGCTCGGGGCCGAACCGCTACTGGCCGAGGTGCGCGCCTTGGCGCGACGCGCTCGCCTGACCCCGGGAACGGCGAGAGCCGAGGCGGGCGACGCGGCGTCTGTGGCCGCGGCGGCCACGGCGGCGGCGGCGGCGAATCCTTACGACCTGACCGAGCGCGAGCTCGAGGTGCTGCGCCTGGTCGGCGCCGGGATGACGAACCGCGAGATCTCCCAGACGCTCTTCATCAGCCAGCACACCGCCGGCGTGCACGTTTCTCACATCCTCGGCAAGCTCGGCGTCGCCAACCGGGTCATGGCCGCAGCCGTGGCGGAGCGACTCGGCATCGTGCCGCGCGGGTGAGGCCGGCTAGGAGCCGAGCTCGACCGTGGTGTGCGTCAGCCGGCCCGGCAGCGTGAACACGTTCGCCGTGGGCGGCTCCTGCCCGGGATGCACGGCGCCATAGGCGGCGTGCGCGGCGTCGCGCGCGGCAGCCAGGCCAGTCGCCTCGTCGGGGGCGTGCACCTCGCAGTGCACGAGCACGTTCGACGTGTTGGACGGATCGTTGATCACGGCGCAGCATCGAGGCATCTCGGCTCCCCTTCCATCTAACCCTGCTATCCCGCCGGACCGCACCCTCGGCGCTCATCCGGGCCTGGCGCGAGGATACCCGACGGCTGTTTCGTCCGAGGTGGCGGTCAGTCCCCTACGCTTACGCCATGGACGTCACCCTGGCCGTCGCCAGTCGCCGCGAGGTGCGCGAGTACTCGGAGCAGGCCATTCCCGACGACGCCGAGCGAACCATCCTCGAGGCGGGACGCATCTCGGGGAGCTCGAAGAACCGTCAGCCGTGGCGGTTCCTCGTGGTCGAGGCTCCGGACCTGCGCGCACGGGTCGTCGAATGCGTCTACGCGCCCGAGAATGTCCGCGGCGCTGCGCTGGTGATCGCGATCTCCCTGCGCGGCAAGGGGCCGACGAGCTTCGACGCCGGACGCGCTGCCCAGAACATGATGCTGACCGCGTGGGACCACGGGATCGGCGCGTGCCCCAACGGCATCGCCGACGCGGAAGCGATCGACCGTGCGCTCGGGCTCGCCGAGGACGAGCACGTCGTGACCGTGCTCACCTTCGGCTACCCCGCCCACCCTCGCGACCCCACGCGCCATGCGCCCGAGGAGTGGATCGCGCGCGCCGACCGCAAGCCGTTCGACGAGATCGTCACGCGTCTGTAGGCGGGTGCGCCTCACTGCCTGGATCCTGGCGTGCGGGGCGGCGACGACCCTGGCCGGGTGCAGCGGCGGCGGCGCGGGAACGACGACGCATCCGGCCCGAACGCGTACTCACAGTGCGGTCACGGTCGTCACGGAGTCGGTGAGCGCGACGGTGCCGGCGACGCGCACGGTCGCAACGGTGCCGGCGCCCGCGCCCGTCACCCAGAAACCGGCGCCCGTCCTGGCCGGGAAGGTCGTGGGCATCGATCCGGGTCATAACGGCCTCAATTACACCGACCCCGGCTTCATCGACCATCTCGTCTGGAACGGACGGGGCGAGGAGACGTGCAACACGACCGGCACCGAAACCGACGGCGGCTACACCGAGGCCCAGTTCAACTTCAACGTCGCCACCTATCTCGCCGCCGACCTGCGCGCTGAGGGCGCCAAGGTGGTCCTCACCCGTCACAACAATCACGGCGTCGGACCCTGCGTGACGACGCGCGCACACATCATCGATAGCTCCCACGCCAACGTCGCGGTCGATATCCACGCCGACGGCGGCCCGCCCGGCGGCCGCGGCTTCACCATCCTCGAACCCGTCGCCGACGGCCCTAACGACCACGTCATCGTCGCCGCAAGGAAGTTCGGCCGCGACCTGCTCACAAGCTACCGGGCGCTGACCGGGATGCCCGAGAGCACCTACGACGGGACGGACGGGATCTCGTTCCGCTCCAACCTGGCCGGCCTGAATCTGACCACCGTTCCCGAGGTCCTGATCGAGTGCGGCAACATGCGCAACGCCACCGACGCGGCGTTGCTCGTCACCGCGTCGTTCCAGCGGCGCGCCGCCAAGGCCATAGCCCAGGCGATCACGGAGTTCGTGACCGGGCGAGTGTGAGCGGGGGCCAGTACGGGCTCGACCCCGGGGTGACCTGAAGCGCGGTGTCGGCGCCGTCCGCGGCCTGGGTATAGCTCACCTGCACTTCGCCGCCGACCTGGAAGCCGCTGACGATGCCGGTGTCAGAACCGGTGGAGAAGGTCATCTGTTGACCCGTTGTCGTCTCCAGGGTGAACGAGGAGAGGTCGGCGGCGATGGCGACGATCGTCCCGCTCACCTGAGACGTGACCGGCGTTGCGGTGACGGTGAGCGAGCGTGCGGTCAGCGCGCCCGCGGCCTGCGTGTAGGTCACCGAGATCGTGTCGCCGACCTCGAGGCTGCCGGCGAGGTTTGCGTTCGCGCCGGTGGAGAAGGTCAGGGCTTGGCCGTTGGCCGCCTGGACCGTGAACGAGGAGCCGCCGACCGCGATCGAGGTGACGGTCCCGGTCGTGGTCGTGGCGCCGACCCACCCGATGGCGCTGGCCGTCATGCTGCCGACGCCGGTTCCGTGGTAGGTGACCTCGAGGTCGTCGCCGGCAGAGACGCCGTCGAGGATGCCGGCGTTCGGCTCGATCTGGAAGGTCAGGCTGTGGCCGTAGGTGGTCTGATCCTTGAGCACGGACGGGAGCACGTGGTAGCGCTTGAAGGCCCGGTCGGTGGCGTCCGGTGCGCCGTCGTAGAGCCATCCGGCGCCGCCCTTGGTCTGGCTCGGATTGCCGCTGCCACCGTCCGAGGTACCGAAGAAGCGGCCGTCGATGTTCATGAAGATGTGCACCCCGGGGTCGTCGTAGAGCGTCACCTGGTCGGGCGCGGTGCCCGCTCCGCGCGCGATCAGCCTCTCCTGGAGGAGCTGCTTGATCACGCCTGAGTCACTGGGCACCGGGGTGCCGGCCGTCCACAGCCCGGCGCCGGAGAGGACGGCCGCGACCGACCCCGAGCAGTCATAGCCGGTGCGGCGGCCATTGTGGCCCGGGCCCTTGATGCCGACCCCGGGAGCCCCCGCGGCGGCGTGGCCGCCACCCCACACA
>Ga0302326_10028805_pt1 | contig 11167 bp, 9 predicted proteins | sample Palsa_T0_3_FD_202264 | JGI IMG/M metagenome (GOLD analysis project Ga0302326, IMG submission 202264) | Peat permafrost microbial communities from Stordalen Mire near Abisko, Sweden - Palsa_T0_3 | ecosystem: Environmental > Terrestrial > Soil > Palsa > Peat permafrost | place: Sweden: Abisko...
CAGGGGAAAAAGCCCGCTTCTTTCCATGCTGTCCCCATACTTTCAAAGCCGACATGGGTTACGGCCTGGGTATCGGCGACAATTTTATCGTGCTCATGATAATCGGGTATTTCAACGATGTCCGTTTCTACGGCTGTAAAAAGGTCGAACATCCTTTGGTAAGCTGCTTCATCCGCCCGGTGCCTGATTAAAATCAGCTTCTGGCCCTTTGGCGCAAAGCCAGGGCCGTGCATCGCGTGAAACGTGATGATCTGCGCATCGGCCGGAAGGTGTTTTTCGAAAGTCTCAATTTCCGGGGTTTTTACCGACGTTTGCCCGGCCACGATGGCCCCGTATTTGGTCGACGGGCCGCATTCAGCCACTACGCGGGCCATACTATCCGCCTCAACAGAATAAATGATAAGGTCCGACATGCGGGCCACATCTTTGCCGTTATCCATCAATTTGATGTTATACGGCGCAAGGTCGGCCTGAAGCTTTTGCCGGTTTTCAGGAAGATCGCAGCCGCAAACCTGGTAGCCCGCCGCCGAAAATGCTTTGGCGTAAAGGCGGCCCATGTCACCAAGGCCAATCATACCTATGTTCATGCTGCGAATATATTTGTTTTTTATTTCGGAGGCACATATATGTTAACTTGGGAAGCCGATATTTGTTGGCGCAAGCCCGAAGGGGAACCGCCAATCCGGGGGTTTAAATAATCTGCGCCGTGCCGGTTAATTTACTTCGTATCAAAGGATTGTTACAACAAACCAAACAAAAGTTCAACTATTATTGTCAAAATACTAATTTTACTTTATAAACGAGTTTTATGGCGAGGTTAACAGTTGTTATAGTGCTTTTATGCCTGGGAACGCTGGCATGTTTTGCACAGGACAGTATAAAAAAGAAAGCTCCTGTAAAAGTCCCACCAAAATATACGTATAAGCGGCACTCTTATACGTATTATGCGAGAAAAGCCGATTCAGTAGCCCATGCACCGGTTGAGCCGGGCCTGGTGAAAACGGACTCTACCCCTGCAGTAGCCGCACCTGCTCAACCCGACAAAACGCTGTATGGACAATATCAATACCTGCTTACCAAGGTGTACCGTTACCAGCAGCCCCTTATTTCGGCGCTTTGGAAAAACGCCTCTGATACGCTACATGCCGACCGGGCCAAATTAAAAAGCGCCGTCGCCCAGATCAATACGCAGAATAAACAAATTGACAGCCTTAAGTCGGCCTTAACTAATGAAGGGGAAGAACTGAGCACCGCGAACGCCCGCAGGAACGGCATTGATTTTTTTGGGCTGGTAATTCCAAAAACCACCTATAACCTCCTGGTATGGGGAATAATCATTGCACTTGGGGTAGTTGCTGCAATTGTAATTTCGCGATCTGCCATTTACCGTCGCGAGGCACATTATCGCACCCAGCTCTATACCGAACTGGAAGAAGAATACAAGGCATTTAAAGCCAAAGCCAACGAAAAGGAGAAGAAACTTGCCCGCGAACTGCAAACCGAGCGGAATAAGTTGGATGAGTTGCTGGGCAGGGGATAGTTTGGTGAATGGCGAGTTGGGAGTAGTAAGTTGGGAATACGCAAAACTGCGCTATTTTTTACGCTTGGCTAATCCATATCCAGTCCTCCCGCCCTTATGAAATCTCCCGGCGCATAACTTGCTGTTGTAGAATAAATCTTTGTAAAAAACCAAGCCCTTCCAATCAAAAAACGGGTTTTTTCCTTAAGTTTACGGTTTTACTAAAGAATTTAAACATTGATATGCGGTTATACTCAAAAATAAACCATCCCCTGCTCATTACGGCCGTTGCCTGCATCGCATTAAGCGCCTGCAAAACAAAAAAAGAGACGGAAACCGTTACGGTCAAAACAACCACACCAAACGGCACAACAACCACAGCGACCGTTACAAAGGACAAAAAAGAAGGCATAAAGAAATTCAGCGACCTTATTCCGGAGAAAACCAAGGTTAATAAGGGACTTTTTAATACCTATAAAGTGGATGGAAAATATTACTTCGAGATACCCGATTCGCTGCTCGGTCGTGAAATGCTGGTGGTAACCCGCCTGGCTAAAACACCCGCAGACATGAAAAAATATGGCGGGGAGGAAGCAAACGAGCAGGTTTGGAAGTGGGAAAAGCACGACAAAACAGTGTATATTAAGGTGCCAAGCTATGATGTGAGGGCTGACAGCACATCGGATATGTACCGTTCGGTTAAAAATTCAAACCTCGACGCTATCCTGGCCTCGTTTGACATAAAGGCGTACAATAAAGATACGACCGGCGTGGTGATCGATGTAACGGATTTCTATAACGGCGACCTAACCGCCACAGGCGTGCCCGACGATCTGAAAAAAGCCTATAAGGTGATGGGTGTTGACAATTCACGCTCCTACATCGATACCATAAAAAGCTTTCCCATCAATATCGAAGTGCGCACCCTTAAAACCTATAAGGCCGGCGATTCACCCACGGATAACACCAACGGCGCGATCACTTTTGAGCTGAACACTTCCATGCTGCTATTGCCCAAAACCCCCATGAAGCCTCGTTTGAACGATGACCGGGTGGGTTATTTTGGCCAAACTCAGACCGATTACGGAACCGATGCGCAGAAAGCTCTCGTGACGTCATACATCCACCGCTGGAAACTGGTGCCAAAGGATACCGCTGCCTATCTGCGTGGCGAGTTGGTTGAGCCGAAGAAACAGATCGTATTTTATATCGATCCGGCCACACCGAAAAAATGGGTGCCTTTTCTTATTGCGGGCATCAACGACTGGAACGCGGCCTTCGAAGCCGCCGGGTTTAAAAATGCTATCGTTGGCAAAGTGGCGCCAACGCCAAAGGAAGACCCCGATTTCAGCACCGAAGACGCGCGCTACAGCGTAGTTCGGTATTTTGCCTCGGATATTGAAAATGCTTACGGGCCGCACGTGGCTGATCCGCGTACCGGCGAGATATTGGAAAGCCACGTGGGCTGGTATCATAACGTGATGGAACTGCTCCGTAACTGGTATTTTGTACAAACAGCCGCTGCCAATGAAAATGCCCGGGCTGCCAAATTTACAGATGAACAAATGGGCGAGCTTATACGCTTTGTATCATCGCACGAGATCGGCCACACACTTGGTCTCCCGCATAATTTTGGCTCCAGCTATGCCTATCCTGTTGACTCGCTGCGCTCCAGGTCATTCACCGATAAGCACGGTACCGCTCCCTCAATCATGGACTATGCCCGCTTTAACTACATAGCCCAACCCGGCGACGGTGTAAGGCATTTCTATCCGCAGATTGGCGAATACGACAAATGGGCCGTCAAATGGGGCTATACCTGGTTTCCAGGTAACCAAACGCCAAAACAGGAAAAAGAAAAGCTCGATGTTTGGACAAAACAAAAGGCCGGAGATCCATTGTACTATTTTGGCCGCCAGGGGCCAAGCTTCGACCCGCGCCTGCAAAGCGAAGACCTGGGCGATAACGCCATGAAGGCTGGCGCCTACGGAATAGCCAATTTGAAGCGGATCTTACCGAATATTGAGACCTGGACATTTCAACAAGGCGAACGGTATACCGATCTGGATGAATTGTACACCGAAGTTCTGGTGCAGTTTTACCGCTATATGGGCCATGTGGCAACCAATGTAGGCGGCATAAACGAAAACTTTAAAACCTACGACCAGGATGGGCCGGTTTACGATTTTGTGGCCAAGGACAGGCAGCACGATGCGCTATTGTTTTTTAACAAGCAGCTTTTCACGACCCCAATCTGGCTTATCAATGGCCCGGAGTTAAGCAAATTCGACGATGGTGTCGTGATCAACCGTATCAAAAGTCTGCAAACTAACACTTTGGGAAATGTCCTTTCTCCGTTCAGGTTGTCGCGAATGTATGATAATGAGGTCAAGAATGGTACTAATGCCTATACAGTGGCCGACCTGTTTACTGATCTGCGTGTCGGAATATTTAAAGTTGAGGCAAGCCCCGATGCATTTAAACGCAACCTGCAGCGCGCTTATATCGAGGACCTGAAAAGCCTGCTTAATGATGATTTTAAGGGGATACCCGGCATTCCCCCCACCCTGCTTGCCTATTACGGGCTTACGCCGATCAACATGATCTTGTCCGACATCAGGCCTATGGTTCGTGCGGAATTAAAGGCGATCGACACCGGTTTACCAAAAGGAGGCAATGCTATCAGCAAAGCGCATTACATTGATTTGCATGCAAGAATTAAGGAAGCATTAAACCCGACCAGGCCTGTTGTTAATATACAGGCGCCATCAGGACGAGCGCTTACACCAGATCTTCCGCTTGATGAAAATATGGAGCCTGCGAACTATGATAAGCCTTAATGCAGTGAAAAAAAATTAAATAAGCTAATCGAAATCCTGCGACAGCGGGATTTTTTGTTTTTTAAGCTGCGTTGAAAAGTGTGACCAAGGAAATGCAGCTAACCTGTTATAACTGGCTGATGTTCTCGAAAAAGGCGGTCTGCAAGTCGAGCAGTGACTTTACGGGCATCGATTCGCCATAGGCATCAAAGCATAGGAATTTTGAACTGTTCGGATCGTTGTTTTTTAATTTTTCGAAAAAATTAAACGTCTCAAAAAAATAATGACGGGTAGTGACATTGTCTTTGTAGTTGGTTTGTGAACCGTTCAACCGGAACCCAATGGTATCCATCCACTTATGCACTTTGGAGTGCAAAGGCACACTAATTTTCTTCATAGGTATTGTTTTACAACCCATGCTCGCGAAAAATCGTGCCATTTTTCAATAAAAACACCTTGTAAGTTTTAAACAAATGTTCGCTTCTAACGTTAATTTCTGCATTTTTTATATTTTTTAGTACAAGGTAAATATTTTTCATGTGACAAGAATTGTAACCAAATCAAAACCTTTGGCGTAGAAGGTGGAAAAATATATCAAACTTGAAATTATTAAGAAATTAAATTATTCGTTTTTATGAAAGCACAAAGACTTTTACTACCAGTAACATTTGCATGCCTGCTCAGCATAGCAGCATGTAAAAAAGACAAGACCCCTGGCCCAAGTGGGGCCAACGGCTCAACGGGCGCTACAGGGGCAACAGGAACACAGGGTGTAGCAGGTGCTACCGGCCCTGCAGGACCTCAGGGCCCATCAGGCGGTGCAACCGGCGCTACAGGTTTAACAGGTGCAACAGGCGCAACAGGTGCAACAGGTGCTACAGGTGCACAAGGCCCATCAGGCGGTGCAACAGGTGCTACCGGCGCTACAGGTGCCACCGGCGCAACTGGTGCTACCGGCGCAACTGGCGCCAACGGTACAAATGGCTCTAACGGCGCAACAGGCGCAACAGGGGCAACGGGCCCAGCGGGTGCATCCGGTGCTAATGGCACAAATGGGGCAACTGGCGCAACCGGTAAAACGGGCGCAACAGGTGCAACCGGAGCAACCGGCGCTACAGGAGCCACCGGTGCTACAGGTAAAACAGGCGCAACCGGCGCAACCGGCGCTACAGGAGCCACTGGCACAACTGGTAAAACTGGCTCAACAGGTGCAACAGGTTCGACCGGAGCAACAGGTGCGACCGGCGCTACAGGTGCAACAGGCAACTCGAATGTTCAAAGCTATTTACTAATTGATCAGGGTGTAGTTGCGGTAGGTTACACTACGCTTTCTGTGCCTGCCATCACACAGGATATCGTTGACGAAGGTTTGGTTACCGTGTATGTTAGGAACACCGGCACAACAGGCCCATGGTACGCACTGCCTTACTCAGCAGCCGGCGACATTATCGACATGACAAGCTTTGGTGTAGGTTATGTAGACCTTAGCGCAAACTTTACCCAGGCAAATGCATTCGACTTCAGGGTAGTTGTAATATCGGGTTCAGGCCTTACAACGATTGCTGCACGCAGAATCAACATGAAGAACTACAGCGAAGTAGCAAAAGCCTTCAACCTTTCAGTAAAATAACCGAAATAATTTAAGTACACATATACGCTTGAAGCCCGCCGGTAACCACCGGCGGGCTTTTTTTGTCGGCAACACCGTCCCCCGATTTGTTATTGTTTGCGCTCGCTTGCCTGTTTATGTGTGAAAAGGAATAGACGCGAAATAAGGAAACGAACAAAAAACTTTATGCCCCGGAATTTTCCGGTCGGCGTGTTTTGGAATGATGCGATCTTCCATTCGGTCCCCGTTTTTAACATACACATCGAAATTATTCCATTAGGCGGCAGGTTTTTACCGGTTTCGCCAGGAAAAAGTACATTGCCTTCTGAATGAAAAATGACCACGTTTGAAGTAAGAGCCTGGATACTGTTAGGATAGTCACCGCCTATCCTGGTGTTTTTAAAAATGCTGTCAAAAACAGCCTGGTGTCGCTCACCAATCATCTTTGCCCCCAGAGCCCTAAACCCTGGCGCCTCTACATACCTTGCGTCTTCCATAAAAACGCTCGCGTATGCAGCTCCGTCACCGGCCGCCCAGGCATCGGTCATCTTTTTCAATAGCAGGTTAATTAAAGCGTTATCCTCGTCCGTTATCATTTTTTGCTAATTTTAGTTGAATAAAATTACAACTCGTTTATTTGTAAGTTTTATACATTACGGAGTATTAAGTATACCATAGGGAGCATGCCGACGCTGGCGAGAAACACATCCGACGATAGCCCTGTCCACACGAATAGTTACGTGGCGGAAGACCTTAATTCAGACGAACTGGTTGAGGAAACTAAAAAACTGTCGTTTCCGACGGTTAAGGGGCAAATGAGCCAATGGTTTTTTGACGGCATTCGCATATCGCACAGCGATTTGGTGTATAACAGCAGCAATGCTGTGGAATGGACCGGCAATATGGACGTAATTTCCATGGGCTTTAACCTTAACGGCTCTGTTGTGGTGGAACAAAAAGGAACCGGGAAGTCATTCCCTTTTGCCAAAGGCCAGCATAACATTTTTTACTTTGGCGATGCCGACAGCGGTATGCGAAATATGGAGCGGAACTCTGAACTATTTATGGTTCAATTTAACAAGGAGGCGTTCGTCCGTCTAACGGAAAACACTACCGACGGGCTAATGTATTTCAGGGACAGTGTTCTGGAAGGTAAAATCTCAACCCTTTCGCCTAAAAACGAATATATAAATTTTGAACTGCAATCGGTTATCAATTCAATTTTGAACTGTCAGTACACCGGCGGAATCCGGAAGATGTTTTTTCTGTCCAGGTGTATCGAAATGCTTGTCCTCCAGGCGCAAATGTTTGACAGGGCTGCCGAACGGAAATACGTCTTCTGCAAAACAGATTATGATAAAGCACAAATTGTTTTTGCAAAAGAATACCTTATGAAAAACATGGACAACCCTCCCTCCCTGTCAGTCCTCGCCAAAATTGCCGGGATAAATGAATTTAAGCTAAAAAAGGGATTTAAAGAAATATTTGGGTCTACCGTGTTCAACTACCTCACGACACAACGAATGGAAACAGCAAAAAACGAACTGTTGCAAAAAAACAAGTCCATAACCGAACTGGCCTATGCGTTAGGCTACTCTTCTCCCCAGCATTTCAGCAAGGCTTACAAAAAAATGTATGGAATAACACCCGGGGAGGTGCAACGTCAACGTTCCTTTTTTTAGTATTCCGGGCAGCGGCAGCCACATTCTTACAACGGCGTACTTTCCCCAATGTCCAATAATTTCAAGTTAATGCCCGCATCGGCAAATTTTTTCTTCGCTTCTTCTTTATCGATTTTGATAACCGGGAAGGTGTCGTAATGCATGCCGATGACATTTTTGCAGTTGATGAATCCGCATGCCTTTATGGCATCGTCCACACCCATGGTATAGTTGTCGCCGATGGGTAAAATAGCCAGGTCGAGGTTTTCGTCAGCCAATAATTTCATATCAAGGGTTAATGCCGTGTCGCCTGCGAAATACACTTTCTTTCCTTCCGAATAAATAACAAAGCCCGCCGGGTTGCCTCCGTAAGCGCCATCCGGCATTGAGCTGGAGTGCAGCGCATACACCATTTTTACCCGTCCGAAGTCGAAGTTAAATCCTCCGCCAAAATTCATTGCGTGCACGTTTGTGATGCCTTTATTGTTGAGCCAGCCGGCAATGTCGGCAATACAGATCACCTGGGCGCCGCTGTTTTTCTGGATGGCTTCCAGGTCGGCCATGTGGTCGCCATGTCCGTGCGAAAGCAAAATATAATCGGGCTTTAAGGTGTTTATGTCGATGGTAGCTGCCAGTGAGTTGGGGCTGATAAAAGGGTCGAATAGTAACGTTTTGCCGCCTGTTTCGATCTGGAAAGAAGCATGGCCATAAAAGGTAATTTTCATAGGTTACGTAAATTTTGGTTTGAAATGCGAACAGTTAAAATGAAAGCACAAAAGCCTCCCGCCCGCAAAATTGGGCATTCGGACCTCAATCTTCAAAAAAAAATGTGTTACTGGCTTGTAAAGATTTTAAAACAAGCCGCCCAGGTTGCCGAACATCTCTTTAGCAGATGCCGCCATTTCACTTTGGCTTACATTATCGGCCTGTTCCATCGCCTTGTTAATGGCGATAACCAAAAGTTCTTCCAGTTCTTCTTTATCGGCTTCTTTTAAAAACGCCGGATCTATAGCAATGGCTTGCACAACTTTATTGGCGTTGGCTGTTACCAGAATTTTGCCGCCTTCTGCTGAGCCGCTGACGGATATAGCGTCCAGCCTTTTCTTTACTTCGCCCGCCTTTGCCTGGGCTTGCATGATTTTGTCAAACATTGTTTTGATGTGCAGATGTGCGAATATGCAAATGTGCAGGTTATTTTGGTTCGATATATAGTTTCACTTTTTTAGATTTCCTGCGCCGCGATCCCCGTTAATTAATAAAAAAAATAAAATATTTGTTTTTAAATTGATACTCATCTGCACATTCCCACATCTGCATATCCGCACATCTGCATATTTGCACATCAAAAATCAATCCTCACTCGTATCACCATTCCCCTTATAGGCGCTTTTGCGCACTACAGGCATCCCGGTGATCTTAAACAGGTCGTCCAGTTTTAACAAGCTGCCGTTGGAAAGGTTTGATAAAAGCACAATGGTAATGTCATCCTTCATATCGCGCAAAAAAATATGCCTGAAACCATGCCACCAGCCGGTATGGTAAATAACCTGCTGTCCCGGCGCCTCAAAAATCCGCCAGCCATAGCCATAGCTAAAGTGTCCGTGCAGCATAGGGTTGCGCGGTACATAAGCCGAATCCATCGTTGCCTGCTTCAACAGTCGTCCCGCTCTCAAGGCCCTGTCGAACAGGTACAGGTCGCCAACCGTGCTGTAGATACCTTTATCGCCAACCGGGCCGTCCAAAAAATTCTGGGCTACCGAATATCGCCATTGCCCCCTGTCGTGCCCCACAACATCCACCGGAATCTTATCATAAACTGCTTTTGAATACACCGCGGTATGCGCCATGCCCGCAGGTACAAAAATATGCGCCTTCATAAAATCGGCATAAGATTGACCGGTCACTTTTTCAATAATGGAACCAAGCACCATAAAATTGGAGTTGTTATACAAAAAGCGCTTATCGGGCTGGTTAAATGGATGTGGTTTATATTGGGCTATCAGGGCCATCTCCTGCGTGTTGCTGATGCCCTTGCGCTCATCGCGGTGCTCGGCGCGGTAAAGGTCGTCGGTAAAATAAACATAGTTCATCATCCCCGACCGGTGAGTAAGCAAAAGGCGGATGGTTACGCCGTCGTAAGGAAAGTCAGGAAAAAACTTCTTTACATCATCATTGAGCGAAAGCTTGCCTTGTTCCATCAGCATAAGGATAGCCGTACCGGTCATCGTTTTGGTGACGGATGCCAGCTCAAATTGCGAATTTATGTTCAGTTCTTTCCGGTGCAGATAGTCGGCCCAGCCGATCGCATTTTCATAAATGATCTTACCGTGTTTGGCCACTAACACATTCCCGTTAAAGCCTCTCGTCCGGTGAAGTTCCTGCATAAAGTCGTCGATCTGCTTATCAGCATGGCTCGGGTCATAGGATAGTAAAGCTTTCGTATCCAGGGGCGGAGGATGATTGTTGGTTGAGTTGGGGTTACCTGTACTTGCTTTGGAGGAGCAGGAGGCTAAAAAAACAAAAGAAACGCCGACTAAAAAGATACCACGATACACAAATCTCATAACAAATTCTCTCACAGATTAAACGGTTACAAAAGTTATAAATTATGTCCTAAGAATTAAGAGAATGTTAATAACTATTTTTTCTTTTAGTTAATGTGTTCATAATTTTAAGCATGAAATTATTTCGTTACATCTTATTAGTTTTCCTTGCGGTGTTTTGCAAAGCCGCAATGGCCCAAACAGGAACCGATCTTGATTCGCTGGTCAAACAGGCTGTGCGCCTCAACAACGCCGGCAAATATGCCGAAGCGGCTGATAAATACACACAAGCCCTGAAATTGGAACCCGATAACGTTTATGCCAATTATGGAATAGCGTTTTCGTTGCTCAATTCAGGCAAAGGGGACGAGGGCATTCCGTACTTGCAAAAAGTGATCGGCACAGATAATCCGGTCAAGCCCATGGCCTACGACCTTTTGGGTAGCATTTATGACCAGGATCACAATTCCGCAAAAGCTATTGAAGCATTCAACGAAGGCATAAAAATCGACCCTAAAAACCAGGAGTTATATTACAATTTAGGCTTGGTTTATTTTAGGGATAAGAACTATGCTGAAGCCGAGAAATGCGCCGTTCAGTCGATCAAGCTCGATCCCAAACATGCCAATAGCCTGCGTATATATGCCCTGGTTTGTTTCCACCAAAACAAGCGCGCTAACGCTTTGCTGGGCCTGTGCAGCTTCATCCTCCTGCAACCACAATCCGTACGAAGCACCGAGGCGTTTGGCAACATACAGCACATTTTACAGGGCGGCGTCCTGAAAGCCGAACCCGGAGTGGCGCCGCCTGCGCCCGATGCCAATACCGTCGCGCTTAACCAGGCCATCACCAAAGCCGTTACCGAAGCCGGACAGAAAAAGTACGCCACTAAAGCCGACCTGCTAACAGCGCAGTTCACCGCAATTTTTTCAGCCATCGGCCCGCTCGCAGACGCGCAAACCGGCGACGATTTCTTCAAAAGCTTTTATGCGGATTATTTTTTCAAACTGGCCCAA
>Ga0302326_10028806_pt1 | contig 11167 bp, 14 predicted proteins | sample Palsa_T0_3_FD_202264 | JGI IMG/M metagenome (GOLD analysis project Ga0302326, IMG submission 202264) | Peat permafrost microbial communities from Stordalen Mire near Abisko, Sweden - Palsa_T0_3 | ecosystem: Environmental > Terrestrial > Soil > Palsa > Peat permafrost | place: Sweden: Abisko...
AGTGATTTAGAGCTCACCTAGTAAGTGTGATATACTGGACTCTGTACATGGAGTGACAACCCTTATCTTTCAGGCAGACAGACTAGACTATAGCTCTGCTCCAGTCGTCTATTACCCCAGTGCTGACTCAACAAATGCCAGAACGGGTGCCGAGATCTACAATGAGCTTCTCAAACGCGGTAAGGCCCAAAGTTACAGGAGTTAACAAATTAGATAAGAAGGGTGTCGGTACATTTGCGGTGTGCGTTCGGTATTTGGAATTTCTGAAGGGGTTAGATGAGCCCGCGGGTATCTCAGATGAGCCCGCTGGTATCTTAGTCTGCGCTTGGGTGTCTAATCGTTAGATCACGGCTTTCAGCCCGCCGAGCCCGCCGGCAAGAAGAGAAAGCCAAATGATGAGCTTCGCAAAAAATTCAGAGATTTAATCAGATCGAAATACAGTGGAGCTTCCATCTGACGTGACTAAGGGCTAGATGAGTTTGCGGGGAGCAAAGGGGTGCGGCGACTCCCATCTAGCGAGCCTATGAGGGCGAACTTTTTCACTAAACATCTTAAGGAGACGATGGGCTGGAAAATTCACGGCGCGGATGATATTGAAAACTTTAAACCACGACAAGCACGGCTTCTTGAATGTATGAAGGGACTAGAAGACGGAACCATGTACTTTGTGGAGGTTGACAGGCCGTTACAATAGTTTCTATGCCGAGCGCTCCCCTTAAAGCGACAATACATGAGCATTTGCATTTTCCATTCCACCAAAGCCTCGTTGGCCGGCGCCTCATCGACCGATTAAGCATGCAAGCGGTGTATAATTACACCTACAAATATTTAATGTCAAGACAATTAACCAATCTTTGGGCGTGCTCTCGCCGTTTCACCCCTGATTCCCTCGGGCTAACATTCATAACCTTAGCCAAAGAGCCTTGGTTTGAACGTTAGCCTTGAAGAAATTAAAGTATAAAACATTCCTTCAAGTCTAGTCTCCCGTACCTATGAAGAAATTAAGCTAAGTGTATCCGGCACAAAATACACCGCCATGCTCAGAGAGCAAATTCTCAAAAAAGTTGGTGGAATACACCTTAATGTGCCCAAGGGAGGGGCTACGAGAGACAACAGCTGTTCATTACTATGCTATGCTATGGCAACGGGGATGCGGGAATACGAGACCTAGTGGTTGTGACAGCAGGCAATGTCTGGTCAGTTCCGTCGTAACTGAACCAATTCGACAAAGTTAGGCAATGTCAATCATAAGACATGCAAAAGATTGTACAGTTCGGGCTCTACCCAAGGGAGAGGTTCTTGTCGTGTTGGCATAATCAAACTGAAGGATATCGAACGCCAACAAATGGTCGATTGTCCACTTTGATGACTATAGAGATGTGCATCTCCATTTTTTCGCGCCCCATTTTGCAATACGGTCACTGGTACTCAGGGGTTTTGGGCGGGGGATCGATACGTCCGGTGTGACACCGAACACCAGAGTCATTTTGAGTGTACATTCGATCGACGACTTTGGAGATGTGTTGGATGATCATACCTGCCGTACCATCCTGCGGAGGAAGCAGGACGTTGATGACGAGGGTATTCCTAGAGTACTGGATGGCATGAGGAAATTGCGAATGGTTGTTTGCCCATGTGTCGAAGGTCTTGAGGTCGACCGGCTTTATTCGGTATTCTCCTTTCGTTCTGTTCATTAACTATGGAGGAACACTCAGATAATACCTGAACCTGCCCAGGATGCGTGCTAAATGCCGTCCGCAGCAGCCCTGTGGAAACGTAATGTCTTGGTAATTGTCCATGAGGGGAACGTTTGAAATTTGTTGGGTCGCGCAGAAGTGCCCGAAGTGTTGTCGGTCAAGGTAGACGGTCATCTCGTAATTCAGTGGTGAGTGTCTGCAACTCTTTCTAGACGTGATTTAGCAAGTTTCAGTCGATCTCTGTGTGTGCCCTTGCCCTAAACGAGGCTGTTCATTGGCTCTGACGTTGATCCACGGACCTTACAAGCAGGGACGACGACGACGTGATAACAATGTCGCTGTCCGAGCAGTGTCCCATCTATGGTACCGCGCTCTCAGTCTGCATCCACTAACACACAGCTCCCTTCATTGGATTCGGCGGCGTTGCTGCAGCCGTATGTCCCCGTAGTAGAAACCACTGACCGTGCAGATGATATTCTCCTGTACCAGGGATCCCAAGCGCCTTCACTGACAATAGCTATCGGCGCGGCATACGGCACCGCAAAAGCCGGCATCAGCATTGCTGGAGTCGGAACTTTCAAGCCCGAACTCATCATGAAAGTCCCTTCCCTTTCCCCTGTAATTCCCACGACTAACCCCTCGCAGAGTCTAATCCCCGTCGTCATGTCCGGTATCATAGCCGTCTACGGGCTGGTCATGGCGGTCCTCATAGCCGGCTCCCTCAACCCCCTTGACGACTACTCCCTCTACAAGTACACCCTCTCCCGCCCTCCCGAGACTGCTTTGTTTTGTATTCTTTTTTCACGAGATGTTTTACGAGAACCACGTTTTACGCAGCTAACGCGACAGTGGAATAATACATCTATCCTCGGGGCTGTGCGTGGGCTTGACGGGTCTGGCGGCGGGCTACTGTATCGGCATTGTCGGCGACCAGGGCGTGCGGAGTTATCTTTTGCAGCAGAAGGTTTTTGTGGGGTTGGTGCTGATATTGATTTTTGCCGAGGTGTTGGGGTTGTATGGGTTGATTGTGGGGTTGATCTTGAATACGAGAGCTGGGCCTGCGCAGTGTTAGAGACGTTTTCACATGAGTCGTATGGTCGTATAAGTAATTATATAGAATGTGATTCCATGTCCTTGTATGGGTTTTGTGTGGCAATTGCATGATACTTGTTGATTCGAGAGATTCGAGGAGTGGATACATCAAATACTCCGTTCAATCACTCTGTCTCTGGCCTGTTCGTTGTAATGTTGGTTTCCTAGCCACGAAAACAATCGGTAATAGGTTATGCCCACAGTATAGAACGAGTGGGAAGGTCTAAGAAGGGTATGCGAGCAATGCTTGCGCACGCCAGACTAGCAACAACTCCTGTGTGCGTGCATTATGTTTCTCTCAGCCCAAAGACATCCAGCACGCTGCGAACGAAGTCACGGAAAATGCGAAGTAGTGCCATCGAAAAGTACAACATACAGTAAATGCCCGTGTTTTGATTCTACAGACTATCTTTCTTCCCAACCCATAACGCAAAACAACCCATTTACATACTTTCTCTATTGCCCACCCCTCAATCTAAGTACAAGATGCAAGGTACTCTCCTTCTGGATGTTGTAGTCCGAGAGGGTACGTCCGTCCTCAAGTTGCTTGCCCGCGAAGATGAGACGCTGTTGGTCGGGAGGGATGCCCTCTTTGTCTTGGATTTTTGACTTGACATTGTCGATGGTGTCTGAACTCTCCACTTCCAATGTGATCGTCTTGCCAGTCAATGTTTTCACAAAGATTTGCATTCCACCACGCAGCCTGAGCACCAAATGCAGGGTACTCTCCTTCTGGATGTTGTAATCTGAGAGGGTACGTCCGTCCTCGAGTTGCTTGCCCGCGAAGATCAATCGTTGCTGATCAGGTGGAATTCCTTCCTTGTCCTGGATCTTACTCTTGACATTGTCGATGGTGTCGGAACTCTCCACTTCCAATGTGATCGTCTTGCCAGTCAATGTTTTCACAAAGATTTGCATTCCACCTCGCAGCCTGAGCACCAAATGCAGGGTACTCTCCTTCTGGATGTTGTAATCTGAGAGGGTACGTCCGTCCTCGAGCTGTTTCCCGGCAAAGATCAATCGTTGCTGGTCAGGTGGAATTCCTTCCTTATCCTGGATCTTACTCTTGACATTGTCAATGGTGTCAGAGGACTCGACTTCGAGGGTGATGGTTTTGCCGGTGAGGGTCTTGACGAAGATTTGCATTCCACCGCGGAGACGGAGGACGAGGTGCAGCGTCGACTCCTTCTGGATGTTGTAGTCCGAGAGCGTTCGGCCGTCCTCTAATTGCTTGCCAGCGAAGATGAGGCGCTGTTGATCGGGAGGGATGCCTTCTTTGTCTTGAATCTTGGATTTGACGTTGTCGATGGTGTCGGAGGATTCAACCTCAAGGGTGATGGCTACAGCGTCAGCGTCACGTCACCAAAAAAGGGGCCCAGGAGAGGGAAAAAGGGGGAGCTTACTCTTGCCAGTGAGTGTCTTGACGAAGATTTGCATGTTGTTGTTGTGATGGAGTTAGTCAAAGTGTTGCAGCGACAAGCGTTGATGGATGATTGCGGATGAACGATGGATGATGGATGAATGGATGATGGCTGTGTGTGTGTGAGAGTGAGCGTTTTTATGGGGCGGGAGGCGAAGCAAAGCTGTAAGCATCAGGAAATTGCCAGAAATCCAGCTATTAATTAGTCAGCAGATTCGAATTCAGGCATCGAAAATTAAAATTCGAACCGCAAGAGATTCGGTAAGGCACATCTGATCTGACAGTTCTGTTCCGAAATCTAATGCTCCGATGTCTTCTCGTATGTGTGGATACTTCCAGAAAACCCTTTTGAGGAGCCATTCTGCCGTCCTCTATTTCTATATCACTTCAATGAATATTACTAGCCCCTCGTACCCTCCAGTGGCGAGCTCTATACTCCAGATACTCTCCTTGCTTGACGTATTTGAGGATTCTGAATCCTATTTTCTGTCTCCTCGCATTTCTCTGACACTCGTCTTATTGCCACAATCCCGTTGCCTTCCTCCGATAATCACTCCTTCATCAGATGATTCAGATCGACCTATGACGCGGCGCGCCGGCGTCCGCCGTTCGGCGGTTTACGGGACCCAGTCCCGATCAAAAGTTCCTTTGCCCCGTGGCATTCCACCTTACCTCACGAAATTCCCCAGCGCAATCCCAACGGAGATTGACACTCGCCCTATCCCCAATTCCCATCTCCCTTCTTCACGTCTCTGTCCCAGCCTCCATCCTCGCCACAACCCCCCTTGCGACAATGCCAGACGAATCCGAGCTTAAGAAGTATATCCACAAGCTGGAGGCGCGGATCGAGGCCCTGGAGAAGAAGGCAGGGGACACAATGCACGGTCTCAGTGATAAATTGTTCAAGCTGAGTCCGGAGGCTACAAATGCGGATAATGCGCCCTCGACGAAGGAATTGAGGTTGGTCCTCATGGGACCCCCTGGCGCTGGTACTTCCGAACCCAATTGACCCTTTTTACTCCCTCTGCGATGATGAGGCTGACTGGGGTTAGGCAAGGGAACCCAATCCCTCAAGATCAAGGATAAATACTGTATTTGTCATTTGGCGACGGGGGATATGCTCCGTTCTCAGGTCGCGCAGAAGACGGCGTTGGGGAAAGCGGCGAAGAAGATCATGGATGCCGGAGGACTCGTCAGCGATGATATTATGGTCAACATGATTCAACAGGAAATAACCGAGAATCCGGAATGTCAGAATGGGTATCCCCCGCCTTCATGTCTTTAGACTAAGTCAGATTTATTCTGGATGGATTTCCGAGGACTGTTCCACAGGCGGAGAAACTCGATTCAATGCTCGTATCGAAAAACACCCATCTCGATCATGCTGTTGGTATGAGACTTCCATCCATAAACCAAGAGGGTGGCACGATGCTAATATGTTAGAACTGCGTATCCCGGATGCACTTCTGGTATCGCGTATCACAGGCCGTTTAATCCATCCTTCGTCCGGACGTACCTACCATCTCACAAATCACCCTCCAAAGGTCCCCATGAAGGATGATGTCACTGGCGAGCCGCTCATTCAACGCAGTGACGACAACGCCGAGACTCTCAAGAAACGACTGGGCGCATATCACGATATGACGACCCCCGTAGTAGAATACTACAAAAAGCGAGGTACCCCCTAAAACCTCCCCCTGGACCTTCCGCCGTTATCGTATAGTCCAGTGTGCTAATGACAGGAATATGGGCCCCCGTCGACGCAGCCCAAAGCCAAGAGGCAGTCTGGTCCTCCCTATCCGCCATATTCGCCTCCTCGGGCGCCAAAGAAGCCTCCAAGCCCGCCCAGGGGTCAGTATTGCAGCAACTGGGGATGCGGAAGTAGATACGTTTGAAACCGATGTGCTGTGGACGGTAGGTAATAGGGCTGGAAAAAGTTAAGGCTCTTTTCTTATGTGGCATTATACTCTTTTTTTTACTACTACTACTGCTTCTACTACTTTTACTATTAAATATACGTACAAGTTCATGAGGAAGTCGGATTTGCTGGTTGAGGTGTATAACAAAACAGTAATGGAAACTTCGGTGGACTTTTAACATTGGTACGATGACGATGACGATGACAGTGATGAAATGATCCGGTGCGGGGGTCGTGCTCGTAGCTGGCTGTCTTGAACTGAAGGAGCGCACTGCCGCGTTTGATAAATTCAGGATTTTGTTACTTCGAGTGTCGCGCCAGCAGAAAACGTATGACCTCCTTACTTGTAGGTGCTGTCAAGGCGCTTCCCAAGGTTTCTTTAGATTCAGCCAACACTAAGAATATGAGACAAGATCAGAAGTTTCCCCCAAAGGGAGGTAAATGAGAATAGAATTCCCTCGATCCTGCATTCCAAATTCGCGCTCCTCCGCTGGGTCTTGCTATAAGCTTTGCCATTTTCATGTCATTTACCTCCTTCACCGTTGCTGCCTTGTAATCGTTTGTCCCGAGTTGTCTTCTATAAATACCCCTTTCGGCGAATATTAATCAAGTCTCTCCCTATTCAATCCATCTTTCCTTGCTGTCGTCGATATTTCTCCAATTTGGAGTACTAGGGTTGGATCTGAAATAGTCATAATCGTTTGTGTTTTCTTCGGACAAAGGTATTGCAAAAGATAGAAACGTCCCATATCCTTTCAGATATCATTCATCTTGTGAAAGATCCTTCGTAATGTGAAAGGGCTTTGAATTGTGAACCTGGATGAAAAATCAGAGTTGAGATGGACAGATGTGGTCGAGGCGTGAGCGGTAGGGTTTAAATTTTCTGCGAGGCAGAGCATGTTACATACACTGTAAGATCCTTGATGTTTGCTGACTTGATATTGTTATGGACACTTAGCCCTTTTGAATTGATTCTAACGGAGTCTCTGTCGACTGCGTAGTATGCTCAGCAAGAAGGCTGCGAGATCTTCACTCCGAAGTCGTTCATCTGAGCGCCCTTGTTGGAGTGCCGATCCGTCATTTCCGAGCAGTCCAATGGGAAGGCCAAAAGGAGACAAGCGTTGATCCGGATTCAAGATTATCGAGGGCTCCTGTTGAAATGTGCTACGGCGATGTTTAACGACTGTCGAAGGCTCATATAGTCATGTCCACCCATCAATCATCAAAGTCGCTCTCAGAAATGCTCCCGAGACACCTTCTCCGAGCTCGACCGTCACTCAACTTTGTAAACAGGCTCCGTCGAGTGCCAATCCAGCAATGTCGTCCTGCAAGCTTTTCCCGATTTCTAGCCTCGACAATGTCGCCCAATCCAGAACATATCCGTCCGATCCCCACACTACGCCCAGTTATTTCTCTCCCCTCAGAGACGACAGCCTCCCTAGAAAGGGGCAACAGCGACGTCACGGTGGAAATTGACGGTCAACGCTTCTCATACGACAAATTCTTCCTCCGGGATCTGTGTCCCTGTCCGAAATGCATCGACCCCTCGACCCGCCAAAAACTCTTCAACACAACCGATATTCCCTTCGAAATACTCCCGCGTGCCCTGCGCGTGAAATCCAATGGCCTTTTGGAAATTATCTGGAATCACCCGGAACATCATCCCCACGTATCGCATTATGAGCCAGAATTGTTATTGAGATATTCGACGAAAGAGAGGATCAAGCATTTCCGCTTTCCGCTGCCAAAACAGGTTTATTGGGATGGTGAGATGATGAAGGAGAATATGTTCAAGGCGGATTATGAGACCTTTTTGAAGGATGATGCTATGTTGCACAAGGTGCTGATGCAGTTGCATTTATATGGATTGGCATATTTTGTTAATATTCCAAAAGAGAATACGGATGGAACTGAGGTGACGAATTTGGCATCCAGGTTTGGAGAAGTCAAACAGACTTTCTATGGCAAGACATGGGATGTAAAATCAGTTCCTCAATCCAAGAACATTGCGTATTTTCTCTTTCGTTCGTGAAGCTAATACTAGATACACAAATCTAAACTTGGGATTGCACATGGATTTGATGTACTACAACTCTCCACCAGGTCTACAGTTCCTGCACTGTCTCCGTAACTCCGTCACAGGCGGAAATTCCATCTTCGTCGACTCTTTCCGCGTCGCAGCTCTCCTGCGGCTGCAAAGCCACCATCACTACTGGTCCCTCAAAAACACCCCTGTACCATTTCACTACGTCAACGACGACCGTCATTTCTATTTCTCTCGGCCGACAATCGTTCCTGACACGACCGATCCTCATGGCTTTGCAATCGATCATATTAACTATGCGCCTCCGTTCCAGGCTCCGTTTGAGATTCCGACGACTGGAAAAGGGAAGGCGAATTGGCGGAGGTTTATTGGGGCGATTAAGTCATTTGCGGAGATTAGCGAAAGGGAGGATATGAGGTATGAGTTCACTATGCAGGAGGGGGAGTGTGCCGTTTTTGCGAATAGGATGGTGTTACACGCTCGAAGGGCATTTGATACGGAGACAGGGGACAGGTGGTTAAAAGGGACATACGTTGATTGGGACGATTTTCAGGTTTCCATTCTCATCGCTCGGAGGCTAATGGTAGAGTAAACTGCGGGTTAGTATGGAAAAGTATGGCTCAGACTTTGAGATGAAGAAGGGGATATATCTATAGATTCTTCAGATGGAAAGAACAGATGGACAGAACCTACGGAACATCAATGCATGGCTATGATGATGAATTGAATGAGAATGATTATCCCAAGTAAAACTATTTTCTCCAACCAACTCCAAAATAATACCCACGCCATGAGCATGATTCCCAGCAACAAAAACCCAAATGAAAAATACCAGCCAGGCCCATCACCCGACATTCACAACAACCAACCGCTCCACATGACCACAAACACTACCACAAGCCGTCCATGCAATAATACTGCATCGTTTGTATCCATCACTCGTACTCAACACTCCTCGAAACAACCTTCCTAATCATCTTAGTATATTCCTTCTTCCCCTCCTGTCCGCTCCTCCAATACATCTGGGCACACTTCCGATTAAGGACACAGCTCGGATCGGGATTCATATCCTTTTCGAAGATGTCGACCAATGCTTCGATATGCGCTTGAACGGACTCGGGGCGCCGGACACAGTAATAGGGGATCCCATCGGGAGTCACGTTTGCGTGGAAGAAGGGCGTTACGATACGCACGCGGGGTTGTTCCTGGGGGAAGGAGGTGGGGAAGATAATGCGGAGTGTGAAAAGCCCGCCGTCCCATTTAGTCATTGGACGGCCAAAGTAGACCTGCAACTGTCAGCAAACTTGACTTAAGCATGGATATGCCGGGCTGAGAACAGTCCGGCAACAAAGACGAATCAACATTGCCCATTTAACGGATAGTTTAGAAACAGGGAGGATAGGGATCCATACCATCCTCCAAGCAAAAGGATTATCCTTCTCCATCTCCAAATCAAGTGTCACACCCCTCGGATTCCCACCAAACCACTGTCGACACTGTTCGAACTGGGACAACAAATTCGTCGCAATCCGTTCGTGATCGTCTTTCGCCTTAGGCCCTTGTTCCGCCCACAGTATCATCTCGTCATCTAATACCCGTCGAATACGTATGAGTCGCTTTTCAAGGTCAGAGTAGTTGAATTTTCCTGACATGCCGTTCTTTGTGGCTTCGAAGGGCATCATTCTAAATTGTTTACCGTCTTTTATTGAGGTTTTTTCGCGTTTGATGGTTTCCTTATGTTAATTGAACCCGGCAACGAAAGCATAAGAACGGCAAGAGGAGACAAGAAGAGCTGAAACAAGGTGGGGAGAAGCATGGGGGTTGTGTACCAGGTATATATGGTAGTACCATAAGAACAATCGCTTACAATGATCCACCCACCTTCTAATCTCAGGCAACGGCGAACTTGCCCTCCTCGTCTCCTGATCATCATCGTTATCCTCCTCCTCCTCCTCCTCCTCCTCCATAGGCGCACTCTTGGCACTCGTGACTGACGGCGTAGACACACCCTCCTGATTGATATTGAGATACTCCTCCAATCGCTGGATCACACTTATCCGTATCGTCTCATGGCGGATTTTGCGGATGTAGCACTTTGCTTCGGTTTCGTTTCCCATGACTCGGCGACTAAATACCATGGGTTGTTGGTTCATTGCCTGGAGCTGTTGCAGTTGTTGTTGTTGCATCTGATGCAGTGCCTGGAGCTGTTGCATTTGCTGCGGTTGGGGGTGTTGTTGCAGCTGCTGCACTTGCTGTGGTTGGAGCTGTTGCGGTAGTACTGGGATTGATACTGGTGGGGTGGAGACGGGAGTTGGTGGGAGTGCTGTTGGTGGTTTGTCGTAGTCTTCATAGCCAGGTTCGTTTTTGTACTAATTGTCAAAATACTTACGATAGACGACGTACCGGATCTTGGTTCATGAGAGAGAGGATGGATACTAGAACCGATTGGAATCCCTGGCTTGAACGCCCTTTTGAGATATTAGCCTTTGGAGGGTATTCAAAGGAACAAATTGAGAGTGGACGTACATTGTTCTCCAGGTTCTCCACGCCATGTCCCCAGAATCGACAAACATACTCTCCCAGAAGCATATATCTACCATTACCCTTGTCCACGGGTCCAACTCTTGGGCGGTGTGCTTACATTTGGATTGAACCTCGTTCTGCCCATATTCGTAGTCAATGCAATGACACTACGATTAATCAAATCACATTGACACGTTATACTGCGGTGCCTTGGACGGATAATCTAGCTAATAAGTATTCATTCCATAACGTGGACAAGTAGGAAGGCACACAGAGGGAGAGGTACCATTTGGAAAGTCCAAGAGAAACTCAAAGATACCATACTCGTACGGCGTATCTTCAGGTCCAATGAGCAAAGCATACAACTTCATCACATTCGCTTCGTCATAGTGTACCTTTTTGATTAGCTATCGCGTCCTACGCGCAGCACACAAAAGCAGAGAAGGGAAGAGGTACAAAGAGATTCGTGTCCG
>Ga0302326_10028807_pt1 | contig 11166 bp, 11 predicted proteins | sample Palsa_T0_3_FD_202264 | JGI IMG/M metagenome (GOLD analysis project Ga0302326, IMG submission 202264) | Peat permafrost microbial communities from Stordalen Mire near Abisko, Sweden - Palsa_T0_3 | ecosystem: Environmental > Terrestrial > Soil > Palsa > Peat permafrost | place: Sweden: Abisko...
CCAGCAGCGCCGGAGTCAGAATCACCTTAATCCGGCGGCGCAACATCGCCAGATAATCGTCCATGGTTAGTTCGCGCTCTTCCATCATTTCAGCACCCGTTCCGCCAGCCCTTAACGGCCAGCTCCAAACTTAGTCCAGCCGGATTGGCCGCGGAGACCAATCCACCCCAATCGAACCCACTTGCCGGTGGGACGAGTTGCTGCACCCGGTTGTACTCGTAGAAAGCGGCACCGGACACGGAGTATTGAAAAACACATCGTTGAACTGATAGCTCACGAATCCCCGCAGATTGCGCCCGAACTGACGGTGAAGGCCCACTCCGGCGAAGGCCTCAGTGTAGGAGGTCGCATCGACCGCCGAGCCCGCAAGCTGCAACTCCTCGTTCTTGGAATAGCCGAAGTCAGAGAAAAGATCCCAGACGCGGCTCAAGGGCCTTTGCACATCGGCCTGTCCAACGTTGCTCTTCGAGCCTGCGAATATCCCGGAGCCGCTTGTGTCGTAACGCTGGTAGCTGAGGGTGAAGGAGGTTTTCGGAAACCTGTAGCGCAGCGAAACCCGGCCCGCAGCGCCGATGTGGTTGGCCGTCTCGGCAAAGACTTCGAACGTGCCGCCAAACGGTATGCACTGATTCAGAGGGACATTGAGAGGCAGGCCTAAGAAGGTGCACACCGGCTCGTTGGCGGAGATGTGCGTAAATTGCGGTCCCGCTGAGATCATGAAATCCATGCGCCCGGAAATGCGGTGCCCGTAACTTACTTGTATGAGATTCGAGTGAAACGCGGTGCCCACCGTCGAAAAATTAAATCCCTGGTAGGCATATGCCAGCGCGATCTGGTCCTTCGGAGTCAGGACCCGGTCATACGCGACCTGGGTGGTGAACTCGCGGCTGCCGATGAAGTCGGCGTTCTCCGCTGGCAGGCCAGTCACGGGAGAATTGAGGCCCCCGTAAAAATGTTCGAGCCCATACCCCGCCGCAACGGTCACAGCTGATTTCGGAGTCAGATTCTCGACCACGTCTGCCAATCCTAGATTGGTGAGACGAGGCACATCACCCAGCGAAACTGTGCTTCCTCCGAACAGGGCGCTGCTCCCGGTGCCGAACGCACCGGCTCCCAGCATGCCCGCGCCTAGGCCGCCGAAACCCGCGTTGTACGCCCCGCCACCACCGTAGGCTGAGAAGTCGAAACTGCCTTCGGGGAGGTAACTGAACGAATCGCGAATTGCCAACTGCCCGCGCTTCCAGTTGATCCGGTTGTCTATATCGAATTGCTGCAGTTGCTCCAGTCCGAGGCCCGAGTGGTCGTAATAGGCGACGCCACCGACGTAATCCATCGCCACGGCATAGTTTTTCCAGAGTTTTTGCAAGGTCAAGCTTCCCATGCCCCGTGTCACCGTGCCGACCGACGACTCGCCGCCCACCGAGTTCGCGATGTTGGAATCCAAGGACTCGCTGAAATGCAAACCGGGCAACAGGAAACTCTCCGGCGCCGCATGGGGCTCCAGCCCCGGTTGGTCGATCGCGGAAATTGGCGGGTTCTCGCTAACCGTCGGGGCAGGATTTTGCTGTCCGAAGGCGGGCACTGGAGAAGGCGCAGGCGGCTGGTTCTGGTCGCTCTGCGCCCAGGCCACGCTGGCCGAAAACAAGCTCAGCGTCAGGGTCAAAATGATGTGGCCTTCTTTCATCCGTATTCCTCTTCGACTGTCTTTTTACCAACTCGAGTGGACAACGATCCTACGGAACACGATCCTAGGGAACAACGATCGTGTCTCCCGGTCGGAGCACGATATTCTGCTGCGTTCCCCGCGCCTTGATCGCGTCCTTGTAGTTAAAGGGTATTTTCGTTTGCTGGCCGTTTTGTGTGCGCAGCAGGTAAATCGCTTTGGGATTGGAAAACTGCGTAAATCCCGCACTGGATAATGCCTGCAGTATGGTCATATGGGGCAACAAGGGCATAACGCCGGTATGCACCACTTCCCCCAACACATAAATCCGCTGGCTGTTCATCGCCTCCACTGCCACGGTGACCCGAGGATCGGCAATATATTTCTTCAGCTTCTCCTTGATCGACGCGGCCAGCTGCATGGGAGTCATGCCCGCCGCCTGCACGTCGTCCAGCAAAGGCAGCGAAATCTTGCCGTCGGGACGCACCGGCAAAGCGACGTTCATGTCCGGTTCATGCCAGACGGAGATTTTCAGCATATCGTCGGCGCCGATGATGTAGTCGGACGGAACTTCTGGCGCAGGTGGTTGAACCACGGGCGCGGCCGGTGTCTCCGGCGTGGTAGCACTCGTACCGGTATCCTTCTGAGCCCACATGCCGGTGGTCACGAACCCCATCAGCACCAAGCACGCCAGCTTCATTACTTTCTTCATCCTCTCTCCTCTGGCTCCTCTGGCGCTACGAGGCTCCGTACTCGGAGCATCCCATTTGTTTCAACTTGTACAGCAAAGCCTTGTAACTGATCTGCAACTCCTCCGCCGCCCGGCGCCGGTTCCAACGGGTTCGGGTGAGCACGCGCAGAATGATTTGTTTCTCCGCTTCACGCGAGGCGGCCCGCGCCGCTTGCTTCAGCGAAACCCGGCTGCTGTTGCTCCCTAGGTCCGGCCGCAGCAGCATCGCCCGCAATCCGCCCATCGCGACCGTTTCATCTCCCAGCGCCACAATCGCTTTGGCCGCGTTCTCCAGCTCTCGCACGTTCCCCGGCCAGGAGTAATCCTGAAATAAGCGCTGCGTCTCTTCGCTCAGTACCGGCACCGTCCGCTGAAAATCGTGCCCGTATTTCCGCAGAAAATGTTCCATCAGCACGGGAATATCTTCCCGGCGCTGGCGCAGAGGGGGAAGCCGCAAGCACACTCCGCTGATTCGGTAATACAGATCCTCGCGCAGACTCCCCGCTCTTACTTCCGCTTCCAGGTCACGCGCACTTCCGCAGATGAGCCGGGCCATGCCTTGCGGCCGGCCGCCATTCGCGTTCCCTTGGGTCAAGGCCTCGAGCAAACCTGCCTGACCCTCCGCGCTCAGTTCTGCCACCTCTTCCAAAAAGACCGTGCCGGCGCCGGGCATATCGGCCCGCCCGTCCAAGTCTGCCAACTTGCTGCACTCCACCGTGCCAGAAGAAACCATGCGGAACGGCTGCCTTGCGTGCCGCGAAAGCTCGTGAACCCGTCGCGCCGTGGCCTTCTTGCCCGCTCCGTGCTCGGCCAGCAACAGAACAGGAACTTCGCTCTGCGCCACTTCCCGCATCACCGCTTCCACGCTCCGCATACTTGGACTTACACCTTCCACGAAGTCCATTCTCCGCACCGGTTCGTGAACCATCGCGGTCTGCATGTGCTTCACGCCTTGGCGGACACCCGATTGCATCTATCGACCTTTTTCCTGGTTGGAAGAGGCACCCAAAAAAGGCGCAGTTAGACCCCAGAGTGTTCTTGAGAGCACGGAAGGTGCCATCCAACTTCGCAGGCCGTGGGAAGATGTCATTACAAGTTTATCACCGTGTTTTCAAAAGTATACAGGCCAGAAACGGGGCTCGGGAGGAAGCAAACCTGCACGTTCGAATTTACACCCTCCCCCCACAGAAGGAAAAGTATTTACCCAATTTAGGATAATTTAGGTTAATACCTGCAACTCCCAAAAGAGGAAATATTGCCAAACCCCTCCCCTCCACGGGAATGGTGAAAGCCAAAGAAACTGGGAACATGCCCTTCGGACTCGGGCATCTTTGCCTTCTCTGGCGCGCCATCTCTTTCGGGATGGGCCATCCGGGAATTCCCTGCGGCGGAGTGGCGTGGGGACTTTAGATTGCGGTCTCCCCTGGCTTCGCATATGCTGGACCGTATCCCGGGTGTGAGTCATGGAGTCTGTTCCAGGTGAGCCCAGCGCTGCAATCCGACCGCCCAACTGCCTCTGCGCGCGCGGCTGCCCCGGCGCCGCCCCCGTTATGGCAAACCGCTTTTATCGCTGGCCTCTTGCTCTGGCTGTATATTCATGTGCTCACCCACCTGGTCGGGCAATGGTGGAAGGACCCCAATTTCTCCCACGGTTTCTTCGTCCCGCTGTTTTCCGCCTTCGTGATCTGGCAGGAGCGGTCCCGGCTCACCCGCCTGAGCCCGCAGCCCTCGTGGTGGGGCCTGTTGTTGTTTGGGTTCGGATTGTGCATTCTTGTGGTCGGTCAGATGGGCGCAGAGCTTTTCCTGTCCCGGTTCTCGATGTTGATCGTGCTGGCCGGTTTGATCGTGCTCTTTCTCGGGTGGAGTTTCTTCCGCGCCCTTCTGTTTCCCTGGGCATTCCTGCTTTTGATGATCCCCATTCCCGCCATTGTCTTCAACCAAATCACCTTCCCGCTGCAGTTGCTGGCATCGAGGGTTGCCAGCACCACTTTGCCCTGGATGGGCGTTCCTGTCTTACGCGAGGGCAACGTAATCGTCCTTCCGGCCATGGCTTTGGAGGTAGCAGACGCCTGCAGCGGCATCCGTTCGCTGATGTCACTCACCACCCTGGCCATCATCTATGGTTATCTGATGGAACGTAGGGTCGCCGTGCGGGTCCTGCTCGCGCTGGCCTCCCTCCCCATCGCTGTAGCCGCGAACAGCCTGCGCGTCGTGGGCACAGGACTTCTCGTCCAATACTGGGATCCGGAGAAGGCCCAGGGCTTCTTTCACGAATTCCAGGGCTGGCTGATGTTTGTCGCGTCGCTGGTATTGCTATTCGTTCTCCACCGCGTCTTGCAGGCGCTCTGGCCCGACAAGGAGGCCCCATGATGGGTGTATCTGGCTCCGCCCTCCGTTTCGTTGTTGCTACCCTCCTAATTGGTGCGACCGCACTCTTCCTTCACGATCATGGGCGCAGCGAAGTTTTTCCACCGCGTCCGCCGCTTCAGTCATTTCCCATGCAATTAGGCCCCTGGACAGGAACCGATCTCCCCCTCGAAAAAGACGTGCTGGACGTCCTCGGACCGGGCGAGTTTCTGCTCCGCGACTATTCCCTGGCGGACAAATCTGCTCCTCTTACGAATTTGTACATCGCTTACTTTCCCAGCCAGCGCACGGGAGACACCATCCACTCGCCGAAGAACTGTCTGCCTGGAGCGGGCTGGGCTCCGGTGGAAAGCAGCCGCGTCACGCTTGCTTTGCCCGGTCATAGCCCTTTCCCTGCCAACCGCTACGTCATCGCAAGAGGGGGCGCGCGCCAGTTGGTGCTGTATTGGTATTGGGCCCATGATCGCGCGGTGGCCAGCGAATACTGGGCCAAGTTCTATCTGGTCAAGGACGCGATTCGCATGAATCGCAGCGACGGCGCTCTGGTGCGCTTGATAACTCCGATTTTACCCGTTGAAACCCCGGACGCCGCCCAACAGCGCATTCTCCCCTTTACCTCCGCCGTAGTGCCGCTCCTCGATGACTACATCCCGCGCTGATCAGCGGGTCGCAAACGCTGACATTTGAGCTCCACTGCGTCTGCCAGTTCCGTCATCCCGGCTCTTTCTGGAAGTCCTACAGAAGCCACTCGCACGGCTTCTCGATGGTGTCAATGGATTGCTTGCCTGAGTCGCTTGCCGGAAAAAACTCTACCCTTTACAGGCTGAACGACCGCGCTGAACGCATGTTCAATGCCTGAATTCCGGTTCGGGAAGTGCCTGCTGGTTCCTGAAACTGCTCCCCGACGCGGGGAGACATGCGCTAGAGAAATAATTCTCTATTAAAAGAATAGACTTACTGTGATATGATTCGTTGCAACGTAGCGCCCGGTTAGAACGTGAGCCCCTTGTTCTGCATGCGTTTGTTGCACATGCGTTCTGTCCTGAGGCCTCCCTACGCTAGTTCAGGTTGGTGTGATCGCGCCGCCGGAAAGACCCTTATTCTTTCTGGCAGGTGCAACTGAGAGGCTGAATGAGATCCAACACAGAAGTGTTGCCGTCTGCCCTTTCACGGGCGGGCTGTCCTAAGTGCAACTCGGAGTTGCATATAGAAAGCCACGAGTGCATTTGCAGCCATTGCAGCGATCGTTGGGAAATTCGCGATGGTATTCCCCGTTTCTTTGACCCTGGGTATTACTGGGGCGAAGTTCCCGAACCGGAAGCCATCGCGCTGCTTGACCAAGCCCGATCGCTCGGCTGGCGTGACGCGGTTGAGCAGCACTTCAAAAGCAGTGCTCCCATGCAATATTCCATCCTGAACTGGCAAAGCCGGGCGTCTTGGCTGCCTCTGCTTGGTCTACCCGCTGGGGCTGTCGCGCTCGATGTCGGCTCCGGATACGGCGCGATCACGCACGCCCTGGCGGTCTCGTGCGCGGAAGTCTATTCGCTGGAGGCGATGCCTCTTCGAATCGAGTTCTCGCGCATCCGCATGCAGCAGGAAGGACTTTCGAATGTTCAACTCATGCAAGCCAGCGCCACGGAACTCCCCATACGCGATAACAGCTTCGATCTCATCGTGGTCAACGGGGTTCTCGAGTGGGTCGGACAGTGGGACACGAGCGCCTCGCCCGATGCAATTCAACTTCGGTTTTTGCAGAAGTTGCATCGCGCGCTCAAGCCAGAAGGAATCCTGCTCGTCGGCATCGAAAACCGAATCGGCTACAACTCCTTCGCCGGCGGAAGAGATCATTCAGGCCTCCCCTACACCGGCCTGATGCCGCGCTGGCTGGCAAGTCTGGCGCTGCGGCACAGCAAACGTCCTACCCATCGCACCGAACTCAACGCCAGACATCAATATCGTACATACACCTACAGCGAAAATGGTTATCGTCGAATCCTGCGCAAAGCCGGTTTTCGCTCTCTGAGCTTCTACGCTGCCGAACCCGGGTACAACGAGCCGATCTCGCTTGTTCCACTGCGACGAAACGCACTTGCCGCCCATATTCTGCGCACGATGAGCGAACCCAATTTAGGCTCGCGGCGGCGTTGGCGGCGACTTGCAAAGTTGTACATGAGCCGTCTTGGACTCTTCCGGGCCTTCGTTCCGGAGTTCGTAATTATTGCCAATAAGGAGTCTTGCCTTGCTCATTCAAAGTAATTCGTCGTTCTGGTCCCAGGTTGATCGCCTATTGCCGAGTGAACTGCGGATTGAAGATGCCATTCCGTATCTTTCCGGAACGCCCGGCGGCAAGAAGACCGTGATACGGTTCTTCAGGTCCGGTGACTCCACCCCTAAGTTGGTCCTCAAAGGTTCGCGAGATGCTAGCTGCCAGCGAGCCCTGGAGCTTGAGGTGAACGTGCTCCGGTTCCTGCAGTCAAGGGTGCAGGAAGGCATCGACCTGGGATTCTCAACGCCGGTTCCAGTGAGGTCATTCGAGGACGGTGGTTGGCACTATACGACGGAAACCGCAGCCCAAGGTCAACCACTTTCAGAGCTGATCTTTCTGCATTCTCCCAGGGCGAGGTGGAACATTTTGCACAACGAACTTCTGCGCGCCCTCCAGAGTGCGGTTAAGATCCCGAACGCCTTTCCTGGCCAAACCGCGGTCCGCGAGATTCCTCGAACGTGGTACAAGCTTCCGAATTGCGTGAGTTTAGAGCGCCAACTTCAAGTTGAGCTTGCATTAGAAGCCGCCAAGTGGGTGGATGCGCGGCTTTGTGCTCACGGCGATTTCACCATTGAAAACGTATTCTCGGAAAGTTCTTCCGGCAAGGTGTCCGTTATTGATTGGGATCTGCCAATGCTGGGCGTCCCACCATTGTATGACGCATTCACGCTGTTGCTATCGTCTCTGCCCGCACTCGATTTGGAGCCGGAAGAAACCACTGGGGAAGACCTTTTGCTAACCCAATTTCGAGCAGCGTTCTTTGGTACTGGCCGTTGGGCTGTTGCCACGCGGGGACTCCTACAGAGAATTACACCAGGGGACGCCTCGGGGCTGTGGCTGCAGATGCTTGTATGCCTGCTAATCCGGTCGAATTACTTCCTTTGGCGGCAACCGGCAATTGGCAAGCAGTACTGCCGCTTGCTGGAGATGGCGGGAAATCACAGAGAACGTTTTGTTCTCCATCGCTCGTGTTGAGCACTCTTGAATCCCCCAATCCTTTTGAGATTCTTCGGGGCCGTTCGGTTGAACAGCCTTTCCGTATCGCTGACCCACCTGCCTTCAGGCCTGGGGATATAAGCCGACGGTTTTGTTCTTGCTTTTGCTCTTGGTTACGGTATCTTAAAGAGTGGCTAGGCGATAACCAAGCCGAGCCACCGTAAATGCTGCACTGTACCAAACGTCGCCTCGGGATACGTGGAGACGCTAAACGACTGCGGACAAGATGTAAGTCTGGCGATAGCCAGCAATCTTGGTTGAACCAGTTAAGGTCGCCGTAAGGCGACTAGAATCCCCCGCCTTCAGGCTGGGGAGTATCAAAAAGTCGGATACAGTCCCTCATCATGATCGGATCTTGGTCCAGGGACTCAGCGCGGCATTGAGCGCACCAGCGTGAGCACTGCAAGCACTCCTCTATACATCGCTCAACCGTTTGATTTGAAATCGTCTGAACACGGCCAATAATCGGGTATGAGGCGATCCACAACCCGTGCGTTCACGATAAAAAGAACCGGATCGGGGAAAGTTCGCCCGTCAGGAAAATATCGCTAAAAGGAGGCTTCCATGGAGCTGTTGATTCGACATTCTTCAATTGCCCGCTGAAAAGCCGCTGCGAGACCGTTCCTTTCCGGCGAGTTCCAAATGCTGCTGGTGCTCCTTTGGCCAATAGTGGCCGCGCGCAAGTGTAAGGATCAGTGGATCATCGTCCTGTAGCTCGCTGAGTTTGCGCACTGTGCCTGTGTGATCGGGCAGTTCGTAGTTGGGGAAAATGGCTCCGGGCACAACATCAGGACGCATGACTGGACTCCTCACGTTTCTCTCAAAGGGTAATTCCTCAGTTCGAATTATGATGGCGTAGTATGTTCGAGTGTCGGGAGTGAATGCTGGTGGAGATCCAGCCGCCGACCCGAACGATTTGGCTGGGCCGTCGTCTAACTCTTAAGACGTCCCGGTTTTCTCTCTGTACGAGCCACGCTCGAGGATTGATGAGGTAGCTTCTCGTAACAGCCTGCCTGGTCGATTGGTCACCCCAGTAATTTTCCGGCGAGCCAGTAATCCACACTGAACCTTCCCGGACCGGAGCAGATCAGCCAGATAAAGAAGAGCACGTACAGGACTTCCGGAAGGTAAAGGAAATTGTCGAGCCAGTTAAGTGTCGAAAGTCCCTTAGGCAGGGTGGAGACCGCGCTGCTCAGGGTGGCGACTGTCATATCGATCAATAAAGCCACGCAGGCTACGCTCGAAAGAAACCCCACGGTCAACAAGGACCCGCAAACGAACTCGACACCCGCCACGAAATACGCCGTCTGGCGGGGAAACGGGACTTTGGCCTTAACCAGCGTTTCGTAGACAGGTTTCATGCCGCCAGCGACAAACAATTTGTCTGCCCCGGAGATGGCGAAGAACAGCCCGATCGAAACGCGTATCAGCAGGATGGCACATTGTTCCAAATCACTGCTACCCTGCAGCGCAAACTGGACCAACCGTTTCCACTCCATCTCTTGTCTCTCCATCGAAGGGAAGCGCCGTAAGGATACCCGATGTCACACCGACTTGCCCCGGCAACCGCTCCAATGTCAGCCTTAGGTGAGGTCGGTGCTCTGTCCGACCTCGATAATTTAACCGTCAGGATCGCGGATGTAGCAGCGAATCTCGTCGCACTTTTCCTTCGGCTCCGTGATGAACTCGGCTCCTCGACTTTTCCATAATTCATAGCACGCTTGAATATCCGCAACTCGGATATTCAGGAAGCTGCTGACCTTATCCGGGTCGGCGGGGACGCTGAGCGTTACCGTCGGCTTGTCGGGAGTCGGCCCGCCCCCGACGTTGACAATGAGCCACGTATTCGCGATCTGAATGTGCCCAGACGCACCCTTATTGTAGCCTCGGCTCAGAATGCGACCGCCGAAGACCTTTTCATAAAAATCAGCCGCTCGGTCGATGTCGGCGACGGTGATGAAATGTGTGACGGTGAACCCGTCGCGCGGGGGCATCTCATAGCTTTTTTGTTCGATTCGTACGCTGCTCATTGACTAGCTCCAAATCCGATGAACAGTGTTCATCTGGGCAGGTCGCCCACACTTGCCCGATTTTCAGGCGGCACCAGCGAAAAACCGCCGAACGTAGTTTTCATCGATATTTAAGCCCTCCAAGTGTCGTCCCTTTCTCAAGGCTCTTTCTGTGCGTCCCCGATTCTTATGCCGCTGAAACCGACTTCTTCTTCCCATCGAGTGCCGGTAGAAGAAGCTTCAGAAGCGCTTCATCAGAGAACGGGTTCTGACCCGAGATCACTTCGCGATCTTGAAGGACATAGCTCGTCCATGGAGCGAGCACACTTACGTCAGCGCCCGCCGTACGCAGGGCGAAGTCCGGGTAGAACAGCACCTTGCCACCAATCTCAAGCGGCTCCCGCTGCTGCTCTTCCGCTGTCGAAAAGACAGTCATCTTATATCCAGAATAGATCCAGCCCTGAGCCTTCGCCCGCGCTCCAGCGGTATCGCCCGCCGTCAGCGCTGCGACCACCTCCTTCGAATTCGGAGAAGCCGCGAGAAGCGAAATCCCGCCGTGGCAGAGTACTGCCGTAGGCTTGGATGTTTGATGAAAGTGTCTCAGCACGGTGCCAGCGTCGGGATCATCGAGAAGATCCATCATCGGCCCGTGGCCGCCGGGGACGAAAACTGCGTCATATTGATCCAGGCCCGATGCGATGACATCCGAGATACGAGTTGGATTTTTGAGCCCAGTCAGGGTGTCGCGGAATTTTAGATAGTTCTGAAGCTTAGCCTCGTCCCCGCCGAAGAACTGGGCTATCGCTGAATTGACATCCATTTGCGGCGTGTTGCCTTTAGGGTTGGCGAACGTGATTTCGTAGCTCTCCTTCATCAGGGCGCGAACCGGAACCGTCAGCTCGTTGAGATAGTAGCCAGCGCCGGCATAAACCTTGCCATCCTTCAAGGGCAAGCCGTGACCGCTCGAGACTAGCACCAAGACTTTTCCTTTACTTGTCATTGTTGTTGCTCCTTGTGCGCCGGTTAAACCGGCGAGGTGTAGTGGATGAAAGAGTCATACGAATGTGAGGTAGCGACCCACATCGGCCCTGAGTCATGCGGAGCCGCTCGCGAGGGCGGCGTCGAAGCGTTGACA
>Ga0302326_10028808_pt1 | contig 11166 bp, 13 predicted proteins | sample Palsa_T0_3_FD_202264 | JGI IMG/M metagenome (GOLD analysis project Ga0302326, IMG submission 202264) | Peat permafrost microbial communities from Stordalen Mire near Abisko, Sweden - Palsa_T0_3 | ecosystem: Environmental > Terrestrial > Soil > Palsa > Peat permafrost | place: Sweden: Abisko...
CGACCAGGGTGTGTTGCATGCGCTGACGCTGGAAGGTGGGGTCACCACCTTCGGCCTGGCCGCCGACCCGCACCACCACGCGGTGTGCACACGATGCGGCTCGATCATCGAAGTGCCTGCTGGACGACTGGCCTCTGCGCTGGAACATGCGATGGTGGGCAGTTCGTTCGCGCTGTCCGAGCGAGCGGGACTCACGCTGCACGGACTGTGCCCGCAGTGCCAGGGAGACGGATCGCCGCGAAGCTAGACGTGCGCCAGCCGCTGATTTGTCACGTGCAGCTGTCGGTTGGTGCTGTCGGACAACGCCTGGATCTGGTCGGGCTGCAACCGGCCGCATAGCCGGTCCCAGTGAATCGCAATCTCGTCGCCGATCGCCACGTCGGGCACCGCGCTGTACCCATCGGCGAACACGTCGAGACGGCGCGACAACGGCTCGGACAGACCGAGCGCGTGCCCGTCCCACACCAGTCGACAACACGACACCTCAACGTCGTCGCCATCGCGGGAAAGCACCGTTCCCCAAGTGATCCGGCAATTGTCCAGCACGCCCAACGGGTGCTCGTCCATGCCGCGACCAAGAAACCGCGTCCACGGATAAACGCCGAATACATGAAAGCAGTGATTGCCCGCCGCCTCGCACGCCAGTTCCGGCGTGAGATGCGACCAGTATCGGCCCGCCTGCGGGCCGATGATGGCCAGCAACGCATCGAAAAGGTCGCCCGGGTCAAGGTTGGCGCCGACGCCGCCGCCCAGCCAATACGACTCGACAAGCCGGTGGTCCAGCGGGTCGGCGATGCCGGTCAGCACGGACAGGACTCGCAAATATGGCCAGGCCCCGGAAAACTTCGTCGCGGCCAGCCGCACATCCTCGACAGATCCGTCTCGCAACGTCGCCCCCAGTGGGGGACCGCAATAGCCCAGCGCGTTGGGCGCGTGGGCGTACCGAGCGAACATCTCGGCGCCGCGGCTCTGTCGGTCCAACTGTCACGCCCGCCCGGTCTGTCCCACCAGCTTGGCGGCGTCGCGATGCATGCGGCCGAAGTTGTAGTAGGCCGCGCAGGCTCCCTCGGGTGACACCATGCACGTGCCGATTGGGGTCTCCGGGGTGCATGCGGTGCCGAAAACCTTGCATTCCCAAGGCTTTAGCACGCCCTTGAGCACCTCGCCGCACTGGCACGCCTTCGGGTCGGCGACCCGCACCCCAGGCATCGCGTACCGCAACTCGGCGTCAAACTCCGCGAAGTCGTCGTGCAGCCGCAACGCGCTCTGCGAGATGAACCCCAGCCCACGCCATTCGAAGTGCGGACGCAGCGCGAACACGCTGCCCATCAGCGCCAGGGCCGCCGGGTTACCGTCCTCGGGCACTACCCGCTTGTATTGATTTTCGACTTCGCATCGGCCTTCGCGGATCTGGCGCAGCAGCATGGTGACCGCCGCCAGAATGTCCAGCGGCTCGAATCCGGCCACCACCAACGGCTTTCGATATACCTCGGTCACGAACCGGTACGGCCGGTTGCCTACCACGGTCGACACGTGGCCGGGGCCGATGAAACCGGACAGCCGCAGGTCCGGTGATTCCAGGATGGCCTTGATCGGCGGCACGATCGTGACGTGATTGCAGAACACACTGAAATTGCGCAGGCCGAGGTCGCGAGCCCGCACCAGCGTCACGGCGGTCGACGGCGCGGTGGTCTCGAACCCGATGGCGAAAAACACCACTTGTTTGTCGGGGTTGTCGATCGCGACCTTGAGCGCGTCCAGCGGCGAGTAGACGAACCGCACGTCGGCGCCGCGCGCCTTCGCGTCCAGCAAGCTGCCTGCCGACCCGGGCACCCGCATCATGTCGCCGAAACAGGTGAAGATCACGTCGGGTTGGCCGGCCAGCCACATCGCGTCGTCGATACGGCCCATCGGGATGACGCACACCGGGCACCCAGGGCCGTGTACCAGTTCGACGTTGTCGGGCAGCAGGTGTTCGATGCCGTGCCGGTAAATGGTGTGGGTGTGCCCGCCGCACACCTCCATGAACTTGAAGTGGTCAGGGCCACTACCCGCCAGGTGCTCGATGGCAGCCAGCAGCTTGCGCGCCGCCGCCGGATCGCGGAATTCGTCAACGAATTTCATCACTGTCCCCCTTAGACAATCGCCGACGAGTCGAAGGCTTCGATTTCGGTGGTATAGGCCTCGCCGAGCTTCTTGACCGCGGCCAGGGTGAGCAACGCCTCGGTCTCGTCGATCTTGGCCATCGCGAACCCGACATGAACCAGTACCCAGTCGTCGGGCTCAGGCATATCGCTTTCCAGCAGCCGCACGCTGATCGTGCGTTGCACACCGCTGACGTCTACCTTCGCCAAATAGTTAGCGGGATCGGTGATCTCAACGATCCGACCCGGAATCCCAAGACACATCGACGGTCTCCTCTTCTCAGCTCAGCAGATTCGCGGCAGCGGGTCGCCGACGAGCATGTCGACGATCCGGGTGCCGCCGAATCCGGTACGCAGCACTACGCTTTCCGCCGGTTCGGTGACGATTTCCCCGACCTCGGCCGCCTCGGCGCCCAGCGGATGTGACCGCAGCGCGGCCAAGCCGGCGTCGGCCTCTTCGGGTGCGACGACGGCGACGAACTTGCCCTCGTTGGCGACGTAGAGGGGATCGATGCCGAGTAACTCGCACGCGCCATTGACCATGGGCTGCACCGGCAGCCGCTCCTCGTCGAGCAGCACCCCCAGGCCGCAAGCCTGAGCCAATTCGTTGCAGACGGTCCCGACCCCGCCCCGGGTCGCGTCCCGCAGCCACCGGGTGGACGGTGCGGCCGCCATCAGCAGTTCCACCAGCGGGCTGACCGACGCCGTGTCGGAATGGATGTCGGCCTCGATGGCCAGATCACCCCGGGCGAGCATCACCGCCATGCCGTGATCGCCCATCGAGCCCGACAAGAGCACCTTGTCGCCGGCGCGTACCGACGTGGGCGAAAGTGTGCGCCCCGAAGGAATGATGCCGACCCCCGTTGTGGTGATGAATAGGCCGTCGGCGGCACCCTTGGGTACCACCTTGGTATCCCCGGTGACGATCTGCACGCCTGCTTTGGCTGCGGCGGCGGCCATGTCGGCGACGGTCTCCTTCAGCTCGGCGATCGGAAAGCCCTCTTCCAGAACGAACGCCGCCGCGATCCAGGACGGCACCGCGCCGGTCATCGCGAGGTCGTTGCACGTGCCGTGCACGGCAAGCTCACCAATGGAGCCACCGGGAAAACGTCTGGGCTGCACAACAAATGAATCGGTGGACATTGCCAGCCGCTCGCCGCCGGGCAAGGTGAGCACCGCCCCGTCGCCGAGTGACTCCAGCAGCGGGTTACGGAATGCCTCCATGAACACCGCGTCGATCAGCGCGGCCGATGCCTTGCCACCCGCTCCGTGCGCCAAGTTCACGTGGTCGTCGAGCAACCGGGGCCGGCGCCTGCGGAACACTTCGATCCGCTCGATCACCTCGCCTTCGGCGAACTGTGGCCCCGACGACAGGTATTCGCCTGCTGACTTGCTCATGCGGCCCCCAAACCTTGATCGTCAGCTCGTTGCTGCGTGGCCGACCACAGCTGATAACCCAGCAGCGCTTGGGATTCCTGAATACGGTGCACGCTTTGCGAACGCACGATGAAGCAGGCGTCCACATTCGGGTTGTTCGCGAAAGCGCCGCCGTCATAGCCGGCGAAACCGATGGTGTACAAGCCGCGCCGGCGCGCCTCGGCCAGCGCGGTGAGCAGGTTCGGCGAATTGCCGCTGGTCGACATGGCGATCGCGATGTCACCGCCCTTGGCACGGGCGATCAATTGCCGGGCGAACACCAGCTCGAACCCGACGTCGTTGCCCAGCGCGGTGACGATCGCCTGATCGGCGGCCAACGACCACGCGGGTGACGGCCTGCCGGCCGGCGGGCGGGAGAACAGGGCGGCCAAGGTGGTGGAATCGGTGCAGCTGCCGCCGTTTCCGAAGGTGAACATCCGGCCGCCGGCCGCGAAGCGGCGTGCCATCTCGGTGGCAGCCTGGTCCAGCAGGTCGGCGTTGGCTTCCAAGGTGGTGCGCCGCAGCGCCAGGCTCTCGGCGGCCTTTGCCTGCGCTGACGCGGCGAGATCGGCTAGCAGCGACTCCGGGTTGTCTTCCTGTGCGTCGATGAACGGATAGAGGAAGTTGGTGGGTTCTTCGTGGGTCATGAGGCGTCCCCCTCGATGCGGCCGATCGCTGTCCCCGCGTGCACCAGCACCAGCTCACCCGCGGCGACCGGGTCGATGAGCGCCGTCACCACGTCCTCGATGCCGCGCGCGGTGCGCACCGTAGCCATCCCCTCCGCCGACGACGTCACCACCTCACCCAGGCGTCCCTCGTCACTGCACGTGACGCAAACGTGTTCGGCACATTCGGGTTTCAGCAACCCCGCGTGCTCGAAACACACGTGGGTCAGCTCCCACAGCAGGTGATAGAACAGCACGAAGCCACCCGTTGCCGGGACGCGTGGGTCTGGGTCGTCGATCCACAGGACGTGATCCGCCGCGCCTGCCGCAGGCCGTCCGCCGTTGCCGATCCAGATCGTGACGGCACCCCAGGCCGGGCAGCGGCGCATGATCGAACGCACCTGCACGTCATCGGCACCGGCGACCGCGACGACAATGTCGCCGGGCTGCACCGACACCCGCACCAGATCGACCAGGTCGGGTCCGGTTAGTGCGACGGCCGGCAATGCGCGTTTTCCCATGATCACCGGATGCACGAACTCAACCGCAATGTGCTGCGCATGCGGTTCCCACGACGGCGCGATGGACCACATGGTGGCACCCGCCGCGAACCGCTTGGCCAAGGTCAAGGCGGTTGCGGCCAGATCGGTGGCCAGCTCGGCGCCGAGCCCGCGATCGATCGCCGTGGAGGTTGTCACGAGTCAGCCTCTTCCAGCGCGGTCAGCACGGAAATCGCGGCCTGGCCCAGAGCCAGGCCGCCGTCGTTGGGCGGCACCGTGTGATGGGTGAGCACCTCGAATCCGGCCTGCTGCAACCGTTGTCGACATCCCCGTAGCAGCAGCACATTCTGGAACACCCCGCCGGTAAGGCCGACCAACCGCACTGGCCCGGAGACCATTTCCGCCGCCTCGACGACGGCGACCGCGACCGCCTGGTGGAACCCTGCGGCTAGCGCGGCCGGTTGCACACCTGCGCGCAGGGCCGACACCATGGTCCGCAGCATGTCAGCGGGGTCGATCACCCCGTCGGGGCGTAGCGTTAGTCGCAGCTTCGGTCCGGCGGTATCGCTGGTCGACTCGGCCAGCGCCTCGAGTTCGATGGCGGCCTGGCCTTCGTAATCGATCCGCTGCCGCACTCCCAGCAGCGATGCGACCGCGTCGAACAGCCGTCCCATGCTGGAACAGGGCACACACCCGGTGCCGGATTCCAATTGTGAACGGGTGAGCCTCAGTTCGGCCGGCGTCGCGGCAGTCACCGGGGGCAATTCCGGTGTCCAGTCGATCCCGGCCATCCACAACTGAGATAGCGCCATCCGCCACGGATTGCGTACGGCCGCATCACCGCCCGGCAACGGCACCGGCAACAGGTGGCCGACTCGGACGAAGCGGTGACTGTCGTGCCCGAGCTTGAGAATCTCGCCGCCCCAGATCGTTTGATCGCAGCCGTAGCCGGTGCCGTCAAACGAAACCCCGATCACGGGTTCACCGAGACGTCCGTGCTCGGCGAGCAGCGACACCACGTGCGCGTGGTGGTGCTGAATCAGATCCAGTGGCCGATCACCGGCACGGCGCTCCGCCCAACTGCGGGTGTGATACCCCGGATGCAGGTCCGCCGCCAATCGCATCGGCTGGTGCCGGATTTCGCTGAGTTGGCCCACCGCGCGCTCGAACGCCCGCAGGGTTTCCAGCGTCTCCATGTCACCGATGTGCCCGGACAGGTATGCGCGTGCGCCGTCGGTGAGGCAGAAGGTGTTCTTCAGTTCGCCGCCGACAGCCAGCACCGCCGGGCCATCGAGGCCGAGGTCCACGGGCAACGGCGCATAGCCGCGGGACCGCCGGATCGGCAGTTCGCGATCGTCCACCACCCGAACCACTGAATCATCGCAGGGCACATGGATCGGCCGGTCGTGGTCGAGCACCGCGTCGCATAAGGGGGCGGACGGCCGCAAAAGCCTGTGCACCGCATCGTCTTCGGTGAAGCAGATGGGATCATCGGAGCGGTTGGCGCTGGTCAGAACCAGGGCATCGGGTGCCGGCGCTGCGACACCCGGGATGGGTGCGAGCAGCAGGTGATGGATCGGCGAGTACGGCAGCATCAGCCCGACCAGTGGGCTGCCGGGCGCGACGGCGTCGGCGAGCGGCGCGTCGTGGCGACGCCGCAGCAGCACGATCGGCCGCGCGGCGCTAGAGAGCACCGCGGCTTCGGTGTCGTCGATGTGCGCGTAGCGGCGTGCAACGCCGAGATCCCGCACCAGCACGGCGAACGGCTTGGCGCCCCGCGCTTTACGCGCCCGCAGCGCAACGACCGGCGCCTCGTCCTCGATGCGGCAAGCCAGGTGATAGCCGCCGACGCCCTTGATTGCGACCGCGGCGCCTGCGGCCAGTGCCTGCTGGGTAGCCCCCAGCGCGGCGTCGGATCCGGCTATTCTCTTCAGCGGGTCGGGGTTTGCGGCGAACCATAGCGACGGCCCGCAGTTCGGGCAAGCGATCGGCTGCGCGTGGAAGCGGCGGTCGGCCGGGTCCTGGTATTCGGTGGCGCAGCGCTCACACATGGTGAACGCCGACATGGTGGTGGCCGGACGGTCGTAGGGCAGGGCACGGATGATGGTGAATCGGGGACCGCAGTTAGTGCACGTCACAAAGGGGTGCCGGTAACGGCGGTTGTTCGGGTCGAACAGCTCGGCGATGCAGTCGTCGCAGACGGCGATGTCGGGCGGGATCGGGGTGGTGGCGCCGGCGACCGTCTGGCTTGTGACGATGCGAAAGATGCTGTCGCACAAGATTTCAGCGCTGACATCGATGACATGGATAGCGCTGATCGCTGCCAGCGGCGGCGCGTCACCGCGCAACCGGCGATGGAATTCGTCAATGCGTGTGCCAGGTCCCTGCACTTCGAGGAAGACCGCGCCCGAATCGTTGCCGACGAATCCGGAAAGCCCAAGCTCGCTGGCGATCCGATGGACGAACGGGCGGAAGCCCACCCCCTGCACAACACCGGTCACGGTGAACCGTTGTCGTACGTCGACGGATTGCACCAGCGTGTCAGTCATCGTCGCGGCCCCGGCCCATCAACTCCAGGCCGGCCATCGCCTGCTCGGCGCCGGCCCGGTCGGTCTTCTCGACGACGAAACCCATATGAATGATCACCCAGTCACCGGGTGCAAACGTTTCCTCCGGCAACATGCCGACATTGACCTTGCGTTGCTTTCCGGCGACGTCGACCAATGCGAGCTGCCCGTCATAACCGTCCAACATGCTGACGAGTTGGCCAGGTATGCCCAGACACATCGCTCAGCCCTGCCCTTCGACCGATGCCGCCGGTGATCGAGCCCGCAAACCGGCGACGACCTCCGCGACGGTGTGGATGGCCCGTGGCACAGCGCTTGCCACGGCCTCGGTGAGGCCCATTCCGTCGTCGACGTTGCCGGCCTCGCAGCCGATGACGACCGTGTAAGGCGGTCTGCCGCCGAGTGCGTTCAGGCTGGCGAACACCGCCGCGGGATCCATGCTGTGAGCATCGAGAGCGGCTGTGGCCGAGTGTGATTCATGGTCGGCCTCGAAGACGTGTAGCGCGCCCGGACTGCCGCGACTCGGTATCGCGTCGACGATGACCAGTGCATCCCAGTCGTCCATCAAGTCGTAGGCCAAGTGCATGCCCCCGATGCCGTAGTCGACGACCCGCACGCCCGAATTGTCCTGCTGGACCGGGACGTGCCGAACCACCTCGGAGCCGAACCCGTCGTCGCCGAGGAAGATGTTGCCGATGCCGGCCACCAGGATGCGCACTGGAATCGGACGGTCCGCCGACGCTACATGTGCCGGATTTTGAGGTACCGCCGGGCGTCTGGCACCGATATCAGCCCTATCACAACTCCTGCCAGCGCGAACAGCCCCAGCAGGCCGATAAACACCCATCCTACGATTTCCATGCCGAATTCCTTTCTGTAGTGGTGGTTTCGAGAGGTTCGACTTCGTCGGGGGAGAAGTACAGGTAGCGGCCGTACCACTCGTGCAGGTCGGCCGCCGGATCGTCCTCGACGACGACACCGACGTGCTGGTTGCCGTCGACGTCCTCGTGTACCGACGTGACGCGAGCCGTCTTCTCCGCGAAGAACAAGTCTTGCGCGTCGGCTCGGCGCGACGGATGCAGAAGCACCCGACTGCCCCGCGCCACCCGGACACCGTTCACCAGGACCGCGTCGAGGTCGGGCTGTACCGCGTTGTCGGCCAGCGGATCCCACCAATCGACCCCGTCGGGAATCTCCGGTATCAGACTCACGGCCTCCCGTGGATCCCGCAGGGCTCCATGCAGGCGCGACATGGCTTCGGGCGACATGGAGTCACAGCGGTCGATGATCTGCGCGGCCAGCGGGTCGGTGGCCCGGGCCTGCGCTTTCTCCTGGTCGGTCATTGTCATTACCCGCAGGGTGAGGATTTCGTCGATCTCGGTGCAGTCGTATAACGCGGTTTCGCTCTGTTCGGCGACCTCGGGGTGGTCGTAGAGGATGATCGGGGAGATCAGCAGCAGATCCCCCGCGCCGGGCGGGCCGGCCAGCACCGGGAAACAGCGGTGTCGGGTGCATCGGGACACCGCGTCCGCGGCGGGTGGCGGTGGCTCGAGCAGCGAGACGAACTCGCCGCCAATGGCTTCCGCGATGATGTGGGTGCCGATCAGCGATCGCGCGATCGCCTCGTCCTTGTCGGCAGCAGCGGCACCGGTGTTGGTGACGCGCACCGAGACCCGTTGCAGCGCAGCGTCCTGCTCGACGCTCACGGTCAACGCGGCGCGCACCTCCCGCCGGTTCCGGACCAGCCGACCGCCTTCGACGGATTCGATGTCGGTTGCCGAGGGGGCGGTCAGCGACAGCATCCACGGCTGGGCCGCATCGTCCAAAGCAAGAGGGCCGAAGGATGTTTCACACTCGATCGCTTCGTCCCACGTCAGCCACGAACCGGTTGATGTGATCAGTTCGTCGACGGGTTCGAAGCGCCCGCCACCGGTGTCGCGCTCGGTGCGGCGATGCTGCAGTTGTAGGAAGCGCACCACTATCGTGATTGCCTGCGCTCCGTCGACGAGAAACTGCGCCGCGAGGGTGTCGTCCTCGCCGATTCCGGCGTCGGCCGCGCCGGGAGGGCCCAAAACGCCCCACTGCCAGCGTGATCGGTTCCTGCTCGACGTCGCGCGGTACGGGTATAGCAGATAGCCCTCGTACAGCACGGCGTCGGCGACGGCGCGGGCCCGGTCCCAATCCGCGGTCATCGCGCCTCCTGGCGTGCCGCGTCCAGCAGCGCGGTGACGGCATCCTCGATGCTCAACAGGCCGCGCGTCGACTTGTAGGCGGCCAGCGCTGCGATCGTGTCGTGAGGCAGGCGTACCCATCCGGTGTTCGGGTAGTGCTGCCGGATCAGCTCCCGCCACACCGGCACCGGCATGTCGTAGCGGTCCTCGCAGTCCCACGACACCTGCTGGACGGAAAAGCCCCGCTGACCCGCCATGAATACTGTTCCGCTGAAAAGGAATTGGAGTGGCACGGTACCGTCGCGCAGCGCGTGCAGGTATTTGGCCGCGGCGACCTCGAAATCGTAGGTGCACTCTAGAGACAGCGTCATCTCGGTGGCGTTGACGAACGCCGGCACCATGGCCGTGCAATGCTGCCACAGGAATGTGCGTTGGGTGGTGGCCCAGCGTTCCCGCGGCCCGAACAAATCAGTCAGCCCCACCGCTTCGTCGTCGGAGTAGCCGCGGCGCAACGGTTCGATGCGGATCTGGCAGCGCAGCGCGATCGCGTGCACCGGTTCGTCGTCGGGCGCCGTAACACTGATACGCGCGGTCAGTACCGGGACCGCCGCGTAGGGCTCGGGGACCACGTCGAGGACGGTGAACGCCATGCCGGTCGCCTGTGCGGATGGTCCGGTCATCGGCGCTGCTCCGTACTGCGGCTAGCCAGCTGATCGAAGAAGGCGTCGATGAACTCGCGCGCCTCTTGGCCACCGTCGAAGCCGCGCCACAACATTCGCAGCCCACCGATGAACTCGTAGCACGCGTCGATGGGGACCAGATAGCAATCGGGTTGTTCGTCCTCGCGCACACGCACCAGCAGCGCCTCGATGTCGTCGGCGAGCAGGCCTACCCGGGGGTCGGCCGAGTTGATCGCGGTCCAAGCCTCGAGGTCGAGGTCGGATTCGGTTGCCCCCGCCGGTCCGGGGTAGAACGCGACGGTGCGATCCAGCGCGGAGTTGCGGAAGAAGAACGCCAGGCCGACCGGGATCTGCAACGCTTCCCACGTGCGGCGATCAAGCGCAAAATTGGGAAATGACAGGTATCGGTCCGGGACCGAGCGGTAGCGCAGCTGCGCGTGGCTGTCGGTGAACAGCAGATAGCAGCCGCGGCACACGCACAATAGTTGCCGCCCAGCCACATTCACCACATGCTGGTGCTCATCGGCGATGGCCTCCGAGCACATTTCGCACCGCTCGCCGGCCGGCTGCGGTGCCCGCCGGTTGCTAGTGATTCGGCTCAGCACGTCGTAGGGGCTAGTCATGCCGGCGCGCCCATCGGCTCGGCCGGCACCGCGACGGACAGCACACCATCTCGCAGCAGCAGTGGGATGGGATCGAGGTGTCGCGCGGCGCCGTCATCTAGCCCTGCCCCGGCGTGCACGACGTCGAAATGCGCGTGACAGCGCGGACAACGCAGCACCGGGTCGCGGCCTGCGACCGGTCGGTGCAGCGCGGCGCCGGCCAAGGACCCATCGCAGGCCGGACAGTAGTCACGATAGGCGTACAACTGGTCGCCGACCCGACAAGCCAGCACCACGGCGCCGGCAACCGAGAAGCCGCCGACTTCGCCGGGAGCCAGGTCGGCCAGGTCGGGCACCGGATGCCAGGCCGCCGAGCTGCCGCCGTTGGCGTGGGCCCTGGCATGGACCTGAGCCAGCAGCG